>Ga0068855_100001495_pt1 | contig 29278 bp, 26 predicted proteins | sample KBSCornC52_FD_66592 | JGI IMG/M metagenome (GOLD analysis project Ga0068855, IMG submission 66592) | Corn rhizosphere microbial communities from Kellogg Biological Station, Michigan, USA - KBS Corn C5-2 | ecosystem: Host-associated > Plants > Roots > Rhizosphere > Soil ... | reverse complement strand
CGCCGACGCTCCACATGCCGTGCAGGCCCGACATGATCGATTTTCCGGCCGCGTGTTCGACCGGTATGGCCTGGGCGTTCATCGCGACGTCGCCCATGCCAGACGTGAGTCCGTAGACCATCAGCAGACCGAACAGGGCCGGCATGTTGGGCGCGAGCATCGGCAACGCGCCGCTAACGCACCACGCGATGATCATCGCGCGGGTCGCGCGTCGTCCACCGAAACGATGGATCAGCCGGCTCGCGAAAGGCATTCCCAGCAGGGCGCCCACCGAAGGGGCGAGCAGCGCGACGCCGAGCAGGCCAGGACCGATGTGCCGGTGGTCTTGCAACCACGGGATGCGGGTGGCGAAGCTGCCGTAGACCGCGCCATGGGCGGCAAAGATCAGCGAGACTCCGACGCGCGCTCGCTTAACATCGGGCACCGCTGGTTGGGCGCTGCCGACGTCGGCGATCATTTGCTGGGCGGGGTCGACCATCGATTCGCTCGTTCCGTTGTTGATCTCGGGCTAGCACGGGTCTACCAGTTTGGCCCGTGTGCCGACGTGGTAGCGCTCCCATCGTTCATTAAGGCACCGGGTGGTGTGGTGATTCCGCTAGGTTCCGGAACATGCCCTCACCTCCCCTCGCTGTCGTCACCGGTGCTGCCGGTGGAATCGGAGCCGCTACCGCGCGCGCGTTCATCGACGCCGGTTTCGCGGTCGCGGGCGTCGACGTCGCCGACCGTGTGCTTGAGCCGCCCGCCGGATCGGGCGGTGGCCACTACACGGGCATCGTTGCCGACGTCCGCGATCTCGACGCCATGCGAGACGCAGTGGCGTCGTTGGGCCAGCCGGTGGCACACCTAGTCACCTGCGCCGGGATCTCGCTTTCTGCCGAGACCGGCGACCACGGCCGGGTGCTGCCCGACGTCGGCGTCTTTCGTGAATCGGTCGAGCTCAACCTGACGTCTCACTATGTGACGCTTGCCGCTGCCTGGCCATCACTTCGTGACGGCACCGGCAATCGTTCGGTGGGCTTTGCGTCGTCCGTCAATGCTTTGCAGAGTTTCGGTTTGATCGGTTACAGCGCGGCAAAGGCCGGACTGATCGGCCTTGTGCATGCGCTTGTGATGCCGCTCGGCGCTGCTGGAGTGCGGGTCAATGCGGTGGCCCCAGGCACCGTGCCGACGCCGAACACCCGACGCGAATGGGCGCACGTACCGACGCATTTCGACGAGATGGCGGCGCTGGTGCCGACGGGTCGGCTCGGAACGCCCGAAGACATCGCGGCCGCGTTTCTCGCGCTGGCAAGGGATCTCACACACGTAAGTGGGCAGACGCTGGTGGTCGACGGGGGACAGGCGCTGCATCGGTAACGCCTGTCGTCGGACTAAGGCCGGCTAGCGGCGCCGCGCGAGCAGCAGTTTCGCGAGCGACTCGATGACCCAATCCTCGGCTTCGTCGAAATCCCAGCCCGAACCCTTGGTCAACTGCTGCCAACTTGCCGGCGACGTCATCATGGCGAAGACGGCCGCGGCTCGATGGGTTGCGGTGAACCCGCGCGCACGGCCTCGAGTTGGGCGCTGAACGAGACACCGAGGAACAACGCGAGCGCGCTGAGGTTCGCCCAGATCAGCAGGGCGAGAACGCCGGTGAGCGGACCGTAGGTCGACCCGAACGTCGAACTCCTTGCGGCGTAGAGCGCCAGCAGCACCGTAAAGACCAGCCACAGAATGAGCGAGGTTAGCGCACCGATGGCCAGCCAGGTGCCGCCCGGTTGGCGGCGATGCGGCGCCCGCGAAAAAACGATAGTAGCCGAGACGAGCGCAAGTGCTATCCCTAGCGGCCAGCGGGTGAAATCCCATGCGAGCTGGTCGTCGTGCGACCAGTGATAGGCGGCTGCAAGACTGCGCCCAAGTGCCGAACCTGCCACGATCAGCAGAAAGCCGGTCACCGTTGATAAGCCAACCGTGACCACCATGGCGACCGCATGCCCGTATTTCTTGAGACTCGGGCGATCGCGCTCGATTCCGTAGATGCGGTTGGCGCCGCGCTCGACCTGACCCATTGCAGTGGTCAACGAGACGATGCCGCCCGCAAGGCCGAGCCACAACGCGATCTGGGTGCCCGTGCCCGCATGACCTTTCAACGCGGCGTCCAACAGCGTGTCGCTCGATCCCGGCGTGAGCTTCGTGAGGGTGTTTTTTACGACGTCGCCAAGCTTTTGTTGGTGCAACGTGGCGGCGAGGCCGAGCAGCGAAACGATGAATGGCACGATGGCGAGGCAAATCTGAAAGGCGAGCGCGCGGGCGTGACTGAACCCGTCCGCGTAGCGAAACCTGACGAACCCGTCACGCACCAGTTTCCATCGCCCGTGTCGGCGGATGGTATTCCACGCGTCGTCGACCGAAAGCTTTTCGCCGTCCATCGTGCTTGTCTCGGGCACCCTGCTGGCGCTGCTCACGTCGTGCTCATGATCGAGGACCTCACCGAAGCTCGGGGCGCGCATGCGCATGTCGGACACCGGGAAGGTACCCGCATGGCACGGCGACGATGCGCCGGGAACGGAGGTCGCTGTTGCGGCTGGACGAGTGGTTCTTGACACCCGGCGAACGCGCGAACCCGGCGACACAGCTTGATCGCAGGCACGGCACGGCTTGGAGTACGGGCAACCGCGTCGAGATTCTCGTGCACGGCGCCAGCTACTTCGCTGCATTGCGTATGTGCGTCGATCGGCTCGGGGCGGGTGACACCGTGTTGTTCACCGACTGGCGTGGTGATCCTGACGAGCTGCTCGACGATTCCGGGGCGACGGTTGGCTCCTTGTTTTGCCAGGCAGCTAAGCGCGGAGTCGAGGTGAACGCCTTGGTGTGGCGCTCGCACTGGGACAAGCTTGCCTTCAGCGCCGAAGAAAACCGCAGACTCGGGTCGGAAATCGAGGAGGCCGGCGGGTGTTGCCTGCTCGATATGCGGGTGCGTCTTGGCGGTTCACATCATCAAAAGTTCGTGGTCGCGCGACGCGGCAACGATCGCGCAGACGACGTCGCTTTCGTCGGTGGCATCGACCTGTGCCATAGCCGCCGCGACGACGTCCGCCACCTGGGCGATCCGCAGCAGCAGCCGATGGCCGCGGTTTATGGCAAGCGCCCGCCGTGGCACGACGTCCAACTGATGCTTCATGGGCCTGCGGTCGGCGACGTCGAGTTCGTCTTTCGCGAGAGGTGGGACGATCCTCAGCCGTTGTCTCGTGCACCCTGGCGACGCCTTGCCGATCGGGTGCACCGGGAGGGTATGCGGCCCCGACGACTGTCTCCGCAAGTGCCTGATCCGCCGGCTGCAGGCACCCACGCGGTGCAGCTACTACGCACCTATGCCGACAGGCGGTGCGGCTATCCTTTCGCGCCCGACGGCGAGCGAAGCGTCGCTCACGGGTTGCGCAAGGCGCTCTCCCGGGCGCGCGTATTGGTCTATATCGAAGACCAGTTCCTGTGGTCTCGTGACACCGTGTCGGCGATCGCGAACGCGCTTCAGGAACACCCAAAGCTGCGGGTAATCGCGATCGTTCCGCGTTTCCCTGACCAGGATGGAAAGTTGTCGAAACCGCCAAACGACATCGGCCGCATCGCATCGGTACAACTCCTGCGTTCTGCGGGTGGCGACAGGTTCGCGGTCTACGACCTCGAAAACGCTGATTCGGTGCCGATTTACGTGCATGCCAAGGTGTGCATCGTCGACGACGTATGGGCCTGTGTCGGGTCGGCGAACATCAATCGGCGCTCGTGGAGTCACGACTCTGAGCTCACGTGTGCCGTGATCGACGATGCGCTTGACGCCCGTGCACCGCGCGATCCCGGAGGCCTCGGGGATCGCGCGCGAGTGTTCGCACGTGCCCTGCGGCTCACACTTGCCCGTGAGCACTTGGGGCGCGTGGACGGCGACGATGACGGGCTGATCGAGCCCGACTCATTCGTGACCGCGATGGCGATTGCAGCTGCCGATCTCGACGGCTGGCACGCCGGCGGTCGGGTCGGACCGCGGCCCCGCGGCCAGCTTCGTACTCACCGCCCCGCACATGTCGGGTGGTCGACGCGGGTGTGGGCGACGCCGCTGTATCGATTGCTCTACGACCCTGACGGACGCCCGTGGCGGTCGCGGCGAGCCGGGATCTACTGATCGCTCGGCAATCTGCGACAAAAGCGGCGCGCTAGCGACTGGCGATTCGGGCGACCATGACGTCGGCGCTCGCGAGACCCGCCGCGATCAGGTTGTGGCCGGACTGGCCCAGCACGACGCCGGTGATCGTCGTCCGTTTGCCGTCGATCCAACGGATGGCCCGGAAGGCAAAGCAACCGCCGGCCGCGTCGTCCGAGCCGGTCTTGACTCCGATAAAGCCGTCGTGCCCGAGCAATGTGTCGGTGTTGTACACGGTGCCGGCCACGGGCAACGACGCGCTACGGGTGGCGACGATCCCCGCGAATGCCGGCACCCTCATCGCTGCATCGACGATGCGCACCTGATCGGTGGCAGTCGACACGGTTGCCTCGTCGTAGCCGCTCGGGTCGGTGTAGTGGGTATGCGTCATGCCTAAAGACCGTGCGGTGTTGTTCATCCGGGCAACAAATTGCTCGACCGAGCCGGCGTCCCATCGCGCCAGAACCACGGCGACATTGTTGGCCGACGGAAGCAGCAGTGCCTGCAGTGCCTGCCGTTCCGTCAGGTGCTCGCCAGCGGCGATGGATATCACCGACTGCTGCTGTTCGCGCCTGCGCTCGGTGTCGGCGACATCGGCGGCGGAGAAGGTGACCGTCGGGCCGTCCTGGCGCGACCGGAGCGGGTGGTCACCGAGCACGAGATAGGCCGTCATCACTTTGGCGATGCTGGCGATTGGGACCGGGTGCTGGTTTGGGCTGGCTTGAACCTGCGACAGTCCCGTCCGGATGAACGCCGCTTGGCCATCGGCCGGCCACACGCTCGCGGGCACGCTGGCCACCGCGGCCCGGTCCGCGCTCGTCCCTGGAGCACAGCACGGGGGTGTTCGGCCAGCCGCAACACGTTGCTCACGGCGAAGGACGTCCCCGGGTAGTGCGGCCGTCACCGACGAGGGGCCGGCGGCGGACGGCGTGGGCTGGTGCGCGCTCGACGCCGGTGACTGGTAGCCGAGAAAGGCGGCGACAGCCGCGACGACACCGAGTATGCCGGCGACAAGGAGCGCGCGAATTCGAGGGCTCGCCGTTCGTGTTCTTTTGCCATAGGTCATGTGTGCAGTCAAGCCAGCGTGGTGTTGCCGGCCTGTATGTGCTTTTCGAAACGCTGACGATATGCACGTGGTCGTTAGCATCGGAGCGTGCGCGTGCTGATCGTCGAGGATGAGCCCTACATGGCAGAAGCCATCCGCGATGGGTTGCGCCTTGAAGCGATCGCCGCGGACATCGCTGGTACTGGCGACACCGCCCTGGAGTTGCTGAGCGTAAACGCGTACGACATCGCTATCCTCGACCGCGACATCCCAGGACCCTCTGGCGACGAGATCGCCAAACGCATTGTCGCCTCAGGTAGCGGCATGCCGATCCTCATGCTCACCGCCGCGGATCGCCTCGACGATAAGGCTTCCGGGTTCGGACTCGGTGCCGACGACTACCTCACCAAGCCGTTCGCACTACGAGAACTGGTGCTCAGACTCAGAGCACTCGACCGCAGGCGATCCCACAACAGGCCACCGGTACAAGAGATCGCCGGCCTTCGTCTGGACCCGTTTCGTCGCGAGGTGTACCGGGACGGCCGCTACGTCGCGCTCACCCGGAAGCAGTTCGCTGTGCTCGAGGTCCTCGTTGCGGCCGAAGGCGGTGTCATCAGTGCCGAAGAATTGCTCGAACGGGCGTGGGACGAGAACGCCAACCCGTTCACCAACGCCGTGCGCATCACGGTCTCGGCGCTGCGCAAGCGCCTCGGCGAGCCCTGGCTGATCACGACGCTACCCGGCGTCGGCTACCGCATCGACATAGGACCGGACGCCGGCGCCGCAGGAGGCAAGGGTGGATAGAGCGCCTGGCGTGAGTGTTCGCCTCAAACTCACCCTCAGCTACGCCGGGTTTCTGGTGCTTGCCGGGGCTTTGCTGCTCACCGCCGGGTATTTTTCGCTCTCGCGTGGAGTGCACCCTGGTGTGATCTTCATGGTGCACAGCCATGCCGACCTGCTGCGTGATTTCGCTCCTATCGCGGCCCTCGTGCTGGCTTTCTTGCTGATTTTCGGCCTCGTGGGTGGGTGGTTTCTCTCCGGCCGGATGCTCGCGCCATTGGCCCGCATCACCGAGGCCACGCGGGTAGCCGCGGCCGGAACGCTGTCGCACCGCATCCGCTTACCAGGCCGCAGCGACGAGTTTCGCGAGCTCGCCGACGCCTTCGACACGATGCTCGCCCGGCTCGATGCACATGTGGGCGAACAGCAGAGATTCGCAGCCAACGCCTCCCACGAGCTGCGCACGCCGCTGTCGATCACGCAGACGCTCCTCGATGTGGCCCGCAACGATCAAAGCCGTGGAGACGACGCCCTGATCGACCGCCTGCACTGCATCAACGCCCGAGCGATCGAACTGACTGAAGCGTTGCTTGTGCTCAGCCGGGCCGACCAGCGGTCCTTCGCCCGCGAACCGGTCGACCTGTCGCTCATCGCCGAAGAAGCCACCGAAACGCTTCTTCCCATTGCAGAACAACGTGGGCTCACAATCGCGACCTCCGGCGACACGACCCTCACGATCGGCTCACCAGCGCTCCTGCTTCAGCTGGCTTTGAACCTGGTACACAACGCGATCGTCCACAACCTCCCAGAGCAGGGCACCGTGCAAGTCACGACCAGCCTCCAACCGCGCAGCGTGGCCCTTACTGTCGAAAACACCGGCGAAAAGCTTACGCCGCAGCTGGTTGCCACGCTTGTCGAGCCGTTTCAGCGCGGTACTAAACGCGTACGCACCGACCACGCAGGCGTCGGGCTCGGCCTGGCGATAGTCAAGAGCATCACCCAAGCACACGGCGGAACCCTCACCCTGACGCCCCGGGCCGCTGGCGGTCTCTGCGTCGCGGTCCAACTACCGCTCGCCCCACCCCAAACGGACAGCTGACGATCAGCGGAAAGCGCACGGTCTGGATTCAAGTGGCAAAGGTTGCGCGATGCCTCTTCGGGTTGCCGTGAGTCGAATCGTTGGGTCTTGTTGCTGAGGTTGAGTTCAAGCGCCGGAAGCGTCTCGCCCTGTTTGCCGACCGTCTGCAAGTGGTCGTGGCGGACGCACAGAGCGCAACCGCGTCTGTGGTTGAGCGTGGGTCGGGCCGAAACTGCGAATTGGCCTGTCGTGTAAGGGAAAACTAGGGCCCTGTTACTGATGGTTGCGGACCGTTGCAACGATTCGGTGCACCCACGTGGGTGCACCGATGATCTCGAGCACGCAGGCGCGGGGTTGCCCATGCGGTCGTCCGCCGCTTGATCAGTCCTCGCGCTCAGGATGGCTTCGTAGTCACGGCCGCCGTAAAAGATCCCGATGATCGCGACGACGTCATCGATGACCGCGAAGGCCACGACGGCCCGCTTGTTGGAGACGTAACCCGCTGCCCTTTCCGGGCTCGATGCCGCAGCAATCTAGCCGTAAAGCTTGTCGAGGTGGCCTTTGGCTCCTGCGAGAAGACCACCCTGTACATCACTGTGCGACGGGCCCGCTTTGCGGCCAGCCGCGCCCGCAGTTCGCCGCCGCTCAAGCCTCGGGAGCGATCGCGACCAGCTGCTCAAGCGGCGAGAGTTAGCGTCGTCGGCACCGCGGTCAAGCGGCGAGCGCTTTCGCGAGGTCGGGAAGTTGTCCGATGATGTATGTCGGAGCCCTGAAGTGCGGCGGATACTGCGCGTTGTTTCGGTTGAGCCACGCTGTAGCCATGCCGGCACGTGCGGCGCCGTCGATGTCCCACGGGTGCACCGCGACGAGCAGCATTAACTTGCGGTCGGTGTCGCATTTCCGAGCGGCGTACTCGTAGGCGGCGCGTCCGGGCTTCCATGTGCCGACGTCCTCGACGGAGAGCAGCTTCTCGAACCGGTCGCGAATGCCCGCGCGGGCAAACAAATTCTCGCTGATTTCTGTCGAGCCGTTGGTGAGCGTGACGAGCCGAAATCCTGCGTCGTGAAGTGCAGTGACCCCGGCTACGACGTCGGGGTGTAACGGTAGGTCGCGAAACCCCGCCATGATGTGCTCGATAGCAGCGTCGAGATCGCGATCGAGGGTGACGCCCGCAAGGATTCCCGGCAATACCCCACTACCGAGCGCCGCGAAGCGCTCGGTGCCACCGGCCGCGGTAATTGCGAACCCATCGCGAAGCAGCGAAGCGAACCAAAGCTTGGCCAGGTGTTCGGGCGCGCCGACGTCGGCGAAACGACTGGCGATGGGTCCCAGATCCGAGAGTGTTTCGTTGACGTCAAAAACTACGACCGAGGGCATGCTCACAGTTTTTCCTCACGTCCACCAGCGGACGGTGTCGAGGTGCCACCGCTTCGCGTTAGTGCCCGCCTTGCCACGGCGTCATGCCTGGGTTGCGGTCGGCGGCGGCTCGTCCGCGAGGCGTCGTCCGAACGCGCGCAGCCGCGCGACCGCAGTCGCGTCGGCGCCGGTGTCGCGACTGCCCAGTGCTCGCTTGATTGCGGTGTACGCGTCGGCTTCCATCCCGCAGCGGCGGCAGCGCTCTAGGTGGCGTGCGATCCGGCTCGTCGTCGCTGGATCGGTGTGGCCGTCGAGGTAGGCCTGCAGCGCGCGGCCTACTTCCCGGCAGCTGGCAATTTCGGCATTGCCCCACATCTTGCGGCGCAGGGGAAGGTCGTCGTTCATATGCGTCTCCTCGGGGCGAGACCGGCGGCGGCCAGGTCGAGCCGGATGCGCTTGCGGGCGCGGTGCAGCCGGCTCATCACGGTGCCTTCGGGGATGCCGAGCAGGCTGGCCGTCTCGGCGTAGCTGAGATCGTCGACGTCGATCAGCAGCACGACGTGGCGGAACTGTTCGGGCAGCTTGGCGAGCGCTGCGGTGATCGCTTCGTCGAAGCTGTCGCGCAGCGCGGCGTCTTCGGCGGATGCGGCTTCGTCAGGCCGGTCTTCGGAGTTGACGCGCGATGACAGGTCCGGGTCGTGCAGCAGCCCGGGGCGTTGCCGGCGGTGCCCGTTGATGTGCGCATTGCGCAGGATCGTCAGCAACCACGCGCGCGGATGTTCGCCGTCGAACGTGTCGAAACTGCGCCAGGCCCGAAGCAGCGTGTCCTGCACGAGGTCTTCGGCGTCGGCCGGCTGGCCGGTCAGCGACGACGCGACCCGCAGCAAGACTTCGATCTCGGGCAGCACGCGCTGCTGATAGCACAGCGTGCGCGCTCTCTCACCGTGTTCGGACACTGCCTCAGCCACTTCCTGGAAACCCCTGCGGGTCGGCCTGCATTCCATCAGGTCATCAACACCGGTTCGGAGGGCGCGGCGGGAAGGCGCTGCGGCCGGAGCGGGTTCTCCCAGCGTGGACTTCAACCTGGTGGTTATCGGTGGCGGAGCCGGCGGCATGGCCGCAGCACGTGCCGGTGCGCGGCAGCATCGCAAGGTCGCGCTCGTACAAGACGGCCGGGTCGGCGGTGATTGCACGTTCACCGGTTGCGTCCCGTCTAAGACGCTCATCGAGTCGGCGGCCGCCCCCTCCGACTTCGCGGCCGCGATGCGGCGGGTGCACGAGGTGATCGAGCGGATCGCGGTGACGGAGTCGGCGCAGGTGTTGCGCGGCGAAGGGATCGACGTCATCGAGGGTCGGGCCCGCTTTGTCGGCGCACGCTCGATCGAAGTGAGCGGCCGCCGGATCGACGCGCCGCGTTTCGTCGTCGCCACCGGGTCGAGCCCGTTCGTGCCGCCGATTGCGGGCCTGCCGGAGGTCGCGTATCTGACGAACGAAACCGTGTGGCGACTGCACAACCAGCCGGCGTCCATGACGATCATCGGAGGCGGAGCGGTCGGGTGCGAGCTCGCCCAGGCATTCGCGCGATTCGGCGTCCGCGTCGCGATCGTGGAAGCCGCGGATCGGCTGCTGGCCAAGGAAGAACCGCAGGCGAGCGCTGTGGTCGCCGATGTTTTCAAACGCGACGGGATCGAGGTTCGGCTTGCCGCCAAAGCCGTGCGGGCCGCGCAGCACGAGGGTGGGACGCGGGTCGAGTTGGACGACGGCGCGATCCTCGACGCCGAACAGTTGCTGATCGCGGTCGGGCGGATCCCAAGCACCGCCGCCCTCGATGCGGGCGCTGCCGGAATTCGGTTGGACGGCAAGGGCTATGTGGTGACCGACGCCCGGCTACGCACCAGCGCGAACGGTGTGTACGCGGTCGGCGATGTCACCGGGAAGATGCCGTTCACCCATGCCGCCGACGAGATGGGGCGGATCGCGGCGATCAACGCGCTGCGCGCGCCGCTGCTGCGGTTCCATCCCGAGGACACGCCGTGGGTCACGTTCACGACACCGGAGGTCGCGCGGGTCGGTATGACGGAGGAACAGGCCGCCGCGCATGGCGGCAAGGTGGCGTTCTTGCCGATGACCGAGGTCGACCGGGCGATCACCGCCAGCGCGACCGATGGGTTCGTCAAGCTCATCGCCGGACCCCGCATGTTGTCGCGAAATGCCGGGGGAGGCCGGCTGCTCGGCGCGACGATCGTCGCGCCACGCGCCGGGGAGATGATTCACGAGATCGCGCTGGCGATGCGGGCCCGCGCGTTCACCGGGCGTCTCGCGCAGACCGTGCACGCCTACCCGACCTGGTCGACCGCGGTGCGTTCAGCCGCGGCGCTGTTCTTCGTCGATGTCAACGGCCGCCGCGCCACGCCTGCGAAGAGGGAGCATTGAAACCGAGGGAAGCAACGATGGACGTCGAATTGCTGCTGGTGCCCGAATGCCCGAACGGTCCCGCCGCGACCGCGCTGCTGCGGACGGCGTTGGGCGATGCGGGTCTAACCGAGACCACGATCGTGACCACACTGATCGATACGCAACACCAAGCCGAACAGCGAGGCTTTGTCGGGTCGCCGACGATCCTGCTCGACGGCGTCGACCCTTTCGCGGACGCCGGTCGGGCGCCGGGCCTGGCCTGTCGCGTCTACCGCGGTACGTCAGGCCTGGCGGGTGTACCGGACCTATCCGATCTGCGCGAAGCCCTGAAGCGCGCCGCCCACCGATAGCGTTCGCGATAGGGCCCAGTAGACACACCCGCGCGATCTCCGGCACGACCGCGTCGACATCGATGATCTGCAACGCCACACCGTCGCCACCAGGCGCCCGCCCGGACGCAGATGGGCTACGGCATGTTCTCCTTCCAGCCCGCCGCGTTCGTTGGCGACGAGCGGCGCTGGCACGAGAACTACCGGCAGGCCACGCCGGACGCCGTCTGGGGCGCCGCTTCCTGCCATGGCAGATCACCGATCGGACCGACGACCCTGCGCCGAACGTCAGCCCAGGCCGCCGTCCCGGTGGTCGTTCAGATGCGCCTCGAGGCAATCGATGACAAACCGGTGGTCATCAACGTCCGGCAGTCCCGACACCGTTACTGTGCCAACCGGCCCAGTACGGGCCACGACAACCGGAAATGATCCGCCGAAGAGCGCGTACGAGCTGGAAGGCAAATCGCGATCCGCTGCCGCCACCACGCCTTGCTCCCGACGAAGCAGCTCCCGAACATACAACGAGCTGTGGCCGAATCGGTCCACTACCCGTGCTTTGCGGGCAAGCCACGCCTCGTTGTCACGGCTGCTGCCCGGCAATGCGGCAGAAAAGAGGATGCGCCCGTTGCGTCGAATGGCGATTGCGATCGGAAGGGCTGCCTCCTTCGCGCGCTCGACCATCGCGTATCCAAGCCGAAACGCACAATCGAAGTCAAAGCCCGCCATGGTGAGGCGCGCCTCTTGTTCGAGCAACAAGTCGAGGTCGATGACCTCGTTGTCATCCATCGGTGCCGGGCTCCTTCGTTTTCGTGACCAGCGCGGCACGGCTCGTCGCCTTGCCCACAGGCCAGCGCCTCAGTTGCAAGTCAGTTTCGACGCTGCGCCGTACGTGTTGGTCACTTGACCGCCCCGGCGGTGAGTCCTTGAACGAAGTAGCGGCCAAGGCCGAGGTAGGCCGCCACCGTCGGTATCGCGGCGATCAACGCACCCGCCATCATGACATTCCAATTCACTGACTGGGTGCCTGACAAATTGTACAGCGCGACCGTGATTGGCTGCTTTGCGGGGTTGGGAATAACGACAACTCCAAAGAGGAAGTCGTTCCAAATGTTAGTGAACTGAAAGATTCCGGCAACGACGAAGCCGGGTAGCGAAATGGGTAGGACGATCGATCGGAAGATACGCACAATACCCGCGCCATCGACGGTCGCGGCCTCGACGAGCGCTTTCGGAACCGACACATAATAGTTGCGGAAGATCAGTGTTGTGATCGGTATGCCATACACGACATGCACCAGGACTAGACCAGGGATGGTTCCGTAAAGGCCGACCAGATCAAGGAAGCGCACCATCGGGATGAGGATCGATTGGTACGGGATGAACATGCCGACGAGCATCAACGCGAACATCAAATTGCTGAAACGGAACGTGTATTTCGAGACGAGGAACCCGTTGAACGCGCCAATGAGACAAGAGATCACGACTGCCGGAACCACGACTAGGACGCTCGTCAAGAAGTTTGGGACCAGCCGGGCCCATGCCTCGCGGATGCCCTCCAACGAAACTGGATTGGGCAGGTGCCACAGGGTCGAGACGCTGGCGTGTAGCGGAGTCTTGAACGCGGCGCTGACGATTACGTAGAACGGCAGGGCAAATGCGATCACCAAGATGATCAGCAGGACCATCTGCCAACGACGCCAGCCCCGTCCCGACATGGACGGGTCGCGTGGGCGCTTGTCCGCTGGCCTGACCACCGTATCCGGGGACGTCACTGTTGCCGTCATCTCATTCACTTTCCTGGCGCCTGCTATGCCGTGCGAGATACGGGACCACGATCACGCAGACCAACACGAGCATCACGATCGACGCGGCCGACGCGAGATCAGGTCGCAATGCCTTGAACATTGTCTCGTAAACGTAAATGCCTGGTGTGTCGGTGGCGAAGCCAATACCGCTGCCGGCCATCGCGAACACCAGGTCGAACATCTTCAGCGAGACGTAGGTGAGGATCACCGCTGTCGTTACAGTGATGGGTCTGAGCATGGGTACGACGACCGACAGGTAGTAGCGGCGGCCGGATGCGCCATCCATCATCGCCGCCTCGCGCACCTCCGAGGGGACAGCGGTCAGTCCGGCAAGGAACATCGCCATCGCGAAGCCGGTCAGCTGCCATCCGGCAGCCAGAGCGACGGCAAGCAGTGCGATCGGGATTCCCAGTTGGGCTTGGATGAAATGCGATCCTGGCAGCACTTTGTTCAGGAGTCCGCTCACGTCGCCGACGACGGTGGGGCTGGTGGCCCATCCGGGTTGCAGCGGGTGTCCGGTCAGATGCTGGTAGGCGGTCGAGATTCCGCTCGAGCGCAGCAGAAGGTTTACCCCGGTGATCGGGTTGAATAGCCATCGCCACACGACGCCGGTAACGATAAACGAAAGCGCGTACGGCAGCAGAAACACGCCCCGAAAGAAACCCTTGGCGTAAAGCGCGTTGTGCACGAGTACGGCAAGCAGGAAGCCAACAACGACCGAGCCCACGACGAAGACTACGGTGAGGATCACGGTATTGCGCACGTCAGCCTGGAACCGCGGACTAGCTGCCAACGAGTGGTAGTTCTTGTACCAAGGGCTGGTTATCGCGAAGTTCGGCTTAGCCGGCCGCCAGTCCTTCGACAACGAGACGCCGATCGTGTACGCGATGAACACATATACGAAGACGGACACGATGAGGAAGCTCGGAGCCAAAAGCAATGCCGGCGCGGGGATCCGGTATCGGCGGCGGCGGCGGCTCGGGCGCACGGCCCCGAGCGTGAGCGTGAGCGTATTCGTTGCCATGTCGATCTCCTGAGAACAGTGCAGATCTGATGGAACGGTGGGGTCGCGGCGAACACCGCGACCCCACCGCGGGGATCAGCCGGAGGCGCCTGCGGCAACTGCCGCGTCCATCGAAGCGCCAAACTTCGCGGCGTCGGAGTTGCCCTCGAGAAGCGTCACACCGTCCGAGAAAGCCTGTCCGATGGAGGCCGCAATGTTCGCCTGACCCTGAATGAGTGACGGCACCAAGGTGCCGCTCGCGAACGTTTTCGCGGCTTCCTGTTGGTAGGTTCCGAGCGCGGTCACCGGAGTATCGGTGCGAGGCGGCACCGATCCCTTGGCCTGACTGAACGCGATCTCGGTGTCCGGCTGCATGATCGCCTTCGCCCAGGCGAGCCCGGCGTCGGGGTTCTTGGTGCCCTTCCCGACGACGAACACGTCGGTGACGGTGATGAACGTCGAAGGGTCACCAAGGAACGAGTATCCGAAGTCGGTACCGTCCACTTTCTTGTTCTTCACGACGAGCTCGCCGTACGCCCAGTCGCCCATGACATTGATCGCGCACTTGCCGTTCGCGAGATCCGCGACGGCACCGGTCCAGTCGAGCGATTTGTGGTCAGTGTTCGCCCAGCCAAGCGCCTCGTCGAAGTGGTTCACCACGGCGATGACCTTGGGATCACTCCACTTCGCTTTCCCGGACAGCAGGCCGTTCCACTCATCGGCGCCCAGTTCGCCGACAAGCATGCCTTCGAGCAGCGTCGCCGCCGTCCACACATCCTGGTCGCCCAGGCACAGCGGCGTGATGCCCTTAGCCTTGAGCGCATTTGCAGCTGCCTCGAACTGCGTCCATGAGACGCTGTCGCCAAGCGTCACGCCTGCCTGGGCGAGCAGTGCCTTATTCCACCAGATCACACTGTTGCGCTCGGGCCCGGTTGGGACCGCGTAGATCTTCCCATCGTAAGTAAGGCTGTCCAGCAGGCTTTTCGGCATGACCTTCGCCCAACCGTTCGCCGCGTACAAGCTGGAAAGATCGGTGACGACGCCCTGCTTGACGTAGTCCCCGAGCGCGCCGCCCGCGTGCGTCTGCCAGGTCGTCGGAATATCGTGCGCCGACAAGCGAGTCGCCAGGACCTGCTGGGCATTTGTGCCCGCACCGCCGGCCACCGCGGCATTGACGATGTCAACGTTTGGGTTCGCGGCATTCGTCGCCTTGAACAGCGCCTGCAGCGCCGCGTTCTCCGACCCGGACGTCCACCAGGAGAAGACTTCCAGTTTGCCCGAAGCCGCCGCCGCAGTCGCTGACCCCGCTTGCGACCCGGGAGCCGCCGCCGTCGAACTGGCCGCGGGTCCGGTCGCGGAATTGCTGCTGCACGCGGCCAACAGCATTGCGCCGACAGCTAATAGCGCCGCGGCGGATCCCTTCTTGCGTACCATCCGATGCTCCTTCGAATGTCTGCCGGCTGGGGTGTCCCAGACGGTCATTGCTGTACCGCCACACGACCGCGGTGCGGGACGTCAGACCCGTCCCGCGGTTTCAATTGCCAGCGCTCGACTCGTCACTGTGTGCCTGCGCCGTTTGGCAGGTCGCGATCAGAGCGTCTGCCGAAGCTTTTGATGCCACGACCAAGCCGTGGCCGTGCTGGATCGATCTACTAGGCAACTATGCTGACGCACCTACCGTCCGTCAAGCAGTTGGTTGGTAACGGTTTGGCGAAGTCAGTCCGGCTGGTGACCGCGGAATGTGCTTGTGGGATAACGGGTTGTTGGCAAGGCGAGGCTCGTCCGATGTTCGCTGGACATCGAGGGGTACGCGTCTCGCGTCGCTGCTTTATTGCGGCCCCGATACCGCATTCATGACGACGTCTGGATATTCGATGGGAGCGCCGGAACAGCGGCGGCCCACGAGTACCGGCCTGGGCGGACGACATCGGCCGTCCGCGATGATCGCATCCTGGTGTCATCCCACCTCCCGCATCTGGCGTGCTTGCCCTGAAAGCGGTTCTACGGTGGAAAGGGAGGAGTCCTGCAGTATGTGCGCCGCTCCCTTCTCGCCGATCATGATCGAAGGTGCCTGAGTGTTACCGCTGATTAGCGTCGGCATGATCGACGCGTCGATGACACGCAGTCCCTCGATACCGCGTACACGCAGATGGGTGTCGACGACGGCGTTGTTGTCGTGGCCCATCTTGCAGGAGCCCACGGGGTGGTAGTCGGTCTTCGCCCACTGCTTGATGTACGCGCGGACCTCGTCGTCGGACTGCATGCGCAACCCTGGCATGTGCTCGCGTTTGATCAACGGCGCGAACGCGGTCGTCGCGAGCAGGTCGCGACCCCAACGGAACGCCTCCATCGAGATCTTCCAGTCGTACGGGTCCGCGAGGTAGTTCGGATCGATGGCCGGATCGGCGAACGGGTCGGCGGTGCGCAAGGTGACCGTGCCGATGCTTTTGGGCCGTAGGTTGCAGGTGTTGATCGTCACGCCGTGGCCCTTGACGCGCATGCGTCCGTGGTCGATGACGAAGGCGGGCAGGCAGTGAATTTGAATGTCTGGAGACCTGACGTCGTCACCGCTACGGATGAAGGCTCCGGCCTCCGCGACACATGCGGTGACCGGGCCGGTCTTGAATAGCAGGTACTCGAAACCGTGGACGGCGGCACGGTCCCACCGGTCTTCGCCGTTGTAGCTGACCGGAGCGGTCTCGGCAGTTATGTACACGTCCATGTGGTCCTGCAGGTTCCTGCCGACGCCGGGAAGGTCGTGGACCACCGCGATGTCCAACGCGCGCAGCGCGTCCGCTGGGCCGATCCCCGAAAGCAACAGCAGCCTCGGCGAGTTGATCGCTCCGCCGCTGAGTACGACTTCTCGTTCGGCGTACACGGTGCGATCGGCTTTGTTATGCCGGAATCGGAGGCCGATCGCGCGGCCGTTCTCGACGATGACTTGAACGCCGACCGCGTGCGTGAGCACGACGAGGTTCTTGCGGTGCCGGAACGGCCGCAGGAACGCTGTTGCCGAGCTCTCGCGGCGAACGTTGCGCTGGGTGACGTCGTAATAGCCCACGCCATCTTGATGCGAACCGTTGAAATCATGGCTGTAGTCCAGGCCGAGTTCTTGCCCGGCGCGGACGAACGCCTTCGTCAATTCGTTGTGCTGCACCTGCTCGGTGACATTCATCAGGCCCGCGGTGCCGTGGTACTCATCCGCCAAGCGTTCGTTGTGTTCGGATTTCCTGAAGTAAGGCAGGACATCGTCGTAGCCCCAACCCTCGTTGCCAAGGTCGCGCCATTCGTCGTAGTCGAGGCGGTTTCCTCTGATGTAGATCATCGCGTTGATGGACGTGCTGCCGCCGAGTGTTCTTCCTTGCGGGTAGTGCATCCGGCGATTGTTCAGCTGAGGCTGAGGGACGGTCTCGAAACCCCAGTTCACCTTCGGGCCGGTGAGTTTGGTGAACCCGACCGGTATGTGGATCAACGGTGAGCGGTCTGGGCCGCCGGCCTCGAGCAGCAGCACACGCGTGCCGGCGTTCTCGCTGAGGCGGTTCGCCACCACGCAACCGGCGGCTCCCGCACCCACGACGATGTAGTCGTACTTGTCAGCCATGGTGTCTTCTCTCCTCGTCGTGGTTTTTTCAGCGCTGCGCTCGTGCGCCGTTGCCTCGGATGAGGCCTTCGACCTCGGGTAGCCGGGCGGTGGATGTGTCGCCCGGGGTAGTCATCGCGAGCGCACCGTGCGCCGCACCGTATTCGAGCGCCACCGAAAGTTGCTTGTCCTCAAGCAATCCGTAGATCAGACCCACGGCGAACGAGTCACCGCCGCCGACCCTGTCGAGAATCTCAAGTTCAGGACGGGCAGTAGCTTCGGCAAACCCACTCGCTGCCGACCAGGCGATCGCACCCCAGTCGTTGCGATTCGCGCTGTGAACGACGCGAAGTGTCGTCGCGATGACCTCGATGTTGGGAAATACGAGCGTGGCGGCCGACATCATCGCCTTGAAGCCTTCGATGGGCAGCACGCTCAGACACTCATCCGTGCCTGGAGTGTGCAGGCCGAGACTTGCGGTGAAGTCTTCTTCATTGCCGAGCATGACATCGACGTAGGCTGCGAGACGTCTATTGACCTCTTGAGCTTTAGCGGGTCCGCCGATCGCTTTCCACAGACTCTGCCGGTAGTTCAGGTCGTAGGAGATGATCGTTCCATGCCGTTTCGCTGATGCCATCGCTGTTTCGATCACGTCAGGTGTCGTCTCGGACAGCCCGGCGAAGATGCCGCCGGTTTGAAAGCACCGGACGCCGAGTTTGCCAAAGAGATGGTCCCAGTCGATGTCTTCGGCTCGCATCGATGAAGCCGCACTGTGACCTCGATCGGAGATACCGACGGCGCCGCGAACACCGAAGCCGCGCTCGGTGAAGTTCAGCCCGTTGCGTACCGCCCGACCGACGCCGTCGTATGGTTCCCATCTCACGAATGCGGGATCAACGCCTCCCTGCATGATGAGATCCTCAATGAGGCGGCCGACGTCGTTGTCGACGAGGCTCGTCACGATCCCGTCGACGAACTCGCGCATCGGTGATGCGAGGCGTCCATTTAGAGGCCCCTGCTCTCCTAACAAGACAGGCCGCCCAAATCAGCGACGCGCAAAGCGTTCGCGGCAATAGTGAGCGCGGGATTCAGGGCGGCGGACGACGGAAACCCGGAGCTGTCTGTTATCCATAGGTTGCGCACGTCGTGTGTTCTGCCGAAGGGACCGATCACACTGCTGGCGGGGTCGTTGCCCATTACTGCGGTGCCACACATGTGCGAGTTGGTCTCGATCCCCATGGTCTGGCTGAACACCAGCGGGTAGCCGGCCTTGCGCAACAGGTGACGCATGCGGCGAAGCAGTTCGGCGTGCGAACTCAGATTGTTCGGCCGGCGTGCGATCTTGATGCGCCCGTCGGCGTCGACGCTGACCCGGTTGTCGTGGTGCGGCAGATCCTCGGTCGTGAGGTATAGATCGATGCTGTGGGCCATGGCGTTCTCAAGCAGTGGCATAGGCACCCAACGCCGAGCCGGCTTGACCATAGCTCCCTGGAGCTTTCCCAGCATCTGGACATTGCCGAGCGGCTTGGCATTGTCAGCCGCTGCGAAGTACCAGTCGTTCAGGCCCAGCGTCTTTTGGAACGTGACGTCATTTCGTCGGCGCGGGTCGATCCCGATGAGGAAGGTGCTGTTGTGCGTCATGTAATGGCGACCGACCAGGTCGGATGAGTTCGCGAGCCCTCGTGGGTGGGTATCGGAGGCAGATGACAGTAGGAGCGCCGCACTATTGACGGCTCCTGCGGCCAGCACGAAATGCGTGCCACGGATACGCACGATTCGGCCGTCACGCTGCGCGACGGCGGCAGTCAACCGCTCGCCTTTGTCGTCGGTCTCGAGCCGCACGACTCGGGTTCGCGGGACCAAGCGGACAGCTGGATACTCCAGCGCGGGCGACACCATGGAGGTTTCGGCGTCGCTCTTCGCGCCGAGCTTGCATGGAAAACCATCGCACGTGCCGCAACGGATGCACGTGCCTGTGCCGCTGAGGTCAACGCCCATCGGCATATGGAACGGGTGCACCCCTTGTGCCTCGAACGCGACCGCGAGGCGTTCGACAGCCGGTTCATGCGCGAGCGGCGAGTAGGGATACGGCGATGAGCGTGGGGGCGCCGTCGGGTCGGCCGTGTCGTCGCCGTGTACTTTGAGCAACCGTTCGGCCTGCGCGTAATACGGCTCGATATCGGCGTAACGAATAGGCCAAGCCGGTGACGAACCTTCGGCGTGCTCGATGATTTCGAAGTCGCGCTCTCGAAAGCGCGGTAGGCACGCACCGTAAACCTTAGTGTTGCCGCCGACGTAGTAGTGCACGCCCGGCGCAAAGGCGATGCCCGTGTGCGCGTCGTACCACCGCTCAGCATTCTTATAACGAGTGTTCAAGAACACCTCGCGAGGCGACCAATTCTGCGGCTCACGCGGCAAATAATCACCGCGCTCGACTATAAGAACGGAAACGCCGGACGGCGCCAAAGCGCGAGCCACCGTGCCGCCGCCCATGCCCGAACCGATGACCACGACGTCCGCCGAAAGCTCATCGTCGCCGATCTCCGTCGAAGACCGCCGCTCAACCACTCGCCCGACCTCGTGTTTCGGCTCGCTCGACGGCGTCGATTGCTTCGAGGAACCAGTAATCGCCCCACATCACCGATTCGTCCACCCCGAAACCCTTTGCCTGGTGGTAGATGCCATGCTTCAGGACGCCTTCCCACCCAGGCTCGTTCACAGCCAAGAAATCTTGTTCGCAGAGCCGCTCCAGGATGCGCACGGCATAGTCGCCGTAACGGGCAGCGTCCGTTTCGTCGGCAACGAGACCGGCCAGCTGCCACATGCCGGACGCCGTTACAGCCGCAGCTGAACTCTCGTACGACAGAGCCGGCTGGGGCTCCTCCCAGTCGTTCGGCGAGACCAGGCCTTCGGCACTGCGCTCGATGTAAAAGTCCGCGCAACTGCGCGCCGTGTCCAGGAACCTGCGGTCGCGGGTATACCGGTAGGCCGTTCCGAAGCCGTGGATTGCCCAGGCTTGCCCACGAGCCCACGAGCTGTCCGCCCGCCAACCCTGCTGCGTGCTCTGCCTCAAGAACTGGCCGGTGTCAAGGTCGAAAATTCCCTCATGCGCCGTGCTTCCGTCGCCTCGGACGAGATGTCGCCGGGTGGTGCGGCAATGCCCGACCGCGATGGCGGCCAACCGTTCATCGTGCGTCCGCACGGCCGCGTGGAAAATCACCCCGACGTTCATCATGATGTCGATGAAGGTGCTGTCCGGCGCAAGGAAACTACGCAGGTAGCCGCCGGGTGCATTGAACCGGCGACCCATTGTCTGGCCTGCGTGCACAACGACCGCGTCCATTTCGGCACGGCCAGTCGCCTCGTACCAGCGCCGCCAGGTTGGCCAGAATAGGAACCCGAGGTCATGCACCGATTCGTCATCCTTGCGATGCTCGATCAGGCGCGAATAATGCTCGGCCCGGTCCCGAAACCACTCACCTTCATGCGATGCGAGCAGCCAAAGCTGACCGCCGAGAAACCCTTCGCACCAGTTGGTCCACGCTTCACCTTCGGTCACCCAGCGGCCGTGTTCGGTGTACAGCGGAAAGCAGTCGGGGTGCTGTTCGACTAGGTGGCGGACCTTTTGCGCGGCCACATCCCACGCACGGCCGAACTTTGCGAGTACGTCGGCTCCAGGCAGAACGGACGCCGGCACCGCTAGGGACAACGGCTCCGCGACAGTCACGGCTGCGGCAGTCACGATTGAGCGCCCGACATCGTCCACCAGTTCGTACGTGGGCCGATGTGCAATTGAACGGTCTTCGTGTCGGTGAACGCGTCGATCGCCTGGCGGCCGAGTTCGCGCCCCAACCCGCTGGCACCCATGCCACCAAAGGGCAGCTCGGGGTAGCCATCCATCCATGTGTTGACCCACACAGTTCCGGCGCGCACATCACGCGCGACGCGCAGTGCGGTGTCGATGTCGCGCGTCCAGACACCGGCCGACAGGCCATACATGGTGCCGTTCGCGAGCTGCACGGCCTCGTCGGTGTCGCGAAAAGACAGCAAAGACAGCACAGGTCCGAAGATCTCCTCGCTCGCGATTGACATCTCCGGCCTAACGGCCGAGAACACCGTTGGAGCGTAGAACCGCCCGATGGGCGCATCGAGGCGTTCGCCTCCGAGCAGCAGACTTGCGCCCGCTGCCGTGCCTTCCGCCACGTAGCGCGCGATTGTGGCGAGTTGCTCCTCGCTGACGATGGCACCGACTTTCGTCGACTCAGCGAGTGGATCACCGACGGTCACGGTCGTCGCACGCTCGACGATGGCCCGCTGTAGCTCGTCATGAATCGACGCGTGCACTAGGACGCGGCTTCCGCTGTTGCAGCATTCACCCTGATTGAAGAAGACCCCGAATACAATCGCGTCGAGAGCGGCATCCAGATCCGCATCGGCGAAGACGATCTGCGGGTTCTTACCGCCGAGTTCGAGTTCGACCTTCTTCAGCTGCTCACCAGCTTGGGCGGCGACCTGGCGGCCGACCTGCGTCGAACCTGTAAACGACACCATGTCGATACCGGGGTGGCCACACAGCTGCGCGCCGAGCGAGCCACCGCCGGTGACGACGTTGACCACGCCATCGGGAATACCGGCCTCCTGGGCGAGCTGCGCAAGCAACACCGTCGTTCCAGACGTCAGCTCGCTCGGCTTGATCACCGCAGCGCATCCGACCGCGAGCGCGAACGGCAGCTTCTGACTCACGATCAGCAAGGGGAAGTTCCACGGCGTGATCATGCCGACGACCCCAACCGGCTCACGTATGACGAGGCCGAGCATGTCCTCGCCGAGCCCGTTGTGTGCATCACCGTAGGCGTGCCGGGCGAGCGTCGCGGCGTAGTCCCATAGGTCGGCGGTCGATTCGACTTCTCCCCGCGACTGGGCGATGGGCTTGCCGCTCTCGAGCACTTCGACGGTCGCGAGCAGCTCGGCGTCGCGTCTGATGAGCGCAGCGACCCGCGCGAGCGCGCGTGCCCGCTGCGCGCCGGACTGCCTGCGCCAAGGGCCGTCGTCGAATGCCGCGCGGGCAGCGCGCACCGCAGCGTCGACATCGGGAGGTCCACCATGCGGGTATGAGCTGACGACCACATCATGCGCTGGGCTCTGGCGCTCGAAGCGTTCGCCATCGGACGCCTCGACGGAGTTGCCGCCGATGAACATGAGTCGGTCGATCCTGGTGAGCGAGGAAGTGGTCATGAAGATCCTTCGGTGTGGAGTGCCGGTCAGCGGCCGGTGAAGTCGGGGGCACGCCGCTCACGAAACGCCGCGACACCCTCCGCGAGATCGGTAGTGGTCGCCGCGAGCGCGCCCGCCAGCGGTTCGAGGTGACGGCTCGGTACACCCGCCGCGGCAGCGTCGATCAACTGCTTTGCGAGACGGACGGCGACCGGCGCCCCACCGGCAAGGTCGTTGACGATCCGGTCGACTGCGGCGCCGAGTTGGGTGGGTTCCGCCAGTGCCGTCACGACGCCCCACGCCAGCGCAGTCTCGGCGTCGAGGGTCCGGCGCGCGAGACAGACCTCCTTTGCCCGGGCTGGGCCGACGAGCATGGTCAGCCGCTCGGTGCCGCCCCAACCGGGCACGGTTCCCAGGCCCACCTCGGGCAGGCCGAGGCGCGCGCTGGCGCTCATTACGCGGAAGTCAGCGGCCAGCGCCAGTTCGAATCCGCCGCCAAACGCGTCGCCGTGCACGACGGCGACCGTAGGCTGCGGAAGGTGCGCGATTGCGTCGAACACGCGGTGTCCGCGGCTGGTCCACGAGCTCCACATCTCGGTCGGCCCGAGTACTGAGAATCTGGTGATATCGGCTCCGACGCAAAAGGCCCGGTCACCCGTCGACCGCAGCAGAACGACCCGGGCTTCCGAGTCGCCGCACTGCTGGATGGCGCCAGCAATCGCTTCAAGCAGTTCCGGTGTCAGGGCATTCAGTTTTGCTGGGCGATCGATCCAGATCGTTGCCAGCCCGGTCGCATGTGTCACGGTCACCCGGCCGTCGACGTCGGGGTCGACGTTCATTGAGGACCACGTGCCAGCTCGGCCAAGACGCCAGGTTCCGGGCGGAACAAAGTGGCGTCCATCTCGATCAGGCCGTCTGCAACGATGAGTGGAAACATTGCCTGCGCGAGCACGTCACGTTCGAGATTGATGCCCGGCGCGACTTCGGTCACGGTCATGCCCTGTTCGCGAAGTTCCATCACACACCTCTCCGTGATGTACAGCACTCGCTGGCCTTGCGCGAGTGCGCGTCGTCCGGAGAACGTGACACCGCTGACCTGCTCGACGAACTTGGGCATTCGGCCCTCACGGCGCACCACCACCTGGCCGTCTTCGACGGCGACGTCGCGCCCGCCCGCGGTGAATGCGCCACTGAAAACGATGCTGCGCGCCCGCGAGGTGATGTCGGCGAACCCTCCGACGCCTGCCGTCACGTGACGTCGCGACGGCAGGTGGTGAACGTTGACGTTGCCGAACTGGTCGACCTCAAGAAACGACAGGAACGCGTGGTCGAAGCCGCCGCCTTGTAGCAAGGTGAACTGGTCGACGCTGGGCAGCAGCGCGTCGGCATTCAACGCGCAGCCGAAGGCGAATCCCGTCAACGGAACGCCGCCGACCGCACCCTGTTCGATGACCCAGGTGACTGCCTCACCACATCCCTCTTCGACGAGGATCCGTGGAACCAACGCCGAAATTCCGAAACCCAGATTCACGACGTCACCGGCCGCAAGCTCAGTCGCCGCGCGTCGCGCGATGACTTTGTCGATCGACCACTCCGCTGGTTGGATCACGGTGAGCGGCTGGCGGAGTTGCCCGCTGAGCGCCGGGTCGTACGGGGTCTGCGTCGTCTGCCACTGGTCGGGCGCGACGACGATCGCGTCGACCAGGATGCCGGGGAGGCGAACATCCTGCGGCGGAAGGCTTCCGGCGGTAGCGACCCGCTTGACCTGAGCGATCACGACGCCACCGTTGTTATGCGCGGCGTAGGCCAGGTCGAGAGCACCGAGCGTGGAGCCTTCGTCTTCGAATGTGAGATTGCCGTTCTCGTCTGCCGTTGTAGCGCGAACGATGGCGACGTCGGGCACGACGGCGGGAAAGAATAGCCATTCTTTGTCACGAAGGTCGGTCACCTCGACGATGTCGTCCTTCGTGCGACTATTCATGCGGCCACCGCAGTGGCGCGGATCGATGAAAGTGTCGAGGCCCACGTGTGTGAAGACCCCGGGCTGGCCTGAGGCGCCCGCGCGGTGCATCTGGAAGAGCACTCCCGAGGGCAAGTTGTAGGCCTCGATCGCGTCGTTCTCAATGAGACGCCAGATGGCGGGCGGCTCGGCCGATGACGGACCACTCGGCAAGGAGCCGGCGATCACCCGCGAAATGAGGCCGGGCGCGGCTAATCGATCGACACCTGCCACGCCGTACATGTCGCCGGCCGCGATCGGCATGACAACGGTCAGTTCGAACGGGCCCGCTCCCTCGCCGAACCGTTCCTCGATGCCGCACAGCACCTCATCCGGGCAGCCGAGTGCCGAAGACGACGAGATGCTGACGGTGTCGCCGTCATGGATCAGCGCTGCCGCATTGCGCGCGGAGAGTATCGATACGTGCCGCATGTGGCCCGCTTTCCTTATATCGTGCTGGGTCGAAGACTGGCCGGATGAACCGGGGCCTTTCCAACGTCGACCGCCCGCCCGAACGTGGCCGACTCTTGCGCCGCGAGCGCCACCGCGAGCGCCAGCGCGCCCTCGGTTCCGGTGACCGTGGGACGTCCTTCACCGGCGACGGCGGTGCCAAATGCGTCGAGGATGATCTGGTAGAGGCCGCGACGGTCGGTGACGGGTACGTCCCTGGTGCCACTCGCGTCGACGAGCCGAACTTCCCCGACGGGGTCCTGCGTCATGACGTCGGTTGCAATGATGGATCCGTTAGTGCCGTGGACTTCTAGAGACGTTTTTGCAAACCCGACCGTAAAGGCGTCGTGGGTCTGGGCCAGTACGCCGTCGTCGTATCGGATCACCGTCATTGCCGCGTCGTACGTTGTAGAACCCCACGGGCCTTGGCTCGCTGCGGCGGCGATCACGGACAGCGGCCGAAGGTTCAGAATGGCATTGACTGCGGATGCGTCGTGACAGGTGATGTCGAGGATGACTCCGCCCCCGGGGGCCGCGTCGAGGCGCCAGCCACGCAACCGCTCGGGAAGCAGGCCTGCGTGCGCGACGCGCGCGGCGAGGGGTGTGCCGATCGCGCCGTCACGAACCAGCCGCTGAACCATGCGATGCGTGCCGGCACCTGGGAGGTGGTGGTTGACGCCTAGGACCAGGCCGGCGCTATCGGCTGCGGCGACGATCTGGTTCGCGTCGTCCGTTGTGAGGGCTAACGGTTTCTCGCAGAGCACGTGCTTGCCGCTGGCGAGCGCAGCCATCGCCTGCGAATGGTGCTTCTCGTTGGTGCTACTGATGTAAACGGCATCGACATCTTTGCGGTCGAGCAATGCGGCTAATTCCGTCGTGCCGAGGCCTAACCCGTGGTCGGCCGCATAGCGCTGCGCGCGCTCACCGTCTGTGCTCACGACACCGACCAAGTCGTCGCCGCGGGCGCGTATCGCCGGAATCATCCGCGACGCCGCGATGTCGCTGGCGCCGATCAGACCCCACCGTAGTTTGTCGCTCGTCATCTACCCACACCCTTCTTCGACTGCTCGCGCGAGGCGGTAGGACTCCAACCTTCGGTCGACTGCCGCACATTCAGTCGAGGCGGGACGATGCGTGAGTGCACCTCACGGTCGGGTTGATCGATGCGGCCCAGCAGTAGTCGTGCCGCTTCGTCGCCAATCCGCTCGGGGAACGTCGCGACTGACGTCAGCGGCGGGTTCTGGTGGCGGGCCTCCGTCGTGTCGTCGAATCCGGCAACAGCCAGGTCCGTACCGACCCGCAGATCGCGCTCGCGCAACGTGTGCAAAACGCCGAACGCGACAGCGTCGCTGTAGCAGGCGATGACGTCGGGTGCGGGGCCCTGGGCGAGCAATTTTTCGCAAGCCTCAATGCCGCCGGCCGGGGTCGATGGAGAGCCGATCGAATTCTCGATTGGGATCGATAGGCCAGCAGATTCCAGCTCACGCCGCAACCCGCGTTCACGCTCGGTCCGCGCAATAGAACCGCAAGGGCCGCCGATGAAGGCAACTGTCCGCGCCCCGATCTCGACGATATGGCGGCCGAGCAGCGCACCCGCCTTGATGTTGGCGACGCCGGCGTAGTCGGCGTCGTGCCCGCGGACTTTGCGCGCGATCAGCACGTGCGGCGTCCCGCTCTTGCCGTTCAGGCCGGCTAAGGCTGCGGCCGTGGTCTCCGCCGCCGGCAGCAGCACGATGCCGTCGACTCGATACTCCGTCATTGTCGCGAGTAGTCCGCGCTGTCTGTCGTCCTCGTCATGGCTGTAGCCGAGCAAGAGTGTGTAACCGGCTTCGTGCAGGCGCTGCTCGATCGTCATCGTGAGCTCGGCGAAGTAAGGGTTACGCACGTTGGTGACGATCAAGCCGACGATCATCGACTTCCGCGTGCGGAGGTTAGCGGCGCGCCGGTCATAGACGTAGCCGAGGTCGGCCATGACTTGGCGGACCCGCTCCTTCGTGGCAGCCGACACTCGGTGACTGTCTTGTAGGACCAGGCTGACCGCAGCTCGCGACACCCCGCTCGCCGCAGCCACATCGCTAACCGTGATCTTCCCCACTGCCACCCCTCCAGCCATCGCCAGCCACCGTGCTGGATCGATCTACTAGATAATGAATGCAGGTGGGGCGGCTGTCAACCATGGCCGGCGCAGCACAGCGCGCGACACCGTATCGTTATCGCGGGGCGGACACCTCAGTACAAGGAAGTGCTGCGGGACGGCGGCTCCAGCTTGTGCGGCCTCCGCCTACTCCGGCTTGTCGAGGATCAGCTGCAGGTGATGGTCATCGAAGCGTTCGATGGGCGAGTGGTTGAGGTCGACCGCTGTCATCGCCTCAGCGAAGATCGGTGACCATCTCGTCGTGATAGGTGTGTTCCTATGCAGCCGTAGGTTCCCCATGCAACGTGCCGTCCGCTGGGGCGCGGGCTGCCCCATGCGGTTACCGAAACGGGGGACAACGGTTGATGACCACGCCGTGGTGCGTCCCAAAACGCACCGGGGCCGCGAAGAGCGCTCCAAGACCCGCTCTTTTCCGGAGGCACCAGCTGATTCAGAACTGAGCACCCCGAAGAGCGCACCGGCGGGACGCGGACCCCGGCCATCTCGGCGCCGTTCCCGCGTCAACCTCGTCTCGCGATGAACTGGGACATAACTACAAGTCGATGGCACCCTTGACCGCATACCGATCGATCTCGGCCGGTTCCTCGGCCGAAAAGCGCGGGTTGGCGAGGACCCCGACGTTTTGTTGCTGGGGTGCAGCCAGTACACCCCGCCCAAACCGTTCGCCGCACTTGTCACATGTGGCGAACATGAGCAACCCAACACCGGTGCAGCACGCCACTGACTCGGTTCAGGTCACCACGTCACCGAACGCCGCGGTCTCCGCGTCAGCGCATTACAAGACAACCACCACAAGCCAAAACGCCACCGCGAATGGCGCAGGTTCGCCAGCGTCCCGTTCGACATCGGCGGCGCAAGCGTCGGCTACAAAGTCATGGTCGACGTGACCGTCGCCCTCGCCGGCAAAACCGCCACCAGCACGACCATCTTTACACCCGCGTAGCCCCGCAAGGCATGCCCGCATCCGACGTCTGAAGACGCTTACACATCCTGGCCAACCAGAGTTCAAATCGAGGCATTCGCCATGCCTCCACCGATCCCGGCCATCACCCGCCGGCGTGGCACCCATAGGGCTTCGACCTGACACGGTCGAAATGCAAAAGCGCAGGTCAGAAGTGGTACAAAACTGTGTCCGAGGGGGGACTTGAACCCCCATGCCCGATAAAGGGCACTAGCACCTCAAGCTAGCGCGTCTGCCTATTCCGCCACCCGGACGTGGAGCCCTGCGGTGCAGGACCGGCGTACACCATACCAACGCCCCGGGCGTCGCCGTCGGCCACTCGGCTGCCGAGTTCGCTCTGACCCGACCCTTGTCGCGGCGGCAGTCTCGACAATGCCATCGGACGACGAGACCCCTGGCGCCTCCGCATGCGGCGGCGCAGCGCGCTAGCCGCAAAACGGGCAGGATGAGGGCACGAACTTTCCCCGTCCGTCCCCGACCAACTCACCCTGGAGGAGTCGCGATGACGCACCCGGGCTCCGGCTCGACCGCCGAAGACGAGGTCGTCGACCTGTGTCGTGACTTGATCAGGATCGATACCTCCAACCCGATCAAGCCCGAGCGGCCGGCGGCGGAGTACGTCGCCGAAAAGCTCGCCGAAGTCGGGCTCGAGCCGACGATCGTCGAGTCGGAGCCGGGTCGCGCCAGCGTGATCGCGCGCATCGAAGGCGCAGACTCCGGTCGCGGCGGGTTGCTGATCCACGGGCATCTCGACGTCGTGCCGGCCGATGCGAGCCACTGGAGCGTCGACCCGTTCGCGGGCGAGATCAAGGACGGCTGCCTCTGGGGCCGGGGTGCCGTCGACATGAAAGACATGGACGCGATGACGCTCGCCGTCGTTCGTCAATGGGCTCGAGAAGGTCGGACGCCGCCACGCGACGTCGTCGTCGCCTTCGTC
>Ga0068855_100001494_pt1 | contig 29284 bp, 35 predicted proteins | sample KBSCornC52_FD_66592 | JGI IMG/M metagenome (GOLD analysis project Ga0068855, IMG submission 66592) | Corn rhizosphere microbial communities from Kellogg Biological Station, Michigan, USA - KBS Corn C5-2 | ecosystem: Host-associated > Plants > Roots > Rhizosphere > Soil ... | reverse complement strand
TTGAACCGATGCTGCTGCCGCAGACATCGAGGTCTGTTGTTTTGCGGCGCCTCAAAAGAGAGGCCGCAGCGCGTCGCTAGAAGGGCACGTACGTGCCCCCCTCCCCGCTCGCGTCGCGCTGATACTCCTTCACCAGTCGTTTGATTTCGCGCGCCGCTTCCTGCTCTTGAAGCGCGTAGATCTCGCCCGGGTTCTCCTCTGCCCACTCCAAGAACGCTTCGCTGCGGCTTCGCCAATCCGAACCCTTGATGTTCCGCCGCACCTTGTTGAACACACTCACGAGCTCCGGCGGAATATCGCGGCGCACTTCGTCATCGGACTCGGCCTCTCGGTCGCGCGTGACCTTGCGCACTCGACCGATGGGTTTCTGAGCCTTCGGAATCGGGCGTCTTCCCGCGGTTCGCTGCAATTTGTCGAGGTGACGTTCCTCGTGGATTTCACGTTGACGCGCTGTGATCCGGTCAGCTCCTTCGCGACGGGCGCGCTCTCGCCGGGCGTCGCATACGGTCCGCAGCTTTTCGCGCGCTGTTCGGCATTGCGACCGAATGCGCTCGATGGCCTCGCGCCGGGCGGCGCGAGCCGCTTTGAGCAGCACGCCGAGGTCCGTCAGGCGCTGCACGACCTTGGCACGCCGTTCGTGCTCAATTTCGCGCATGAGGCGCCGTTTATCGAGACCGGTTCGCATCGCAGCGTCCTCTTCAGCTAGAGCGACCCGACGACTTCTTAAGGGACTCGTAGTCGACCTCGTACCACTCGATGAATTCCCCCGCGCAGGCCTCGGCCGCGTGCTGCCGAGCTGTCGTGGGGAACATCGCGCTCCAGCGATCGCCGGGTCCGCCGAATTCGTGCAGGTACTTCTTGGCCGCGGTGGTCAGGAGCCCAGCGAACGCTTTCGGCGCGAGCTTCGGGTTGTAGACGCCGCGATCCTTTTTCTTCGCGAGCGCGCGGAAGATGAGCATCTTCTGCCGATACAAGGGCTCGTCGTTGTCTACGAAAAGCAGCAGTTCTGACGTTTCCGGACTCATGATGCTTCCTCAGTCGCGCGGTGCGACGCGCGCACGTGTGCCGTTGCGGTTCGGCATCGAGTACCGAGCCGCGTCTCGAACAATCAGCTTCAGTAAAGCCGCCGCGCTGGTCTGCGCTGCCGGTCAGTTTGCGCGAGCCGTCACCCGCTCATGGGACTTTCGTCCAACGTCTTCCGTCCCATTGATAGAGCTCGGACTGGTAGTAGGTCTGGACGCCGTTTTTCGTCGTCGCAGCGGGTTGAAGGTCGTAGGCGTATCCCAGTGCGTCCATGTTGTTCAGGTACTTGGGCTGCGACCATTTGTACTGGACTCCGAGATAACCATTCGGCCCGTAGTGCTGCGCCGCGACGCGAACTGCGTACCAAGCGGGGTGGTCACTGAGGTCGAGGATCGCCATCGCGCAGGCCTTCGTTCTGGCATCGCGCGGCTAGCGCGCGTGATCTTGGAACCGCCGGTAGGCGAGCATGTTCTCGAAGCTCTTCTCGGTAATGACGGGTTCCCCGTGGTGTTGGGAGCTCCGGTGAGGAGAGTGAACCTTGCGGCGCTTTTTGTGAGCGGGATGAGCGCCGCCGCGCATTCCGCCGAGCTCCTCACGTTCCCCGATCTGTGCAGCGCGGCGCCGTTTCATTGCACGCAGCAGCGAAAGCGAATGGTGTTCCGGCTTCGCGTGCGTGCTGGCTTTGGCACGCTTGACGTGATGGGTGCGCGCCAGGCGTTTGGCGGCCTTGTGCCCTGGCGAACGCTTTGTCGAACGAGTCTTCTTGCTGTGCTTCTTCTTCCTGACCATGGTGTCCTCGCTTACGAACGCAGAATTTCCGGCTTTCGCTCTTGTTCGGATTGCTCCGCGTCGCGGTACTGCGCGTACAGCGCGAGCAGGAGCGCTCGATTGGCATCGCTCAGAGACGCGAAGATCGCCGTAACCTCGCGTTCGCTTAACCCCTTGAGAAACTTCCGGACCGACAGCTGTCGCGCCATCACCTCGGCCGCATCGGCGTTCGCCGAGCTGAATGCGCGGTGAAGCTCGGCCAGCGCGACTTGATTCGCGCCTGACAAGCAGCCCAGGATGCTAGAGACTTCGGGCTCGCTCAGGCTCGCGAAGAAGCGGCGAATGGCGGCGTCCTTGGGGTCGGCGATTTCCATCGGTTTCACTCCTGGGACCGCGCCAGCGTTGACGACGCCAGCGCCCAGAAACTTCGTTGCAAAAATGGGCAAGAGCGCAGTCGCTACTCCCATCAGCTCGTCCATGCGCCTCGCGCGCATGAGCTCCTTGGCTTCATCGACGCGCCGCTCGTGCTCTCGGTCGAGCAGCGTCTGGTACTTCTCGGTCATCGACCAGTTGAGCTCTTCTGCCTTGACGCGGCAGGCCCGCTCGCGCTCGAGATCGGCCGCGAGCTTGCCGAGCAAGGCATCGCCCGCGCTCATCAGAAGACGATGGACGTTCTCGTCGTGCCGCATGTAGTGCGAGATGACGCCCTTCTCGGTCGCGGGCTCAGAGTCCTCGCCGAAGCGAGCGGCTTGAAACGTCGGCTTCACGAGGAAGGCATGCTGGCTCTCGTGCATTTCCTCCGTGCCGCGGTACGCGTACACGACATAGCGTTGCGGCTGACCGCTGGTCCGCGACTGCGCATCGCGTTCGGCGGAGTCTTGGATTTCCTGCGCCAATTCCTGCGGCGCGTGGCCAGAATCGGAGTCATTCCGCCAGATATCGAGCCGTTCGGCGTGCTCGGACTCGATCTTGTGGATCAGCTCGAAGCGAGTGATCGTCCCTGCTTCGGTGATATCGGCCAGCTGTTTGGTGAGCCACTTCACGAACGTCGCTGATGGAAAGCTCATGATTGCCTCCGTTCTCGCAAGATGAGCACCGCGGTCACTCCGGCCAAAAGAAGCGGTAACCACAGCAGGCCCAGTACTGCTTGTGCCACGCCGCTCGCTGCGGTCTTGGCCGTATCGTTGACAACTTGAGTGGCCTTTTCTGTCGACGACAGCTCAGGGGGTGCGGCTTCGGTTGGCGTCTGCGCGCTGTCGAGCATCCAGTCGGCACCGACCGGGCACTGTGCGCTGCTCGTGAGTTGAGCGGCAGCGCCCGTGCGCACGGGCCAGGGCATGTCCGTTTGTTGCCCCCGATAGGCAAAGCTCACTTCGAGCCAGACCACCTCACCGGGTGCAACCGTCGGAATAATCCCGGGCAGCTCTTCCCGACGCCGCGCAGGGCCGTCGAACGATAGCCGCTCCTTCGACACTTTCTCGAGCTTGATCAGATCGGCAGTCGCGCTGCGTGTCGTGTCTTTGAACACCAGGGCGGGGTCGAGCACGGTGCCCTCGAACCACTTCACGAACACGGCCGCGAGCGTATTTTTCAGGTCATCCGGCGTCGGATTGTCGCGCACAGTGCGCACGAGCGCCCACCGATTCACTTTGCCGGGGAAGAGCGGAACGCGGTTGCGCTTGCGCCAGTCGTCGACATCAATGCCCAAGCAGCCAAGGTCGCCGATCAGGGTCATGCGACCTCCGACAGCTGGTCGAGCGCCATCTTCCGAATGACACCGAGCGCGTCCTGCATTTGCTCGTCAGTCCCGACTTGGAGCGTTGCTTTACCCGTTTTCAGATCGACCGCGAATTGCACGCCGTCCTCACGAAATACTTCGAGTGTCTCGTTGCTGTACCGGGTGATCTCGTAGCGCTTGCCAGCGAGCGCGACCGTGTGCTGACGAACGATGTCCTTGCCCGTCAGAACGGCAACCAGAGCGATGGCAAACGCGGCAATGATGGCGCTCTTGAACATCACGCTCGCCCTCCAGGTACTGACCCGATGCCGCACCTGGCGCGCAAAAGGTTAGCGGCGACGCGGGCGACGGAGCGTGGCGACGAAGATCCCAGCTGCAAGGGCAAGGACACCGAAAGCGGCTCCCGCGCCGCCGCTTCGACTAAAGGGGCGAACTCCTCGAACAGAGAGGCGACCGCACGCTTGTAGATCGCCGGATTGCCGGTGAAATATTTCGGTACTGTGGCCAGAGCATCAACGAACACGTTCGGATCCCCCGACTGAAGCGCGTTCCACCAGTGCGGGCGGCTCTGAAGCACCTTGATGTGGTCCAACGCGCCATCGGTGGCGGTCGCGTACGCGCGGAAGTTGCAGTGCGGGTCGGGCGGGTCAAAGACGCGCTCGACCCCCTGCTCCACTTCCGAACACCGAAACTGCGTGATGAACGGATAGTTCAGATCGGCCTTCGCGTTGCCAAAGTTGAAGTTGTGGATCTTCTGCCAGCGTTCCGTCTCGAACGCCGATTGCGCCAGCAGTAGAGCGAGAACGCGCGCGCTCGGCGGGCCGCCCGTCACTCGCACGTAGGCGTCGTACAGAGCGCGCGTCGCGTCCTGCCGAGTCAGTGGCGTCAGCCGGCTCTCGACAATCATAGGAACCTCGCAATCGCCAGACTCACGAACGCCGCAACTCGTGGGTCGACTTCGGGAAACTCGCTGCTGACCTTCGCCCGCACGGTGCCCGCCTTCTCGAGGTAACCTCGGAAGGCGCTGGCTCGGTCGGCAAGCTGCTGCCGTACTTCGGGCGGTAGCGACTCAAAGCAATGCTGGAGCTGCTCGCGTGTCATCACCGACGTCCTCGCTTGGGAGCGGCAGGTAGCGCGAGGGGCGGCGCGCCGGGCAGAAGCTGCCCCGCTTCCTCCGATTGCGCATGGAGCCATCGTCCGGGGACGATCTTCCCCTCCTGAGTCACGAGCAGGCCTGGCGTCCACGCTTTCGCCGCGCTCTTGCCAACGTAGGACTGCACGCGATCGCGGTGCGCCATGACATGCGAGAAAATGTTGGCCGTCTTCCGTGCAGCCAAGTCGCCCTGCTTCGCGCGCCGAACGAGATCGCGCAGCCTCGCACGCACGTCGGCCGCACGGCGAAGCGTCTGGGCGATCTGCGGCGCCTTGGCGTGCAGCAGCATCTTTTCTGCTTGAGAGCCTCTGGCGAGCACCGACTTTGCTTCGTTCTTGACCGCGTTCGCCTTGTCGAGCGCCGCAAGGGCCGCATTCGCGGTCGCGTAAGCAGCCGCCGCTGGAAGTCCAACCGGTGGAAACACCACAGCCGCCGCGGAAATCGCCGCCCCCGCAAGCTTGCTCTTGGCAACGGATTTGACGGCGTTGCCAACCTCGCTCAGTAGCTTCGACTTTCCGATCTTCTTCACCGCCTTGAAGAAACTCCCCGGAAAGCCCCCGATGTGGACCCCATGCTTCCGGCGGTACCACTGATGCAGTACGCGTATGATCGGGCGCAGATCGACCTCTGCCGTCACGGTCTTAGGCGACGCGCCCGCCGTCTGCACGTGAACCATCGCCTTCAAGTACGGCCCTTCGCGCCAGAAGCGGCCGCGGACGCTGACCCCGGAGGGCGCGATGCGCAAGCGCACGGTGTCGTCGGGCTCTACCGCTGTTGCACCAATCCACGAGCCGCCGATCGCGTGGGTCTCGGCCGCGCGCGTCTCGAACGTCGAAATGGCGGGAAAGTAGGATTCAGTCATGTCAGCCTCCACTCACGCGAGCGACGCCTTCAAGGCGCTCGCGCGCAATCGCGCCGCGCGGTCCGAATTGCCTAGCTGGTCGGCATCGAGCGCGAGCGTCTCGATGTTGGAGCGGTAGGTGCTTAGATCGCGCTGACCGGCTCCTTTCTTCCAATAGAACGGCGGCGGAACATCGGAGACATAGCGAGCGAGGTGCTCGGCGCTCGTCGGCCCATAGCTCCCGTCCGCGGTAATCGCTTCCTGCGACTGGAAGCGTTGAACCAGGCTCTTGTCCTCCTTGAACCGAGCCTTCGGCACGCTTCCGTAGCGAGAAAGCAGATCGTTGAGGTTCGTCGCCAGAGCCTCGGCCAAGATCTGCGCCTTCGATTTTTCGGGGGCGGGTGGTTGCGGCTGCGGTTGATTCGGAACAGGGATCGGCGCAGGGGGAGTCGCTGTGACCGTCATCGGAAACGTGACGCTGGGAGGAGCACCGGGTGGCGGCGGCGCCGCGCTTGGCGGTGCGGGCGCCGGAGCCGCAGCAGGCGACGCTCCGGGCAGCGAGGGCGCAATCCCCGGAGATTTGAACTCCGAGTCGATGTCATGCATCGTTCGCGCTGCGTCGAGCATGGTTCGGATCTGCTGTGCCTTTGCCGTCACCTGATCGGCGGTGCTACTGAAGCCGCGCTTCCGCAGCTCCGCTGCAAGTGCCTCGAGCGCACTCGGATCGCCCTGCAGCTGGAGCTGACGCGCCACCTGGGCCGCCAGATCAGCCGGCATGCTCGTATCAATCGCGGCGTTCGGATGGTCCTGCGTTGGGGGCAAAGGCACGCTGGCAGCCGCATCCTTCGCACGTCGGCGGAGCTCGTCCGCAACTGCTTGGAATCCCGCCTTCTCCAACACAAAGGCCGTGCTGGTCAGCACTGTGGGCGCGCCGCTTTGGATTGCGTCGGCGACCATCTTTTGCAGCTCGGGCGAGAGCACAGCTGGCGTCGACGCCTGCGCCGTCGATGGCACAACCCCGGGCGCGCTCGGCGAGGACACGGAGCCTTGAGCACGCTGTCGAAGCGCGCCCGCTTGCACACGCAGAAGACTGGCCGCCGCGCTGAATCCCTTCGCGTCGAGCTGCGTCGCGACCTGCTCGAGTGTGTTCGGATCGTTCGTCGCTTGCGCCTGGCCAGCGAGCGATTTGAGGTCGTTCGGCAACTGATCGAAGACGCCCTGCGAACGCTGCCGCAGCGCCGTCGCCTGCTTGCGCAGAACGCCAGCTGACTCACTGAACCCCTGAGCTTCGAGCTGTGTTGCGACCTGCTCGAGCATGTTGGGGTTGTTCGTCGCTTGGGCCTGCCCAGCGAGTTGCCGCAGATTCTCGGGCAAACGGTCGAACGGATTCTTGGGAGATCCCGAGCCAGCGCTCGTGCTGGCGCTCGCGGCCGATGACAGCAGGAAGACGAGACCGCCACCGATGGCGAGCGGAACAAATAGCTTTCCGATCATGACTACCTACATTCCGAGCAACTTTGAGGGGTCTTCGATACGTCCATCGCCACGCCGAACGAGCACGTGGTAAAGCCTGCGTTTGCCGTAGCGGCGCCAAGTGATGCGAATCGTCGCGTGCTCGCCTGCCTCCTGAAGCTCGGCCACGCGCCAGGGCGCGAGGTCATCGCAATCACCCCAGCCGCGACTCAGCACCACTGGAATCGAGGCGAATTCCTCTGGCTTCCCGTCCGCCGGTTCCTGCTGATAGCGAACGCCGGACTGATAAAGGGGGAGTACGTGGTGCGCGCGGATGAAGAGCCGATTGACCAGGACGAGCGCCTCGAGAATCGGTTTTACGAAGAGCCCGAGAAATCGACTCCGCTTCAAGAGCGGGACATCGCCCAGGCTAATCAGCAGGTCCATGGCGCGCCTCCTCCCCAGCTCGCGCTTACGCCTGAACCACCGTGCCGACGACGCCGGCCGAGAACTCGATTGGCGCGGCGGTCTTGTTCCGGACCGACACCGACATCTGGTTGCCAATTTCCGCAGTCTTGAAGTGCACGTGCGTGTCGATCGCCACTTCCGTGAAGATGGCCGCAGGCACTTCCCCACCGCTCACGAGCTGCGACGTGTTTCCGACCTTCACGTCTTGAACGCCGAAGTCGAACGCGATGTCGCTCGGAATCACCAAGCGCTCGGGCCGGAACATGTCCTGCGGGGCCGCGGGGATGTTGCTAGTCGAGCCAGCCGTGACTGTCGTCGGCTGAAAACCAAGCGGGAATCGGCGGCGTTTGTTCAGGTCGCGCTGCCGAATTGCGACCGCATTCGGATCAATTTTTCGGTATTCGTTGAGCTTGCTCGCTGCTTTTTTCAAGGCGTTCGCCTTGCGATGATGCCCACGCCGCGCCGCGCCGATGGAGAGCGCGTGCAACAAATCTTCGTCCCCGATCTCGTCGTCTTCACCGACGATCTCGGACGTGCCCATTCCTGCGACGAGGTCGAGCTCGGCGCCAATCTCGCCGTAGTCGTCGTCGTCACCCATGATCTCTTCCCACTTCGCCATTTGTTCTCTCCTGCTCAACTGAAGGACACGCCGCGACCAAGCGTCGAAGGCGCACGCAACCCGCTGCGAGCTCACGCTCGCCGCTAATTCCCCAACCAACTCACTACTCAGAACGATTGCGTCAGAGTGCTCGACGGAGTGCCGCCGCGAGCTCGCCGTCCGACATCGCAGCGCCGATGGACGGATGGTTGTGGCTGATCGGCGCGACAAGCTCGGGCGCACCAGCCCAAAACTTGTTCGCCTGTCGACCGGCGTGTGCGTGCTTGCGGAAATACATCGCAGTGGCACCGCTCAGCACGCCGTTGGAAAAGTTCAGCATGTCTTCGTCAGCCCGTCCGAACATGTCGAAGAACGCAAGCCCGACGCCCGTCAGCCCCAGCGCAAAATCCGCCGGAATGCTCGTGCGTGGGATGAAGAAGTTTGAGTCGTTGTCCTCGAAACGCCCCGCCAGGAATCCGATGAGTGCGGCGCCCAAATTGCTCTCGGCGACGATCTTCGCCTCATTGAGTTTTTGACGCACCTCCACCTTGCGCTTCTCTTCACGCGTCTCGAAGCCCTGCAACTTGGTCGCGACCTTCTGCATCGCGGTATCGCTGATGAACGGCATGTGAACTCTCCTCGAGTCAGACCATGCGCGAACGGCATCGCAATCCCAAGAAGCCTCCCGCGCAATTCGATGTCATTGCCGGCGCCCAGCGGCTTTAGTACGCGAACATTTCCGTTCGCACGTTCGCTAGATCAGTCCGTCATTGCCTTGCCAGCCGTAGAAGACGCGCGCGGGGTCGAGACAGTCGTCGCCCGGCGCTCGCACAGGGCGTCGGATCGAATGCCGCGCAAGATCTGATCGGGTTGCCCTACGCAAAAACCTGGACCAAAGGCGACCCGAGCATCACCCTGGCGGCGCTCGATACCGGCGTCGATGTGGAGTATCGCGAGCTTCGCGGCAAGGTTGGCAAGCGCTTCGACTTTGTCGATCTCAACGAGGTGGACTCGCGCGAGTTCGTGGGGCGCATTCGCGGGCTCGATACGAATGTCACGGACGAGGTCGGGCATGGCCCGCACGGCCGCGACAGCCGTACTTACGGAGAAATAAGCCGCCGGATTTGCAGAGCGATCCCAGACCCGCCGGCGTGAACGCTTCACTCCGTAACTGTATCGATTTGCAGCAGTGCCTCGCCGTTGCCGGTGAGTTCGCGCGCGTTCACGAAGCCGGCAGTGGTATCAACCAGTACACCAACGATGGCGACTTTGGTCGCATCGAACATCGCATCGGCTACTGTGCTCAAATCCCACTCGAGTGGCACCCACTCATTGGAGGCAAGCGCGGCGGGATCAACTGCGGGGCCTTCCAGACACTCCAAGCCCGTGCCAGAGCCCGAGCATGCGTGCAGCGACACGCTCGCTCCGTTTAGCGTGCCGGATTTGAGCCGGACGCGCGCATGCAGCATTTTGCCGGCCAGGTCGGTGACCACCTGCGCGTTCGCGATGACGTATTGATCCGCCGCGGTGATGGTGACGTGGAGCTCGAGGGAGCCTGCGTTCGGATCGCCGTCGCTGCCGCTGAACGTCAGTGTCGGCGGCGTCACGCCGGGTGGTACTTTCGCGGCAAGGTTGGTGAAGTCCGGGTCTCGATAGTCGTTCAACGACCAACCTTCAGCGCTGCGATCGAAGGAGTAGTTCAGCAAATCGAGATTCGGGTCGACCGCCGGATGCGGGCCCCCATAACTCAGCAATGCTGCCTGGATCAACGCTCCACTCGCCGACGGCGTCGCCCGCCAATCGTCGATCAACCCCGGGTAGCTGCAACCACCCGGGTACCAACCCCAAGCCGTCCATCCGGCGGCGTGCGCGTCGGCGTAGTGGATGAGCGCAGCGGAGTAGTCGGTCGAGCAACTGGTGTCGTTCAAGTTGCCAAACTCGGTGACGACCACCGGATCGGTGGCCGTCAATGCACCCCACGAGCGATCCCACGCCGCAGGCTGGCGCTGCGCCGTATTGTACGGATGCGTGGCATAAGCAATGTTGTAGCCATCGATGCGATTCGCCGGCACGCCGGATAGGTCGTAAGCCCAATCCAAGCCACCAATCAATACCAGGTTGTCGGCGCCGGCGCCGCGCACGGCATCGTAGAGCTCTTGCATGCCCGCGGCGTGAAAGCCACCGGCCATCCCGCCGGACTTCCAGACTTCCCAGCTGACATCGTGCGGCTCGTTGTAGAGCTCGAACTGCACCCGCCCGTCGCTACGATAGCGCGCCGCGACTTCAGACCAGAAGGTGACGGAATTGTCGTCGGCCATCAGTTGCTGGCAGTTCTGGGTTTGGCAGCTGCCGAGCTTCCCGGTGTCGGACCAGTGCAAATCCAAGATCACGTCCATACCCGCTGACTCGGCCCAACCGACGACCGTGTCCACGAGTGGGGCGTAGCCGGCGTCGAACTGCGCAGATCCCTCGAGCCAGAAATCCTGATTGAGCGCGACACGCACGACGTTTGCCCCCCACGATGCCATCAGCCGGAAGTCGCGTTCGGACAAGTGATCTCCCGAGCGTGAGTATTCGAGCGAGGGGCGATCGACTCCGTGAAACAGGTGGGCTCGTCCGTCGGCGGTACAGACGGTGTTACCGTTCACGAAGTAGCCGCCCGGAGCGATAGGAGGCGGTGTAGCGACGTTGCAGCCCGTGATCTGGCCAGTGCCCGCCGCGGCGCTGTCGTCGGGGACGACGGTCGAGCGCCCACTCGAGTCACAGGCCACCGAAAGGAAGAGCAGCCCAAACCACCAGAACCTGTCCATTTTCGACATAGTGTCACCCCGTGAACGAGAAGTGTTACCCCATAGCCCGCCGCTGGCCCCTCTGTCTTCGCGTTTTGTGAACCACCGCCAGGGCCAAGCGGGCTGCGCCTCCTATGGTACGTTTCCCGTCGTGTCGCCAGGCCTGATTTTCCAAGAATATGGGCGCTCGCGCTCGGTCAGCCCCGCAGGTTATGTCTCTTTCTATCAGCCGAGCTCGCTGCGACCTGCTCACTTTCACGGACAGCTCGAGTTGTTGGTGGTCACACGGAGACAGCTTTCGTGCCTGGTCGGGAGCAGGAAATACGTCGCGCGGGCTCCAGCCTTGATTTGGCACCTGCCGACCGTCGGGCACCAAACCATCGAAGCAAGCCCCGACTGTTTCTTCTGGGTCGTTCTATTCGAGCCTTTCTTCGCTGAGCTCGTGCTCTCGCCGACCAATCACGCCGGCTTAGGTGCCGGGCTGGCGCGCTTCGGAGTTCCGCCGCGACTGGCCAAACGGGCACGCGGCCCGTTTGGCAGTTGGATCTTGGCGCTCACCAATTTGGTGGGCGCACGACCAATGCTCGAGATTTCGAGCCGCGCCGCCGACACCATCAATGAGCTCGGGGTTCGAGCCGTTGATGGAGAAACCTCCGAACAACTGACGCACGCCCTCCGCGAAATACTGCTCATTGCCGTGGACGAAAGCGAACGACGGTTGTCTCGGCTCACTTCGCCCTCACTTTCCGAGCTCGGCATCGCGCTGCTGCTTGCCACGCCCGAGCTCAAGCGCGATGCCATGTGTCGCGAGCTCAACGTGAGCGCAAGCTACCTCGCCCGTCAGTTTCAACGCCAGGCCGGAGCAACGTTCGCCCATTTTCGCAGTCGCGCACGAGTCGTGAGCTTCCTTGCCGCCGTAACGCACAACGGTGCGTCCTTGCTGCAGGCCGCGCTCGAGTCGGGATTTGGCAGCTATTCACAAGCCCATCGAGTATTTTCGAGCCTGACCGGCTATTGTCCGAGTTGCTACCTGGAGAGCGGCGGTCGAACTCGGTTGTCGGAAGTAACGATCGAATCACTAGTACCGCGGCTCGGATCTCCGTTCCGGGATACGGACGGGACAAGCTCGTAACCGGCATCGGGAACGAGCCATTGGCTTTGGATTTTGATGGTCACAGAGCCCGCCATTGGCCGGCGAAGGCTTCGGCGTCTAGGTGCGGGGTGAGCGGGCAAATCGACGTGGTCAGGCGATGGGCGCGAGCACCCACGGGAATTCACGAACCACGCCTGGCCTGTCCGCGTCCCCGAGCGACTGCGGCTCCGGCGCTTTGTCCCAGCGCATCCGCCACTTGCGTACGATACGGTCCGAGACCCCCAGCAAGCGGCCCATTGCGGCCGGCCCAAGCCCATCGGCCAGCATCAGAATCATCCGCGAACGAAGCACTACCGCGTGCGGCGCGAGGTGACGACGAACCGTGCTTTCGAGCGCACTCCTCGCCGCCTCATCCAGGCGAACAGAGCGAGCAACAAGTCCGGGCTGCACGCCCTTTCAATCCATCAGCGGCTCCGTTTATTTCCATCCGCGCCGCTTCAACTCGGCGTTTCATCCCGGAACGGAGATCCGGGACGCAGCACTAGGTCCGAGCCGCGCATTGGCAGACTCGCTGTCGAGGTTCGCTACTTGAGGTAGTCATAGGGCGGAGTGGTTGGTACCTTGGTCAGTAGCGGCTTATAGGCGGCTTCTAGACCGGCGGCGTTGGCGATATCTGTAGCAGCCTGCGGCCAATCCGTCATGGTTCCGGAAATCTGCGTGTAGTTCGAGACGACGCAACCGTTGCTTGCCGGGGCACCGCCGGTGCCGTAGTTTGAGGTGAACAGGATAGTCTTTGGATCGGCAGTCCGGTTGCTCATATTCCAGCTCTTGCTGTTTACGTTCTCGCTGTACGTGATCCGGAAGCTGTTGTCGTCGTCGTAAAAGCCGTAATAGGTGTTGGCGGTCATCACATAGTTTTGTGAGATAACGCTGTCCTTGTTGGGGCCATGGCTATAGATGGATCCGTTGTCACCGATCCCGTAGATGGACGCCCAGGCCGCCTGCCCCACACGGTTCGCGATAATAGTGGATTGGCCGATGTCAGGCGTCGTATCGGTATCCTGCGTGGTGTAGTTACCTTTGGTCTGCATACGAATGTGAATGCCCGAATAGGCGGCCATGTCGATATCGTTATGAGCGACGACTGTCTTGCGGGCGGCCATCAAACTGATTCCCGTGGCAGCCATGAAATCGCGTCCCGTATCTCGGACGACGTTGTTCCGAATGACGTTGTCATTGACCATAGCTTCCCCTGGAATGTCATTGTCGATATACGCCCCCCGGAACCGCCCGACCGCGATCGCGGCACCTGTCGTATCGTGGAAGATGTTTCCTTCTACCAAAGATTGTGTCACATCATTGTAAAGGTGAATCCCGCAAGCTGCCATGTGGCGTACGGTGTTACCGATGAACTGAATGCCTGTGGCGTGGTTCAGCGTGATGTCGCCTGGAACCTCCTGAACGTAGAGATTGGCAGCACCGTAAGAAGCGTAGACGGAAGACGGTTCGGTGCCGGACGGAGAATACAGGGCCTCGGCTTGAGTGCCTCCCAGCATGGTGTCCCGCGGATAAAGCCAGTTTCCATGCTCGAACACCAGACCTTGGAAGCGGATGTTCTTCACCGGAGTCGCTATGGCGCCACCGTCAAGGCGGACCAGAGAGTCGGCGTCGAAGCCCGGTGCGATCACCTCGGCAGTGCTCATGGTTTCACCAGGCTTCGGATAATAGTAGACTTTTTGCTCCGCTCGGTCGTGGTACCACTCGCCCGGTTTATCGAGCTCTTGCAAGGCATTGACGATCACGAATTTGTCGGTCGCGGCCAAGAACCCGCGGTCGGCTCGGATTTGAAAATGCGGCTGGGCACACTGAACTGACGTGGTACTTCCCTTGGTCACTACCGCGACAACTGGCCACTCGTCGGCCTTGAATGAGTTGACGTGAAGCAGACGAAGATCCTTCACGTTGCTGTAGGCTTTGAGGGCGCTAGCGGCAAAGGTGATTCCGTCTTTGCTTTGCGGCGTGGTGGTGGAAGCCGCATAGAACGAAGTGCCAGCAATCCAACTGCTGCTCGCCCGGTAGGCCCGCACGCCATTTACGTAGAGTTGACGGAAATAGTCTGCGAAACCCGATGCGACTGGAGTGTTGGCGACGTAATAGGGCTTGCCTGCCACCTGGAGCCAGCCCGTGACCAATTTGCCGCCGCTCACGACTGCATGTTCGCTGTTGTAAGCCATGTAGTTGATGTAATGTCCGTTGGTGCCACTGTCGCCGGCATCGAAGACCAGTGGGGCCGAAAGTTCGTATCTGCCCGCACGCAAGTAGACGTGAATGTCTCCCGCTATGCTGCCTTTGTTCGCGCGAACCACTAGCCGAGCCCTCTCGAGCGTCTTCAGTGGTGATGCTAACGTGCCTGGATTCGCGTCGTCGCCATCGGGCGAGATGTAGAGATCGGTTCCCGGCATTCCGCCGATGCCACCCTGACCGCCCGCATCACTGGCACCACCCGCTCCGCCGATGTCACCCGCTGCTCCGCTGGACCCGCCTCGACCCGATGCCCCACCGGTGCCAGTTACTCCTCCCGAGCCGGTGGTGCCGCCAACGTTGGATTGTCCGGCCGAATCTGAAGCGCCGTCATTGCCACCGGTGCTCGCCGGGCCTGATCCATTGCCGTTACTGCAGGAAGGAAGCGCGCTACAGCCGAGGATGGCAATTGCAATCGGCAACAAGCGGCACATCAGTGCGCGGGGAAACCTAGGTGTGGCTTGGTCCGCGGGATCTTCCATTAGAATTCTGCAAGTGTGCCATATCATGGCTTCACGGCGTGCTCTGAAATCGCCGCCGACGAGCCGGAGGCGTCAGGCCAAAGGTGAACGCTGCGTACGATATGGTGGCAGAGGCTGGATTTCTTGTCGGACGCCGGAGTCATCGAGAAACCTTCCTCAGGGTTGCCCCTGGTAGAAGTTTTGGACATAGCGGCGAGTGGAAAACAATGTACGGACCTTTCGGTGCACCGTCTGTAGCAGCCTGGCAATGGCTTTTGGTAGCGTCTGCAGTGAACTGATAAGAACCCGAGAGCGAGACTCTATGCGAGAGCGCTCTCGAGAGCGCCAATGGGTGACGGCGCACCAAAACAGAGCGAGCAACAGGTCCGGGCTGCACGCCCTTTCAATCCATCAGCGGCTCCGTTTATTTCCATCCGCGCCGCTTCAACTCGGCGTTTCATCCCGGAACGGAGATCCGGGCCGCGGTACTAGTCCCCGTATAATTCAATGTCATCGCCAGCGCGCGGCGGCTTTCATGCGTGAACTTTTCGCTCGCAGATCCGCCATTGCCACGCGGATCGATCTGGACAGCTTTCTGAGAAGCCCGCCACCGCCAGTCGGCGTCGCTAAGCGGGAACCGAGCAACGATCTCACACCGCGGACGCCTGAGACCGCGCAGAGCTCGCGCCGGTAGCGCTCATATCTCCCCAATCGACGTCGGGAAAGGGCTTGCCGGGCTTTGCGAACAAGTAGCCTTGCAGTAGATCGCACCCGAGCTCGATCAGCGTGTCTCGCTCGTCTGCGGTCTCCACGCCCTCGGAGATCACCTCAATTCCCATTCCCTTCGAGAGCTCGATCATGGAGCAAACCACCTTGCGCTTGGTGGCGTTCTTGTGGATGTCTCGGATCAACGACATGTCGAGCTTGACGACCTCGGGCTCAAGCAGCGCAAAGCTCGAAAGCCCAGCGTAGCCCGCGCCCATGTCGTCCACAGCGATGCGGAAGCCCATTTCGCGCAGCGCGGCGACACGCGTTCGAGCATCTCGAACGTCCTCGAGCGAGGAGCGTTCGGTTATCTCGAGCACAACTCGTTCCGCGATCTTCGAAAGTGGCGTGTCGGGGTTCATTAGGTCTGAGTCCAGCAAATCTCGAACATGGAGGTTCACGAATAACCGCGGAACTTCCGGGGCCTTGGCCACTTCAATCGCCGCCTTCGACCGGATGGTGCGTCCAAGCAGGTCGAGTCGATCGAGCCGTTCGGCCGCATCGAGCACAGCTCCCGGATGCGGGAGGGTTGGCTCATTGCTGCGAAGCAGGGTCTCGTAGGCGTAGAGCGTGCGAGTTCTGACATCCACAATCGGTTGATATGCCATCCAGAGAGTTTGAAGCGTGCGGTCGAAGCTCGCCTCGAGGCCCGCGCGATCGCCGCCAAGCGCGGCGTTCTGTCCGAGGAGCTCGGAGGCCTCCTGCTTGGCCCGCGCCATGTGATGCATGCGCACCGCGTGCTCGACGACCTGGCACAGGCTTTCCTTCCGGATTGGCTTGATAAGATATTGAAACGCCCCCATCTCGACGGCTTCGGCTGCGGTCTTCACCGCTGGCTGCCCCGTCGCCAGAATCACCGGGATCAGCAGATCTCGGCGTCGCACCTCGCGGAGCAGTTGCAGCCCATCCATATCGGGCATCGCAATATCGCTGACCAATACGTCGAAGTGCCCGACGGAGAGCTTCTCCATCGCCTCTGTACCGCGCGATGCCGTGGTGACCTGATGGCCCCGCGCCTTGAGGACCCGTGCGAAGCCCCGCAATACTTCCAATTCATCGTCCACAAGCAAAACATGCCCGAGCTGGGGTGCTCCGGTCGACGGTGCCACCGCGAATCGTCCGGAACGAGTCATCGCTGGGGGAATACTGCTGCCGGTGACGGGTTCGGATGCCGCAAGCATGGCCCCGGAAGACCGTCCCGAAAGGGCCTTGTTCATCGAGACGAGGGTGTTGATGCGCTCATCCAGAACTTCGCGTTCCGCCGTGTGTTGTCGTGTTAGCGCTGTGACCGTCGAGCCGATGGAGCGTCCGACTGCCGCGAGCTCGTCAGCACCGCGAAAGAGCGACGACCTGACATCGCCACCTTGAGCCAACCGTTCCGATAGATCGGTCAGAGCTTGGACACGCTTGCGAATGTCCGTCGCAAGCCAGATCACGAGACCGCACGCCATGAGCGACAGCCCTACGAACACGTACTGAAAAAAATGAAGGCGCTCAAGGTGCGCGCGACCGAGCTCCCGGCACTCACTCCCGCCAGCGCGACCGCAGCCGAGCATCTCCAGCACAACATCGTGCTCGAGTTGCTGAAAAGCCCAAAGGTTTGCCCCTCCGACGAGTACGGATACTCCGAGCAATACCACAGCGACGAAGGTGAGTCTGGTGCTCAGCCGGCGCGTCCACGGTGTCTTCTCCATGTTTCCTACAGCCTCCGAGAGGGTTCGTCAGCGCAATCACGCGGGGAGACGGCACCCCCCAGTGAAGAGCTCGACCGCCTTTCCGCGTCTGCAGAACGGACGGTTTCAAGAAGCGATAAGATCCGGCTACCTGTTGCAGAATGGACGGCGACAGAGGCTTGCCACGTGGTTAGGCTGCCAAACATCCTGAAACGCAAGGCATCGGTTCACCGGCGCTGGGAGGCACAATTGGAGCTGCGTAAAACCGTTGACTCTGGCCACGGCATTTACCGAATCTTTGAGGTTTCCCCGTCCGTCTTTCATGTCCTTGACGCAAGCGGGTACACGGTCGATGAATTCACAGTCGTCGAGAGAATGCGACGCCGGCGGCGTCAACCTACGAAAAGCCTGCAGATACAAGCCGCGCTTGGTGGGAGCTCCCAATCTTGCTGATGGCTTTGCCGCGGAATTGGAAAGGCGCCTTCAGCGAAAGGCGGCGTCCTCTGGCGTAGTCGCGTGTTCAGGAAGAGAGATTCGATCTCGCCTGCCGAGGGTTAATTTGCGGCACTTCACTAGCCGGCGCGACTGCTGGCTCCGTTCAAGCCAGACAAACTTGCGGACGCGCGGAAGACTTGCACTCTTCAGGCGAAGCGGAACGCGATTTGCCACCAACCACGCGATGAATCAGCTGACGGGCCCGAGGTGCAGTAGACGCGCCGGATCCGTCTGCATAAAGATGCCCTGGATCTTGCCGTCGGCGACTTGCAGGAGAATCGCTGCGAGCACGGCGCCGTCGTGCCAGGTGACGAGCGCGGGCTGTCCGTTGAGCTCGCAGAGTCGCGCATGGAAGGAATTGCCGTAACGTTTGGCAACGGTCGAGAGGAATGCGACGATTTTCTGTTTGCCGTGAAGCGGTCGAGGCAGGTTGCGCACCCCGGCGAAGCGGACCCCATCTGGACCGCCGTCGGCGATCATCACCGCATCCTCTGACAGAACAGTCAACAGCTCGTCGACGCGCCCGGCGTTCGTGGAGTTGAGGAACGTCTGCAGTAGCCGTTCGTGCTCTTCGCGCGAGGTGCTGAGCGCGCGCCGCTCGGTCACGACGTTCTCCCTTGCCCGGCGTAGCAGCTGCCGACAAGCGGGCGCGCTCTTGTGCATCAGCTCGGCGATCTCGCTGTGTTCCAGGTCGAAGACGTCGTGCAATAGCAGCACCGCGCGCTCGAGTGGGCTGAGCCGCTGGAGCATGATCAGAAATGCCATGGATACGTGGTCGAGCACCTCGAGTTTGCCGAGCGCAACGGCGCTCAAGTCGACCGGTTCGGGCAGGCGATCGCCGCGGCTCTCCTCTCGCCGAGAGCGGGCGGAGTCCAATTCGTTCAAGCACAACCGAGTCACGACTTTGAGCAGATAGGCCTTGGGCGCGTCGACCTCGACCTCTCGCTCGTGCCAACGCAGCCACGCCTCCTGTACGATGTCTTCGGCGCGCCCTAGGTCGCCGAGCATGCGGTAGCCGAGCGCGAGCAGCGCCGGTCGGGCCGCTTCGAAGGCTTGCAGATCCTCGCCCACGCTCATTGGGCTCCTTGGACCAGTCTCTCGCTCAGCGCCCAAAGCCGGCGTCCGAGCTCCGGATCGACCATGCGCCCGTTGGCTGTGACCTGCTTGAACTGACGCACCTTGAGGAAGAGCGCGCCCGTTGTGCCCTCGCGAGTTCGGTCGAGCAGCAGCTCAAGCGCCGGTGCGGCCGCTTGCACCGGGGTTTGGCCCAGCAAGGGATCCATGATCAGGGGTACGAGCCACTTCATCCAGATGGGAAACTCGCGCCGGATGTTGGTTTTGACAACACCCAGCTTGAGATTCGCAATCGTGACTGGCGATTCGGGCCGTTCTACAGCCAAGCGGCGCGCGAGCTCTAGCGTGAACACGTCGTTGGCAGCGCAGAATTGGCCGACTGCGCGCAGTGTCGAGAAGCGCCTGCGCAGATTCGTGTTCTCGAAATAGATCGTACCATTCTGGGCCGCGCCACCCACGATCAGGATGCGCGCCGCAGCTCCGGGCCGGCCCGCGGCCTGCAGTAGCGGTAATAGCCGGGTCGTGAGCACAAACCGACTCAGATAGTTAACGGCAAAATTCGACTCGATGCCGTCGGCCGTCAGCTCGTAGCGCCCGCGCACGATGCCGGCCGAGTGAACCAGGAAGCGCAACGTCGTTCCGCTTCGGACGAGCTCGTCCGCGACCTCGATCGCGCCGCGAACGAGGCTCAAGTCTCCAGGTAAGAACCTGACCTCAGCGTGGCCGGCGGATTCACGCAGCTCCTCTTCCGCACGGCGACCCTTGTCGACATCGCGGCCGACGATGACCACCGCGCATCCGCCGCGAGCTAGGCCCCTGGCCACCTCTTTGCCAACTCCGTCGGTGCCGCCCGTCACGAGCGCCCGCCGTCGGACCGGCCAGCGTTCAGCGGTCAAATCTGCTCGACTTCAGGCTGATGGCTGTCGATCGGCGAAGGCGGGAAATCGGCAGATTCACGGCGGCGACGTTCGAGAAAGAACGCCAGTGAGGACAGCATCACCAGCACCACTTCTGGCTTGAGCACCTTGAGTGTGAAGGGGGCGGAACCATCCAACGCCAAACCGATGAGGCGAGTTGCGAGGATCACCGTCGCCACGATGGCCAAGAATCCGAGACCGGCAAGCAGGCGACGTCGCGAGGTCAAGCAGGCGACCAGCGCGATCGCGATGCCCAGGAATACGCCTCCGGAAACGCGCATCATCGTGATGGCTTCTGGAGATCCCAAGGTGATGTGGTGGGGCGCCACGGTCGCAACGGGGTTGACGATGTATTCGAGCGCAATCCGCGTCAGAAGGAGTGTTGCCGCGGTGAGGACGACGCGCGCAAACCACACGGAACGGCTTTGGGAATTGCTCATCTCGATGCTCCTTTTCGCGGTTAGTCAGCTACGGCTCGTTCATCGGTCGAGCAGCGCAACTGCTCCGATGAAGTCACGCATCGTTAAGTCGACTCCGTTGTGACGGAGGATCGAATAAGCGGTGATCACGTGAAAATAGAAGCCAGGCAGCGCGAGCTCTCGCAGGTAATCACTGCCTCGCATTGCCTTCCCGTCCAGAAACGGGATCTCCACGAGACGCGACTCGCCACCGAGCAAGTCCGCCGGAAAAAACGTATCGAGGTAGGCGAGACAGGTTTGGATCCGGGCGCGCAATTCCTGGACCGTCTGTTCGTCATCGGGGTGTCTGGGCGCTTCCCTTCCAGCCAAGCGCGCCGCAGCGTACTTCGCGCGATCACAGGCACTCTGCACTTGGCGCACCAGGGGCAGTTGGTCGGGAGCCAGTCGCGCCAGCAAGAGCACGCCCGAATCGAAGGACCTCGCCTTCGCGCACACCATCGCCTTGTCGAGCCAGGCCTCGACGTTGACCAGCATCTTCCTCATCTGAAAGACTGCATTCAGCTGTTCAATCGAACGCTGGATCGAGTCGTGCTGGTTACTGTTCGTGGTCATGCTGCTTTCCTGCGTCGCCGCGCGCTACGGCAGATCTCCGGCCCGTAACGCGCTTTGCATGGCCGTGCAGTTGGCCCGCGCAAACACGTCCACTGCGCCCAACCGGCCGCGCCATTGAGCCAAGGTGTCGATGACGCACCGCTCGGGCCAGCCGTCGAGCAGACCAGCAGCGTAGGCCCAGACATTGGCCGGATCGCTGAGCTTCATCCCGACACTGCCTACGTCGAAGGCTTGCAGCGCCGCGCCCGCGTTGGCTTCAAGATCAGTGAGATACTGCAGATCCGTCATAACGTCGGCTTTGGTGCCCAGGCGGTTCACGTGGCCGGCGATTAGCGTGTCGAAGTCGTAGCCCAACATCTCATCGTGTGCGGCGAGATAGCCCTTGATGTCCGCGGGCGTCCCGAGCTCGTCGAACGGTGCCCAGCCGGGCCAGACTACGTCGACGAGCATCAGTACTTTTTGCTTCGGCGCGTAAATGAAAATGTTACCCACATCGTGGTTCGGGCCGTGATAGTCGAGGGTGAGCGTCTGCGAACCCACGTTGAGCGTGTACGTGTCCGTGAACGTCACTCTCGGAACGGGGCGACTCGGATCGTTCTCGCGTTGCAGCAGCGCTGCGGTTTCCTCCTGCGCGATGTACGTGGCCGTTTTGGGCAGTACGCCCGCGCCGCCGATGTGGTCGGCATGATGATGGCTGTAGATCACGTAGTTCACCGGCTCGCTCGTGACGCTGGCGATCGCCTGCAACAGATTCGGCGCGATCGTCTGCGGCGCGTCGACGACGATGACACCCGCGCCTGTGCTGAGAAACATGCACGAATAGATGCCGTCGCTCAGCCAATACAGCCCGTCCCTCACTTCTTGAACGAGGTAGCCGGTCGCTGGAATGGCTACGCCCTGCGCAACCGCTGGCAGGGAGTCGAACATCGTCGGCGCTATCACACCGCCGTCGCCAACCGTGTTTGCAGGCAACACGTTCTTCGGCGCAGAATCGCCGTCGCTGCCGCACGCGCCTAGGCCGAAGCTCGCGAGTCCAAGCGTGATGATCAGGGTTCGGATTTGGTTCATTGCTTTCATTCTCCCGGTGACGCGTGCTGAAACGGAGTGCGCTCGGGCGCCGCACGTCGCCGCAAGAAGTAAGACGCCATCAGCAGCGCCAGAGCCGCGAGCGCCGGCGGAGCGTGCGAAACCGTGCCTGTCAGCACGTGCGAGATGGCCGCCGCGATCATGTCGAAGGTGAAGCCCGCATACGCCCATTCGCGCAGTCGAGGGCTTGCGGGTGCGAGCAGCGCCGCGGCACCGAGGATCTTCGCGGCCCCCAGGAACTTCAAAAAGTAGACCGGGTAACCCAAGGCGCGCAGGCCCGCCATGATCGCTTCCGGGCCAACCAGATACAGAATCCCGGACAACATCATCAGCGCGGCAAAAACGCTGGTCGTGACGGTCGCTGCGACTTTCGAGGCTCTATGGTTCATGTCGACTCCTTCGGGATTGGGAGACCGTCGAAAGCGACGATGTCACTCGGTTCGAGGACAAATCCCGAACTCGAACAGTGGCGCGGCAACCCAGAACAATCTCAGCACCTTGGATCGCTAGCTCGCAGGGTAACCCAAAGCCACTACCGCCATGGGCGCCCATTACCACGACCACGCGGCCAGTCATGCTCATCGCTGTCATCAAGCAAGAGACAGCGTAGCCACGCGCGACGTGACGTCTGGCGAGCCAGAAATCGCCCAGCGATTATTGTAACCGTCGACGTGCGCGCGGCATATCCGGCGCGGACAAGAAATGACGCAACACTCCAGCACTCGGTAGCGGAGGTTCTGGCCGGTCGCCGTAGTTGTTCTTTGCGAACGAATCCCTGAGGATGCCTTGTAAGCGGTCGCCGCCCGCGTCGCGCAACATCCGCCACGAGATACGTTTATCGACGTCTGCATCGATGACGGCTTGCTTCGACTTCGCTGCCGGAAGCTCGCGCATGTCGTGGCCGATGGCATAGGTTTTCAACTTCACGAAGGCGATCCACTTGACACGAACGCCGTCGCCGGTGTGGACGTAGCCGTCTTTGCCGCGCTCAATGGCGAAAGCGCTATTGACCAGCATCAAGCTCGCGAGGGCCACGAACATCAGCGAAACCATGCTTTTTCGCGTCATCGGCAACATTCGGAGTAGACCGCGCAACTGCCCGCGTCGTGACGTCACGCGGAACGATTTCCGTGCGTCGTCCCCGGCGTCACGAGTGCGCAGGGAGCCAACCAGCGAGCGCTGTGGTGTAGGCCTCGGGCGCGTCCTCTGTGAGAAAGTGTGCCGCCCCCGGCAGCACCAGCGCTGTGTGCAGAGGGAGCAGCCGCCCAACCGGTCGGAGAAGCCGGCTTTGTAACCGTTGTCTTCCGCACTGAAGAGCTGCGGCGTGGGCACCGTCGCGAGGACGGGCGGCCGCTGCTCGAGTTTGCTAAAAATTGCGCCTCCGCGCGGAGACCATGAAGCAAGTTCGAGAGGTGTGCTCGCGCTTGCCGGTTGCTGAACGGGCCGAGCACCGCAGCGCACTCTTCGGTGCTCAACGTGCCGTAGCGGCGGCCCTTCGACGCGGTGATCCGCGCGAGCAGATTGAACCACACAACCAGAAATGCGAACCCCCTCGAACTTCCGCAATCTCCGGCCGCCCCAGGGTGTCGGCGGTCGCTAACGCGCAAGCTCAAGGTCGCCCGACCGTCTCCGTGAGAGTGCTCGATGCCATTGCAAACCGAGTCGGGTCTGGTTGCCTGAACGTCAGCCCGTGCGTGCGTCGGGCGCGGTTCCCAGCCTTGAAGGTCTCGCGGAAACGCTTCAAATTGAATTTCAGCAATTGTTGGTCACTACCGCAGGTCCGCATGAATTGCGGCCGAACGTGACGCATCTGCGCCGCGAGGACGCGCCGCCACAATTTACCCGAGCCCGGGTTTTCTTGAGAATCTCAGATCGCTTGTGTCAGGGATGGGGCATGAAGATCTACCGACTGAGTCAGGCGGAGTTCCGGGCGTGGCGCGATCATGACGCGCGCGCGGAGCTCTCGAAACGCATCTTCACCGAACACGGCGTCGCGCAAGTTCGCGCCCCGAGCGGACGAGTTCTGGGCACCGCGCGCCAAACGGGCGAGCGCATCCCAATCGAACGAGCCAAGTTCCGCGCCGCACATCACGCCATTCGTCCCGGCGAATGCATGTGCCGCGAATGGCAGAAGCCGCCTAGCAAGGAGGACGAACACCACCCCATTTGCGCGCATAAAGCCGCCTGGGAATCGCAGCAGGTGCACGACGCCGACGCGCCGCGCGAACGGGCAGTCGTGTCGGAAACCGCCGCTCACCAACCCGAATCTGCTGACCCGACAGGGGCGACTGAGCCGCCGCCCCCGCTCGCGGACGCTCCCTCGCCCTCGGCGCCGAGGTCACCGACACCGTCAGTCGCGCCACCAGCACGCCCAAAGCCGCTCCCTGCGAGCACGGTGCCTGAACCAGGGGCGTGCGTCTGTCACATCTGGGCGGGCGGCATTTCCGGGCAGCACCACCCGCTCTGCCAGTTCAAGCCCGCTTGGGAGCGCGAGCGCGGCATTTCCAAGCTCGAGCTGGTCGAGCTGGAAACTGGCGAAGTCGTCCGAGAGGCGACACCGGAAGAAGCAGCCGCCAGCAAGCGGAAGGAACCAGAAGACGGCGTCGGCGCCATCAACTTTGGTGACGGCAAGCTCTACTACGTGAGGACCGGATGAGCGATGTCATCAAGATCCCGCTCGACCGCATTGTTCCCAACCCAAAGCAGGTTCGGAAGACGTTTCGGCGCATCGAGGAGCTCGCGCGCTCGATTGAGCAATACGGCTTACTTCACAACCTGGTCGTGATTCCGCACACCGAGTCCGGCTACTACCAGATCGTTGCGGGCGAACGCCGCTACCGCGCGCTCACGTTCCTGGCCAAAGACGGGCGGCTCCCGTCCACCGAGGTCAGCTGCCTCGTCCTATCCGGCAAGGGGGCATTCGAGAACGTAGTGGAGAACCTCGCGCGCGAGGACGTGCCGCTTTGGGAAGTCGGGCGAACCTACCTCGGATTCTACGACTCGGGCTTCACCCAGGCAGAAATCGCCGCGAGGATCGGGAAATCACAGGGGCACGTCTCGACGGCCATGATTTTGGCCCGAAACCTGGCGCCAGCGGTCGTGGTTCGCCTCTCGCAGTTGCCCCCGAACACCATCCCCGTGCAGCGCTTGCTGCGCCTTTCGACGTTGGTCGACGATGAGGAGGAGCCTAACGAGGAGGCGCAGATCCGTCTGTTCCAGCAGATGCTAGAGGTGCCCGTGCGCCGCGGGCGGCGCGCAGCGCGAGCCCGCACGCAAAAAGAAGCACTCTGGCTACGCTTCCAGCGCCTGCGTCAAGGCAAGGTCGGTACGCGCATCGACCCCGTCTATCAGAGCTTTCTGGATTCGCTCGTAAAGTACCTGGCCGGGGAGTCCAAGGGCCTCACACCGTGATCCCGCACTTCCGTCTGAGCACCCCGCTTACTCGGGCATGGGCCGTCAACCGCGAGGCTCGTCACAAGCTGGCGCGCTGGCTCGCGCATGAGTTTGCCAAAAGCGGCGTAGCCGTGTGCACTGACACCCTCTCGGTCGTCGCGTGGGTCAATCCGCTCGCTCAGGTGAAGTTCGCCACCCCGCCTTTTCAAAAGGTCGAACGACACCAATGCGTAAACAACCCGTCCTGGGTCGCCTGCGAGTGCAGGCGATGGTTCGACCCTGAAAGTGGCGGAACCTGGGGCAAGCGCAACACTCCTGCGCACCACCCGCTCTGCATCTTCGACGAGAAAGCGCTCGGTCGCTGGCGCGAGATCGAGCTTCCGGCAAAGGTCCGCGAGCAAGCCGAACGTGGTGGGTTCCTGGCGGCGTCCGACACCCCGTCGGTTCAAGAATAGAAGGCGCAGGGCCCGCAAACCCAAAAACGATCCGAAGCTCGGTTGCGCAAGTATTAAGCTGTATTACACTCGCTATGTGCCCGAGGAAGACTCAACGATGGTGTGCGTTCGCTTCGAGGGCCCGGACCTCGACGTGCTCGAAGCGTTGATTGACGCGGAGAGGCTCAGCCGGTCGGACGTCGTCCGTCGCGCTGTTCGAGCGTACGCGGAAAAGCTTGGCGTCAACCCGAAGCGCAAGAAACGCTAACCCCAAAACGGACGCCCGGACTGCGCAAACAGCCCGAGCGCCCTAGCACCACGAGAGGTATCAGCTCCCATGACGCTTGAAGACACACTATCACAAGAGCTCGATCACGCGGTCGAGCAGGCATCGGCAACGGCAGGCGCACTGTCCTCGATCACCAGCGAAATTTAGGCCGTTCTGTCGGAAGAGCGGCACGGTCCAACGCTCAGCGCCGAAGTGCTGGCGGCGCAATCGAAGCGCGCCGCTCTGGCGGTGACAAGTCTCGCCGGGCTCGTCGGGCAGATCGAAACGCTCGCGCGCCTCGGTGCCGTTTAACTGAGAAAGTAGCCAATGGCGGCCTGGCAATATCCGCCAGGCTACCATTCTCGGCGCTCACTTTTTGCTGTCCCGCAATACCATCCGTTCTGGCGCGTCGCGCAGCCTTCGGAGCGTCAGTTTGCTCTTGCCTGTTCGCGCGCGGCAGACGAGCCCTGCCCACCCCTGCCGCGTCGTCGGCCACGCCCTCGCCTCACCACGCGTTAGAACGACCTTCTCGGTAATCAGCGCGGTCGGAGTGCCAAGATATTCAGCGATGCGCAAAGACATCATGCTCTCGGACACGAGAAACCGCTGGCTGAGCGCGGATACGTCTTGGCCCAGTTCGCGAAGCGCGGTCTTGAACGCCGGACGCGGCACACAGATGGCCGCAGCAACGCAGTTTGAAAGCGCCTCGACGTCGGGCTCGGCATAGCCTCTACGACGCAGAAACCATTCACCCAGCTCGTGTGCGACCGCGTGATTGAGCTGCCGATCGTTCAGGGTGTCGCGAACGTGAATGACCCAGCGCGCACCATCGTGCAGAATCAGCGAGCGACCCGGCAAATCGTCATGCGGCATGAACCGCAGGCAGGCTTCGCCGAGCACTGCAGCTGCCACGCTAGGCGCGCCGTGCGCGAGGCCGCAGTCGAGGCCGGCGCTTAAATACAGCTCCCGCGCCAACACGTCGCCGATTTCGTCCCTTGAAAAGTCCACGTACCACCGTGTCAATCCCCCCGAACGCGCAAAGATTGAACCGGATTCCGAAGTCCAGCAATTCGATTCTGGTTTGCTCGCGCAAATACTTTCGGTCAGCGTGCCCGACGGTTGCGTCTACTGACGTTTACGCGTTTTGACGCGAGGACGCGAGAGCGCTTTGCCTGTTCCAAGCGCCACTCGCTTGATGGCGCGCGCTGTGTCCTCCTTCGAGCCGCTCGACGCGAGCGCTGGGTTGCGCATCAGCTTTACCCACCACTCAACGCCGGGGTCACCGTCGTATCGCAGCGAGGAGCTCAGCACCTGATGGATCCGATTCAATGGCACCCCTTCCATATAGGCAGCTCGCGCCGCCAGGATGCGTGTCGGATATCGCCGCTCCTGTTCGTCCACAAAGGTCGGCATACGCGGCATGCCCAACACGTCTTCGATGGGACAGCCAAGAAGGAAGGCAACACCGAGCGCCAAGCCGATGGTGGCTCCCCGCGTCCCGTCCATGAAGAACGAGAAGTTGCTTCGAACAACGCCCAGCGCAGCCGCCAGTTGCGTCTGCGTTCGGATGCGCGGCTGCAGCTCGGTTCTAATCAGCTCACGAACGTGCTCGGACTGCTCGGCGCTGAGAGTGCGAGAAAATGTCACCATTCTGAAACTATTTCCTTGCGCCATTTGTATCAAGTGATACCCAATCGTCAAGCCGAGCGGGGTTCGCATGAAGAGAGTTCTTGAGTGCTCGCGAGCGGGGGAATTACAAACAAGTCAGGAGACGGACGCGTGTGCCTGGCGGGCACCGGCTGTCGCCGACTCGCCGCGTGTCGGCGGCTTTCGCCATGACCTCCTGCTCATCGCCACTCCCGAGGTTGACATCACATGTTGATCGACGAAGCAAAGCTCGAGGCCCTCATGTGTCGCGCGCTTCGCAAGGTGCTCGACGAGCGCCAGATGGTCGTCTCAGCGGATGCCCTGTCGAAGGATCAAGTCGCCAAGCTGCTCGGGCTCAGCACCCGCACGATCACCACGTACATGAAACGGGAAGGCATGCCCCACACCTACCGGCTCGGCAGGCTCGAGTTCCAGCGCGATGAAGTGCTCGCCTGGTGGCGTGGGCGCGGGCGGCCGGTGCCAGAATTGAAGGCGGTCTGAACATGGCGTACAAGCGTCAATTGCAGGGCTCCATCGTTTGGATGGCCTCCTACTACGTGCCGAACGCGATGCTGCCGGTCGATGTTCGCGACGCCGAGAAGGACAAGACGCGCATCAAGGAACCCGCCGCGAGTGCCGGTTTTCCCAATAATGAGAAGGGCGCGGAACAGTTAGAGAACCGTCGGAAGCGCGAGATCGCCAGCGGCACCTATTCGTACATTGCGCAGGGCGAACACACCGCTTCCACTTGGGTTGCCGAGTGGACTCCTCTGCGGTCGGCGCGCAACAAAGAGCACGATCGACGTAAGATCGAGCTGCATTTCTGCACTTTTCAGGACTTCGGCAAGAAGAAGCTGCGCGACTTCCGCCCCTCCCACTTTCGTGAGTGGGCGAAACACGGGCGAGCCCTGGTAGCAGCGGGCACGATGTCCTCGAAGAACTTCCGCAACGCGTACGGAGTCGTCCACACGATGTTCGAGGAAGCGGTCGCCTACGAAAAGATTGCCGTGAACCCGTGCACCGTCACGCGCGCTGATCTGCCGGCCAAGCGCAGCAAGAAGGGTCGGCGCTACGAGAACGAGGAGAGCCTAGTGCTCGTCTGGTGCGAGGCGCTGCCGGTCGATGTGCGCATGCTCTTCTGCCTGCTCTCGTACACCGGCGAACGGGTCGGCGAAGCCTGCGGGCATATCTGGTCCAACTGGGACCCGAACAGCGAACCGCTCGGCGCGCTAACTTTGGAGTGGGCCTACGACCGGCTGCCGCTGAAGAGCTCCACGGACAAGGAGCGCCCCCGGGTGATCCCGGTGCACCCCGAGCTCGCCTCGGCGCTCCATTGGTGGCATCGCGAGGGTTGGGAGGCGTTCTTCGGCCGTCGGCCCAATCCGGAGGACCCGATCATCCCGAACTTCTTCAAGCGTGGGCACCACACGGAGAAGTCGATCTACCATCGCTCGCGGGACGCCTTCGCGGCGGCCGGCATCTTCTGGAAGGGCCACCATGCCTGCCGGCATGCCTTCACGACGACCGCCCGGCGGCTCGGAGCCAACCCCCTCTATGTCGAACGGATCACCCACAACGCGGAGGGGACGACGGTCGACCACTACACCCACACGGAGTGGGACCCGCTCTGCCAGGTGGTGGCGATCCTGCCCTGGAAGCGGGTGCCGGCGCAGGTCATCCAGATGGTTTCTTCGGGGCGCGGAGGCGGCGGCTCCGGCTCGTCTGGCGCTAGCCCTGAAGGGGGTTTGGCCACGTGCGTGGCCACAGATTCAACGGTGCAGCCAAATTTGGCTGCGAATTTGAGCGGGAGAAGGGA
>Ga0068855_100001492_pt1 | contig 29290 bp, 26 predicted proteins | sample KBSCornC52_FD_66592 | JGI IMG/M metagenome (GOLD analysis project Ga0068855, IMG submission 66592) | Corn rhizosphere microbial communities from Kellogg Biological Station, Michigan, USA - KBS Corn C5-2 | ecosystem: Host-associated > Plants > Roots > Rhizosphere > Soil ... | reverse complement strand
GTCGCCGGATCAGGCCCATACGTCAGCTCAAACTTCTCCGCCGCATCCCGCAGCCTGTCCAGCACAATTCCCGGCTGCACCACCGCCATCTTCGCCGCCGGATCGATCGACACTAGCCCTGTCATGTAGCGAGAAAAATCAAACACCACCGCCACATTGGCGCACTGCCCCGCAAGGCTCGTCCCGCCGCCTCGCGGCAACACCGCTGCCCCCAGCGCGCGACACTCCGCCAGCGCCATCTCCACATCCGCCGCATCGCGCGGCCGGATCACGCCAATCGGCAGTTGTCTGTAATTCGAAGCATCCGTCGCGTATAGCGCCCGCGACCCCGGGTCAAACTGCACATCACCGCGCAGCTTCGCCCTGAGCCGCGCCTCCAGCTCTCGCTGTGCGCCAAACCGCTCATGTTCCAAAGGAGGTTGATCCAGAATCGCAAAAACATCCACGCCAAGAATGTTAGCGCTTTTGTCGCAACTTCAGAGCAGCCTGCGCTACGCCAACGTGCGCGGGTGCCCCACTTGTCACGCCGAAGCCTGGGCGTAGGCGGATCGCTCACCGTTTGTGCGGTTAGGGTGGGATACGAAAAATGTGGGTACCCCATTCATCGAAGCATGGGTGCGAAGCGACCCTACCGCCGCGGCCACTCCTCCACCACAATCCCCAGATCGTTCAACTGCTGAATCGCCCTCTCCACATTCCGCCGCATCTTCGCGCGATCCTTCGCCGCCCCGCCCGGCATCTCGGCCACGGCCACCACACGGCCGTACTTCCACGCGCTCGCCGGCACCGCAACCATCGCCTCCGCCAACTCGCTCGGCCTGATCTGGATCTCCTGCCGCCGCGCCCCTTCCGGCCTCAGCATCGTCCCTTTACCGAGATCACTCGTATTCGCATCCGCATTGATAATGCGCAGCGTCATCGTATCCGGCCCAATCGCCAGAAACGGATTCGCCCACGCCGCCGGATCATGGATATCCACGTACATGCTCTTCGTCGGCAGCGAAATCTTCGCCAACTCCGCTCTCTGCTCGTCCTGCTTCGTCGCCCGCTGTTCCGCCGCCGCCCGCGCCTGCTGCTCCGCCGTCACCGCGCTCTTCGCCACACCCACGACCGCCTGCTCCTGCTGATGACAGGCAACCAGTGCCGTCGCAACCAGCCCCGCCACCGCCCAATACCGCACATTCTTCTTAGGGGAATTCACCCTTCTAGGATACAAGCTACCGACTCTGCCCTGACACAGCTAACGCGCGCGAAGCGCGCGCTAACTCCGCTTCCTCCCCCACTCCGCCCGTCTCTTCTCCAGAAACGCCCTCGTCCCCTCCGCCTTATCCGCCGAATCGCACAATTTCCCAAACGCCTCCGCCTCCAACGCCAGCGCCCTCTCCAACGGAAGATCCAGCCCCTCATCCACCACGCAAATCACCTCCGCCACCGCCCCCGGAGCCTGCGTCGCAATCTCCCCCGCCAGCGCCTCCGCCCGCGTCATCAACTCCGCCGCCGGAACCACCTCATCCACCAGCCCGATCCGCAACGCCTCCAGCGCATCGATCACCGCCCCTGTCAGCAGCATCTTCAAGGCTGCTCCCCGGCCCACCAGCCGCGGCAGTCGCTGCGATCCCCCATACCCCGGAATCACTCCAAGCTTCACCTCCGGCTGCCCGAACTTCGCATCCTCCGCCGCCAGCCGCAGCGTGCACGCCATGGCCAGCTCACAACCTCCGCCCAGCGCAAACCCGCGCACGCACGCAATCACCGGCTTCCCCAGCGTCTCAATTTTCCGGAACACCGCCTGCCCCCGCAGCGCAAACTTCTCTCCCTCCCCCGGCCCCACCGCATCCAGCTCGCGAATATCCGCTCCCGCCGCAAACGCCCGCTCCCCCGCGCCCGTCAGCAGCACCACCCGTACATCATCGTCGGCGCCGAGTTCCTCAAACGCCGCATCCAGCTCCGCAAACGTAGCCGCGTTCAGCGCATTCAACACCTTCGGCCGATCCAGCACGACCGTGGCAACCGCCCCCCGCTTCTCCACTCGAATCGTCTCGTAACTCATAACCACTCGAGCCTAGCAGTTCACCTTACTCCATCCAAACTTACCCACCCCCACGAGATCGCATCACACGTCGCATGAGATCCAGAAAGCACGCCCAGACCAGCCCTTCTCCCGTGCCGATTGCACTCTTGATCATCGACGTCCTCACCACCTTCCAGTTCCCCGATGGAGACGCGATCCTCCAGGGCGCCCTGAAAATCCGCGACGCCCTCGTCAAACTCAAAGCCCGCGCGCGCCAGTCCGGCATCCCCGTCCTCTACGTCAACGACAACTTCGGCGACTGGCGCAGCGAAAAGGAAGTACTGATGGGCCGCTGTCTCGAAGCCAAAGGCGGCCAATTCGTGCGCCCTCTGCTTCCCGATAGCGAAGACTACTTCGTCCTGAAGCCGATGCACTCCGCCTTCTACATGACCCCGCTCGAGGTCCTGCTCCAGCATCTTGAAGTCGAGACCCTCATACTCACCGGACTCACATCCAACAGCTGCATCACCGTTACAGCGCACGACGCCAACATGCGCGGCTTCGACATCTACATTCCCCCCGACTGCTCCTGCGCCCGCAACCCGGAAGAACACACCCAGGCCCTCGCGCAACTCAAAGCCATGGCCAGCGCCAACATCACCCGCTCCACCTCACTGAAACTCCCCACCCTCATCCGTGCCGCGCAATCCTCCCAACGCGGCGCAGTCTAGTTCCAAACCACCGAAAGCCCATCGGAAGCACTCCGCCAACACAGTCTCAAACGCCTCTTCAAACGGCGCGCTTCAAACTGACAGCTGACAACTGACAGCTGAAAACTGAAAACTGACCACTGAAAACTGACAACTGAGAGCTGAAGGCTCTCCCTCACTCCACCCGCAACGCCCTCACCGGATTCACCGCCGCCGCCCTCCGCGCCGGAACCACGCTCGCCACCAGCGCACAAATTCCCAGCGCCGCCACCGCCCCGCCCAGCACCATCGGATCCCACCCCTTCACCTCGTACAGCTTCGCCGCAATCAGCCGCGCGCACCCAATCGATGCCGGAACCCCAATCGCCAGCCCAATCAGAATCTGCACAAACGCGCCCTTCAGCACCATCCCCACCACGCTCGCCCGGTTGGCACCCAGCGCGATCCGCACTCCAATCTCCGCCGTCCGCCGCTCCACGCTGTATGCCGTCACGCCATACAGCCCCACCGCCGCCAGCACCAGCGCCAACAGTCCGAACAGCCCCGTCAACTGCGCCACCATCCTGTCCTGATCCAGCCGGTCCGCCACCTGCTGCTCCATCGGCCGAATTCCCACCAGCGTCAAATTCGGATCGACCTCTGAGAACGCGCGTTTCATCTGCGCTTCCAGCCCTTCCATCCCGCCCTGCACCTCCAGCACCGCCGCATCCAGAATGTGGCTTCGGTCATCGATCATCTGCACCATCTGCTTGTCGAAAGTCCCATGCTGCGCCAGCGGCACAAAGAACAGCGGCGGCCTCCAGTGCCCGCTCGGGTCCGTATAGTTCGCCGTGTGCACCACGCCCACAATCTCGTACGTCTTCGCATACCGCGGATCGTCGATCCCAAACACCTGCCCGATCGGATCCTCACCCGGTTTGAAGTACCTCCTCACCAGCGCCTCATCCACCACCGCCACATTCCGCGTCGACGCCGTGTCCTGCTCGGTAATCGTGCGTCCCCGCACAATCCTCTGCCCCATCGTCTCCAGATACCCCGGGCTCACCCGGTTCCACGACACCATCGCGCTCATCGGGTCCTTAATATCCGGCGGCTCCATTCCCGGCCTGAAGAAAATCTCGCCCCAGTTGTTCGTAAACGGCGTATACAGTGCCAGCGCCGCCGATTTCACTCCCGGAATCCGCTCTAGCCGCTGCCGCAGCGCCTTGTATGTCACATCCAGCTTCTCCCGCGAGTATCCGGAGAACGGCGCGTACATGCTGATGCTCACCCGATGATCCACATTGAACCCGAAATCCTGCTGCTGCATCTTCTGCATGCTCCGCGTCAGCAGTCCCGCACCGCTCAGCAACACCACCGACATCGCCGCCTGCACAATCACAAACGCCTTCTGCCACCGCCCGCTCCGGTCCCTTGTCGTCCGGTTCGCCCCATGCAGCGCAGTCGCTGGATTCGCTCTCGTCGAAATCCACGCCGGCAACGTCCCAAACAGCAGCCCCGTCATTAACGCAACTCCAAATGCAAATCCCAGCACCGGCAACGACGGCTTCGCGCTGATCGGCACATAATGCGCATGACGAAACGCCAGCGCCAGGATCACCTTCACGCCTGCAAACGCCACCAGGAGTCCCGCGGCTCCGCCCACCACCGCCAGCACCAGGCTCTCCGTCATCCACTGCCTCACCAGCCTTCGCCTCGAGGCGCCCAGCGCCAGCCGTATCGCCGTCTGCGTACTCCGCGCCGACCCGCGCGCCAGCAGCAGGTTCGCAATATTCGCGCACGCAATCAGCAGCACCAGCCCGCACACCGCCAGCAGAATCTTGAGGCTCGCTTCGTAATCCGCCTTCATCACCGCAATGCCCGCACCGCCCGGCGTCACCTTCACAAACTGCTTCGGCAAAATCTCCTTCACTTGCGGTGCAAACTGCGGAAACAGCGGCCCGAAATCATTCAGAAACCAGTTGCGCAATATCGTCGTAAACCGCGGCCCCAGCGACTCCGGATTCACCCCCGGCTTCACCCGACCGATAATCCTCAGCCACGACATCGGCTGATTCATCAGCGTATTCGCGCCAGAAATCAGCGGTTCCTGTTCGATCGGCAGAAACATCTCCGGCGGATCGCTCTCCAGCGTCTCTCCATCAAACCCGCGCGGCGCAATCCCCACAATCGTGAACGGATGTCCGTTGATCAGGAACGCCGCTCCCACCACCTTGGGATCGCCCCCGTACTTCTGCTGCCACGCCCGATGCGTCAACATCGCCGCCGGCGGCGCGCCACGCTTATCATCCGCCTGTGTCAGTGTCCGGCCCGCATCCGCTTGAATTCCAAATGTCGCAAAGTAATTCCCTGATACATACTCCGAGCGCAGCGGCTTCGCCTGCTGATCCGTTTCGCCCCGCCGGACGCTGAATAGTTCGCGTCCCGCCTGGAACGCAGCCATCTGCTCAAACTCCGGAGCCGCATCCCGGAACCGCTGATACACCACATACGGAAACAGCCCCCAGCTTCCCTCCGGCCCCATGTTCACGCAGCAGTCGTTACCCTCGCCCACGCGATACAGCGTCGCCGGATCCGTTACCGGCAGCGACTTCAACATCACCGTATGGATCAGAGAGAAAATCGCGGTTGTCGCGCCAATTCCCAGCGCCAGCGTCAACATCGCGGTCAGCGTAAACACCGGCGAGTGCCGCATCTGCCGCAACGCATACACCACATCCTGCCAGAGCTTCCGCATGGATTTGTCCTTGCCAGTCCATACGAAGCATCGCCTCGCCCGGTTCTCATAAGCGTGATCTCCAACACACCCCGATGTTCATAGAAGAGCCGGCGCCTCCATACGACGGGGGCTGTACAGGCACTACCCACGACTTGCTGAAAAACTCGCGCGAAGCAAGGCTTTGAAAGGGCACGACTTTAGTCGTGCCATTAAGTGATGCAAGATGAGGCGGCTTTAGCCCCTGAGGGAGGTCTTCAGCAACTGTTCAGTCGTGCCGAAACCCACCCCAAAATGTTTCGGGCTTCAGCCCCTGAGAATTTCACGTAACTTCCGGATGCGCGGTAACCCGACCGGAATGCCGAATCTCCCGGCGACACTATTTCGCTAAACGCCATCCATAAGTGGTCTTCAGTGTGGCTACTCTTTCGCGCGTTAATGCTGCCAGACACGCCATCCGCGTCACTGGCCCACCGGTGCCACCGCCGTAGAGTTTGTACTCGCCAGTGCAGGTCAAGTCACGGTATTTCAGCCACGCTCGGTGAGCTTCTAGGCAAACCGCTCTGCTCATCCCGCCTTAGAACGGATCGCACCTGCTCATAGACTCTGTTCAGTTCCTTGTCAGCAGTGTCTGACGCTTTTGCGAAACACTCCGCCTCGCGCACACCGCATTCGCTCGGTCGCCGTTATAGTGTCCACATGGCGAAATCCGGCTCTGTTCTGCTCGCTGCTGCCGTTTTCTGTTCCGCTGTCCTTGCTCAGAAGCCCGCCGTCATCGGCACCATCACGGGCCATGTCACCTGCGCCGACACCAACACTCCCGCACGCCTCGCAACCGTAGTGCTTCGTCCAGTCCCTGCCGTCAAGAGCGATGACCCTGCGGCACTCGACAAACCTGTCGAAGCAAATCGCGTACAGACACAGCTCGATGGTTCCTTCTCCATCCCCAGGGTCGCCCCCGGCACATACCTCATCATCGCTTCCCTGCCCGGATACGTTTCTCCCCTCGCTGATCTCGGCGCGACTAACGATGATCTGCTCGAGCCCACAGCCGAGATGCGCAAGCGCCTCCTCGATCGAATCCCCACCATCACTCTTGATGGCAGTGGCTCCGCATCCATCAACGTCTCCCTCGAGCGGGCAGCCGCCGTCAGCGGAACCATCCTCTACGACGACGGCAGCCCAGCTTCAGGAATCCGAGTGCAGATGCTCCAGCGAATTCAAGGCAAGTGGGTACCGGTTCAAAACGCTGTTGGCGACGACATGGGCTCGGGGAATTCCGTCACAGACGATCGCGGCGCGTTCCGCATCACAGGCCTGCCCTCAGTCAAAGAGGCGATCGTGGAAGCCACTCTCAGCCTGCAGAACTACACCCTCACCTTCCGCAAGAGTGGCTTCGGCAGCAGCGGAGGACAGCCGGTCTCCATCGCGTTCTATTCAGGCGGCATCACGCGCCAGAAGGATGCCGCGCCTTTCCGTCTCACAATAGGCGAAGAGCGCTCCGGCGAGGACATGACGCTGCCGATCTCCAGACTTCACAAGCTCAAGGGCGCTCTGCTTGCCAAGAAAGACGGCCATGTTCTGAATTCCGGCTACCTCGATCTCCTCTTCGCCGACGATCGCAGCCCTCTGGCTAACGCCCGCGTCGAACCGGACGACGAGAACTTCGAATTCTCGTTCGTGCCTGAAGGCGACTATCTCCTCAGGGTCCTCTCCGCCGCCGATGCGCATCTCGAGGAAATTTCAAACCCACCCGGCACGTTTCCTCCCACCACGACGAACGCGAGCGTGACGCACCAATACGGTTTCGCTGAGGTATGGCTCCACGTAGACGGCGACAGCAGGGTCAATGTCAGTGTCCCGGAGATGGGCTCCCCCGCAACCACTCCCGGCCAGCAGTGAATGAGTTGATTCGGGCGTGCCGCAAAGCTACAGGAACTGGAAAGCGGCAGGTGGCCTAATAGTGTCGGCGAAGGCTCTACATGTGTCAGCGGTGGGTCGATAAGTCGTCGATGGATCGGGGATCATCACCGGTGACACAACCGCGCCATTCGGAAACCGAGCGTCAGTTCTTTGCGATCTGCTGCTTGATTGGGGAACAGGTACTCGATTCCTGAAGACCCAAAGGTGCGCGAACGCCCATAGTCCAACAAAAACGATGAGCACTCCTATAAGCACGAGCGAGATGCCGACCGTCTTCATCATTGAACGAAAACAAGTCTACTGTTGAGTTCCGGTCGGATGGTCCGCAAACAGGGAGGTACCAAAAATGGGTGCAACTTCCGGGTTCGCGGTCATTCACCAATCAGACGTGAAACCTGCTCCTTGTCGATGCCCTTGGTCCTCTCCAGGGTCCAGCCAGATTTTCTTCCGAATGCTGCAAACCAGCAAATCGGCTCGTCAGGTCCAACGCTGTAGACCATCAGGCTTCCTCGCCCATTCTTCAGGGTGTTGCCGCTATACCAGGCAAAGGAAGGTGATTGAACGAAGCGTTCCACTCGCCTGTTCAGATTCGAATGGCTGCGGTGCCGAGACTCTCGGTGCGGCAGGTTCGGGAGTGGGGCCTCGATGTAGCCGCCGTTGGAACGCAAAAAGGACCATTGGCCCACGACTCGATCCGGCGTGAACGGCGGAAAGGTAAGTTTGTCACGCCAGAACTGCTCCTTGACGGATGCGAACCGGTCCATGAACGAAGAGTTCCAGTTTGCCGGAAAGGGAGAAGCAACACTACCGCTGCCGGAATAGCGCAGCCATTTGTGATCGAACCAATTCTCGATCTGGATCACCCAGAGCTGCTCCGGTGATTGTTCAACGAGGAGACGATTCAGCAGCCCGTTTACGAGATAGACGAATTCATTGTCATCCGTCAGTCCAGAAGGTATTGAGATCGCCATTCTAACGATTATCCCTCACCTAATCTCGCGCTTTAGCGGCATGGCGGGCGTGTGGTCCTCGATCCGTCAATTACCAACTGGTTAAATTAATATCAACGGACGGACGGTCTGTTCTCCAAGCAGATCATAATGTTTCCAATTGACCCTTTGGTGGGGCGAGTCTGCGACTCGGAAGCTTGTGTAGAATTTGCACCGACCTTGTCTCTCACCGCCGTAAACGAAACGTATACGCAACCCCGCCCTGCACAATCGGGTACACGTGGAACGGCGCCGCGTTTTTATTCCAGTCCGCCACCTGTGTCGCAAGCGCATCCGCAAACCCCGGATAGGTCGCCGCTGGCTGGCAATTCACGCCCTGCACTGTGCAGATCTGCCCCTGGAGATCCATCGTCACCCGCGGCGTATTAATAAAGGCCACCCCCGCCTCAAACGGAAAGGACCAGTGCTTCTCAGTCCGCGACACCATCCGGCCGTACCCGGCACTAAGCATCAACCCGCTGCCGCCCAGGGTCAGCAGCCCCGAGCCGCGCACAGGATCAGCATTGTCTGAAATCCAGTCGATGTCGTTGATCGTGAAAACCGCATCCTGCTTCGCGTGAAGATCGGCCCGCACCCGGTCGCCGTTGTACATCAGATAACCAGCGCTGAACCGAAATGCCTTGTGAAAAGGGTAAGCATCCGCCATCGCCCCCACATTCGCAAACCCTGCGTTCACCGCAATGCTGAAATCCTCCTGCGACCAGTGATGTGTCGCGATCGCAGCACGGTTCCCAAACAGCCGCACATCCAGATGCGGCGAGACATTGGTTGAGAGTTGCCCGCCGATACCCAGCGACGAAACTGACAGAAACAAACTCGCCCTCGAGAATCTCTCGATTCGATAGGCCGACGGCTCCGCCTGACCGCCCGCTCCCATCCCTCCAGCCAGCGAACTAAATCCGAGCACACTTGTTCGCGCAAGCCCGGACGAACCAAATTGAGCTACAAGGGTCAACGGCGCAGAAAGCATCAGGACGATACAAAATAGCTGCAGTTTGCCGGCGATTATCCTGAATCTCGCCTCGAGCCGTCGATCGCTTCCATGCGGTTTCCTTGCTAAGTGGTGCACGGACGCCTCGCTTCTTCGCGAATAAATCCTTGGCTCACGAGGAGCATCGATCTACTCGCTCTTGAAGTCAGACGCGATTCTCGCTCTTCAGGCAGCGTGAGATGGAAATGCAATGACAACTTTCGAGATGCGAAACCCCGAAGAGATCCACCCCCTTGCAAGACATTTCAACAAAATCGCTATGCTCTTAAGTAGCGCCATGTTTCTCACCGCGCGATCGCAGGACCTTGTAGTAGCCGATGCGGCGAAAAATCAGTAAGTGCTTTGTTCGCCAATCTTTACAGACCTATGCGATTAGAATCATTTATTTACGGACTACTTTTGCCGTAAACCGCTGATTCTAATCACAGGGGGTGGGGGGGAGGGGTAGTCTCGAGGGTACGGAACGGGGGAATCCTGACACAGTGAACCAGGGGCAATCGGGAAGACTTCACCACCCGTCACATCCTCTCCGCCTCGCGATCCCGCCCGTCCGTTCCGCAACATCCGCCCAACTCCGGCTCCAGGCGCAGGGTTACGATCCGCTTTGTAACGCACCGCCTACCCGGAGGGATTATGACCAGATCCATCTCGATTCTCTCTACCGCGGTTCTTGTCGTCTGCTCTTTGTCGGCAACCGCCGCCCCAACCGACCCGTTCGTGGGCGACTGGAAGCTCAACCCCGGCAAAAGCAAAATCACCGACCAGATGAAGGTCGACTGCATCGAGACCAGCAAATGTACCTTCACGCTGGGTCCGCAACCAGAAACAATCACGCTTGACGGAACCGACCAGCCAGGCATGTATGGAACAACGCTTGCCGTGAGCGTCGAGGCCCCTAACAAATGGAAAGTGGTTCGCAAGAAAGATGGCCATGTGCTCGTCACGGGCATTTGGAACCTCTCAGCCGACGGGAACACGCTGCTCGATGACTTCACCAGCTACCGATCCGATGGCACAACCAACAACGTGAAATACGCCTATAAGCGCTCAGGACCCGGATCCGGCTTCACCGCCACCTGGGTCGGCACTCCTGAAGCGATAACTTCGCCGGTTATCCTTCAAATCCGTCCCTACGAAGAAAACGGCCTCTCCTTCGCCGACTCAAGAGCTCAGGACACCAATAGCGTTAAGTTCGATGGAAAAGATTATCCGCACGCCGGCCCGAACTCCGTCGCCGGCTACGTCTCTTCCGCGCAACGGCGCTCCGATCAGTCGATTGAATTCACCGATAAGGTCGGCGGCACGCTCCTCCGCAATCGGCGTCTTGAGCTCTCCTCAGACCGAAAAACCCTGACGATGACCATCCGCACTCCCACCAGCGCCGAACCCAACATCCAGGTCTTCGACCGCCAATAGCCATTCCAAAAGAAATAAAAAGGGCGGGCCTTATCGGCCCGCCCTAAAATCTCTTTGCCAGAGAATGTACCAAACCATTTCAGGAGGCAGTCTTAGAGTAGCCCCACCCCCAGTTCGCGTCTTGAGTCATTTGGACGACCCTTGCATCCATCGTTAGTTGGAGATCTTTCTAAACAATTAAAAGCACTTATCTCAACACCCGCCTCAAGGCTCATAATCAATCTAGCGTTCCGCCAGCTTTGGATCGACCACCTTGCCGCGAGCTGATTCGAATCCGACAACCTCGTCGACCCGCGCTCACCGCAACTCGGTCCTCCGCGGCTCTGTCAGCCTCCTCGCAGTTCTACTTACGCTTACCGCAACCGCATTCCCGCTCGAGCCAACAACGCCCTTATCCAGCTACAGCCGCCAGTCCTGGGTGATGGAAAACGGCCTCCCCCAGAACACCGTTCAGGCCCTCGCCCAAACCACCGATGGCTTCCTCTGGATCGGCACTGAAATCGGCCTAGTCCGCTTCGACGGCAACACCTTCGTCACCTACGACCAAAACAGTAAGCCCGCTCTCCCAGGCAGCGACGTCCAATGCCTTCTCGCCGTTGCCGACGACTCACTCTGGATCGGCACCACGGACGGCTTGGCACATCTTCAAAACGGATCCGTAACCGCCTTCAACACAGCGAACGGCCTTCCTTCGAACTCCATCCGATCTCTCGAGGCGGGCCCGCAGAGTTCAATCCTCGTCTTCACCCAGGCTGGAAACATTGCCATCAACGGCTCTCGGGTCCAGGCCACCGCAGTCGATAACTCAGGCACGCTGTTCAACGCACCAATTGCTGGCGGTGCAATCGCACTCGTCAACCGAACCGCTGTCTCACTCACCGAAAAGGGCCGCTCTCAACCGGCGCTCACAGTCGGCCACGTTCTTCCCGGATCCCGCATCCAGACCGCCTTCACCGACCGTTCTGGCTCCCTCTGGATCGGCACCAACGCCGGACTCGTCCGGTACGCCTCCGGCAAGCTCGACCGCTTCCCCCTGACCGATCCTCTCGCCACCGCCTCCATCCTCTCCATCCTCGAAGACCACGAAGGCAATCTCTGGGTCGGCACCGAATCCGGCGGACTCCACATCCTCCGCGACGAGCGCTTCCGCACCCTCGGCTCTCGCGACGGCCTCTCCTCCGACTCGACCACCACAGTCGTCGAAGACAGTTCCGGCATTCTCTGGATCGGAACCAGCGGCTACGGCCTCAACGCAGTGACGCGCGCGGGAGGCTCATTCACGAAGACGAAAACCTACACCTCGCACGACGGCCTCACCAGCGACATCATCCTCTCCCTCTCCGCCGCTCCCGACGGAGACCTCTGGGTCGGAACACCCGATGGCCTGAACCGAATTCACCACACCGCCATCACCGCCTACACCACCGCCGACGGGCTCCCCGACGACTTCATCCGCTCCATTCACGTCGACCCCGACAACTCAGTCTGGATCGGCACTCGCCGCGGGCTCGCTCACCTGACGCTTAACTCCGGCCTGCACATCGACACCTACACGCAGGCCACCGGACTCGGCTCCGATCTCGTCGGCGCCATGGCGCGTGACACAAACGGCAACCTCTGGGTTGCGACTCTCGCCGGGCTTTCGCGCCTTACCGGAAACCAGAATCCCGGGATGTTTGGCGACAGGTCTTCGTCGCTGGGGTCGAATCCCTCCATCACCAACTTCACCGCTGCCAACGGCCTCTCCAGCAACGTCATCACCTCGCTCCTGCCCCGGGAGAACGGCTACCTCCTTGTCGGTACACAGGATCACGGCTGGAACATCTGGAACGGCCAGCACTTCTCCCCTGTCGCTCATTCCGCTCTCAGCCACACCACCATTCATGCCATCCTGCACGACGGTGATGGCCACCTCTGGTTCGCCACCGCGAATGGCATCGCCCGCTGCAACTGCGATATGCACGGCGGCTTCTCTCACTGGATGGAGTTCGGTCCGGCCGATGGCCTGCGCACCCGCCAGATGGCCACCAACAGTCATCCCTCCGCATGGCGCTCTCACGACGGCCTCCTCTGGTTCGCAACTCCCAAAGGGCTCGTTGAAGTCGATCCCGCGCATTTCCCGGTCAACACCGTTCCGCCGCCCGTGGCGCTCGTCCGCTTCGCCGTTGACGATATCGACCAGCCGCTCAACAACACGCTCAAAGTTCCCGCCGGCCACAATCACTTCGAGTTCGACTACGCAGGCCTCAGCTTCACCGCCCCGCAGAAGGTTCGTTACCGCTTCATGCTCGAAGGCTTCGATCATCAATGGACCGAAGCTGGCGCGCGCCGCTCCGCCTACTACACCAGCATTCCTCCGGGCGACTACACCTTCCGCGTTCAGGCCACAAACAACGATGGCGTCTGGAACACCGCTGGCGCCGCTCTCTCCTTTCAGCTCCGCCCTCACTTCTACCAGACCATCTGGTTCTACCTGCTGCTCCTCGCCTTGGCCGGTGCTCTCGTCCTCCTTGCGTTTCGGCTTCGCCTCCTCCGCGCCGAACGTGAATTCCGCGCCGTCCTCGCCGAGCGCAACCGCATTGCCCGCGAAGTCCACGACACCCTCGCTCAGGGGTACGTCGGCGTCTCCGTTCAGCTCGAAGTTCTTTCTGAACTGCTCCGCCATAACAAAACCGAAGCCGCAGTGCGTCACCTCGATACCACTCGCCAGCACGTCCGCGAAGGCCTCGCCGATGCGCGCCAGTCCATATGGGCCCTTCGCTCACAGGACAGTGGTGAAAACACCCTACCCGTCCAGCTCCGCCGCGTCACAGAGCAAGCCAATGGACACAGCCTCGGAGCCACGTTCAGCCTCTACGGTGCATACCGCCCCATGCCTCCCGGCACCGAACGCGAGATCCTCCGCATCGGTCAGGAGGCCATCCATAATGTCAAGAAGCACGCCGCAGCAAAGCATCTCTCCGTTCAGCTTGAATACGGACCTGCCGAACTCGCGCTCATCATCAGAGACGACGGCCGCGGTTTCGCTTCCGGCAACGGCACGGCCTCACCTGCCGGACACTATGGCCTCACGGGCATGCGCGAACGCGCCGACCTCATCGGCGGCACGCTCGAAGTCACCAGCGAACTTGGAAGCGGCACCACTGTGCGTCTCCACCTCACGACGCCCAAAGAAACGAGAACCGAAACAATGAAGGTCGAACAAACCACACCAGGATCGGAGTCCTAATGGCAACCGAAGAAACTATCCGCGTTCTCGTGGTCGAAGATCACCACGTTGTCCGTCAGGGACTCGTTGCCCTGCTTAATGTCGTCGACGGAATCGAAGTCATCGGCGAAGCAGCCGACGGTGTCGAAGCCATCACGCAATTCCGCAAGCATCAGCCCAACGTCACGCTCATCGACCTCCGCATGCCGCGCCTCTCCGGCGTCGAGGTCATTCAGCGCATCCGCATGGAGACGCCACAGGCCCGCTTCATCGTCCTCACCACGTACGACGGCGATGAAGACATCTACCGCGCCCTCCAGGCCGGAGCGAAGGCCTACCTTCTTAAAGGCATGACCACCGATGATCTCGTCTCGACCATTCGCGCCGTTCATGCCGGAAAATCCCACATACCGCCTGCCGTCGCCCAACGACTCGCCGAACGCATGGGCACTGAAGAACTGACTCCGCGCGAGTTCGATGTCCTCGAGCAGATCGTCCACGGGCTCAGCAACAAAGAGATCGCTTCCTTCCTTGACATCTCCGAAGCGACGGTGAAGACCCACATCAACAGCCTGCTCGGCAAACTCGGCGTCACTGACCGCACGCAGGCCGCAACCGCGGCCATTCAGCGCGGCATCATTCCACTTGAATCACTCCGCAAGCCGAAACAATAAAGGTGACCATGAAGCGTTTTTCTCTTTTCGCACTCCTCGCCCTCATCTTCGGCCTCGGCGTCCAGGCTCAAAACTCCGCATGGCATCAGGCGACCAGCGCCGAACTCGCCTCGCTCCTTCCCGCTCGCGCCCCGGTCGTCAAGGAGCACATCGAAACCGAGATGCCCACCGCCAGCGGCATCGTCGACGGTCATAACCACTACATTGCCGGAGTCGTCCTCATCACCGCCGGTTACAGCGCCGAAGGCAAATACTCCCACTACCTCGTCGTGCAATCGCCCATCAAGGTCGGCGGAGTCGCGCTCAAAGCCGGTGAATACGTCTTCGGCTACACACACTCCGGCGACGTCCTCAACGTCCATTTCAACGAGGCTGCGACAGGAAACCTGGTCGGCACCACCGACGCTCACATCATGGCCGGCAACCGCGCCGTTACCAGCCTTCACATCTGGCCGCCAAACTCCAAAGCCGTCTTCCAGATCGGCCGCTTCGCCATCCCCTACGAATTCACCGAGAGATAGAAAGACCTTATCAAAAAGCCCAGAGTCGACACGCGCCACGTATGTCAGGCGCCCCTGACACCGCGAAGGTGCGCTCCAGCACACGCTAGCACACGCTAACCCCGCTGCTCCTAAACAACTGAGGCTCGCACGTGGCGAGCCTCAGTTGCGTGGTCCAGGGGAGCCTACTTATTCGCGGTCAGCACCGGCTTCGATCCCGCGCGCAAGACCGGATTCACCTGCGCATTCACGAAATCCGTCAGATCATCCACGTCCTGCTGCGTTCCCGTCATCGGCGGCATGAACTTCCGATACGGCGAATCCGCCTTGTTCTCATGCAGCATCATTACAAAGTTACGAATATTCCCGCGATCCCGTCCCGCCAGCAAATCCGCCAATGGCCGATATCCCTGCAGCGTGTGACACGACCCGCACTCACCGCGAAAAATCGCCTCACCCCGCGAATAGCTCGTATTCGCTCCATTCCAAACCCACTCCGAATGCGCCAGGTACCCCTCCTGATTGATCCGGCTTACATACGGCACGCGAACCCCGTTAGAATACATCCACCGCCCGATCACATACGGCTTCCGCAACATCTCGCGCGAGTACTCGCCCGCTCCCGTCGCCATCACCGCCAGCAGCAACACCGCCATCGCATGCGCAAGATTAAAGTCCTTCGGATTCCGATACGCCAGAAAGTACGCCACCCCGATGATCGTTGCCGAAGTCACAATGATAATCAGCGCCATCCGCGTCGCCGTCGAAAACGTGCCCGAATTGATCGTGTCGATCCCCAGCGTCAACAGCGCCTTCTGCGAAGCCGGAACCATCGCGTAGTACCAGATCATCAAAAACGGCATCGCTACAAACGACGGCACCAGCCACTTCACGCTCCACTGCACCTTGCTCGTCTTCAACTCTGGATTCTTCTCGCCATCAATCCGGCTCGCCGTAATCAGCGCCCAGATCCCAGCCAGCGATGCACACACGCACGTCCTCAGCAACAGGCTCGGCCAGTACGTCGGATTGAAAAACGCATTCCAGAACTTGCTCGCTTCGTGCCCCGTTCCCGCAACGCCGATCCACGTGTCGCCGGGCGTCAGCATGAATGCGAGAATGCCGTTGATGATGATCAGCGTCGCTACGGACGCGCCCGCATACACCCAGCCCACCTTTAGGTGCAGCTTCTCATCCACGCGATTCCATGTGTAGTAGTACACCGCAATCGTCGTCAGCTCCACGAGGAAGAACACCCACTCCATCGCCCAGCCGAAAACGAAATTGTGAATCAGCGTGCTCGTGGCCTCGGGATGCGTCAATCCGATCGCGAACCAGATCCCCACCCCCGAAACCGTCCCGAACACCGCCGTCAGCACCAGAAAGAACTTCGAGTGCTTCGCCAGCTGATCCATCCAGTCCGCGCGCAGCTTCGCATCCTTCATGCGTTGCGCTTTGCTTTCCGCGAGCGGTAGATAAAATCCTCCACCCACCGCAAACTGCGAAATCATCACGTGGAAGATGGCGATCAGCCCAATCACCCAACCCGACCCCAACCGCGGAATATCCCAAAATGGATAATTCATCTGTCGCCTCTTATCGAATGGTCCAGTAGCCAATTGCGGTCGTCGCCAGCAGAAGGATCACCGCGACTAAGCCAAAGTAGTGCGCATTCCGAGCCCGCTTCCCCGCTTCATGCTTCGAGTCATAGAACGGAATCATCACCCACAGCGCAATTCCAACCGTGAACAACAGAATGCCCGCAATCTCCCCCGCCGCTCCCGGCAACACTGTCCCCAGCATCTTCAACATCTGGAAGGGGCTCATGAAGTACCACTCCGGGTGAATCCCCAGCGGCGCCGGCGCAAGCGAGTCATACTGCTTGCCAAGTTGCCACGGAAACACCGAAGCCAGCAGCGCCAGAATATTCAGCGAGATCAGCCACATCGCAATGTCCTTCCGCAGGAAGTTCGGCATGAACGGCATCGTCTTCCGCTCGCTCGCCGCCTTCGCCTCTTCACTCGGGGGCATCGCGTTCCCATGCTTCTGCACCAGCCACAGGTGGAACCCGAGGAGCGGCAGGAATAGCGCCGGCAGCACCACCACATGCAGCGCAAAAAACCGCTGCACCGTAAACTCCGTCACATCCGGACCGCCGCGCAGGATATTTGCAATTGCCGGCCCGACAAACGGAATCGCAGCAGGAATCTCCAGCCCCACTTTCGTCGCGAAGTAGCTAAGCTCATCCATCGGCAGCAGATAGCCGGAGAATCCAAATACCGAAGCAATTCCCAGCAGACCCATCCCGCTCAGCCAGCCCAGTTCGCGCGGTTTCCGGTACGCCTTCATGAAGTACACCGAAAACATATGCACCAGGATCGAGAACATCATCAGGTTCGCCGACCACGAGTGCGCCGACCGGATCAGCCACCCGAAATGCATCACATACGTGATCTGCCTGACCGACTCAAACGACTCCGCCCCTGGCCGGTAGTACACAAGCAGCAGAACGCCCGTGAAGCACTGCACGATAAACAGAAACAGCGAAATGCCGCCCCAGTAGTACCAGAACGACTGCGCATGCACCGGTACCGTCTTCTTCCGCGCGAATGCCGCCAGGTCCGAAATCCCCAGCCGCTCATCCACCCAGTCGTAAGCCCAGTCATAAAAAGATGAACTTCTCGTGATCATTCTCTCTGTCCCCTAAATGCAGCCGCTCACGACTGCGACCGCGTCATACGCGCGAAACTTCCACCGAGTTTTCGCCAACCGCCACGTTGAATTTCTTTAGCGGCTTCGCCGGAGGCCCGCTCACATTCGCGCCCGTGTATGGGTTGTAAACTCCGCCATGACACGCACAATGAATCCGATCCATCTGCGGCTCGTACTGCACTGTGCACCCCAAGTGTGTGCACACCGCCGACAGCGAAGCCCACGTCCCGTCCGCATGATGGATCAGCATCGCTGGAGACGTGCCGAACTTGAACATCAGCACTGACCCCTTGGGCAGCTTCTGCGCATCCTTCAGTGAAACTTCCTTCACCGCCGACGCACCCGAAGCCATCTCCTCCGGCGAAGCCAGGTACCGATAAATCGGATACGCCATCGCTGCCGTATACGCGAGTCCCGCCGCGGTGCCCGCAATCAGGAAGGCGCGCCGCGTCGCCTTCTCGCCTGCTTCTTCCGGCTTCACTCCCGGCTGCTCGAGAACAATATGCGAACTCATTACGCCGCTCCCTCCATCGGTTTCTGCGCTCTGGCCACTACCGAAATCAGCCATCCAACTACGCCCAGCCCGCCCACAAACAACAGCAGGAAGAGGACGACGACACTCCAGTTGGTGACAACTGTCCTGTTCCACACATCGAACCCCTTAGCCAGCAGCGAAACATCCCTCACTGCATCGCGATAGATCACCAGCGTCAGCTCAACCAGCAGAGCCAGCAACGCGACTACCCATCCGATCCAGTTCGCCGTCATCCGTGCGAACCCCGCAAACCCGGCAACTACGACGGCAACCGCCACCAGCGCCAGCCACCCATACCCGGCATACGCGAACCAGTGATACAGCGAGTTCCTCGCAAGTCCCGCTTTCACCGCATCCGGTTGCGCCCGCGCCGCCCAGATCCCCGCGATCAGGTAAACCAGCCCGAACGCCGCGGCCAGCTTTCCGCCGAACCCGACCGCGAAGTGCTTCTCTTCGGCCGTAAACGTACTTCGTCCCGCCAGGTACACCAGCCACAATCCACCAATGAACAATCCGCCGGCCATCATCATCAGCCACCGCGGCTCCAGAGTCGGATCTCCCTTGGGCAGATACGCTCCGATGCCCGACGCCGAATACATATCGCGCCAAGTCTCAGGCCGCAGCATCAGCGTCATGTTCGTCGAGAGCATCCGCGCCACATACCCCGCCAGCACCCACGCGCTCAGCCCGACCCACCACGCAGACTTCCCCGCCTCGAGCCGCGCCGCAAACCTGTAGAGCAACCAATACGTTGCGCATAACACAAACACAATCGAGATCCAGTACACCCCGATCAGCACGCTCGACGTATACAGAGCACGCCCATAAAGCACCTGCGCGAACAGCAATGGCGGCACTCCCAGGTTGATCACATAGGTCATTACCACCGTGAGCCGCCGCGCCAGTGCCCGCGCGGTCACGTTGGCAGCAGACGATTTGCTGTAGAGGCTCAGCACCACCGCGATCAGCAGCCCACCCAGCAGCATCTCCACGGCAACAAAATGCAATGCCAGCGTCACAATATGCAGCAGCTTCAGCAGCCATATCGGAGCCGGCAGAGGAATCGGATCGACTGCGGGAAATGATTGCATGATGTCCTGATGAAACCCCTTTCGCTCGCCCACCGCAAAGAACCAGCTCCAATCCTCCCGTCGCCCTTGCTTCTATTCAGGCGCCGGATTCTGGACCTTTTTTCTCCAATTCAGTGGACACCGAAAGAATTAGTCGGGTAGACGACCAAGGGTCTGTGATGGCGGATACATGCGCATGTGACTCGACCGGATACGCTTCTTTTATCCCGCGATTTTGGACCTAAACAGTCCGGATCGAACACACCTCCGGAGCACGCATGAAATCTCATCCTGGAAATAGCTCCGCATCTGAGAAATGCAACTCCTCCATGCAGCTCACTCGCGCAGCCGATTACGCAGTCCGCGTCATGGTCTACCTCGCGACGCTGCCTGACGGGAAACGTGCGTTGTTGCCGGATCTGGCTCGCGTCACAGAAGCCCCGGAAAGCTTCCTCTCCAAGGTTCTTCAGTCTCTCGCCCATGCAGAGCTCATCTCATCGCGCCGCGGCAAGCTCGGCGGTTTTGCCATCCTGCCGCGCGGTCGACCGGCCACCATGCGCGAAGTCATTGAAGCCATCGACGGCCCCATCTGCCTCAACGTATGCCTCAACGGTGGCAAGGACTGCGATCGCAAATCCACCTGCCCCGCCCACCCCGTCTGGTCTCGTGCTCAGCGCGCCATGCTCGACGTCCTCATGTCCGTCACAGTCTGCTCCATGGCCTCCAGAACCAGGTCCGCGCTGCCGTCAGCGCTTCCGATCGCAAAACCAGCCATCTGAGCCGCGCAAAGAGAAACGGCGGCCCGGAATGAGATCGAAGCCGCTTGGGTGGGAGACAATAGTCTTCGACGGTAAGGCCGCCTTTGCTTCGGTATGCTCATACGTAACAGCGTTGGCCCTACTCTCTGCATCTAAACCCCTCTGAGGTCATACGAATGCGCCAGCACACTGCATCTCTGCTCGCTCTTGCCGCTCTCGCTTTTGTCACCGCAGCCTGCAAAAAAGAACTCGACACGTCCCAATTCAAAGCCGCGATCAACAACTCGTATAACGGCAAGCACGAGTGCCTCTGGCCCGAACCGATCAAGATGCCGGCCGAAGCCGATCCCACAAAGGACGATCGCACGCGCGACTTCGACGCCCTCACCGATGCCGGCCTTCTCGCCCGCGCGCCTGAAGAGAAGAAGCGCTTCCTCATCGGCTCCAAGCAGGTCAACCTCTACGATCTCTCCGACAAGGGGCACAGCATCTGGACGCCCGATGCCAACCAGCCCGGCTACGGCAACTTCTGCTTCGGACACTTCAACGTCACTGCCATTACCAGCGCCGTCCCCAACGACGCCAGCAATCCCACCCAGTACACAGTCACTTATCAGTACGAAGTCGAAGGCATTCCCGGCTGGGCCACCACTCCCGAATCACGCCGCGCCTTCCCCAAAATCTCCAAAGACACCTCCATCCAGTCCGCAACCGCCACCCTCATCAAAGACAGCAACGGTGGCTGGGTAGTCCAACCCACCGCCCCCCAGGGCGAAGAACCCCCGGTCAGCAAATAACCCCAACTCAAAGGGAGCTACGAGACCAGCGAGTTAGCTCCCTATCTGCTAGTCCTCGTGGCCCTGTCCCTAGTCCTTGGTCCCGAGTCCCTCTGTCTCCCTCTGTCCCCCTCTGTCCCCTCGAACCTTACTCCCTACTCCCTACTCCCTATTCCCTACTCCCTGTTCCCTGCCGTATCCACCTATCGGTTGATCGCCCATCGCACCCACCGCCCCGTATACTTCCCCCATGTTCCCGGCAATCCGCGCGTTGAGTCTCTCCGCCCTTCTTGTGGCGTCCGCTTCCCCTCTCGTTCAAGCCCAGGCCAAACCCACCCAGGGCCCAGACTCCGCCCACACCGTCGAATCCAATCACGCCGTCCAGCTCGACGCCGAGCACCGCGTCATCACCGCCGGCGGATTCGTCAAATCCGGCCCCATCGTCTTCCAGGACATCTCCGAAAAAGCTGGCCTCGCCAAGTGGACCCACCACATGGGCACGCCCGCCAAGGACTACATCATCGAAACCAAGGGCTCCGGCGTCTGCCTATTCGACTACGACAATGACGGCTGGCTTGACATCTATCTAGTCAACGGCTCCACCCTGGAAGCCCTCGCCGGAAAAGCCACTCCGCCCCACGCCGCCCTCTTCCACAACAACCACGACGGCACATTCACTGACGTCTCCGCCAAAGCCGGAGTGCAGAACGACCGCTGGGGCATGGGCTGCGCCGTAGCCGACTACGACAACGACGGCTATCCCGACCTTTACGTCTCCAACTACGGCAAGAACCGCCTGTACCACAACAACAAAAACGGCACATTCACTGACATTGCCGGACCAGCCAACGTCACGCTCGGCAACTGGTCCAGCGGAGTCACCTGGGGCGACTACGACGGCGATGGCAAACTCGATCTCTTCGTCGCCGGCTACCTTCACTGGGACTGGGACAATCCTCCCGCCAAAGGCGGTGAAGGCGGCTCCAGCAACGCCTTCTGCACCTTCCGCGGAGAAGCCACAGCCTGCGGCCCGCGCGGCCTCAAAGGCGAGCCCGATCATCTCTTTCACAACAACGGCGACGGCACCTTCACCGACGTAAGCGAAAAAGCAGGCGTAGCAGACAAGCCCGGCTACTACGGACTCGGCGCCGTATTCGTCGACATCAACAACGACGGCAAGCCCGACCTCCTCGTCGGCAACGACTCCACGCCCAACTACCTCTACATCAACAAGGGCGACGGCACATTCGAAGACGTCAGTTACGCCTCTGGATACGCACTCAACGAAGCCGGCCGAGAAACTGCGTCAATGGGCATCGCCGTCGGCGACACCCAGAACAAGGGCATGCTCGACGTCTTCAACACCACATTCTCTGACGACTACAAGCCCCTCTATCGCAACGAAGGCGACGCCAACTTCACTGACGTCAGCTACCACGTCGGCCTCGGCGAAGTCACCGTTCCCTTCCTCAGCTGGGGAGACGCCTTCTTCGACTATGACAACGACGGCTGGAAAGACCTCATGATGTCCGACGGCCATGTTTACCCGCAGGCAGACAAATACAACTGGGGCACAAGCTGGAAAGAGCGCCCGATGCTCTTCCACAACCTCCAGGGCAAATCGTTTGAGAACGTCCCCGCCGTCGAAGGCACCGGCCTCGCTGCTGTCGTCGCCGGTCGCGGCATGGCCGTCGGCGATCTCTTCAACGACGGCAAAATCGACGCCGTCATCAACGTCATGGACGGCCACCCCGTCCTTCTCCGCAACGTCGATCCCAATCACAACCACTGGCTCGAGCTCAAACTCACCGGCAGCGGCAAGTCCCCGCGCGACGCAACTGGCGCCGTCGTCTACGTCACCGCAGGTGGAATGAAACAGCGCGGCGATGTTCTCAGCGGCGGGAGCTATCTCTCCAACAACGACCCACGGCTCCACGTCGGCCTCGGCCCAGCCACCAAAATCGACGAAGTAGAAATCCACTGGCCCGACGGCAAAGTCGAACACGCTCCTGCGCCTGCGATTGACCGCATCACGACCATCACTGAATCCACGAAGTAGAAGATCTGTTCACTACTCACTCAAAACCAAAGAGCCGGAATCCACTCGGATTCCGGCTCTCGCTTGTACGGCGCAAGCATTTAGTTCATCCCAACTTCCGTTGACGCGCCGGTCACCGTCTTCGCAAGATCGCGCTCAGGCCGCGGCTGCAGTGACAGCTCGCTCTGAACTCCGCCCTGCGCGAATCGAACCGTCAGCAGGTGATATCCGCGTTGATCGTGCAGGAACACCAGGCTGTTCTTGCCAGCAGGCTCCAAGGTCCGAGTAGTACGAACCATCAAGCCCGCTGCAATGCCCGTTTCAGTGCTCATCACTGTCAGGTAGTTATCGGCTTCTCTCACCACCCGGTAATGACCGGGAGGAAAAGCCTGGTGGTTTGCTGAGAACGCAAACGGAATAGTCGCCTGCGAGGCATTCTGGGCCGATGCAACTGGAGCATTCGCCATAACGCCCATCAGCACTGCAACTGCGGTTGTGAGGTACACGACTCGTGTCTTCAACTGATCGACGGATTTGATCACGGGGGAAACCGCGGCTCTGATTTTCATGTGTTCACTCTTCTTCTTTTTCAAATTTGATCGAAATAAGATCAGCCTTCACTATGAACGATTCCTTGTCTCCCCCCTTGATCCAGCAGCCCGCATCGTTGACCCAAACGCCCATTGTTCATCTCGCTGTTTCCACCCGAAAATTGAGTCGAATTACTCTCTCCGACATCTCGCACCAAGAAAGCAATCGACAGGATTGTGCGGTTTATCACTGCTGGCCACTATTCAGCGCTCGCCGTTTCAAGCTACTCTCATCCCATGCGGACAATCAGTGGCTGTTTGGCCGGTTGCCTGACGAAGCTGATCCTGTGGTCGGCAATCGCGGTCGGAGCCGTCTACGCCTTCACCATCCTTCTCAACCCCTGGTCCCTCCACATCGGAGGCCGCTCCACACCGCTGCTCTGGTGGCATGGATCAGGTACGGTCGTTTCCAAGGACGGCAAGACCTATCCGCTCTACATCTCTTTCCTTCCCGCGCGTCCTGGGGGATTCAGCAGCGGCGGCCGGCGCGGCGGGAAAACGGTCAGTGCACGTCTGCAAGGCAATGCCTGGCTTTGCACTGCACCCGGCCAGATCCGCCGACTCACCCTCAATGGCACCATGTACGGCGGCTATACCAGCTCCGATAACAGCGTCTTCGATTTTCGCCTCATCGACTACACAAAGCCCTTCACCATGCGGCGGCCGAGTCGCGGCTTTTTCGACTTGGCCGGAACCTTCCACGGTCAGGAACTCGTGTTCGACCGGCCCAACGAACAGGGGATTCCGTTCGACACGTCGTTATTTATAGACAACGCAACTGCGACCCTCCACTGGTCGAGCTACGACGATTTCGAAGCAGGATGCCGGTAGCTGGTGACCAGAAGCCACTCAATTAGCTCGTAGCTTAGCGGGGCTAAATCTTGCCTACTGTGTAGAAGCCATGGGGTCCCTGGTCCGAAGACACGGACCTGGGAGCCCGGCAGAAACAAACTTCCTCAGTTCATTTGTGCGGCGATGGATTGTGGGCGTCCGTGCCCGGATGCATTTGCTGCTCGAGATCGTCGAGTTTCATTTTCTGATCGTCGCTCAGGAACACGCGGAACTGCTTGTCCGCCTTCAAAAATGCAGCATGCGTCTTGGCCCTGGCCTCGTCCTGCGTGAGGCTCTTGTCGTCCATCGTCTTCTGCATCTCGGCCTGCATTTCGGTGATGATGGGCCGGGCTTTGTCTTGCTGGTCCTGGGTGAGGTCGAGTTTCTCGGCGAGCATGCGCAGGTGATCATCCACGCTGGGAAGGCCGTGCGGCGGCGCAGTTGGAGCTTCTGCCTGCTGGGCAAAAGCGAATTGGGGCGTGGGCAGCGTAAAGAGCATCGCGGCGGCGATGGTGATAGCTCGTCTTCTATTCATGATCTGTTCTCCATTTGATTTTTCTCGATTGGGGAACCGCGGTTCAGGCCTATGATTCGCAATGTAACGTTGAAATGCACGCGAGTCGAGCGATAGCGGCGCGTTGCTGAACAAAGGGGCCGAAGTGTCCAGGAACGTGCGCAAAGATCGAAAATCAACGGCGCGAAATCCAGAGTCATCACGCAGCGAAGCGCCTGCCTCGCCGGCACGATTTACTCCAGCTACGCCGCCGAATGCGGAGACCGGGCGCAAGACAGACGCTCGCGTCGAGCGCACGCGCACGCAGCTCGGCACGGCTTTCCTGAATCTGATCATTGCAAAGCCGGTGAATGAAGTCACTGTGCAGGACGTACTCCATCGCTCGGGCGTTGGCCGCTCCACCTTCTATCTGCACTATCGCGACCTCGACGATTTGCTTGTGAGTCAGCTGGAGCTCTTTTGCGAGATGATGAGTTCCTCGCTCAGCGCCAAAAAGGACAAGTCGCACCGGGTAATGCCGGTGGCGGAGCTGTTCGCGCACATCGGGAACGGCAACAAGCTCTATCGTGTGCTTTCAGACTCGGGTCACCTGAAGGATTTCTGGGAACTGGCTGAGGGATGCTTCGCGCGAGGAATCGAGCGGCGACTGGCCGAGTCCGGCCGAATGAATGATATGACGACACGCGAACTCGCCGCACGAGCCTCTGCGCTCTCCGGCAGCCTGCTCGCGCTCCTGCGCTGGTGGCTCGACCGCGGAGAGAAGGAATCGCCCAAGGCGATGGATGAGATGTTTCATCGAATGGTATGGGGCGGAGTGCGCTAAGCCGCACTTGTAAGTAACGCAGCCCGATGGACGACCTGCTGCCCGGGTCTAGAACGTGTGACCGCGGAGCTATACCCCCACGGCCACACTCTTCGCGAGCATTGCCTTGATGCCGCGGATGGCTTGCCTTGTGCGCTCTTCGTTTTCGATCAGGCTGAATCTTACGTGTCCATCTCCGTAGTCGCCGAAGCCAATGCCGGGGCTTACGGCTACCTTCGCTTCATTGAGGAGGAGTTTGGAGAACTCGAGTGAACCGAACTTGCGGTAGGGCTCGGGGATCTGCGCCCAGACAAACATCGTTGCCTTGGGCGAGGGGACGGCCCATCCGGTGCGGTTGAGGCCTTCAATCAGCACATCGCGCCTCTTGCGATACGTTTCGCGGATTTCGGTGACGCACTCCTGCGGACCCTCCAGAGCGAGTATTGACGCGACCTGAATAGGCGTGAAGGTGCCGTAGTCGAAGTAGCTTTTCAGGCGGGCGAGTGCGTTGACGAGAACGGGGTTGCCGACCATGAATCCGACGCGCCAGCCGGGCATGTTGTAGGACTTGGACAATGTGAAGAACTCAACAGCTACATCCTTGGCACCGGGGACCTGCAGCACGCTCGGTGGCTTATATCCATCGAAGCCGAGGTCGGCGTAGGCGAGGTCGTGGATGAGGTGGAATCCGTATTCGCGGGCGAGTTCAACGAGACGCGCGAGGAAGGGGAGTTCCACTGTCTGCGTTGTCGGGTTCGAGGGGAAATTGACGATCAGGGCCTTGGGACGCGGCGTCATGCGCGGAATGAGTTCCTCGAGTTGAGCCAGGAACTGATCGCCGTCCTGGACGGGGACGCTGACGACGTGGGCTCCGGCAATGACGGGGCCGTAGATGTGGATGGGGTAGCTGGGATTGGGGACGAGGACGGTGTCACGCGAGTCCAGTATCGCGAGGCACAGATGCGCGATTCCCTCCTTTGACCCGATGGTGACGATGGCTTCGGAGTTATGGTCGAGATCGACGTCATAGCGCGTCTTATACCAGTTGCAGATGGCCTTGCGGAGCCGCGGGATTCCCTTGGACACGGAGTAGCGATGGGTTACCGGCTTCTGTGCGGCCTCAATCATCTTGTCGACAATGTGCTTCGGCGTCGCCCCGTCTGGATTGCCCATTCCGAAGTCGATGATGTCTTCTCCGCGGCGGCGGGCGTTCACTTTCAGTTCGCCGGTGATGTTGAAGACGTAGGGCGGGAGGCGCTGAATACGGCTGAACTCTTCCATGTTCTCTCCAGTGTAAGGCGACAGGGACTAGGGACATAGGGACTTCGTGAACTCCGAAGTGTACCTGCGAATCTTGAACTGATGAGGTGGAACGAGTCTAGGCGGCCGGAGCCGCAGCAGCTGCGGTGCAGGTGCGGAGGAGCACGACGGCGAGATCGGCAGGTGTGTTGTGCCGCATGGGACTCATTATAGCGGAAAGACGTTTAAGTTCATGCATTCCGCTTTGTCCTTGGCTTTCTGCATGTACATGAATTATGGCCGCAGCCGAAGCAAAGGGCGAGCGATTGTCGCTCGCCCAGTTTCTCGTAAGAGACAGATGACGAATCTTCTCGCACAGCCTGAATTTCTTCAGGGCTCGACATGCGGGCAGAAGCGAGACCTGAGCACCCAGGGTTCTTATTCCCTGACCTTCAGCACCACGCGGAACCGGGCCTTCCCGCTCATCATTCGCTGATAAGCCTCTTCCGCCTTCTCAAGGGGATACACCTCGTTCATCGAACGCACGCCTGTCAACGCGCTGAACTTCAGTGTGTCTTCCGAGTCCATCCCCGTTCCGGAAGGCCAACCCGCTACAGTCCTGCGACCCAGCAACAGCGGGAATGGATTGATCGAGATCGCCCCATCCGGCGCGCCGATAACGATGAACTTCCCCGCAGGCGCCAGCCCATCCAGTACCCACTCCAGTGCCTTCGCGCTCGTGATTGTCGAGAGGATGATGTTCGCTCCGCCAATCTTCTGCAGCTCCCTGGCTGGGTCCTGCGTGGTGGAGTCGATGTAGATGTGTGCGCCAAGCTGCTTTGCCAGCGGTCCTTTGTCCTGCCCGCGTGCGACGGCAACGGTTCGATGGCCGCTCTTTGCCGCGTACTGGATGGCGAGGTGGCCGAGGCCGCCGATGCCGAGGATGACAACGGTGTCGCCAGGACGCGCGCCGGAGTTGCGCAGCGCATTGAAGGTGGTGATTCCCGCACAGAGGAGCGGCGCAGCGTCGGTGTCGTCGAGTTCGGGAGCCATCAGGGCGAGAGCATTGGCGGGAGCGATGACGTAGTCGGCGTAGCCGCCATCGTAGCTGATACCGCTGATGGGCTGGTTTTCGCAGAGGATGAAGTCGCCTCGGCGGCAGGGATTGCAGTAGTTGCAATGGCCGCCATGCCAGCCAAGTCCTACTCGCTGACCGGGCTTGAAGAGCGGTACGTCGGGACCGACGGCGTCGACCACACCGGCAATCTCATGTCCGGGGACGCGGGGAAACTGAATGCCGGGCCATTGGCCTTCCTTGGTCAACGAGTCGGAATGGCACACGCCGCAGGCATGCACTCGGATCCGCACATGGCCCGGACCGGGCTCGGGATATTCCTTTTCCACCAGTTGGAATGCTCCGCCCGCGGCGGGCACCTGCATCGCACGACCTCTCACAGTTGGCATAGGGATGCTTTTCTCCTCGCCCTTGGATGTACGAGCTGCGTGTGAGTTGCAAGAAAGATCAGGGTCGGCGCTATACGCCGAATTGCTGCAGGTGGTGGTCGATGTGTTTGTACATCCACATGGACCACTCGTCGGAGGTGAGGTGGCCGAAGAAGGGATGGGGATGAAGGGTGCAGCCTACGCGACCGGCGGCGGCGAAGCGGTCGAGAAGCGCGCAGAGGATCTCGCGAGCGCGGTCCAGATCGCGGTCATCAGAGATCTGGAAACCGGGGACCGTGGGCGAGTTCCGCCGCATGGGCTCGCTCTCCCGAAAGGCTTTTTTCTTGATGGCGCTGCCAATGAGGCGGCCGATGAGCATTCTGGGAGGACGACGATCGCCCAAGGCCAACTCCATGCCTATCGCGCAGTGGGCCACCGCCTGGCCGGGGGTCATCTTGCCCCAGAGGCGCGGGGTGTCGGGGCGGAGTTTGGCGAGACGATCTTTGAGTTCCTGGACGCAGTCGGGCTGCCAGAGATTTTTCATGGGGTGTATCTCTTGGCCCGATGATAGCCGACCGGCTCCGACGAAGTCAGGACGGAGACCCGTACTCCTTCACCGTTGCTGTAAAGAGCGCCGCACGGAGGGCGCACGCGGCGGTGCCGGATACCCCCTCCCCCCGGGGGGTCTCATTGTTTTCATAGACTTACAGCCAGGTTTCCGGCCAAATCTATGATTTAAATACACTTAGTTTGTAAATATCCCCGGACAAAAGACTTAGCCCCAGACGGGCTTGCAGTGTTCCTTCCGCGTGTATTCAGTATG
>Ga0068855_100001486_pt1 | contig 29324 bp, 20 predicted proteins | sample KBSCornC52_FD_66592 | JGI IMG/M metagenome (GOLD analysis project Ga0068855, IMG submission 66592) | Corn rhizosphere microbial communities from Kellogg Biological Station, Michigan, USA - KBS Corn C5-2 | ecosystem: Host-associated > Plants > Roots > Rhizosphere > Soil ... | reverse complement strand
CTTTCATTTTTGCTACAAACCCCGCATTATAATGTCCTTTTCCCTTTTTATTTTTTTCAAAAGGAACTTTTAGAGCGTTGGCTAATTGCTCAAAAAGATTAAGGTGCTCTTTATTTTTTGGATGAATAATGGTTGTTTCCATATTCTATTTTTATCTGGAAGCCACAAATATAATTACATAATCGCATGAAATCAGAGATAGGGCCGGTAAAACTCTTTTCCAATAATCTAAATTACCCGATTTTCACAGGAAATACCCGGCTGATGAAATACGATCTTCGGGTGAACGGAAATCGTTTCCGGGTGATATGCAAATGACCTCTGAGGACACAGCAATGACCTCCGGGAACAGTTTTGAAATAAAATTGAAAGGCCAGGCCAGCTAAAAGGTTCATGTTTTTAAAAATATTCTTCATTAATTTTCCTAACCCTAATATTTATCCAATAATATCCCTCCCATTAAATCGAATTACTTATTTTTGAAGTTCTTTTCAAACAAATTATGATCGCATACTTATCAGGCAAATTTTCTTACAAAAACCCGGCGGTGGTGTATGTGGATGTGAACGGTGTCGGGTATGAGGTAAATATCAGCCTGAATACTTATACGCAGATCCAAAATTTAACCGAAGGGAAATTATTTACTTATCTGCAGATAAAAGAAGATGCACATACTTTATATGGATTTTCTGATCAGGCAGAAAAAGACATGTTTGTTTTGTTGATAAGTGTTTCCGGCGTTGGTGCAGCTACTGCAAGGATGATGTTGTCAGGGATGAAGCCTGAGGAGATCAGCAATGCGATCCTGATGAAACACACGTCCGTATTGGAAAGTGTAAAAGGAATTGGACGAAAAACTGCCGAAAGGCTGGTGCTGGAATTAAAAGATAAAGTCTCAAAAGCTTCAAATTCTTTTGGAGAAAGTTTGCGTATTGACAATACTTTCGATCAGGATGCGTTAAATGCATTAGTGGCCTTAGGAATCGCCAGACCTGTGGCAGAACAAGCGATCAAAAAAATTATGATTTCCGAACCTTCCATTCATAACCTGGAAACTTTAATAAAAAAAGCACTAAAATCAATTTGATAGAAATCTACCTTTAAATAGTTTGCGGATGTTGTTTAAAAAGAAATTGGCGCCAAATTATATGGGGTTGATTGTTTGTTGTTTTTTTTCAATAGTATCTATTGTTTTGCCTTCCCATGCAAAAGCCCAGGATACATCCGCAATTAATCAGGATAGTCTCCCGTTTCCCATTCAGGACAGAAGAGGTGATTTTATTTCTGCCAATCCAAATGTTTATGATTTTCAAACTCCGCCTAACATAAATGATTCTGTTGCTTATGACCCTGTTACAAAAACCTATACTGTTTATGAAAAAGTAGGAGCTCATTATTACAGAACTCCTACCACTTATTCTGCTGAAGAATTCAGGGCAATGGAGGCGAAAAAAGCAGAGATCAGTTATTTTAAGAAAAGAGCCAATTCCCTTAGTTTATTGAATCGTGGCCAGGTAAAACCAAAATTGACTCTTTATGATAATTTATTCAACAGGCTTTTTGGAAATGGGAAAATAGACATTCAGCCACAGGGAAATATTGATGTGACAGCAGGATACCAGGGGCAGAATGTAAAAAATCCTACTCTTCCTGAAAGAGCAAGAAAGAATGGCGGTTTTGATTTTGACATGGCTGCGCAATTAAATGTAAATGCCAATATTGGCAACAAATTGAAATTTCCTATCAGCTATAATACTTTAGCCAATTTTGATTTTACCAACCAATTGAAATTGGATTATACCGGAAATGATGATGAGATTTTAAAGCGATTTGAAGCGGGCAATGTTTCTTTCCCTTTGACAAGCAGTTTAATACCTGGCGCTCAATCACTCTTTGGAATAAAAACACAATTGCAATTTGGAAAATTGTTTGTGACGGGGATTTTGGCAAACCAAAAATCACAAAGGCAATCGATGGCTTTACAGGGCGGAAATACTGCCACTCATTTTGAAATAAAAGGTGATGATTATGAAGAAAACCGGCACTTCTTATTGGCACAATATTTCAAAGACAATTATAATAAAGTAATGAGCAATGCACCGGCAGTAATTACTCCGGTTCAGATATTAAGATTGGAGGTTTGGGTTACCAATAAAAACGGCGCCACAACTGATGCACGTGAAATTGTTGGATTGATGGATCTGGGTGAAGCACATCCGTATCATAATTTTACTGTTACAGGCACAATGCCGGATAATAATACCAACAGCGAATATTCTTCTATTATCAGGAATGGCAGCAGCCGCAATTCTACCCTGATCAATAATCAGTTAGTGAGTATGGGATTAAGTCCTGTGCAGGATTTTGAAAAAACATTTGCCCGCAAATTAGATTCAAGCCAATATATTTATAATAAAAGAGCAGGCTTTCTTTCATTAAGCCAGCCTTTGCAGGCAGATGAAGTCTTGGCGGTAGCCTTTCAATATTCTTACAATGGAAGAATTTACCAGGTTGGAGAATTTTCTCAGGATGTTCCGCCGGATTCTTCATCGAGCAATCAAAAAGTGTTGTTTTTGAAATTACTGAAAGCTACTTCTCAAAGACCAAATCTTCCGATCTGGCAATTAATGATGAAGAATGTGTACAGTGTGGGTTATGGAACACTGGACCGCAAGGATTTTGATCTGAATGTGTTGTACCAGCAACCCGGCCTGGGTGCAAAAAGATATCTTCCTTTTGGTGATCTGAACCAGGGAACTCCGATTTTGACTTTGGTAAATTTAGACAGGTTGAATAGTCAAAATGATCCTCAGCCTGACGGAGTGTTTGATTTTATTGAAGGTTATACGGTTTTATCGCAATACAGCAGAATTATTTTTCCTGTTTTACAGCCTTTTGGACGTGATATTGCCGCAAAAGTTTTTACGAATGCGGCAACTGCTGCCGACAGTTTGTATTATCCTTTATATGATTCTATCAAAGCAATTGCACAGCAGCAATTTCCCAATCTTGACAGGTTTGTTTTGCAGGGAACTGCCAAAACCACTTCGTCGGCAGATATCAGTATTGGCTACAACATTCCTCCCGGCTCTGTGTCAGTAACTGCCGGAGGAAGACAGTTAACAGAAAATATTGATTATACCATCAATTATGATTTAGGAACCATTAAAGTAATCAACCAGGCAATTATTAATGCGGGAATTCCTGTCCAGGTAAATTATGAAAACAATGCCTCTTTTGGTTTGCAGCAGAAGAGCTACATGGGTTTACGGTTGGATTATTTAGCTAAAAATACAGCGAAGGAACAATTGTCTCTTGGCGCCACAATGGTCCGGCTAAGTGAAAGGCCATTTTTTACGAAAGTAGATTATGGTGAAGATCCGATCAGAAATACAATGTATGGACTTGACGCAAGTTATAGAAGAGATATGCCGAGGTTGACAAAAGTTTTGAATAAGCTTCCATTTTTTAATTCCACTGCCCCTTCATCAATCAATGCTTACGGGGAAGCGGCGTTTTTGAAACCTGGTCATGCGCCGCAAATTGGAAAGGGGAATAACGGGGTTATTTATATTGATAATTTTGAAGGCAGCAAAAGTGATATTGATCTTCGCTTTCCACCAATAAGCTGGGCGCTTGCTTCCACACCTCATGGAGCGACTGATAAAAATGGCACCATTCTTTTTCCGGAATCAGATTCCAGTAATAGTTTGGCTTATGGGAAAAACCGTGCACAAATAGCCTGGTACCAGATAGAACCAACTTTGCAGGATCCCAATAATGTGAATAATCCATTAAAAGGAAATAAAGCATTTCTGTCCGATCCGCGAACCAGGGCGGTTTCTCAAAGCGAAATTTTTCCACAAAGAACGACAGATTTTGGGCAGAATCAATTGATCACTTTTGATTTGTCTTATTATCCTAAAGATCGCGGACCTTATAATTATGAGACTTCACGGACTGAACTGAATTCAAATGGTAAATTTTTATTCCCCAAAAATAAATGGGGCGGATTGATGAGAAGCCTTGATCAGACTGACTTTGAGACGGCTAATATTGAATATATCGAATGTTGGGTGCAGGATCCTTTTATAAAAGATCCGGGTAGTACAGGTGGCAAATTTTATATCAATCTTGGGAATGTTTCGGAAGATGTTTTAAAAGATTCAAGAAGATTTTATGAAAATGGATTGCCAACTCCAAATTTGCCCGCTCAAGTGGATCGTTCTGTTTGGGGATTGGTTCCGAGAAATCCGATCCAGGTAACCAATGCATTCAGTAATGATCCTGCAGACAGGCCTTACCAGGATGTGGGTTTCGATGGATTGACAGATAGCGCGGAGGTTTCTTTCAGAAGAAATGATTATCTCAATCTTTTAGCTGCCAACTTTGGCGCCAACTCAAAGGTGTACCGCGATGCACTTGCAGATCCTTCTTCCGATGATTATCAATATTATCGTGGTGACAATCTGGATAAAGAAAATGCGGACATTCTTGCCAGGTATAAAAAATTCAATAATCCCCAGGGAAATTCACCGATTGCTGATAATAAATCCCAGTTTTCATCGGCAGCCACTTTGTATCCCGACCAGGAAGATCTGAACCGCGATAATACGTTGAATGAAACTGAAGAATATTTTCAGTATGTCGTTGATCTGAAACCGCCGACTGATCCCGAAATGAATATTGGCAGTAACTATATCGTGGACAAAAAAGTGGTAAGTCATAAAGATATTGAAGACGGATTGATTAAAAATGAGACATGGTATCAGTTAAGGATTCCGATTGATTCTTATGATAAAAAAGTGGGCAATATTCCTGATTTTAAATCTATTCGTTTTATCAGAATGTTCCTGACGGGTTTTGAAGACAGTGTCACTGTAAGATTTGGTTCTCTCAGTCTTGTAAGAAATACATGGAGAAAATTTGAATACAAATTGGATACTACCGGAAATTATTCTCCGGCAACAGAAAATGATTTTAATGTAGGAGCGGTAAATATTGAGGAGAATGACAAACGGACTCCTTTGCCATACCGTACTCCAAGAGATATTGAGCGTGTCCAAACCCTAAGTAATAACGGAGTAAACCTTTTACAAAACGAACAATCTCTTACCCTTCAGTTCTGCAACCTTGCAAAAAATGATGGAAAAGCAGTTTTTCAAACTTATGCAAACAGGGATCTGCGTCAATTTAAGAAACTGCAAATGTATATCCATGCTGAAAAAAATGAAACCTCTACCTTAAATAACAATGATCTGACTGCGGTGATAAGAATCGGAAGTGATTTTGCAAGTAATTACTATGAAGTAAGAATTCCTTTGAAATTAACTCCTCTTAATTTAGGACTTAATCCAAACAGTAATCAATATAATGATACATTATGGATCAAAAGTAATAATCTGGATCTTGATCTGGCCGACCTGACGGATATTAAAACAAAAAGAAATCTTTCCAATGTTCCTTTAAATGTTTTGTATAAACAAACAGAACCGAATGGACAAACTTATGCGATCATGGGAAATCCTAATCTTGGCCAGGTAACCGGCATCCTTATGGGAGTCGAAAATACCAATGCAGTTTCTGCATGTGGGGAAGTTTGGTTCAACGAATTGCGATTGGCTTCAATGGATGAAAAAGGCGGATGGGCCTCTTTAGGAAGAGTAGATGCGAATCTTGCTGACCTTGGCACAATTTCAGTTTCCGCAAATACCCACAGCAATGGTTTTGGAACTTTGGAACAGGGAATTAATGACCGGTTTAAAGATAACTTTGTTCAGTTTGATGCAGCTGCAACACTTGAACTTGGTAAACTTTTACCGAAAACTGCTGCTTTATCAATTCCATTTTTTGCAAGCATTACCAATACAGTGAGCACGCCTCAATATGATCCTTTCGATATGGATCTGACTTTGAAACAAAAATTAAATGCCGCAACCTCTAAACCTGAAAAAGATTCTATCAGGAATAATGCGATTGATTTTGCGTCAATCAAAACGGTCAGTTTTAATAATGTTCACAAAAACAGAACGAGCAATAAAAAACCGCAAATATGGGATATCGAAAATGTTGATGTAAGTTATACTTATACCAAAACGGAAGCGCATAACCCGCTGATTGAATATAATAATGTAACCAAACAGCAGGGAAGTCTCGGTTATAATTTTCTACCCCAGCCTAAATTCATTTCCCCGTTTAAGAAATTGTTCAAAAAATCAAAAACGCATTGGTTCGATCTGATAAAAGATTTTAATATTAACCCGATTCCTTCCCAGCTAACATTTAAAGCGGATGTATTCAGGCAGTTTGGAGTGTTGAAACCAAGAAGCATCGGCGGTGATAAATATCAAACTCCTGAGACTTATGATAAGTATTTCACTTTTACACGCAATTATATTTTGCGATGGGAATTAACCCACTCGCTCACACTCGATTATTCTGCAATCAATAATTCTGTAATCGATGAGCCTTTCGGAAGGTTGGATACAAAAGCAAAAAAAGACAGCGTGAAGGAAAACTTTTTTGATGGCGGCAGAAATACACTTTTCAACCAAACGGTGAACCTTTCTTATAATGTGCCTTTATCAAAATTTCCAATCACAGATTGGATCAATATGCATTTGGATTATACCGCAACCTATAGCTGGATTGGCGCTTCTAGGCTTGCGGTGAATCTTGGGAATTTTTTAGAAAACGGGCAGCAGGAAAATGCTACTGTTCAATTCGATTTTTTAAAATTGTACAATAAATCCAAATGGTTACGCGCTTTGGATCAGCCAAGGCAACGAAAACAAGAATACAATCCGGCTGATTCCCTGGCTCAAAAACAGGTAGCCAAACCAACTGCAAATGCGTTACCTGAAATGAACGGGGCTGTAAGATTTTTTGGGAAATTACTGACGAGTGTTAAATCGATCAATGCTTCGGTTTCCCAGATCAGCAATACAAGATTGCCGGGTTATACAGACAGTACCAAAATTTTGGGTGAAAATTTTAAAAGCATGGCTCCCGGATTTGACTTTATTATGGGAAAACAACCCGACAGCAATTGGCTCAATGGTGCTGCGCGACGTGGCTTAATTACAAGAGATTCATTATTCAATGATCTGTTTGTTCAAAATTTTGATCAGAAAATAACACTTGCCGCTCAACTGGAACCTATCAGGGATTTGGCAATAAATATAAACGTTGGGAAAACGTTTACTAAAAATTATTCTGAAACCTTCAAAGATACTTCAGGCACGGGCGATCATTTTTCTCATTTAAGTCCTTATATCAATGGTGGTTTTAATGTTACTTATATTGCCTTCAATACTTTATTTGGCAAATATGATCCCAACAGAATTTCAGCAACCTTTTTGAAATTCCAGGATTACCGGAAAATTTTATCTCAAAGATTGGGAGCAAAAAACACCTACAATAAGTTACAGGGAAATCCTACAGGTGCCGATGGATATGCACTGGGATATGGAAGATATGCGGTGGATGTTTTGGTGCCTGCATTTATTGCGGCATATACCGGTCAGGATCCTACAAAAGTGGCGCTGATCAAACAACAAAATTCAAATATTAAGTCAAATCCATTTAGTGGAATTTTGCCAAAACCCAACTGGAGTATTACTTATAACGGATTGAGCAGGGTTGCCGGTTTGGATAAAATCTTTACCAATTTTTCATTATCTCATGCTTACAATGCTAGTTTGGGAATGAACAGCTTTACATCTGCATTATATTACAGAGATGTTTCTCAATATGGTTATCCATCTTTTATTGATACAACTGCCGGGAGCAATAATTATATTCCCTTTTTCCTGGTTCCTAATATTACCATCCAGGAACAATTTTCGCCCCTGATCGGAATTGATATGACATTTACCAATCAGCTCAGTTTGAAATTTGATTATACAAAACAACGACAATTGAGTCTCAGCCTGATTGATTATCAATTGAGCGAAGTGCGTTCTACAGAAATTACTTTTGGTGCCGGTTTCAGAAAACGCGGTTTAAAGCTGCCGTTTAAAGTTCCATTTACCAAAAAAGATACGAAGAAACTCGACAATGAAATTAATTTCAACATTGCTTTCAGCATCAGAAACAACGTTTCTTCAAACAGTATTTTGGATCAAAATAGTGCCTTTGCAACCAACGGAAGCAGAGAAGTTACGATCAGTCCAACTTTGGATTATTACATCAGCAACAGAATAAATATCAAATTGTATTTTGATCAAAGGCGCGTCAATCCTTATATTTCTTCATCAGCACCTACAATTGATACGAGAGCCGGGGTGCAGGTAAGAATTTCTTTAGCACCATAATTCGAGTTAATATTTTTCAATAAGAAAGCCAGAAGTTTTTCCAAATAAAAATCCCTGTAATTTTTATTAGCAGGGATTTTCCTTGAGGTATCAGAAGCAAGCAGGCTTATAAAGCAATTTGCTTTTCAGCCATCAATTTTCTTAAATTCATAAGGCCATAACGCATGCGGCCAAGGGATGTATTAATGCTTGTGCCGGTGATATTGCTGATTTCTTTAAAACTTAAGTTAGCAAAATGGCGCATTACAATTACTTCCTTTTGATCTTCTGGAAGTAAATCCAGCATTTTTCTTACTCTTTCATGAGTTTGTCCCTGGATCATTTTGTCATCCACTCCGCATTCAGAAAAATCAAACGAGTCAAAAATATCATCGCTATCACTGGTTTTAATAGAGGGGCTGCGTTTTACCTTTCTGAAATAGTCAATGCATAAATTATGGGCCATGCGTATCATCCATGGCAGGAATTTTCCTTCTTCATTGTAAACGCCATTATTAAGTTTGTCAATGGCCTTAACGAAGCAATCCTGGAAAAGATCTTCTGCAAGAAACTTGTCCTTAACTAATAAATAAATAGAAGTGAAAATTTTGTCTTTGTGACGTTCAATAACAATTGCCAGGGCATCTGGATTTCCTTCAACATAGAGAGTAATCAATTGTTGATCGGATAAGCTGTTCATGGTTTTCATAACCGGATTGGAATTTAGGTTTAGGATATTGTGTAAGTTCCAATTTAAGAGAAAAAGATGAGGCAACTTTGTGCGGAGGGCAGAAGGTTCTTCATTCTTTCAGGAAAATTGGAATGCTAAAATTAGAGAATAAATCGACATTTCCAAATGGAATGCTAATGTTTTTTCTTTAAATTGTAAAAAAGGGCAATACCACTTTTAAAACTGTCCCGTAAAATTACTATTCATTAATTTTGCTTTTTACCATGGATACAAGAAAAGTTCTCTCAAAAGAAATTAAGAAAAACCGTACAAATAATATTTTTATAAAAGGGGCAAGGGTTCACAATCTTAAAAATATTGATGTTGAAATTCCACGCAATAAATTGATTGTAGTAACCGGCGTTTCCGGTTCCGGAAAATCTTCATTGACCATCGACACTTTATTCGCAGAAGGCCAAAGGCGTTATGCAGAAAGCATGAGTGCTTATGCGAGACAGTTTATGGCGCGTATGAATAAACCCGATGTAGATTTTATAAAAGGATTATGTCCTGCAATTGCAATAGAACAAAAAGTGATTACCAGAACGCCAAGATCTACCGTTGGCAGCATGACGGAAATTTATGATTATCTGCGCTTATTGTTTGCAAGAATTGGGAAAACGATTTCACCTGTTTCCGGAAGGGAAGTGAAAAAAGATGATGTAACGGATGTGGTAAAGGCAATCAATAATTTAAAGAGTGGCGATAAAGTCTTGTTGTTAGTGCCTTTCAGGCAAATGCATCACAGGGATTTGAAGGAGGAATTGCATATTTTAATGCAGAAAGGATTCTCAAGATTATATGCCAATAATAAAATAATCAGGATTGAAGACATTCAGGATGAAGAAGATCTGGAATCGTATTTCAAACATCAGACTATCTATATTTTGATTGATCGTTTGGTTGTAAAAGAATTTGACGAAGATGATAATCACCGGATCGCTGATTCTGTAAATACAGCTTTTTATGAAGGAGAAGGCGAAGTGATCCTTGAAATAAATGGGAAAGATCATTTACATTTTTCCAATAAATTTGAATTGGATGGAATCAAATTTGAAGAACCGGTTCCTAATTTATTTTCTTTCAATAATCCATATGGAGCCTGCCCTGTATGCGGCGGTTTTTCTTTGGTTCTCGGCATTGATCCGGAGCTTGTTTTTCCTGATAAAAGATTGAGCATTTATGAAAATGCCATTGCTCCGTGGCGCGGAGAAAAATCAGGATTATACAGGGAGAAACTAATAAAATCTGCCAGGCATTTTGATTTTCCAATTCACAAACCCGTCATTGATCTTACAACAGCTCAATATAATTTACTGTGGACAGGAAATGAATATTTTGAAGGAATCAATGATTTTTTTAAAGAGGTTCAACAGAATCTATATAAAATTCAATACCGGGTTTTGCTCAGCCGTTATCGGGGGAAAACCATTTGTACGGAATGCAATGGTTATCGATTAAGAAAAGAAGCGTTGTATGTTCAGGTTGATAATAAACACATCGGCGAGCTTTGTGAAATGCCTGTAAAAGATCTGCAAAAATGGTTTGAAGAAATTGAACTTTCTGAGTTTGATAAAACAGTGGCCAAAAGAATTTTGATCGAAATAAATACACGGTTAAGAATTTTGAAGGACGTTGGTTTGGGATATCTGACTTTAAACAGGCTGGCCAATTCACTGAGTGGTGGCGAAAGCCAGCGCATTCAGCTTACACGGAGTCTTGGAAGTAATCTTACTGATTCGCTTTATATTTTGGATGAACCTTCTATCGGTTTACATTCCAGAGATACTGAAAATTTGATTGAAGTTTTAAAAAATCTGCAGAAGCTTGGTAATACAGTCGTGGTGGTTGAACATGATGAAATGATGATGCGAAAAGCCGATCACATTATTGACATGGGGCCGATGGCAAGCCATCTTGGCGGAGAAATAATTGCTGAAGGAAATTATGATGAGATAATCCAAAATCCTGAAAGTCTTACCGGCAAATACTTAAAGGGGGAATTGAAAATTGAGGCCCCAAAAAATGTTCGTAAATGGAATCGTTCTATAAAAGTGGAAGGAGCGCGCCAGAATAATTTGAAAAATATCGATGTTGTTTTTCCATTGAATGTTTTGTGTTTGATAACCGGGGTTAGTGGAAGCGGAAAGACAACTTTGGTAAAACAAATTTTATACCCGGCTCTCAAAAAGATGAAAGGCGAATTTTCAGAAAAGGTGGGATTGAGCAAAGGTATTTCAGGCGATTTAGATTTTATTTCCCAAATAGAAATGATTGATCAGAATCCGATTGGAAAATCCTCACGAAGCAATCCCGTAACTTATATTAAGGCGTATGATGAAATCCGGGAATTATTCAGCAAACAGCATTTGAGTAAAATTCGCGGATATCAGCCGAAACATTTTTCTTTTAACGTGGATGGGGGAAGATGCGATGCGTGCAAAGGTGAAGGCGAACAAATGGTGGAAATGCAGTTTCTGGCTGATGTACATTTAGTTTGCGATGTGTGTCATGGCAAAAGATTTAAAGAAGAAGTCCTGGAAGTAAAATACAATGATAAAAGTATTTATGATGTGCTGGAAATGAGCGTGGATGAAGCGATCGGTTTTTTCTCTAAAGAAAAACCTTCTTCAAAGAAAAACGAAATCAGCGGCCCTGAAATCGCAAAAAAAATTCGGCCATTAAGTGACGTTGGTTTAGGATATATCAAACTGGGCCAATCTTCCGATACGCTTTCCGGCGGTGAGGCGCAACGTGTGAAGCTGGCTACATTTTTAGGAAAAGGAAAAGGCCAGGGAAACTTTCTTTTTATTTTCGATGAACCCACAACAGGCCTTCATTTTCATGATATCAAAAAATTACTTGCATCCTTTAACGCCTTAATCGAACAAGGACATTCAATCATTGTAATCGAACATAATAGTGATGTGATAAAATCTGCAGACTGGATAATTGATCTGGGACCTGAAGCTGGTGATGAAGGCGGGAACCTGGTATATGCAGGGGTGCCGTCAGGATTAAGGAAAGTGAAAGAAAGCTTTACAGGGAAATATATCTGATCTGTTGATCTCTGATATAAATATAAGAAGTATGATTCAATTGTGCATTAATACTTCATACATTCATCTCAGCCGGTTACTTTCTTTGATCAGTTTGGAATCCTGATAAATTCCTTTTGCTGCAAGAACCAAAAATACAATAATAAGGATATGAAGTATTGACCAGACATTAAAATTCCCCTGCGAGTAATCAGCTGTTTGACGGATGTAGAAAAAAACGATCAGGCATTCCACAATAATAGCCGCGATAATAATTCTGATCTGAATACTGCGATGTTTGAATAAAAATATGTTGATAATAATTCCGGTTCCCAGTGCGCTTGTAAGAATTAAGATTAAAAAGTTATCTGTCGCTTTTACCAAATGGTAACTGCCGTTTGTAGCCATTGAAGTTACCAAATCAGCACCATTCTGCAAGGCAAGTGTTCCGCTGTAAAAAGAAAATTTTATTGTTAAAAAAACAGCAATTGCTGCCAGGATCATCCATAAAGTTTGTACACGCTGGATCATGATAAAAATTTATAGTACGAAAGTAAAGAGAATTTAAAAAAGAATAAATTATTTGAACAAATAGAAACTGCAGTTTAAATGAAAATAGGAAAGTTATGGGTATTTCACTTTTCCTTGAACCAACAAAGCTCACACAATAGCATCGGTGAGCTTTGTTGCTTTTAATTTTTTCAGCTATCCCAATTCCGGGTACAACACAAATCCTCTCATAAAGTCTTTCACTTCATTTCTTACAGAAGCAATTATTTTTTCATCGGCTAAATTCATCAATACTTTGTCTACAAAATCAACCACTGTTTGCATGTCATTTTCTTTCATTCCGCGGGTAGTAATCGCAGGAACGCCGACACGAATTCCGGAAGTTACAAAAGGACTTTTATCATCAAAGGGAACGGCATTTTTATTTAAAGTAATGGAAGCCCGATCGAGTGTTTCCTGAGCTTTTTTCCCCGTGATATTTTTATTGCGAAGATCAATCAGCATCAGGTGATTATCCGTTCCGTTGCTGATCAAATCATATCCTTTTGCATTAAATGCTTTTGCCATTGCCTGAGCATTGGTTTGTATTTGTTTTGCATAAGCGGTAAAATCTTCTGTGAGAATTTCTCCAAAAGAAACTGCTTTTGCTGCAATCACATGTTCCAGTGGCCCGCCTTGTGAACCTGGAAAAACCGCCATATCCAAAAGATGGCTCATCATTCTTATTTCGCCTTTCGCTGTTTTTAAACCAAATGGGTTTTCAAAATCTTTTCCCATCAAGATAATTCCACCCCGTGGACCGCGCAACGTTTTGTGAGTCGTAGAAGTTACAAAATGACAATGTTCAAATGGAGATTCCAATAATCCTTTTGCAATCAGACCTGCAGGATGAGCCATATCGCACATTACAAAAGCGTCAACTTCATCCGCCACTTTTCTGATGCGTTCATAATCCCAGTCACGGCTGTAAGCAGATGCGCCGCAAATGATCATTTTGGGTTTTATTTCTCTTGCTTTTTGTTCAAGCATTTCGTAATCTACCAAGCCGGTTTCCTTTACAACTCCATAAAAATGCGGCTCATAAATTTTTCCGGAAAAATTTACCGGCGAGCCATGTGTAAGATGCCCACCCATGCTCAGGTCTAATCCTAAAATTTTATCTCCAGGCTTTAAAACTGCAAACATTACTGCAAAATTTGCCTGTGCACCACTATGCGGTTGAACATTGGCATACTGGCAATTAAAAACTTTTTTCACACGGTCGATTGCTAGTTGTTCTGATTGGTCTACAAACTCACAACCGCCATAATATCTTCGCCCAGGGTAGCCTTCTGCATATTTGTTCGTAAGTACGCTTCCCATCGCACGGATCACTTCGTAAGAAGTAAAATTTTCAGAAGCGATCAATTCAATTCCTTCGCGTTGGCGGTTCAATTCTTTGTGAATGATATCAAAAATCTGAGTGTCTTTTGGCATGTAATAAAATTTGCGCAAACCTACAAAAAAGTTGCGAAGGCTGGAGGCGGAAGCAGAGGCTCAATGGCTGAAGTCCGTAATGGATTCCAAAACATTTACTATATTCACATCCCTTTTTAAAACCGGATGATAAATTTACAAATATGAAGGCCATAATTCCTGTTGCAGGTGCAGGCACAAAATTGCGTCCGCATACTTACACGCAGCCGAAAGCGCTGATCCCTTTAGCCGGAAAAACAATTCTTAGTATTAATGTGGATCAGTTGCATGAAGCAGGAATTAACGAATTTATTTTTATTGTAGGTTATCTCGGCGAAAAAATCCAGGATTATATCAATACAAAATACCCGCAATTAACCTGTCATTTTATTTATCAAAATGTAAGAAAAGGAACTGCACATGCGGTTGATCTTTCCAAAAAAATAGTTGGCGATGATGAAGTTTTTATCGCTTTGGGTGATACAATTTGCGAATATGATATTAAAGCTGTTTTGGAATCTCCATATTCCATGCTGGGGGTAAAAAAAGTAGATGATCCGCGCAATTTTGGAGTCGCTGAGATTAATGAAGAAGGAATGATTACCAAAGTTGTGGAAAAGCCGGCAATACCAAAATCAAATATGGCTTTGGTAGGTCTTTATAAGGTTAAAGATTCGAAATTGTTATTTAATTGCCTTGCAAATATTATCACGAACGGAATTAAAAGCCACAATGAATTTAATCTTACTGATGCACTTGAATGCATGATCACAGGCGGTTCTGCTTTTAAATCTTTTAAAGTGGAAAACTGGTTTGATTGTGGAAGAAAAGAATCTTTGCTACACTCCAATTCTGTTTTGCTTCAAAAATTTGGAGGAACGATTGCGGAACCTAACAACTTTGAAAATACCATTTTTATTCCTCCGGTCAGCATCGCCGAAGGCTGCGATATTAAAAATTCGATCATCGGTCCCCACGTTGCCATGGGTGAAAATACGATCATTCATTCTTCGATCATTAAAGCTTCGATCATTGGTTCTTATTCAAAATTATATGATGTAATGCTCGATGATTCTTTGATAGGCAATGATACGGAAGTTATTGGGGAAACCCGTTCTTTGAACATTGGCGACAACACTGAAATTGATCTGGGATAGAGAACAATTAAATCTTCAGGTAACGGTCATGCAATGGCTTTATTAAAGAATTATAGCATCTACCGGCGGCAGCAAAAGGGCAAATAATGGCAATCCTTATTTTCTCAGACACTAATTTCTTCTGAATCATATTCCGCTCCGGGATAATTTAATAATATTGCAATCATTAATTTTAAAAGCAAGTTGCACAATCGTCTTACAGCATTATTGAACATTGATATTCCCATCATCCAGGCCGGAATGGTTTGGGCAAGCGGCTGGCGTTTATGTAGTGCGGTTAGTAATGCCGGTGCGCTTGGAGTTATTGGATCGGGAAGCATGTATCCGGATATTCTCGAAGAAAATATTAAAAAATGTAAGGTCGCTACCAACAAACCTTTTGCGGTGAATCTGCCTATATTATATGCTGATGTAGAAAATCATCTGGAAATTATTTTTAGAAATAAAATTGAAATCGTCATCACTTCTGCCGGAAATCCTGCAACATACACTTCGGTTTTAAAGGACCGGGGTATTAAAGTTTTGCATGTCGTTGGAAGCAAACGTTTCGCAGAAAAAGCGGAAAATGCCGGTTGTGATGCCGTAATCGCAGAAGGATTCGAAGCTGGTGGCCACAACGGAAGAGAAGAAACAACGAGTATGATTTTAATTCCATTAGTTTCCGAATCTGTTTCCATTCCGGTAATTGCAGCAGGAGGAATTGCAACAGGTAGACAAATGCTGGCTGCAATGGTTTTGGGCGCTGATGGTGTACAAATCGGCAGCAGGTTTGTAGCAAGTGAAGAAGCTTCTTCTCATGCCAATTTTAAAAATGCAATCATCCATTCAGACGAAGGTGATACGGTTCTTACTTTAAAAGAATTGGCACCTGTCCGCATGATGAAGAATCATTTTTATGAAGAAATTTTACAGGCCTATCAAAATCATTCCACGATCGAAGAGCTAAAAAATCTTTTAGGAAAACGACGTGCAAAAAAAGGAATGTTTGAAGGCGATCTTGCAGAAGGTGAATTGGAAATTGGGCAGGTGAGTGCCCTAATTAAAGAAATAAAACCTGCTGACAAAATTGTAAAAGAAATCTGGGAACAATTCAATGAAGCGCTTGATTCTCCATTGAAATAAAAGCGTATACATCACCGTTGATATTTCTTTTTACGCAGAATTCCTTCCGGCATTGATTATTCCAAATGAACAACGCATCGCCAATTTCTGGTACGTTTCTTTCAAAGGATCTTTCACCTGTTCTTCTTCTATTTCACGAATATTTGCCATTGCAAATTGTTGAATGGTAACCAACGGTAAAATCATCTTTTCGCGCATACTAACTGAAAGCTGTTCAACAGGATATTCTGCCATCAGTTCATTGTTCCCCGTAAGTTTAAAAAGATATTTTTTTGTGATCTCATACTCTTCATAAATCATGTTCCATATTTCTCCAAACTTCTTATCATTTGATAAATATTCTGTCAATGGGAAAAAAGATTTCTTCATCGCCATTTCACAATTGTCTATGAGAGTTTTAAAAAACAAAGAGTTTTGATATAATTTTTTTACCTCCCCAAGCCGTCCCTGTTCTTCCTTTTTTTGCAAAGCGGTTCCTACTCCATAATATCCGGTGACATTTTGTTTAATCTGGCTCCAGGAACCAACAAAAGGAATGGCACGAAGATCTTCCATGTTCATTTTTCCTTTTTTTCTTTTTGTAGGACGGCTGCCGATATTGGTTTCGCTATAAAATCTGAGAGGACTTATTTGCACGAGATAGTCCATAAATTGCGGATGATTTTTGAGCTGGCTATAACTTCTAAAACCTTCTTCAGACAGGTCCTGCAATAATTCTTCCTCCACTTTTTCAAGATTGATATGCCGGTTAGAAAAAATATCATTTGTAATGCCAGCATTTAACAGTTGTTCCATATTATATTGGGCAGAATCAATGGTGCCAAAATTGGAAGTAACGGTTTGTCCCTGGATAGTCAGTTGTATTTCTTTATTGGAAATATTTTTGCCCATCGAAGCATAAAATTTATGTGTTTTTCCGCCGCCTCTTGCAGGAGGGCCGCCGCGTCCGTCAAAGAAAATAACTTCAATTCCATATTCTTTTGCCACTGCCGTCAATTGCTCTTTTGCTTTGTAAATGCACCAGTTTCCCATGAGGTATCCACCATCCTTTGTTCCGTCAGAAAAGCCAAGCATTACGGTTTGTGTATCATTTCGCCTTCTAAGATGTTCGCGATATTCTTTGTTTTCGAATAATGTTCTTAAAACGTACGGTGCGTTTTGTAAATCTTCGATCATTTCTATCAGAGGTACAATATCAACTTTCATTTTCTCTTTTTTCCAACCGCATAAAATGAACAATCCATATATTTCAAGGACATTCAATGCAGTGGAAGAATGACTGATAATATAGCGGTTGCACCCAGGTTCGCCGTTATATTGCTGAATGGTTTTGATCGCCTTAATACTTTTAAAAGTATCATTTATAATTGGGTCTCCATAATCTGTTTCAGGAAGAATTTTAGTATTTTTTGTGAGAAATTCTATCTTCTTTTCATCGCTAAATTTTTGGTAATCGGCCGGGAAAAAAGTTCCTGAAGAGGCCATTGCAGCAAAAACTTTTTTATGAATTGAACTATCCTGTCTGACATCCAGGGAAGCGAAATGCAATCCAAAAATATGTACTTTATTGATAAGGTCATCAATGAGATGAAGGAATAATCCATTGTGTTGATAAATGATAATTTCCCTGATCTCATTGAGTATTTTAAGAATACTTTCTTTAGAAATCTCGGTACGGTTTTCAGGAATAAAAATATTGTTGTACAATTGTTTTTCAAGATCATTCAACAGAACGTCAACTCCTTTGAAAGTCAGTCTGCGTTTCAATCTGCGGATCTCCAGATAATAGCATTTGATAATCCCGCCACGCAAAGCATCAGCGACTTTCAATGTTGTATCTGTATTTACAAAAGGATTTCCATCCCTGTCTCCGCCCGGCCAAAACCCCATTTTAATTACAGGATTATTTTGATAATCTGCTTCAGGAAATTGAGTTTTCAAAAATGAAAAAATCCTTCCTGCGGCAGTAAAAAAAACATTCTCCAGATACCAGATCAAACTCATTGCTTCATCATAAGGCGTTGGTTTTTCTTTTTTGAAAAAAGGAGTTTTTCCTAACTGCTGCAGATAGATATTTATCCGTGCCGTATTATTTTCTGAAAGCGATTTTGAAAGATCATTAATGATCCCTAAAACTGAACCGGGATAAAACTGAGTCGGATGAGCCGTCAACACAATTTCTACAGAAAAATCTTTTAATTTTTTCTCAAGCTCTTTTTCTTTTTTATTTTGAAAAACTTCTACTTCTAATTGTTTCAAAGTTCCTGATCCGGTTGTATCATGAACATATTTGAATGCCGCATCTTCCAATGCGTCAAACAATACCACTTGCCTTTCTACAAATTGAATAAATCTGAAAAGAAGATCCAGTTTTTCTGACTGCTTATTAAAAGAAGGATCTTTCAAAAAAAATTCTTCAATGATTTGTTGAGGGCTTAATTTCTTTTTATAACCTTCTTCGCAAATATTTAAAAACAATGATAAAAGCATTCCTGTTTTTTCGATCCGGTAAAAGGGAAGCGACGTAAAAAGGCTGTTGTATAATTGAAATTTTATTCCAACATAATTTTTAAAATTTTCAAGGCTCCGTGAAGAATAATGATCCATAATGTTCAATAAATTATAAAAAATGATAAGAAAATTTGATAAAAATCGCGATGAAGTTAATTCAAAAAAAAATAAACATTTTCAAACGTCTGTCTTTTGATCGTATCTTTGCTTTCTCAGACCATGAAAAAATTACTCTTCATATTTTTATTTGCTGCGTCTGCTTGTTTGGTGCAAAACGACGCGGTTGGACAATGTTCAATTTGTGCTAAAACGGTTTCCCAGATGGGTTCCAAGCCTGCCGAAGGTTTTAATTCAGGAATAATTTACCTGATGGTTATCCCTTACCTTGCAATCGGTGCCGTTGGATACAAATGGTGGCAAAATGAGAAAAGGAAATCCTGAATTTTAAATAATACCCAGCATTAAATAAATGAAGTGCGGTTATCTTTCTTCCTGTTATCTATATATTTTTTAACAAAAAGATACAAATTGAAATCTTCTTTTGACACGGCTTTGAAAATTTCAGCCTTTAATTTTCCTTTATCAAATTCTTTCATTTTTTCATTTTGAATCAAAGCCCAAATCTTTTCTGTTAGTAGATTTATTTTTTGTTCAGACTGATCATCAAATTTCCATTCTTCAATTTTCTGATACAATTCTTTAATTCCTTCTTTCACTGAAGCAACTGTTTTTAGGATCGGAATTTTATCGGCATTTTTATTAAAAGCGGGGCTCAGCATTTGTTTCAGACTGTTATAAAAACTTTGTGCTCCCGGCCGATCAAATTTATTGATTACAAAAATATCGGCGACTTCCATCAATCCTGCTTTCATCGTTTGAATAATATCACCGCCTTCAGGAACAAGCATTACGATCGTAATATCTGCAAGCGCTGCAATGTCCACTTCGCTTTGGCCGACTCCAACTGTTTCAATAATTACATCATCAAAACCGGCACTTTTCATTATGTCGGCAATCTCAATAATTTTTGGATGCAGCCCGCCCAAAGAACCTTTGCTTGCCAATGAACGAATAAAAACATCTGGATGATTGTACCATTCGCTCATCCGGATTCTATCCCCAAGCAAGGCGCCCTTATTAAAAGGCGATGAAGGATCAACACAAAGAACGCCAACTTTTTTTTTATCTGCAATCATTTGCCCGATCAATGCATCTGCTAAAGAACTTTTTCCTGCTCCCGGCGCGCCCGTGATTCCAATAATTTTTGCAGAAGATGGCTTTAATCTTAATAACAAATCCTGGTAACCCGGCGCCTCATTTTCTATCAGTGAAATGGAACGTGCCAAAGATTTAAAATCTATTGTTTCTGTAAAACTGGCTTGTTTATTTTTTGAATTCATCCGTTACATCATGTTAACAATATTAGACAAAGAAAGTACAATTTGCCCGCTTCCTGGGACCGTTGTTTTTCTAAAATTTATTTTAGCTGTAATTTGCAAACAATAAATTTATTTTTTTGTGACCACAGAAAATAATAAATAATCATGTTCGCATGACCAACTTTATCCCCATATTTCCTTTATCAATTGTCGTTTATCCAAATGAGGATCTAAACCTTCATATTTTCGAACCTAAATACAAACAATTGATCCATGAGTGTCATGAACAGAAGAAGTTATTTGGAATGCCGGTGGTGATCAAAAATAAGATTGAAGAAATGGGAACTTTGCTGGAAATAACAGAGATTACGAAAGTTTATGAAACAGGCGAAATGGATATTAAAACAAAGGGAAGAAAAGTTTTTAGAATTTTACAGGAGATAGATTCTGTGCCTGAGAAGCTTTATAGTGGCGCTATTGTAAATTACCCGCACAATCATGAACATGGAAAAAGGATGTTGATGGATAAAGTTATCGGGCTGATAAAACAACTGCACAAAATGTTGAAAGTTAAAAAACCTTTTCATAAAAATGAAGAAGAATTGTGGAGTTATGATGTGGCTCATTCGGTTGGATTAACTTTGGAGGAAGAATACGAACTGCTTACTTTAATGAACGAACTGCAGCGCCAGGAATATTTAAAAAGACATTTGTTGAAAGTTATTCCTGTGGTCGCAGAAATGGAATCACTGAAAGAAAAAATAAAATTGAATGGACATTTTAAAAATATTTCCGGGTTTAAACTTTCTTAAAAAATGCTGAAACAGAAAGCTGAAAGCTAAATGCAAAACAATCAACAATAAAACAATTCAACAATCAAATTTTCATTTTGAGTACTACAACCCTCTGCTTTGATTTTGGAAACACACTTCTGAAATGTGGCGTATTTATTATTGATCGATTGACCGAAGTTGTTTCTTTGGAAAACGATCAGCAGCAAACGATTGAAAAACTTCTTGATAAATACAAGCCCGAGTGCACTATTCTTTCTTCAGTGATCGACCATCCAAAAGAAATTGAAAAATTATTAGCAGAAAGATCTTCATTTGTCAAACTCGATTTTTCTACTAAATTGCCTTTTACTACACCGGTTTCAAAACCTCAAACTATTGGTGCTGACCGGTTGGCCCTTGCAGCTTTTGCTGCATTTTTTTATAAAGGTCAAAACAACCTTATAATTGCTCTCGGTTCATGCATCACTTACAATTTTATCAATAAATACAACAGCTTCAATGGCGGCAGCATTTCGCCGGGAATGCAAATGCGTTTCAAAGCTTTAAATCATTATACCGCCAAACTTCCGGTCGTAGAAGCTGACTGGAATTTTCCATTGATCGGCTATGATACTCAAACAAATATTCTGAGTGGAGTGCTGCTGGGAATGGTCTCAGAAATCGATGGAATCATTGATGCATATAAAGAAAAGTTTGAAAAATTTAACGTGCTTTTAACCGGCGGAGATACGGCCAATTTTGCCCAGCATCTTAAAAATAAGATATTTGCCGACCCCTACTTGATTCTGAAGGGCTTATATGCAATCAGCAAATACAATCATGATATCAAAAATTAAAATTACCTGCTTTGTACTGGCTGCGTTGCCGCTGTTTTGCTTTGCACAGGAAAATTCACCTTATTCACGATATGGAGTTGGAAATATTTTGCCGCCGGCAAATATAGCCAACCGCGCCATGGGTGGTATTTCTGCAGGCTATTCTGATCCGACTTCCGTTAACACCGTTAATCCAGCAACTTATAGTGATCTGATTTACTCCACACTGGATGTTGGTTTGGAATATGATGGCCGTCAATTGAAAAGCAAAAATCCTGAAGGGAGTTATAAATCAAATAATGGCATTATTTCCTACATGCAATTTGGTTTTCCGTTGCTATTGACCAATAAAAAGGCTCAAAAAAATAAAGTTGGATGGGGGATGACTTTTGGTTTGAAACCGGTCAGCAGAATCAATTATAAAATTTCAAATCAGGTAAGAAGCGTTGATAGTATTTCAACTGTTTATGAAGGAAACGGTGGAGTAAACCAGGTGTTTGTTGGGACCGGATTAAGAATTAAGAATTTTAGTTTTGGAGTAAACAGCGGATACCTTTTTGGTAAAAAGAATTACGATACGCGTTTGTTATTCAATAATGATACGCTTAATTATTACAAGACCCATTATGGTTCTCAAACGAATTTTGGCGGCATTTTCCTTGATGCCGGAGTTCAGTATGAGGCTAAATTGAAGAAAGGATATTTGCGTTTTGGCGCTTATGGGACGTTCCAAAAAGCCTATAGTGCAACAAGAGATGATCTGAGAGAAACATTTGATTACAGTGCTCAGACTTCGGACGTTCAAACAATTGATACTGTTCAATATACTGAGGGGCAAAAAGGAAAAGTTCAATTGCCGGGAACATTTGGCGCGGGCTTTACTTATTCAAATGATCATTTGGTGATCGGTGCAGATTATGAAACTACACAATGGGATAAGTATCGCTTTTTTGGACAAAAAGATTTTTTAAAAAACAGTTGGAACACGAAAATTGGTCTTCAATATTTACCCGCGACACCCGGAGCCACCGGCTATTTTAATTATGTAAAATACAGGGCTGGGTTTTCTTTTGGCCAGGATTACATTTCTGTAGATCATTCACTTCCGGTTTATACAGTAAGTGTGGGTGGCGCATTTCCGTTGAAATTGAAACATAGCTTTTATGATCATCAATACAGTATCATGAATTTTACGTTTGAATATGGAAATCGTGGCAACAGCCAAAATAATATTACAGAAAACCTTTACAAAGTTAGCTTAGGTTTTTCTCTGAGTGATATTTGGTTCATACGGCAGAAATATCAATAGTATGCCAGCATTATTTGCATAGCCTATATTTGCCTTTACATTATTTTGTAAATGAATTATCCAAAATCTCAAACACCTTTTTCCTTCAAACGGCTTTTTATTGTATTACTGTTTTTTGTTGCCTCCTGTGAAAATTCACTGGACGATATCAACAGAATTACTTCAAAAAGAACTGGTGTGGAAGTGGCAAAAGATGTAAAGATCCTTTACTCAATTGGCAATGAAACCAAGTCACGGATTACTGCGCCTCTAATGCTTCGACATCAGGAAGCAGTTCCTTATATTGAATTTACAAAAACAATTCATGCAGATTTTTTTGACGACAGTTTGCGCATAGAAAGCAGGCTTGATGCGCATTATGCAAAATATCTTGAATCAGAAAGTAAAGTTTTTTTAAAAGACAGTGTTGTTGTGATCAACACAAAAGGCGACACACTTTATTGCAATGAATTATATTGGGATCGCCATAGAACCGGCGAAGAATTTTATACTGATAAACCTGTTCGTATTCGTACACGTACAGAGATTCTTGATGGGGATGGTCTTGATGCCCCACAGGATTTTCATAACTGGCACTTGATAAATGGCAGGGGAATTGTGAGAGTGAGTTCATCAGAATTTCCTGAATAGATTTTACTAAACTCGTAAAATCCTTTTCATACCTTCAACAAAAAAATAATTGGTTATGGAATACAGGCGTTTGGGCAAATCCGGTTTACAATTAAGTGTTCTCAGTTTTGGCAGTTGGGTTAGTTTCCAAAAACAAATACAGGATAAAACGGCAGATGAATTAATGGGAATTGCCTACGATAATGGCATCAATTTCTTTGATAATTCAGAAGCTTATGCTGGTGGCGAAAGTGAGAAAATGATGGGTCGCGTATTGAAAATGAAAAACTGGGACAGAACTTCCTTTACTGTTTCTTCAAAAGTTTTTTTCGGATTACATGGGAAAGAAAATAAACCCAATCAAAAAGGATTGAGCCGAAAACATGTGATGGAAGCTTGTGATGCAGCTTTACAAAGATTGCAGGTTGATTATCTCGATTTGTTTTTTTGTCATCGTGCAGATAGAAATACACCCATTGAAGAAACTGTTTGGGCCATGAATACTTTGATCCAGCAGGGAAAAATTTTGTATTGGGGAACCAGCGAATGGAGTGGTGTTGAAATTATGGAAGCTCACCGTGTGGCGCAGGAATTCAAACTGATCGGACCAACAATGGAACAGCCGCAGTACAATTTATTTGAAAGATATAAAGTGGAAAAAGAATTTTTACCGGTCTATGATTTTGTTGGTCTTGGAACCACAATCTGGAGCCCGCTTGCTTCCGGATTGCTCACAGGAAAATACAATAATGGAATACCCGGGAATTCACGTTTGGCTTTGCCGGAAATGAGTTGGTTGAAAGATAGAGTGATGACGGATGATAAAATAAAAAAAGTTGAAGAATTAAGTGAATTAGCCAAAGAACTCGGTGTTTCTATGGCTTCACTTTCTATCGGGTGGTGTATTAAAAATCCCCACGTTACAACAGCGATTTTGGGAGCCACTAAAAAAGAACAATTGCTTGATAATTTAAAAGCAGTTGATGCAATGCAAAAACTAACTCCTGATATTTTGGAAAAAATTGAAAGGATCATGTATACAAAGCCATTAAACCAGGAATTTTGATTGAATTAAAATCAATAAGTGATTCCGGTAACTTTCAGCAACGAAATAAAGATTTGTTAACAATAAAAAAATAAAAATCATGAGCAAATACGCAAATGCACAATGGCAGGGAGCCAAAGAAGGAAAAGGTACAATCACAACAGAAACAAAAGCGCTGAATAATGCGCCATTCACATTCGCCACGAGGTTTGGCGATGCCAAGGACGGTACCAACCCTGAAGAACTGATAGCAGCAGCTCATGCGGGATGTTTCTCCATGAAATTCGCTATTGTCTTAAGCGAAGCTGGTTTTACTGCCGACAAAATTGAAACCAAATGCGATATTACATTTGGGAATGGTGCTATCTCAAAATCACATCTTACTGTGAATGCAACAGTGCCGGGCATCAGCAATGAAAAGTTCCAGGAATGCGCAAAAGATGCAAAAGAAAATTGCCCGATCTCCAAATCCTTAAGTTCGAACATGGAGATTTCGATGGACGCAACTTTAAATCAGTAGCATTTAGAAGTCATCAGTGATTAATAATGAGCGAATAGTCGCTACAAATTGATCATTACTGATCACTGATTTTCTTTTCTCTTCATCAATTATATATGGGCGAAGTCGAAATACAACCTGAGAATAATTTGTTGCTCATTTATTCCGTTATTTATTTTTATGGAAATGCTGCCAATGAAATTTTGAGCATTCAAATTGCAAAAGATATTGCTGACCATTGGAATGAAGCAGAAGGGAAAGTAATTATCAGAAGAAATCTTTACAGTGTTGTTTTTTACATTCAGGGAATTTATGAACCTTCTCTTTCTCCCCAAACAATTTTTGAAAATACTGATCCCCGAAATAATTATTTCAGAATTGAAGAATATGCCCATGGAAATATTTCGTATGTAGATGGATTAGGTTCCAACACAGGATATTTTAAACTCGAAAATTTACTGAATAATTCTACAACAGCCGCCCATGAATTTGGCCATACGCTTGGTTTGGATCATCCAAAAAATCTGGATATTCGTGGTAAAGGCCGGCCGGGAATTATGTATCCGCGCGGAACTTTGGTGGATCCGCAATTTCAATATGCTCCAGATGTAAAGGCCGGGTTAAATGGTGGAACGCTGAATCCTTTTACAAGAAAAGTTTTGCAATCAGATATTGATGATCTGAAATTGAATAAACTCCTTTTTGATAATAATGGATTTGCTGTTATAGGAGATTTTTCAAGTGTTTGGCATGATGCACAGGTGGGATAAATCATTAAAACTGAGACTACCGTTCAACAAATCAATTTTAATTTTATTTCCTGCTTAACTTATATTGCATGATAAATTTTTCAATTCTTTCCCATGTCAATACTCACTGTAGAAAATTTATCGAAAACTTATGGAAGAATTCAGGCGCTGAAAAATGTAAGTTTTTCTGTCCCGGAAGGAACAGTCTTTGGAATCCTTGGCCCAAATGGAAGCGGAAAGACAACCACACTTGGAACAATCACTGATATTTTAAAACCTACATCGGGAAGTTATAAATTATTTGATGAGCCTACATCAGCGGCCAATCGCCGAAGGATCGGAACGTTGTTGGAAACCCCAAACTTCTATCATTATCTATCAGGTGTAAAAAACCTGGAAATTGTTGCTGAAATAAAACAACATGGCAAAGAAGATATTGATCGCGTTTTAGAGACAGTTGATCTGACAAGGAGGAAAGATTCGAAATTCAGTACCTATTCTCTCGGAATGAAACAACGTCTTGCGATTGCTTCCTGCCTTCTGGGAAGCCCTTCTGTATTGATTTTTGACGAGCCGACCAATGGTCTTGATCCTGTTGGAATTGCAGAAATAAGAGAGTTAATGAAAAGACTTTATCGCCAGGGAAAAACGATTATTATGGCAAGTCATCTTTTGGACGAAGTTGAAAAAGTTTGTACTGATGTCGCCATTTTAAAGAGGGGAGAATTGATCGTTTCAGGAAAAGTCAATGAAATTTTATCTGATGAAGACATGGTTGAAGTGGCAGCAACGGATCATCAAAAATTAGTGGAAGTTTTAAATTCAATGAATGGAAAAACAAAAATTATTGATGAGAATTCTGTGGTAAAAATTTTCTTTCCTGTAGGCAAAGCTGATCTTTCTGGTGTGAACAGTTTCTGTTTTAATCATGGGGTTACACTTAATCATTTGATACTAAAAAAACAAAGCCTTGAAGCAAGGTTTTTTGAATTGACCAATAATTAAAAACTAATGATCCGTCTTTTAAAAATTGAATGGCTTAAAGTAAAAGATTACAAAGCGTTCTGGGTTTTCACCATCCTTTACGGGTTTGCCATTCTCGGAATTAATTACACAGGATTTTATGTCAATGAACTTACCGTGGAAAATATGCCGGCAAGCCAAATGTTGTTAGGAACACCTTATGCTTTTCCCAAAGTATGGCAAACAGTGGGTTTCATGAGTAGCTGGCTTTTGTATTTCCCCGGAATCCTTTTCATTATGTTGCTTACTAATGAATTTAATTTTAAAACGCATCGTCAAAATATTATTGATGGGTGGACGAGAAAAGAATTTATTACTGTCAAATTCGTATTTGCGCTTTTGTTTTCTGCCGCCGCAACTATTTTTAATTTTTTGGTCGCATTATTATTCGGACTGATCACCACAGGTTCCCATTTTGCTTTTGCAGGAATGGAAAATGTTGGTTACATTTTTATTCAAACCGCCGCCTATATAACGTTTGCCATGTTTCTGGCTATTCTCTTTAGAAAAAGCGGCGCTGCAATTGCTGTATTCTTTTTATACGGATTGATTTTCGAATATCTTTTTACCGTTCTGATTAATATGAAATTATCACTTACGCCGGTTGGCTATTTTTTGCCTCTGCAGGTGACTGATGTGATGCTCCCAATCCCGTTTGGCAACAAGGTAATTTATAAAGATGCTCCTGATATCTGGATCATGGTAATTGCAAGCGTAATCTATGTTTGCGCTTATTATTTCTTTGCACTGAAGAAGTTTACAAAGGAAGATTTGTAGAAAGAGGAATTTGTTTTTTCTCAAATACAAAGAAATAATTACTATTCTTTTTTTGCTGAATTGGCAACAAGATCATCAACTGCTGATTCAAGCGAAGGGAATAAAAAAGTAAATCCTGTAGCTTTTATTTTTTTATTACTGACTGTTGCGCTTTTTAAAAGTTCAATGCTTCGTTTTCCAAAAATCAATTTTAAAATAAATGAAGGAACATAGATCGGGATAAAAAACTTATCACGCATTCTTTGTCCTAAAGTAAGGATCAGTTTCCTTTGACAAATGGGTTCAGGAGCAACTGCATTGTAACTTCCACGTAAATAGATATCTTCAATTGCCGTGCAATACATTCTGCAAAGATCATCTATATGAATCCAGCTTACGATTTGTTTTCCCTTTCCTAAAATAGTTGCCACGCCAAAATTCAAAGGTGTTTTATACTCTTTAAAAGCGCCGCCATTATTACTCAATGCAATTCCGGTCCTTAGTTTTATTAAACGAATCCCTAGTGCTGAAACCGGTTCTACACTTGCCTCCCAGAGAAGGCACGTTTCTCCTAAAAAATCTTTTGATGGCAAATCATTTTCAATAAATCCTTCTTTTCTTTCCAAAGGTTTTGGATCTTGTCCATACCAGCCTATTGCGGAAGCCGAAACAAAAGTTTTTACATGGTGTTCATTTTCTTTCAAACATTTCACAAGGAGTTCAGCGCTTTTGGTGCGGCTTTCAAGAATCTTTTTTTTGTAATCGGCTGACCATTTTTTATCCATCACTCCGGCACCTGCAAGGTGGATAATATGATCGGTTTTTTTTATGACGTCATCATCAATTATTTTTTCAGAGATATTCCAATAAGAGTAAGCAATTTTTGGATGACCGGAACTGAGATTTTTTTTTCTTGACAAAATAATTACGTGGTAATCTCTTTCAATTAAGTGGCGGGTAAGTGCGGAACCAATAAGTCCTGTGCCGCCGGAGATTAAAACAACAGACATAATTTTTTATCTTAAATTCAATTTTCCAAATTTAGATATTTTGAATTTAACCTATAAAATTTAACATGCGAATATTACTACTTATCATTTTTTTTACATTCAGTTTTTCTTCTTTTTCTCAAAGGGTCGTTTATTCTGAAAACCCTGCCGGGCAAAGGATTAAGGATGCTCCGTATTATCATATTGAAGGAAAGGTGAACGATAATTTTCTGGTGTTTAAAAATACGAGATGGGAGCATTCGGTGATTGTCTACAACGATTCGATGCAAATGAAAAAATATGTTGATCTTGCTTTTCTACCTAAAGAAACTGTATCAGTTAATTTTTTTGCTTATCCTCAATTTGCATGGATTGTATATGTGTATCAAAAAAGAAATATGCTTTATTGTATGGCTGCAAAGATCAATGAATACGCCGAGTTGATCAATAAGCCCATTTTGCTTGATTCTGATCACATGAGCTTTTTTGCAAATAAAAATATTTACGGGGTTGTCAGAAGTGAAGATCAATCAAAAATCG
>Ga0068855_100001484_pt1 | contig 29347 bp, 24 predicted proteins | sample KBSCornC52_FD_66592 | JGI IMG/M metagenome (GOLD analysis project Ga0068855, IMG submission 66592) | Corn rhizosphere microbial communities from Kellogg Biological Station, Michigan, USA - KBS Corn C5-2 | ecosystem: Host-associated > Plants > Roots > Rhizosphere > Soil ... | reverse complement strand
ATACCCGCACGTGATACGCGGCCTTATGCAAATGATTCGACGTCCGCATAATACCAAATGTAGACATTTCTTCTATTCCGCAAGCCGCGCCCGCCCTGCCCGCCCATATAGCTATCTCACCAATACCACTGTCCCCTTCCCCGTCTCCACCTGCTTCGTCACCGGGTTCACATATTCTATCGTCCACACATATGCCCCCGACGGCTGCAGTCGACCATTAAACGTTCCGTCCCATCCCGCTGCCACATCCTCCGTATAGAAGACCATCGCGCCCTGCCGGTTGTATACAGCCAGCCGGTGCAGGATCACAGGTACCGTCGGCGGCACGCGGAACAGATCGTTATGTCCATCCCCATTCGGGGTAAACCCTGCTGGCATTTTCAGATCATAAAATACTTTCACCTTTTCGGTCGCACTCGCTATGCATCCATCTACCGTCACCACATTCAAGGTATAGGCCGTCGTCACGACCGGAGTTGCGACCGGAGTTGCGATCGTCGGATCGCTCAGCCCCTCCGAGGGGCTCCAGTTCATCGAGGCGATATCGCCTGTAATAGCGGGTTGCAGTTGAATACTCGCGCCGCTGGCAATAATGGTAGCCGTGTCCAGGCCGATCAACGGCAGCGGATAAATGGTCATCGTGAAGGGCGTAGCCGCCGCGACCGGCTGGCTGCAGGTAAGACTCCCCGTCATGATACAGTTGACGACATCCCCGTTTTTCAACGCCGAATCCATGAATACCGGCGACCCGCCACCCACACCTGCATTCGCCCCATTCACCACCCACTGAAAAGCCGGCGACGCACCCCCGTTGATCGGCACAGCGGTAAAGGTCACCATACTATCCGCACACACCTGGACAGCCGAGGCACTTATATTTACGCCTGTCGATGGGATCGGCAGGACATTCAACGACAATACATTCGATTGCGCCACCGGATTGATGGCACACGCGGCATCGCTGGTCATCGTACAGGCCACCACATCCGTTCCCGCTGAAAAACTCGAGCTGAATTTGGCGGTGTCACTTCCCGCAGGTGCTCCGTTTACCGTCCATTGATACGAAGGTTTGGCGCCTCCGTCGACCGGCGTTGCGACAAAATTCATCGGCTCGCCTTCACAGGCCGGCAAAGACGAATCACTGATCGTCACGGCCGGCGACGGCATCGGAAGGATATCGATTGCTATCGGCGATGAAACGACCTGGCAGGTACTGTTCCCCAGGTTACCCGACTGCGCTACGGCAAGCCGATAGATATAGTTCCCCGGCACGGAGGGCGCCCGCGTCCAGTTGTTCCCCGTGGCCCCCGGTACATTGGCCCAGGTTGCTCCTCCATCCGTGCTCTGCTGCCATTGCTCCACCTGCGACAGGTAGCAGCTCTCGACCGTGGCGCCCAATGACAACGTCGGCTGGACATTGGCGCAAACGCTGACTGTATCGGTCGCATAACCCGTGATACTGGCTTGTACCAGGGGACCGGCAGCACGGAAGGTGATGTCATCCAGCGCGATGTCATTCCCGTTCCCGCCGGGCGCATTGTTCGTCATCTGCAATAGCACGGAAGAAACGCCGGGCGGCGTGTTGAAATAAAATGCATACTGCACCCAGACTGGACCACCGGTCGTTTCCGGGATATCACCGGTCCCGAAGGTCTGCAATACGGTGCCATCGGTCTTCTCGATCTGAAAGGTAATATTAGGAAGGATCAATCCCGGCCTCGATACGACATTCATGATCCACGCGGCAAACTGATAGCTCGTCCCTGCGCAAAGCCCGTCTACTTTCTGGACATAGAAAACGCTGGGCTGATAAGAGGCATTGATCAGCATGAATTGACCGGACTGGTTGCCGGTATGGTCCTGGCCCACATTCCACCAGGTATTACCAAAACACGAACTGGTATGATTGGTGATCGTATACAGGCCGTCCGACGGGCAGTCCGCACCCTGGTAGGTCATATTCGTGATGCCGCCTGGCAGCGCAGGCCCGTAGCCAACCCCCTGACCAAACGTTATATCGACGATCGGATCACCCAATCCACCGGTACAGGTCTGCGCAGTCGCCCCCATCCCTGCCAACAAGCCAATAATAAGAACGGACTTTTTCATGACATCATTCCACTATCCCGGTCGTATTTGCCGGCCGCTCGAAATGTTGCGGGCCCCATTCCCTTCCCTTCCATCGCCCCGGCCATCGATACGAGGAGCCACACGATATAGAGTTTCATGCAGTTAATATTTGGACAGGTAAATTACGTATATTCAGCGAAACTACCTGCACATGAGACCGAAATACCCGCTTGCCGTCCTCTTGCTGCTTACCCTTTGCATTCTCCACGGTCAGCCTCCCGCACCCGCCTCCATCCCTTCCCCGAAAGATGCCTTTGGCTTCAACATCGGCGATAACTACATGCTCGCCAATTATACCCAGACCGAGGCCTATTTTAAAAAGCTGGCGGCCGCCTCCGGCCGCGCAAAATTTACCGTCATCGGCCAGACGGAAGAAGGCCGCGACGAGTTTATGCTCATCGTCTCATCGGCGGACAACCTGAAAAATCTGGATCGTTATAAAGAGATCTCCCAGCGCCTGGCCCACGCCGAAGGCCTCACCGATGAACAAGCGCACGCTCTCGCCGGCGAAGGAAAGGCCGTCGTTTGGATCGACGGGGGTCTCCATGCTACAGAGGTCGTCGCCACCCAGCAGCTCACCGAAATAGCTTACACGCTCTTGAGCCGAAACGATGCCGAAACGAACGACATCCTCGACAAGGTGATCATCCTGCTGACCCATGTCAATCCCGATGGAATGGAGCTCGTCTCCGACTGGTACATGCGCAATCCCAAACCGGAAAGCCGCTCGCTCGAAGAAGTGCCGCGTCTCTATGAGAAATATGCCGGTCATGACAACAACCGGGACTTCTACATGCTCAATCTGAAGGAAACACAGAACATCTGCCGTCAATTGTACATCGAATGGCTGCCCCAGATAATGTATAACCACCACCAGGCGGGTCCCGCAGGCTCCATCCTGGCCGGTCCGCCCTATCGGGACCCCTTCAATTACGTCTTCGATCCGCTTTCCATGACGAGCCTCGATGCCATCGGCGCGGCCATGATCAACCGCCTGAATGTGGAAGGGAAACCCGGTTATACGGAACGGGATGGCTCCACCTATTCCACCTGGTACAACGGCGGTCTGCGCACCACTACCTATTTCCACAATATCATCGGCCTCCTGACCGAGATTATCGGTGGCCCCAATCCCACGGAGGTACCCCTGGTACCCAATCGTCTTATCCCCAACGGCAACACGCCCAATCCTATCACACCGCAGAAATGGCTGTTTCGCCAGTCGATCGAGTATTCGGTCTCGCTCAACTATGCCGTTCTCGACTATGCCCGGCGCTATCGGGACGAACTGCTGTATAACATCTACCGCATGGGCCGCAATTCCATCGAAAAAGGCAGCCGCGACAACTGGACACTTTCTCCCAAACGCGTCGGCGAGATCGACAGCCTGGCAGCCCACGATGCCCCTGCAACCACCCGCCGGGGAGCAGCCACCGCCGATTCTCTGCGCAGCAGCCGCCGCGCCGCCCCCGCGGATCTCACCGCCCGCGGCCCCGGTATACTTCCCACCCGCTTTTATGACAGCGTATTGAAAGACCCCGCACTTCGCGACGCCCGCGGTTATATCATCCCTTCCGACCAACCGGATTTCCCGACGGCCGTTCGTTTCATAAACGCACTCATCGGCGACGGGATCGCCGTAGACAAGGCCACCGCCTCCTTCATCGTCAACGGGAAGACCTACCCTTCCGGTTCCTTTATCGTCAAGACCAATCAGGCTTTCCGGCCCCATATTCTCGATATGTTCGAGCCACAGGACCATCCCAACGATTTTGCCTATCCGGGCGGTCCGCCCATTGCGCCTTACGACGCGGCCGGCTGGACCCTGGCCTATACGATGGGTATAAAATTCGACCGCATACTCGAGGGGTTCGATGGCCCCTTCCAGCGCATACCCTATGGAGAGGAATTGGCCGCACCTGCGCCAGTGGTCCGGGATGGCTGGCTCGACGCCCGTTGCAATTCCTCATTCACCGAGGTCAATCGCTTGCTGAAAACAGGGAAGACCGTCTACCGTAGCACGGCGAACGGTAATTTCTACATCGGCCGCCATCGCCCCGCGAGTACGGTCAGAATAAGTCCCGCCCGCATCGCGGTCTGGGATACTTATGGAGGTTCGATCCCGTCCGGCTGGTTGCGGTTTATTATGGAGCGATACGATTTCCCATTCGATGTCGTTTATGCCCCGGCGATAGACTCCGGCCGTCTCCGCGATAAATACGATGTGATCGTCTTCGTTACGGGCGCTATCCAGCCTCCCGGTGAGGGCCCCCGTTTCGGCGGAAGGATGCCGGATCCGGAACGCATCCCGGCCGGGTGGCGTTCGCATCTCGGACGCATAACGGCGGAGAAGTCCATACCGCAGCTGAAGAAGTTCCTGGAGGATGGCGGCCGTGTGGTGACCATCGGCAGCAGCACTTCGCTGGCCTATTACCTCGGTCTGCCCGTACGCAATGCGCTGGTGGAAATGACGGGCGGACAAGAGAGACGGTTGTCCAATGAAAAGTTCTATATCCCGGGCAGCGTCCTGCGCGTAAGTCTGGACTCGGCCGCCCCGGCTGCCTGGGGAATGGGGTCGGAGGCGGATGTCTATTTCGATCAGAGCCCTGTATTCCACATCAACCCCGAGGCGGCTGCTAACGGTTCCGTCCGGCCCATCGCCTGGTTCGCGACCGATAAGCCCATGCGTAGCGGCTGGGCCTGGGGCCAGGCCTATCTCCGGAATGGGGTAGCCGCCTTCGGGGCCAGCGTCGGCCATGGCAGACTGTATGCATTCGGTCCCGAGATTACTTTCCGTGCCCAGACCCATGGAACGTTCAAATTGCTATTCAACCAATTGTACAAATAATACTACATTTGTCGAATCAACAGGGGATACCATGCCTGAAAACAACGAGTTCTATCCGCAGGTGATACAACGCTATCCGATCCCGCCGATGCCTGATGGCGAGTATAAGGATTTTATACCGGCCCTGCTGAGGGCCTTCGAAGAGAAATCCTTTAACGTCGCGGAGTTCGATCCGTTCCCGGTCCACCTCATCGTGGACTATATCCAGCATACCCACGTCTACTACCTTTCGAAAAAACTTCCCGAGATCGAACAATGCATCCTCCTGCTGTCGGATCACTATGAATCGCATCACCCGATCCTGGTTGCGTTGCAAAACTTCTTCCGGCACTATGTCCAGGACCTCTCCGAACACATCCGGGCCGAGGAGACCCGCCTGCTGCCTTATATTGATCTTCTGCAGGAGGCGACCCGAACATCTTTGGGCTTTTCGCGCTGGCTGCTGTCCCATGACGATTATTCCATCGACCGCTTCCTCTGCGACCACCACGATACCGAAGACGAACTCAAAGATATCCGCCAGACCATCCGCCTCTACGAACCGCCGCAAACCAACGAATCCCTCTACCGCATCCTCCTGTTGCAGCTGCAGTCGTTCGAACAGGACCTCTGGATCCATGCCCACATCGAAGAAGAAGTCCTCATCCCCAAGGCCCGCGCCCTCGAGCAACGCCTCGCCGCCGGCCTCGCTGCCCTTTCGCCCTCGAATTAGGCACTTCCTAAATCGTGCAGGCAAACATCGTCTACAGCGCTGAGGATCAGCATTAAATAGCAACTCTCTCACATCCCGCGTGCTCCCCTCTCGCAGCTGGAAAATACCGTGTTTTTCCCGTTGTAATTTAAAGAATGGGATGCTAGCTTCGACTATGCGCAAATCTGTTCTTGCCATTGCACTGCATTGCTTTTGCCATATGGCTACAGGTCAATCCATCTTATCGCTGGGTCTGGGTAGTTATCATACGCCTTTTATACACAATGGCGCCACCTTCGATAGCATGATCCGTCCTAACACCCTCGGGATCGATGCCGATGGCGACAGCGTACACAAGGTTGATTCTATATGCTTTTCCGAGAAAGCGAACTTCTTCAATACAAAGTTCAATTGCTTAGCCGATTTCAGATGTATGGATTTTCGCAACTGGATGGATTGCAGCAGCGCCAAATTCTATGGCGATGCCGACTTTAGCGGAAGCATCATCGAGAAAGCGGGTTTCTCAGGAACGGAGTTTCAAAAAGATATAATTTTCAATAACTGCAAGCTTCTTCAAACGGCCTATTTTTGTTATTTGGAGCTGTCTCCGCGTTCGAATCTCTATATCCACAGCCTCGCCCTTCCAATTGAGCTCTATTTCTCTCACAATCCCAATCTGCCCTACGACATCGATCTCACCGCCGCAAGACATGTCGACGGCGTCAGGACTAAATTGTATCTATACAGGTCGGATATCTCCAAATTTCTGTTCGACTATCGCTATTTCCAACTGATCTTCACCGATACATTACATAAAGAGCACTTGTCGCGCGATGAAAAGATCTCGATCTACGAAGCAGCCCTGAAAAACTTCAAGGACAGAGGCCAATTGGAGAGCTATCGCCTGCTCGACATCGAATACCAGGGGTTCAAACGCGGCGCCCTTCATTTTATCCCTTTGATATGGAATCGTTATGGCTATAACACCGAATGGATTTTTTACTGGACATTGTTCTTCCTCCTTGTATTTACGGCGATCAATTACTGTTGTTTGGAAAAACTGAACGTAATGGCCTATCCCATTCTGAAAGATCAGGATTTGAGAGGACTCAAGGACGAACCAGGCCCCTGGGGTTGCAGAAGAAAAAGAGCCTGGTACAGCTTTTACTACACGGCTTGTCTTTTTTTTCCGATCAGCATTAAAGTTGAAAACATTTCTTACAAGCGGTTAGGCTTGACCGCTTATATTCTAACCATTTATACATTCGGCATTATATGCCTGGCATACCTTGCGAACTTCGTACTACAGAAATAGAGATTTGAACCACCCCCTTCACCCCACTCGCAGCATCCCACCAGCTCCGATGACGAGCAGGCCGGCGTCCACAATTGATTATTTCCGTAACTTTAGGACAAACCACATCGTATGTCCGCCAACATAAAAAAAGAAGACATCCGCCAGGAAGTCTTCGATCTCTATGACGCCTACGCGCACAACCGTCTCACTCGCCGTGATTTCATGGAGTCTCTCTCTATCTACGCCGTAGGCGGGCTCACCGTCCCGGCGATGATGAGCTTCCTCATGCCCGATTATAAAAATACCCTCCAGGTAAGGACCGACGATCCCCGCATCGTCTCGGAATATATTCATTACGATTCCCCGCAAGGCGGCGGATCGATCAAGGCATTACTCTCCAAACCCGCCGATGCAAAGAAAAGACTCGGAGGCGTTGTCGTGGTCCACGAGAACCGCGGTCTCAACCCCTACATCGAAGATGTCGGCAGACGCCTCGCGCTTGCCGGTTTCATTTCCATTGCCCCCGACGCACTGACACCTCTCGGGGGCTATCCCGGCAACGACGACCAGGGCCGCGAAATGCAAGCCAGGCGCGACAAGAACGAAATGCTCCAAAATTTTATCGACGCCTTCGAATTCCTGAGGAAGAATGCCGATTGCAACGGCAAAGTCGGAGTGGTAGGCTTTTGCTTCGGCGGCGGGATTGCCAACCTCATGGCCGAACGCCTGCCCGATCTGGCCGCTGCAGTGCCGTTCTATGGTTCACAGCCCCCGCTCGATCAGGTTCCGCAGATACACGCGCCACTGCTATTGCACTACGCCGGTCTCGACACCCGCATCACCGACGGCTGGCCTGCCTATGAAGCAGCCCTCAAGCAAAACAACAAAGAGTACCAGGTCTATATCTATCCGAACGTCAACCACGGCTTTCATAACGATACCACCCCCCGCTATGACAAGGCCGCCGCGGAACTCGCCTGGCAGCGCACCATCGGGTTTTTCAACAAATATCTCAGCTGAAGCTATCTTCCATCGTACATCACCCCGTAATCCTCCGCACCCATGACGGCAAACCCAATAAATGCGTATGAAAAAAGAAACCGGCAGACGCAAATTCCTCAAGACACTGACCGCCGGCGGTCTGGGCATAGCCACAGCACCCGGCACAGTCCTGGGCAATCCCGCCCACTCGCCGCACCCCACCCACCCAGTCGATGGCGCCAACCAAACCCCCGGCACCGGGGCCGGAGACGCCACTACACGCCGCCCCTACAACGCCCCCTACACCGGCGAACATCTCAACCGTATCGCTTTTCCTATCGGCGGGATCGGCGCAGGCATGTTCTGCCTGGAAGGAACCGGGGCCATCTCGCATCTTAGCGTTCGCCACCGGCCGGAAATGTATAACGAACCAGCGCTGTTTGCCGCCCTTTCGGTAAAAGGCATCCCCAACGGTGCAAAAGTCCTCGAAGGCCCCGTCCCCACCTGGAAAATATTCGGACCGCGCGGTGCAGGCAACGGCGACACGGGTGCCACCTATGGTCTGCCCCGATTCACCAAAGCCGCCTTCACCGCCACCTTTCCCTTCGCCTCCATCCATCTGACAGATAAGGACATCCCTATCGGGGTCACCATCACCGGCTGGAGCCCTTTTATACCTACCGACGAAGACAATTCCAGCCTCCCTGTAGGCGCTATCGAATACAACTTCATAAACAGGGGACCTTCCCATGCAGACGCGATCTTCTCCTTCAATGCAAAGAATTTCCTGATCGAAGACGACAAGGCAAACCGCATTTCCGCCCTTCCCAATGGTTTTATCCTGCAAACAAATGACTCCAGCTTCGCCGTTTTCACCGACGACTCCGACACCATCGTCGATCACTGCTGGTTCCGCGGCGGATGGTGGGACCCATTCTCCATGGCATGGAACACCGTGAAGGAAGGCAGAACGAAATCCACACCGCCCGTAGAAAAAGGAGCGCCCGGCGCCTCCCTTTATGTACCGATGTCGCTGCCACCCGGCGGTACGAAAACTGTCCGGATGATGCTCGCCTGGTATACTCCTCACTCTACCCTCCACATCGGGCAGAGCCTGCCGGCGTCGGAAACCTATCAGCCCTGGTACAGCGGCAAATTTGCCGACATCCTCGCCGTCTCGGACTACTGGCGCAACCACTACCCCGATCTCAAACACAACACCAATCTTTTCAAAGAGGCCTTTCACGCCAGCACGCTGCCCCCGGAGGTAATGGAGGCCGTAGCTGCCAATCTGACCATCCTCAAATCCCCTACAACACTGCGACAAACAGACGGCCGCTTCTGGGGCTGGGAAGGCTGCGGCGACGATTCCGGCTGCTGCAACGGCTCCTGCACACACGTTTGGAACTATGCCCAGGCACTGTCGCATCTTTTTCCATCGCTGGAACGGTCCATGCGCCACACCGAGTTCTTCGAAGACCAGAACGAAGAAGGGCACCAAACCTTCCGCGCCAACCTGCCCATCAGTCCGACAAAACACGATTTCCACGCCGCCGCGGATGGACAACTGGGCGGCATCATGAAAATATACCGGGAATGGCGGATCAGCGGCGACAGCACCTGGCTTGCCGATATCTTCCCAAAAGTGAAGAAGAGCATGGACTACTGCATCCGGCAATGGGATCCCCGCCACAAAGGCGTGGTAGAGGAGCCGCACCACAATACCTATGATATCGAATTCTGGGGGCCGGACGGCATGTGCACCGGCTTCTATCTCGGTGCGCTGAAGGCCATGCTTGAAATGGGAACCTATCTCCACGAGGATACCGCCACGTACGCCGACCTTTATGAAAAAGGGCGCCTGTTCATGGAGCAAAAACTCTTCGACGGCGAATATTTCTTCCAGGACATCGAGTACAAAGGTCTCAACGCACCCGACCCCGCAACGGCAAGATCTTACGGTGGCGACTATTCGCCCGAAGCGATCGCCCTCCTGCAACAGGAAGGTCCGAAATACCAGTATGGCAAAGGCTGCCTCAGCGACGGAGTCCTGGGCGCATGGATCGGAAAGATGTGCGGACTCCCGGATTTCATCGACCCGCAAAAGATAAAAAGCCATCTGCTCGCCATCCACCGGTACAGTCTCCGCAAAGACCTCTCGGAACACGCCAACCCGCAACGGCCCGCTTACGCCCTTGGACATGAAGGCGGTTTATTGGTTTGCACCTGGCCCAGGGGCGGCAAGCTCTCCCTGCCTTTCCCCTATAGCGACGAGGTGTGGACGGGCATCGAATATCATGTTGCCTCGCATCTCACGCTCATGGGCCGGCCCGCCGAAGGCCTCGAGATCGTGCGGCTTGCCCGGGACAGATACGACGGTCGCGTTCGAAACCCCTTCAATGAATACGAATGCGGTCACTGGTACGCCAGGGCCATGTCCAGCTATGGCCTGCTGCAGGGTTTTACCGGCCTTCGCTATGATGCCGTAGACAAAACCCTGTACGTCGATTCACGGGTCGGAGATTTCACCTGCTTCCTCTCCACCGCAACCGGGTTCGGAACGGTCCGGCTAGCGCAGGGAAAAGCCACCGTACACGTTGCCTATGGGTCGATTGCCATTGACAAGATTATCGTCAAAGCATGATCCGCAACAATACCATCGTCACCCTGCGCTTCACTATGACCAATGACCGCGGCCATGTATTGGAAGAGAACCAAACGACCTACCTGCACGGCTCTTCCGCCATCTCCCCGCGTCTGCAATCCCAATTGGAAGGGCTCCATGCAGGGGACCACCGGACAATCTTTCTGAAAAAAGGCGAAGAAGATGCCGATGACAACTTTACCTTCGAAGTCTTCATCGTCGATGTGCGGGACACTCCACCCACGCCGGCCCATCCGCAAATCCACCTGCTCAGCGGCTTCCTCGGGAGCGGAAAAACGACCGCCATCCGTGAGGCCTGCCGGTATTTATCAAAACAAGGTATCCCGGTGGCAGTGATCACCAACGACCAGGGTGCACGTCTCATCGACGGCCATCTCTTCACCCACCTGGGTATCCCGTCAGGACAGGTTACCAACGGCTGCTTCTGTTGTAAATACAACGACCTCGACGCCGCCATCCGGCATCTCCTCAAACACCACGCGCCCGGCGTCGTATTCGCCGAATCCGTCGGTTCCTGCACCGATCTCATCGCGACAGTCCTAAAACCGCTCCTGCATCAGCATCCCGAATGGCAAACCACGATGACCACGTTCGCCGACGCCCAACTATTAAATAGCAGCGCCCCCGGCTTTGATGAAACCGTCAATTATATTTACCATAAACAATTGGAAGAAACGGAGCTGATCGTTGTCAGCAAAAGCGATCTGATCGATACCACGCAGTTGCAAACCCGGCTCGAATCGAGCTATCCTGGAAAAACGATCTTGTTTCAAAATTCCTTCGACGAAGCACATATCGCCCGCTGGCTCCGCACCCTCGATGGCACGCCGTTCACTAAAGATTTCCCCTCGCTCGATATCGACTATGACACCTATGGCGCCGGCGAAGCCAAACTGGCCTGGCTCGACCAACAAGTGAATATCTTCAGCCCTGGCAAAACTGCGCAACACGCCGCCATCACCCTCATCCGTCACCTCAGCCGAGCCCCTTATCCCATCGGCCACCTGAAATTCCTGCTCGATGGTCAAACCAGGATCAGCATCACAGCGACCGGGGCCGCCGATCACCCCGAGCCCCAATCCGCCGCCTCGGCTACCCTCCTTGTCAACGCCCGCATCCAAACCGATCCCGCCGTCCTGTCCCAACTCATGGACGACGCCATCCGCGCCACCGAACGTGAAAACCGCTGCTCTATCCGCTCGCTTGGCGCCGACTGCTTCCAACCCGGTTATCCCCGCCCTACCCATCGCATTTCCTGACCGGGCGGCCCATGTCTTCGCCCCGATTCACTAATCCAGCGGCCGAACCATGATATTCTTAAAATACACCTTACTGTTCGGATCATGCCCCTGCAACGCAAACGTCCCATGCGACAATACCCGCTCTTCCATTCCCTTTGGCCGCTGAACATTCGCCGGCTCGGTATAGTCCACCACCGTTTTGCCGTTCAACTGTATCACGATATGCTTGCCCCGCACACTGACCGCTTCCGTGAACCACACGTTGTCGGGACAATACACCTCTTTGATGTCGACTATTCCATACAGACTCCCCGTCCGGCGCCAGTCCGTGTGCGAGTTATTCACCTGCACCTCATATCCTTTTGCCGGCCAGCCGCCTTCCTGGTATTGCGTATGGATATAGATGCCCGAATTGCTGCCGGGCCGGGTCATCACATCGGCCTTGAAATCGAAATCCTTGAAATCATGATCATGGACGTTCCCCTCATAGAACAAATGCGCGGTCGGACCATGCGCAATGATACACCCGCTGTCGACCGAAAAGGTCGAAGCATTCTCACCGACCTTCCAACCATCAAGCGTCTTACCGTCGAACAGCGGCATCCAGCCATTTTTTTGCGGATGCGACGATTCACCAATGATCAAACAAACGGCCAACCCGCAAAGCAATAAAAGTTTTCTCATATTATTTTTGTTATCATGCCTCAATAAATATAGGTAAATCTTTCCTAATCAGACGAATAGTTGCTATCTTCCTACCCGAAATCCAATAGCCATGACCTCCCTCAAGAAGTTATCCCTCTCCGTATGTGCGCTGATGATAACGGCAACATTGCACGCCCAGCTCGCAGTCGCTCAACTGATCATGAAAGGCCAACCGGCCACCGGTCTCGGAGGATTTTTCCACGGCGGCATCCCATTGACCAAAAACAGCGAAATAGGCCTCGAGGCTGGTTTCGACTATTTCGCCCCCAATCAGTCCCATTTGATCTTCGTTCCCCTCCTGGCAGGCTACCGGCACTTCTTCGGGAGCAGCGTGACCAGCGCTGCCGGAACCGGTTTTTATCTCGAACCATTCGTCGGCTATACCATCGGCAATACCGACATCCAGAAAGTCGATGCCGCCGGTAACCCCGTTTTCAACAGCGATAGCACCGATGTTGACCAAAAAGCATCCGGTGCCACTGCAGGCCTGTGCATCGGTTACATCTTACCTTCCCGCAGCTATCCGCTGAATTTCGGTCTCCATTTCGAACACGTTTTCGTGTCCGGCGACCCTTCCGCCAGCATGCTCTCGCTTCGCATCTCCTGGTCGCTCTTTGCCGCCCGCCGGTCACAACAGCACTAGCCGGGCGCGTCCCTTAATTCATCGCCTCTTTATTATACTTATTTCGATAGTCAACCGGGGACATTGACGTGACCTTCTTGAATATATCGCGAAAAGCCTTCGTGTCATTATAACCCACTTCATACATTACCTCGCCGACCGTCTTTCGGCTTACCTCCAATTGACGCTTCGCCGCCTCGATCTTGACCCGCTGCCAATACTCCAGCACCGTATTGCTGGTAGCTTTCTTGAATCTCCTCTCGAACGTCCTCCGCGCGATCCCGAATTTATCGCACAGCTCATCCACGGTGATCTTGTCCTGGAAATTAGTCTCGATATATTCCTGCACTTTGACGATCTCCGGATCGTTGTGTACCTTCTGGCCCTTGAAAATACTGAACGGCGACTGACTCGCCCGCTCGATATCGAGCACAAAATATTTGGAAGCCAGTATCGCCAGTTCCCGGCTGGTATATTTTTCCACGAGATACAACAGCAGGTTCCAGTAGGAGTTGGCGCCGCCGCTCGTATACAATCCATTTTGCTCTGTCACGATCTTGTCGTCCGTCATCTCTATGTCCGGATACCGGATCCTGAACTCATTCGCAAAAAGCCAGTGCGTAGAACACGATCTGCCGCTCAACAGACCGGTCTCCGCCAGCAAAAAAGCTCCGATACAGAGACTGGCCACTTCGGACCCTTCCTTATATTGTTTTGCGATCCATGGCAGGAAGTCCTGGTTAAGCCGTAAGGCTGTATCGAGATTGCCACTGATGGCCGGGATAATGATGAGATCGGGCTTTTGTGCGTCTTTGAGCACGGCATCCGTATGGATGGAGAAAAGTCCATCCGTCACCCGCACTTCACGGGTAAGCCCTACCATTTGCACGCTGAACGGCGCCTCCTTACCCGAACTTTTCAGGAAGTCATTGACGAACATAAAAATGTAACGGGGATCTGCCACAGCTTCCACAACGGCAGTTTCCGGGACAAGGATGGCAATTCGTTTCATGGCATGCTCTTTTAGATTTCGGCAAAAAAAATGGACTATAAAGATAACTTCATTTACTGTCGCAAACAACCCCTTTGATTGACGGATTTGCACGCTGTCCTTTCCGGGCCGCTGGCCTAGCTTTGTCCATAAATACAAATACATAATCACCATGGAAACATATGCTTTAGAACGCGACATCCGCCTCTGCTGCTTTACTGCCGATTCCTTCCCCGAGGGCGTAATGGCGGCCTTTCAACGGCTGAATGCCCGGGTTCCCGACCACGAAGGCAGACGCCTCTTCGGACTGTCCTGGCCGGACGGCAAAGGAAGCATGATATACAAGGCTGCCGTGGAAGAACGCTACCCCGGCGAGGCAGAGGCCCTGGGTGCGGAAGCATATACCCTCAAAAAGGGAGAATACCTCGGTCTCGAGGTCAGGAATTTCATGGACGATATCCCATCCATCGGCAGAGCCTTCCGGCAACTGGTCGACGCACCCGGTGTGCATCCGGATACCATGGGCGTTGAAGAATACCTCAGCGGCACCATCGTCCGCTGTATGGTCCCGATGTCGCTCGAAAACGCCTGGTCGAATAATTGAACCTCACACAATCGATTGCGCCTCGGCGATGCCGGCAAATAGCTTATGTTTGACTAAACATCGCCCGCATGAACCGAAAGACCTTTCTTCGCAACAGCAGCATGGCCGCCCTGGCCCTTGCAAATCCGGCAGCCAATGCACTTGCGGTCCCGAACGACGTCCGCAATGCGAACTCCGAAGCCACCCCGTCAAACAAGCGCAATCGTTCCGCCGTCCCTAAGGTCCGGCTGGCCATCCTGGGCACCGGTCTCCGCGGACAAAGCCATATCAGCCTGCTCCTGCGCCGTGAAGACGTAGATATCATCGCCGTCTGCGATGTCGACGACCGGATGCTTGCCCGCGCCAAAAAGATCTTCGACACCGCCGGAAAACGAATGCCTCAGATCTATACCGGCAATCCATTCGCATGGCGCGATCTCCTCCAACAACAACAACTGGACGCGGTCATCATCGCCAGTCCCTGGGAATGGCATAAACCGATGGTCATCGGCGCACTCGATGCAGGCCTGAAATATGTAGCCACCGAGGTCATTTTGGGCATCACCCTCGAGGACCACTGGGACGTCGTCAAAGCAGCGGAACATCACCAGGCCAATGTCATGATGCTGGAGAACGTTTGCTATCGCCGCGATGTGATGGCCGTACTGAACATGGTCCGGCAGGGCCTGTTCGGGGAACTCATCCATTTACAGGGAGGCTATCAACACAATTTGCAGAGTATAAAATTCAACAACGGCGATCCCAATGGAGGCACCGGTTGCGAGTTCGGCGAAAAAGGATGGTCGGAGGCTCACTGGCGGACCCAACATTCCGTACACCGCAACGGAGACCTCTATCCCACACACGGCATCGGGCCCCTTGCCCATTACATCGACATCTGCCGGGGCAATATCTTCACTTCCCTCTGCTCATTCTCCTCCAAGACGCGCGGTCTGCATGATTATGTCGTTCGCCATTGCGGCGAAAACCATCCCAGCGCCAAAGTGCGGTTCCGCCTGGGCGATGTCGTGACCACGTCCATCAATTGCGCGGGCGGAGAGACCATCCTCCTTCAGCACGATACCGATTTACCGCGACCCTATTCTCTCGGCTTCCGCGTCCAGGGGACCAACGGGCTGTGGATGGATGTCGCCAACAGCATTTATGTGAACGGAACATCGAAAGAAGATGAATGGGACCCCGCAAAAACCTGGCTGGAAAAATACGATCACCCGTTGTGGAAACGCTGGAGCAAGGACGCCGAAGGCGCCGGCCACGGAGGCATGGACTTCTTCGTCCTGCACGGCTTTATAGAATCGATCAAACGAAAAACCCCTACGCCCCAGGATGTCTATGACGCAGCGTCGTGGAGCGCCATCACTCCCCTCAGCGAGCAATCGATCCAGCTCGGTAACGCCACCGTCGCGTTCCCCGATTTCACCGGCGGCCAATGGATGTACCGCAAACAAACGTTCGGCCTTTCCGACGAGTACTGATGCCGGTCCCTCTACTGCGGCAGCACCGCACGCATGGGAAAATATTCGATGCGCGTCAGCGCTTTGGCCGGATCGCCCGCTATCATTTCTTTTAACTCGCTTTCGTCCTGTACCCCAACTACCCCCATGCCGAATGCACCGGCCGGATCCGACACAGGGCCAAAAACCACCACGCAACCCCGCGCCTGCCATTCCCTCCAATAGTTTGAATGCGTCAGCATGATAGCCCGCTCTTCGGATGTCATCGTGGGTACGAAATCCGGCCGTATCGGGTTGAGCCGGACAAAGAAATAGCTTTTTTCCATGGAAGCATGTTTATTCCCGCTAAAGATAGCCTTTTCCTGCCGCTTGCCATCCGGCGTCGGGCCCGCAAACCCGCGCCGCGATCCTCCCCATTCCGCCAACCCGCACTTATTCCACCGTCCCGCACTCATTCGACCGTCCCCCACTCATTCGACCGTCCCGCACTCATTCCACCGTCCCGCACAGCTCCCCAGGCGCGGGGCACAATTTTTTTAGCATCCCTTCACATGACCGATACCGAAAACGCGGAAACCCAGGCCCATGCCTTTTACCGGGAAATGCTGACCCAATTGCACACGACAGGGGAGCCATTCCTCGTCGGCGGCGGTTTCGCCTTTTGCTCTTACACGGGCATTAAGCGCGATACCAAAGACCTCGACATCTTCTGCAAAGCCAGCCAATGCCCCCACCTGCTGCAGGCCTTCCAGCGGCTGGGATACCAAACCGAACAGACGGATATACGCTGGCTGGCCAAAGTATTCAAGGGCAACCGCTTCATGGATATCATTTTCGATTCTCCCAACAATATCTGCCAGGTCGACGATACCTGGTACGAGCACAGCAAGCCGGCGGAGTTCATGGGAATCGAGGTCCGGCTGATCCCGGTGGAAGAGCTCATCTGGTGTAAAACGTACGTCCAGAACAGGGAAAGATTCGACGGCGCGGATATCAATCATCTGTTGTTGCGGCAGGGTAAGAACATGGATTGGAACCGGCTGCTTGCCCGGCTCGACAGACATTGGCATCTGCTGCTCGCCGAGTTGCTCGTCTTTCAGTTCGTTTATCCTTCCGAATTCCGGGACATCATTCCCCGCGAATTGGTCGACCGGCTGATCGAACGGGTTGGACAGCAATATGAGATACCAGGGTCCATTGAAAAGATCTGCCGCGGGCCGCTTATCGACCAAACTCAATATGCCGCCGATATCCTCGAATGGCGGTATAAAGTAACAACGATGAAAAGTGTTTGATATGAGCAATCCCGAAAACACACCCGAAAAAAAGATACGCGTCGCGGCCATAGCGGATATCCATGTAAGAGAGACGGAGAGGAACGAGCTCGCCTCGCTCTTTCGCGAAGTATCCCGGCAGTCGGATATCCTCCTTATCGCCGGCGACCTCACCAACACCGGCGACGAAGCGGAGGCACAAGTACTGAAGGAAGAACTGAAAGCCTGCTCCGTCCCTGTCATCGCGGTGCTCGGCAACCACGATCATGAAAAAGGGCGGCAGAAAACCATCCGCCAGATTATTCAAAGCGATCAGGTGCATATCCTCGACGGAGAAGCCATTGCCATCGGCAATATCGGATTCGCGGGCGTCAAAGGATTCGGCGGCGGTTTCGACAATTATATGCTGTCCATGTTCGGCGAAACGGCAATGAAAGCCTTCGTCCAGGAGGCCGTCAACGATACCCTTAGCCTCGAAAGAGCGCTGGCCCGTCTCGATCAGCAATACGAGGGGCTTAAAAAGATCGCCCTCCTCCACTATTCACCCATTCGCGATACGGTAAAGGGAGAGCCCGAGCAGATCTACCCTTTCCTCGGCAGCTCCAGGATGGCCGAACCCCTTATCCGCCGAAACGTCACGGCCGTCTTCCATGGCCACGCCCATGCCGGTACGCTGAAAGGCCAACTGCCCGGCGGCATCCCCGTTTTCAATGTCGCCCGCCCCGTTCTCCTCAAAGCCGGCTATACGCTGCCCTTCTATCTTTTCGAAGTTTGATGCCATTTTTCAGACTATCCCGCCCCGCAACCATGCCCCGTGCAGCGCACCACCCCTCCACACACTCCAAATGCCCCCCGTCGCACGCCTCAAAATGCGCGCACCACGTCGCACCCCCCAAAAAGCGAAAGGCGGCCTCCCTGTCAGGGAAACCGCCCATGGCTAAGTGAAACCCGTCCGTAATGCAAATAATGTTCTGCAAGGTCAGCAACGGAGATCCCAAAGGTATGATGACTCTACATCCAAAAGAATACCACTTTGGTGGTATGTGGAGAAATATCTACGCCCGATCTGCCCGCATTCTTTACCCATCAGCCTGTCTTTCAATATCCTGCATCTTGGCAAGGTTTTTAAACCTAAATGCATAAACACCTATCATGAAATACTCATTAAAAAAGGTCTTCGGCATAGCGCTTCTCGCAGGTCTCCTGTTCACGGCCCTAACCGGCTGTTATGAGGAGCATTATTATGGCCAATACCATCACCATACCCATGACTGGTACGATCGCCATCACCAACCGGTGCCGGCAGGCGTAGACTTCAATGTCGATGTCGATGTCCATCATCACCATTAAACGATCAACATGCCCTGGGCTCCGCTAACGCGGAGCCCTTACTTCTTACTAACCAGCTCCACCGCCCGCACTCTTTCAGGGAACCAGATCGTCATCTCCCCTTTTCCGCGATTGGCCCAGGAATAATACGGTATCAACACGACCGGCGCCTCCCGGGTCGATACATCCAATCCATCCGGGCTGACAACAACCCGTCTTCCCTTCAATCTCAACGTCGTGATGCCATTCAACAACGCCGGTTCAAATTTCGCCACCGCCGTCTCCGCCAGACCGGGTATCAGGTTGCTCGTACGCCCGTCATTATCCACCCACTCCCCACAGTATACGATGGGCCCCCGCTGGATGGCCATTTTGCCCGCATCCCCCTTCACACTGTCGCACGCCTCCACCATTTGCACTTTCATCGGCAATACCAGTTCTACCGAATCGCCCTTTTTCCAGCGCCTCCCAATGACGGCATATCCTTTCTCCATCGTCACATCCACCACCTGCCCATTCACTTTGATCATCGCCTTTCCCGCATCGGCCCTCTCAAAAGCATACAACCCACCCGGTATCGCCTCCCCCCGAGCCCATCCCGGTATCCGCAATAACAGCCGGAATTCCATAGGCCGGTCGACCGTCACCTTCAACCGTACGTCCCCATCCCATGGATAATTGCTTTGCTGCTCAAGCCCTACTGCCTCCGAAGCCCGACCCTTTCCCGACGCCCCGGCAGCCCCCACATTCCCCAGTTCGATCCTTGCCTTTCCACTGATATACAAGTTCGCATACACATCCCTTCCCCTCACGGCATACACATATCCCGGCACCGACGGCAGGAACCGCGCAATATTCGTCGGACAGCAAGAACACGTAAACCATCCCGCCCGCTCCGGTTCGAGATCGGGGTACGACTTCCCCTGCATGACCTCCATCGCATTCGTATAGAAAAAGCTCTTCCCGTCCAACCCGACACCCGATATCAATCCATTATAGAGCGTCCTCTCCATTACGTCGATATATTTCGAGTCCCCATGCAGCAGGAACATCCGGTAATCCCAGAATACGCTGCCCACCGCCGCACAAGTCTCCGCATAGGCCGTAGGGTTAGGCAGTTCATAGTTGTCGCCAAACCGCTCCCCGTCCCCGATGGCGCCGATCCCTCCATGCAGATACATTTTCTTGCCGACCATATTCTCCCACAGACGATCCACCGCCCGTATATAAGAACTATCCCCCGTCAGGGCCGCGACATCGGTCATAGCCGAATACAGGTACATGGCCCGAACGGCATGCCCCACGACTTCATCCTGCTCCGTCACCGGCTCGTGCGCCTGCCAGTACCGGCCGTTCTTCCACACGTCCGTGCTGGTCTTATCATACTGCCGCTCGCCGCGCATCTCCAAAAAGAATTTCGCCAGGTCCAGGTATTCCTCCTTCCCCGTCACCCGGTACAGCTTCACTAGACCCATTTCAACTACTTCATGACCCGGAGCTACATGCCGTTTGTCCGGTCCGAAGGTGCGAACCAGCAGATCCGCATTCTTCAGGGCAATATCCAAAAAGTTCCTTTTGCCGGTTGCATTGTAGTGCGCCACTGCCGCTTCGAAAAGATGTCCCGAACAATACAGCTCATGACTCAGCTCGGCCTCATGCACCCACCGCTCGGGGCCCGCCCACGGATGGACATGCGCGGGGTCGATCGTGCGAGCGGTATAAAGGTATCCGTCCGGTTCCTGTGCTCTCCCGATCAGACCGATCAGCGAGTCCAGGTAGACTGCCAGTGCCGCGTCGGGATGGACGGCCAGGGAATAGGATGCCCCCTCGATCGTCTTGTAGATATCGGTGTCATCAAATGGATAAACTGTACAAAACTTTCCCTTCCTCGCTGCCGCCATCTCGAAATTGTGGACCCGGCCCGTCGTCCGGCATCTTTCGAAAGAGGCAGGGATCGTTACCGTTCGGTTCGTTTCGATCCTCGGCGACCAGAATCCGTCATTCACTTGCACCGCCGTAAACGGCACCGGCCGGACAGGATAATCCTGTTGCGCTACCACAGGCATGCCCGCGGCGCCCATCATCAGAAAGCATAATAATTCTTTCATGCCCTCAATATACCTTTTATTCCGTAAATTTAAATCCGCACCCTTCCGTGATACCCTCACACCCATCCGCGTTAAGCCAACACCAAAACCACCTCCAATGCTAAAAAACTATTTCCGCGTCGCACTGCGCAATTTCTGGCGCAATAAACTATTCTCCCTTATCAATATCGCCGGCCTGGCCATCGGCATCAGCGCCTCGCTGATCATCACGCTCCTCGTCTGGCATGATTTCACCTTCGACAAATTCGAAAAGGACCGCGACCGCATCTACCGCGTAACCACCGATTGGAGCTTCCAGGGGAACATCAACCACTCGGGTTGTACCAATCTGCCGATGCCGGGCGCTATGGAAAAAGGGCTGACGGGCCTCGATCTGGTCGCCTCTTTTCGCACGGCAGACGAGCTCAAAGTGACCGTACCTTACCCGGACGCAAACCGGCCCCAGATCCTCAAACATCAAAAAGACCTGGTCTATGCGGATGGACGATATTTCGATCTCATTCACTACGACTGGCTCGCCGGCTCGCCGAAAACATCCCTGTTACAACCCTACCAGGTCGTCATCTCGGCTAAGAATGCCCGTCTCTACTATCCCGGTCTGGCCTATACGGATATCATCGGCAAACCCATTTTGTTCGATGACACGATCCAGGGCTCCATCACCGGCGTCGTCAAAGACATCCCTTATAATACCGATTTCAATTTCAGGACCTTTATCTCCTATTCCACCCTGATGACCAGCCGTCTCAAACCCAATGGCTGGGACAACTGGGGCAGCTATAATTCCGCCGACCAGGTGTTTGTACGTCTGACGCCCGGCGCTTCACCCGCCCGGATCATCAAAGGCATGAATGACCTCATCAAGGAACACGAACACCGCGATGCCAACGACAAAAGCACTACCACCGCCGGTCTGCAGCCGCTGCCCGACCTTCACTTCAATCCCGATTACGGCATATTCGACGAGAGCCGCCAACCGCATAAACCCACGCTCTATGGTCTCATAGCCGTAGCCGCATTCCTGTTGTTGCTGGCCTCCATCAATTTTATCAACCTGACGACGGCCCAGGCGTCCCAACGCGCCAGGGAGATCGGCATCCGAAAGACCATGGGCAGCCACCGGCGTCAGCTGACCTTCCAATTCCTGAGCGAGACTTTCCTGCTGACCCTGTCGTCGACCATCCTCTCTCTGGCGATCGCACCGCTGCTGATCAGCCTGTTCCGCGATTTCATCCCGGAGGATTTCCATTTCAACCCGTTCCGGGAGCCGGTGATCTTCCTTTTCCTGTTGGCCCTCGTCATCGTCGTAAGCCTGCTCTCTGGACTCTATCCCGCGCTCGTGCTGTCCTCGTATAATCCTGTGCTCGTCCTCAAGAACCAGGCCTATGCCAACACCGGCAAGACCCGCTCGGCATGGCTGCGTAAGACACTCACCGTTTCGCAATTCGTCATCGCGCAGGTCTTCATCATCGCCACCCTGGTCGTCGGCCGCCAGATAAGTTACGAGCTGCATAAAGATCTTGGCTTCAACAAAGAAGCCGTGCTTTACTTCCATACCGATTTCCGCGACAGCGCGCGCCAACACGATCTCCTCCTGTACAAGCTCCGGTCCATCCCCGGCATCGCCATGATCAGCCTGGCTTCCGACCCTCCGTCGACAAACAGTACCTGGACCAGCCGTCTCAGCTACCTGGATGGCAAAAAAGAGATACAGGAGTCGGTACAGGTCAAGGTGGGCGATACGAACTATTTCCCGATGTTCCGGTTCCACCTGCTGGCTGGGAAACCTATGCCGCATAGCGACACGACCAATGCCGTGGTCATCAACGAAACCTACGCCAAACGACTGGGCTTCACCGATCCCCGGCAGGCTTTGGGGAAACAGATCAAATGGGACAAAGGCAATGTCCTGATTTCCGGCGTAGTGGGAGATTTTCATCCACGATCGCTGCACGAGCCGATCAATCCTCTCCTCATTTGCAACGGCGAGCGCGGGATACACTGCTTCAATATCAGGATGCAGCCCGAAGCCGTCGCCGGCGCCTCCTGGCCGCAAACGATCGCATCGATCGAAAAGGCGTACGAATCGGTATACCCCTACAACGATTTCGACTATCATTTCATCGACGACACCGTCGCCAAATTCTATGATGCGGAAAAGAATGTGGCGCGGCTGCTTATGTGGTCGACAGGACTGACCATCTTCATCAGCTGCCTCGGCCTTCTGGGTCTTGTCATCTATGTCACGAACCAACGCACCAAAGAGATCGGCATCCGCAAGGTCATCGGCGCGTCCGTCACGCAGATCGTTGTCCTGCTGTCTCGCGATTTCATGAAGCTGATCGCCCTCGCGATCGTCATCGCCCTTCCGATTGCCTGGTGGGGCGGCCGCAAGTGGTTGGACAACTATGCATACCGCACAACCATCAGCTGGTGGATCTTCGCGGTGGGCGGGGGTGCATTGCTTGCCATGGCGCTGCTGATCCTCTGTGTCCGAACCTTCCGCGCAGCCGCCGTCAACCCGGTCGAATCTTTGCGTAGCGAGTGAGCGCATCGAAGCCGCGGCCAGTCGCCGATTTCACGAAAATGCCCTATTTTAGTACCCCAAATAACCTAAACTGAAGCCATGAACCCCTCCAGGACCCTGGCCTGTCTGATTGCCGTAGCTTGCCTGTTCTCCTCCTGTGCTATGTCTTACCGGCCGGTCAACCCACCCACGCTGCGTTATTCGCAGGCATCGGACAGCGATAATTTCGCCTACAAATACGACGTTCTGATCCAGGCCGGGAACCGAAAGCTGGCGAAAAAAGAGTTGAAAACGCAGATCAGGATCGTAGCCGTGAAAATATACAACAACACCACGCAGACTTTACGATACGGCGCGAATTATACTATATATGCCGGCCAGCGCGTGGCGGACATCCTGCCGATCCGTGACGTGACCCGGAACATCCAGGAGACGGTTCCGACCTATTTGCTGTATATGCTGTTCACGCCGACCACGCTGACCACCACCAACGGGGCGTCCTCCAATTCTTTCCCGATAGGACTCATTCTCGGTCCGGCCCTCACGGGGTTGAATGTGGGTATCGCAGCATCCGCCAATAAACATTTCAAAATGGAACTGCAGGAATACAATATTTTGGAAAAGGATATCACGCCAGGGGAAACGGCATACGGTCTGATCGGCATCCAATCCCCCGAATTCGATGCCCTGACGCTGAAATGGACAGGCAACTGATCGTTGCACCCCGCACCTGTCCCCGGTTGCTTAGTTCGCCGCCATAGGCATCTGCACGCCCACCTCATTGGCCTTCAGCACGCGGATAAAATTCCCGCCGAGTATCTTCACAACATCCGCCTTCTTATACCCGCGCTTCAGCAGTTCGCGCGTGATCAGCGGATAGGTCGATACGTCGTCCAACTGCTGCGGCGGCGATTCGATACCGTCAAAATCGGAGCCCAGACCGACATGGTCCGGGCCGATCAGCCGAACGATATAATCGATATGATCCAGCACCAGCGACAACGGAGCCCTAAGCGAGTCGGTCTCACCCGGATATTTCTTCGAGAGATACTCGTTGATCGCGTATTGCGGCGCTTTTACTCGGGTCATACTGTCCACTTCAACTTTATGCCGCTGCAGGAAACGCGTTACCCGGGGCTGATAATTGCTGTCCAGGAAACCCGAATAAAAATTCACCTGTATGACGCCGCCATTCGCGCCGACTGCTTTTATCTGGTCGTCTTTCAGGTTACGCGGAACGGGACAAAGTGCATAAACGCTGCTGTGACTGCAGATGATCGGCCTGGTCGTCGTATGGATGGCATCCCAGAAGGTCCGCTCGCCGACATGTGACAGATCGACCAGCATGCCCAACTCATTCATACGCCGGACGATCGCCTTTCCCTTTTCCGTCAGCCCATAGGGAGTGACCGTGAACGCCTTGCTGGTTTCATCGAATGCCGAGGTGGCCCATGACGTGCTGTTGTTCCAGGTGAGCGTCATATAGCGAACCCCCCGGCGGAACAGGCTGTCGAGATACTCCATGTTGTCCTCGATCATATGTCCGCCTTCCACGCCCATCATCGCCGCCAGCTTGTGATGTTTAACGGCCTGCTCGATCCCCGCGACATCGGTGACGATTTGCATCCTGTCAGGATAACGGGCCGCAATCGAATAAAGACTGTCGATCTCCCGGTTTGCCTGCCGGAATGCGCTTCCCACGCCGTAATGATCGTCGCAAAATATGGAGAACACCTGTACATCCACTCCGCCTTTTTTCCACCTCGCCAGGTCGGACATGGCCTTTCCCGTCAGGTCGGTACCGATATCCAATCCCTTCAGCACGGCATCGCTCAGTACATCATTGTGCGTATCCACAACAATGGCCTTTTCGTGGATCTTCTCATACGATTGCGCAGTCGTCCGGCAAACGCCGCCGACCGCCAATGCTGCTAATAATAATAGCCTGTAACCCTTCATAGTAGTAGAAATTATTCCCTGTGAAAATCGAGGTCCTGAAAATCATAACTGAAATCCGTCAACGGGGATACCGGTTTCATCCGTATCCCGGACGCCTTCCCCTGCTCATCGAGAGAGAAGATCGCAAATGCATCGGCATTCATGCTCCTGGTGGTCCACCTGACGATGAACGAATTCCCCTTGTAAGCCAACATCTCTCCGCCTAGTTTCGGCGACCGCCTGCTCTGGAACCACAGCCGCCCGTTCTTTTCGGAAATGACCACCTCACCCAGCCACGCGTCCCGGTAGGTTCCCGTATATATGGCCAACTCCGCCCGACCCGCACCTGCCGCGCGGGCCGTACCCGCCCCCGCAACCTCCACCTCTTTCCAGATCGAGTCCGTCAGCTTTTTATCCTGTGCCGTTATCCGTTTCCGTATCGCTGCATACTCGGAAACCCTGTCGGTCCCCGTGATACCCAGGTAACCATCCTTGATCTGGTTGGTGACCGCAGAAAACGCAAAGCCCTCCTCCTGATTGGTCAGCACGATAATGCCCAGCCGCAGCTCGGGTATCATGGTGATCTGCGTGACCATCCCCTCGAGACCACCCGTATGACTCAGTTGTTTGTAGCCCTTCACATCATTGATAACGAACCCAAGGCCATAATCCGCGAAATGCGTTCCATAAGCACCCGGCCCTCCCAACGGCAGGATGGTTTGCGGCGCCCAGCGTTCGCGCATCACCGCCGGCGAGAGCAGCTGCCTGCCGTCGGGACCGTATTTCCCGCCGTCCAGGTGCATCTCCACCCATTTGCTCAGATCGGCGATGCTGGAATAAATGCCACCGGCCGCATAATCGACGACAGACTTATGACGGCGAATGACTTCCACTTTGCCGTCCACCCGTGCATGCCCGTCGATGACATCCGAGGTGTCGCGCAACCGGTCAAATCGCCCCGCACTATGCACCATCCCCAATGGCCGCATGATCCGCTGTTCGACAAAATCTTCCCAGGACATGCCGCTGACGCGCGCGACGACCTCGCCTGCAATGATATAAAGATTGTTGTCATAGGCATACTGCGACCGGAAACTGGTGGCGGGCTTTAGGTATTGCAGGTTGTGCAGGATATCTTCGATCGTGAAATCGCCGCCGTCGGGGAAGAACATCAGGTCGCCCGCACCCAGCCCCAGGCCGCTCCTGTGGCACAACAGGTCCCGTATCGTGAACTCCTCCGTTACCCAGTGATCATACAACGTGAATTCTGGGATATATTTCCGCACCTTATCATCCCATTTCAGTTTGCCCTCGTCGACCAGCATGCCCAACGCCGCGGTAGTAAACGCCTTGCTGTTCGACGCAATGCCAAAAAGCGTATTCTCATCGACCGGCTGCCGCGTCCCCAGCGACCGTACCCCATAACCCTTGGAGTGCACCACTTTCCCGTCCTTTATGACGCAAACGGCTATCCCCGGAACATCGAAAGCCCGCAACGTCCTTTCCGCCAGCGTATCGATCTGCACTTCGTTCAGCGGCTGCGGCGAACCGGGCAACTGTGCCGTTCCAACGGTCACCGCCAATAGCAGCAATGCAGTAGAAATTATTCTCATACTATTAGCTTTCAATAAATATACCCATATTTTCCTACATCAACCCTCTCAGCCGCAAACACTGCAACAGCATGATCGTTTTTCCATCCTTGATTTCCCCGGTCTTCATCATCTCCAACGCCCGCGCAAACGATAATTCGATCACTTCGATCTCTTCCTGCTCATGCTCGAGTCCGCCGCCCTCATGCACTTTCATCGATGGCGTGCCGCGTCAGGATCACAGCTCCATTCCCGCGGTCATAAGCCAATATATTGTATTTTTGTCAAATGAAAGAGGGGCGCCTTCCCACCATCAAAGAGATCGCAAAACAGCTGAATGTTTCCGTTTCCACCGTCAGCCGCGCGCTGCACGATCACCCCGGCATCGGCATGCGCACCAAGACGCGCGTAAAACAATTGGCCCGCGAGCTGGACTACGAGCCGAACCAGACGGCCATCTTCTTCAAACAACGAAAGACCTTCACCATCGGCGTCGTCCTTCCCAATTTGAAAGAAGAATTCTTCTCCGAGGCGATCAATGGCATCGAGGACGTTGCCACCCAACACAAATACAGCGTCCTTATCAGCCAGTCCAGGGACGATATCGAACGCGAACGCCGCATCGTGAGTACGATGAAGAACAACCGGGTCGATGGCATCATCGCCTCCCTGGGCGCCAATACCATATCCTATGATCATTTCACCGCACTCAAAAAATATGGTATCCCACTCGTCTTCTTCGACCGCGTACCCGCCCTTCCCGGCTTCAACAAGGTGTACTCCAACATGAATAGCGGCACCCGCGAGGCGATTGGGTTCCTCATCGAAAAAGGACATCGCCGTATCGCCGTCCTCAACGGACCCGAAAAAATGCGCTCCTCCAAAGAACGGACCGAAACCTACAAACAGGTCCTCATCAAAAAAAGATTGAAGATCGATCTCGGTCTCGTCGCCTATACCGATCTGTCCAGGGAAGATACCTTCAAAGCCATGCAGCAATTGCTCGCCCAACGCCCCCGCCCAACCGCGATCCTGGTGATCAACGACTATATCGCGCTCGATGCCATGCAGTATGCCCGCTCGCAAAAGCTGAAGATCAATAAGGACATCTGCTTCGTCAGCTATGCCAATCTGCCGATCACCAATTACCTGGAAAACCCTCCCCTGGCGTCGGTCGAACAATATCCGTACGAACAGGGCGCCAAAGCCGCCCGCGTCCTCATAGACCTTATCCGGAAAAACGAAAAGAACGACCAACCCCCGGGGCCCGAATCCTACCAGAACATCGTCATCAACGGACAACTGATCGTCCATGCCAAACGTTGAATTCACCGCAACCGTTTGCATATTGTCAACCCGTCTAACTTAACTAAGTTTACCACCCTATTCAATCATCATTCATGCACGATCAGGTCCTTGCAGCTTATGGATTTCCGGCGGATACCTCGGTTTCCCCGCATGGCAGCGGCCTGATCAACCACACCTGGCATGTGCACAGCGGCAAGGGCGACTTCATTCTCCAACGGTTGAACGATGCGGTCTTCACCCGGCCGGACTTCATCGCTGAAAATATTGAAATGGTAGGCCGGTACCTTACCGACCACTATCCGGGAACCGTTTTTCCACGACCCGTTAGATCGGTCGACGGCGAGACCATGATCGATGCCCGCCCGAACGGCTTTTACCGTATGTTCCCATATATCGGCGATTCCGTTACCATCGACGTCGTTCAGACTCCCGCCGAAGCGTTCGAGGCCGCCCGGCAATTCGGCGCATTTACCCGCATGCTCTCGGGGTTCCCCACCCGCCGTCTGCACGAAACCCTGCCAGGCTTCCATGACCTCACACTTCGCTACCGCGCCTTTGACGCGGCCCTGAAGGATGGACTTCCCGACCGCATTCGCACCTCCTCGCACCTGATCGAATTCCTGGTCTCACAACAACCCCTGGTCGCCGAATTCGAACACATCCGCTCCAATCCGGATTTCAGGAAGAGGGTCACCCACCACGACACTAAGATCAGCAATGTACTCTTCGACCGCAACGGCAAAGGCATCTGCGTCATCGACCTCGATACGGTTATGCCCGGCTATTTCATCAGCGACGTCGGAGACATGTTCCGGACCTATCTCTCACCAGTAAGCGAAGAAGAGGGCGATATGTCCCGGATATGCGTCAGGGAGGAATATTTCGCGGCAATCGTGGAAGGGTACCTGAAAGAGATGTCAGGGGTCCTCACTCCCGCGGAAAAAGGTTCCTTCGTCTATGCCGGCGAGTTCATGCTGTATATGCAGGCGCTCCGCTTCCTCACCGACTATCTCTGCGGCGACAAATACTATGGCAGCCGCTA
>Ga0068855_100001483_pt1 | contig 29355 bp, 19 predicted proteins | sample KBSCornC52_FD_66592 | JGI IMG/M metagenome (GOLD analysis project Ga0068855, IMG submission 66592) | Corn rhizosphere microbial communities from Kellogg Biological Station, Michigan, USA - KBS Corn C5-2 | ecosystem: Host-associated > Plants > Roots > Rhizosphere > Soil ... | reverse complement strand
AGCCCGTAATGGATTGCGGATATGTTCAAAACGGAATGCTTTCAGTTTTTCATCATTCAATCGTTCAAGACCATACGAAGAAGACACCTGTTGCAGTTGTTCGGTATCATTGCGATCGAGGATCCATTTTGCGCGTAAGGCGGGCAATCCTTTTTTTACGTCGATAGTGATGTTGGGATCGGTATACGGACCGCTGGTATCGTATACAGTAACCGGCGCATTTTTTTCTGTTGCATCACCTTTACCATGTAGTGTAGTATCGGTAAGAGAAATTTCACGCATGGCTACGGCAACATCGTGCAGTTGCCCTTTTACATATATCTTTCGCGAAGCCGGAAACGGATCGCAGGTAATTTTTTGCTGACTGGGAATAGTCTCCTTTTTCATAATAAATTTTTATTGGTGAATGGTCTGTTTGTGAAAGTGAATAATGAATGGATAGCGGTGCGCCACGGTTCGTTTGCCTCGTTAAGGTAACCGTGTCGATTGCTCACCCCCCTTGTGTAGCTCTGATCAGCATTACTTTATCGGCAGGACGCAGGAGATAGCCCGGCCATTCGGTTGAAGGAATAACCGTTTGATCAACAGCTACCGCCAAACCTGCTACAGGAATATTTAGTACCTGGGTAAGCAATTGCTCCAGTGAACATTGATCTGGTATGTCTTTAGATTGCTGGTTGATGATAATGTTCATTCTGATTTGGTTTTATACTTCAGGAATGAACACGGGGAAACGAAAGAGAAAGAATATGAGGAAGCCTTTCACTTTTCCCTTCGGCAGTATGAACTGCATCAGGTTCAAAGGGTATTATCTCAGTCCGCCATGGACACCCCTAAAGTGGCGTAAAGGTAGGGAAAAATTGAAATGAGCAAATTTTGATTTTTTAGCGTGGAAATGCGGAGGCGCAGAGCGAATCCTGAGCAAAGTCGAAGGACCCTTCCATGCTGCGTTTCCGCAGTTATATAAACAAAAAGAGGCTGCACAAATGCAACCTCCTAAAACCTATATATGTTATGGCTGAAAGATGTGAGCTTAATTAGCCTAATACTACTTTCTTATTGGAAAGCACATGGATCCAGAAGGAAACAGACAAGTAACTTGTTAATACAAGCAGTGCGGAAAAAGCATAATGTCCATGTTTAAAAAGGGCAATACTAACTATGCTTGCAATTACTATCATTACTATTGTCGTAAGCGTAAAGATCGTTTTCATATAAAAGTGTTTTAAGATGATTTTTTAAATGTTGTAAGCGTTTTGCTTTATGTAGTAATAGAGGGATAAAAAGACCGGAAGTTTATTAAAGAAATGTGAAGAAGTCAGAAAGACGGAAAAGTCCGGAAGTCGGAAAGCAAGAACATTTATAGTTGCTTTCTTTCGGACTTTACTGACTTCCTGACTTCCCGACTTTCGAACATGATATAAATCAGCACATAAGCTGATACTTTCCCACTCGTTTTATTCGTTTACCACATATCTTTGCTGAAATTTAACAGTAATTGAGTAAATGGTGGACGATAGTGTTTTTGATAGGCATGCTGGGGCAAACCTTCAGCAAAAGCCTTATCGTCCTGAACTTCAGGATGAATCAAAAGAAAATAGCCACCACTTTATGCGTGAACAGGTTTAAACCCAGGTCGTGCTGCCATGGTAAATGTTATCTGGATAAGCAGCTGGCTAAAGACGAAAAATCACAAAGTACTCCCCTCAATAATGGTTCAGGCTTTAAATTCGAAGTACTGCTTTATAGCGAAAAGAAAGCCGAAACCCAATTTATAGTATTGAACGATAACCCGGTATATACCTCCCGCTATATTGAACCGGTTTCACAAAAGGCAATTGCCTCCATTTTCCATCCTCCCCAATGTGAAATGAGAAATTAAAAATGAGTAATTAGAAATTAAAAAGTGAAAACCTTCCCTGGTTTTCTTACTTTCTCATTCCTCATTCTTTATTTATAATTTCTTATTACTAAGCCTGTTCCTTAGTTCCATTATTTCAACCATTATATAATATGATGGTTATGCTGCGCGCATTGAATGCTGATTATGTAGCCATTGATGCAGCATGGCCTGTCATATGTGTATACCAATTCGACTAGTATGAACAATTATATAAAATTGGTGCTGTTGTTTTTGATGATGTTGTCCTGTACTTTATCATATTCACAAGCGATCTATACCGGCAAGGTTATCGACGTTGTTACCCATGAACCGATTGCCCATGCATCCGTTCAGACTAAAAACACCAACCTGGGAACGACTACCAATAATAGCGGTGAATTTTCTTTATCCGTGACGGATTCAGTTCATGAATTGATCATTTCTTATCTGGGTTATGTAACGGCAAGCCAACGGATCAAAAGCAATCAAACGCCCATGTTGGTTGCTTTACAATCGAGCAACAACAGTTTACAGGAAGTAGTTATCAGTGCAAGCCGCACTGCGCAAAAACGCAGTGAAGCGCCGATCGCCATTGCCACTATCAGCAGACAAACCATGGAAGATACCAAAGCTACACGCATCGATCAGCTGGTAAATAAAGTAAGTGGCGTAAATATGGTGAACCTGGGTAATGAACAGCACGAAATGAGTATTCGTCAGCCGATGACCACCAAAAGTTTGTTCCTGTATCTTGAAGATGGCATTCCCATTCGCACAACAGGTTTATACAATCACAATGCCCTGCTTGAAATGAATTTGACAGCGGCGCGCCAGATCGAGATCATAAAAGGGCCCGCTTCATCACTATACGGAGCGGAAGCAGTTGGCGGCGCCATCAATGTTATTACACAAGCTCCTCCCGCTGTATTTACGGGTAATGTAAGTATTCAGGCCAACAACACAGGTTATAAAAGAACCGATATACAGGTGGGCAATACATTTGGAAAGTTTGGATTGCTCATAAGCGGATATTATGCAGATCGCCACAACGGACCGGTTGATCATAGCGATTTTCACAAAGCCGCATTGACAATCCGCGGTGATTATGCCGTCAATGATAAAACGAAATGGGTAAATGATATTACATACATAAATTACTACAGCGATATGCTGGGAGCGCTCGACAGTGCGCATTTTGCCAATAAAGATTACAGCACGCCGCAAACATTTACCTATCGCAAGGTGCCTGCCATACGATACAAATCGCAGTTGTTTCACCAATGGAACAGCAGCAGTTCAACGCTGGTATCGGTGGTTTACCGCGACAATTCGGTGCAGCAAAATCCATCGTACCGGGTAAAAAATTCAGCTACCAATCCTTCGCTGGCATTTGGTGAGATCAACAATAGTTCATTCAACACCTATATGCTGGTAGCACAACATCAGCAGTCATTCAGCTTTTTAAATAGTAAATTGATTGCAGGTGTAACATTTGATAACAGTCCCTCCAGGTACTACAGTAACTTTATCAATATCGACCGCGACAGCCGCGGGTATTACGTTAATTACACTACATCCGATTCTGTACTCAGCAAATACAAAACCGGCATTAACAATCTGGCGTCTTACATTCATTACGAAGCTGAACTGGCAAAGGGTTTGAAAGCCACTGCTGCCCTGCGCTATGATTACTATCATTATAATTTTGTAAATGCGCTCCCTCCCTCTGCTTATACAGGCGCTCCATCTACAAAAAATAATTTCAAACATGCTTCTCCCAAAGTAGGACTTACGTATAATTATCATGGCATAGGCGTGTATGCGAATTATAGTGAAGGATTTGTTCCTCCTCAGATCAGCGATCTATATACCGGCGTACAGGTGCCCTACCTTGGTCCGCAAATATTTTTTAATTATGAAGCGGGTGGATGGTTCTCTCTGCTGAAAAATAAATTATATGCAGACTGGAGCTGGTACCTGTTAAAGGGAACCAATGAGATCATCAGTGTTAAAAATGCCGACGGATCAACTGAAAACCAGAATGCCGGTAAAACAAAACATACCGGTATTGAATATGGCATTACATACCGGCCTGTTAACGGATTATCGCTTCGCTTCAGCGCTGCCAACAGCAAACACACCTTTATTGATTATGTTGAAAAAGGTGTTGCTTATAATAATAATGAACTGGCCGGTGGACCGCATTTTATAGCCAATGCAGAAGTGATGTATAAACCTTCTTTTGTAAAGGGGCTGCGGTTGGGCGCGGAATGGCAGCATATCGGTTCATACTATATGGATAATGCCAATACCCAAAAATATAACGGATATGATGTGGTAAACTTTCGGGCCGGTTACAGCCTGCAGCATTTTGAAGTATGGGTAAATGCCATAAATGCCACCAATGTTTATTACTCTACACTCGCCAGTAAAGCGGGCAGTACGGTTAGTTATAATCTCGGTGATCCGAGGGAGATTAATGTAGGCTTTGCTTATCGCTTTTAAATTATCGAATGCTAAATATTGAATGTCGAATGTTGAAGGAAATATAAAGTATTCTATACTTCAACATTCAACATTTAAAATTCGACATTCAATATTCTAATCCTTCTTCTGCGTACGATATTGTTTCGGTGACAAACCGATGATCTTGCGAAAGCGTTTGGAGAAATAATACGGATCGTCGAAGCCCATGCTCAAGGCAATATCCTTTACCGAGCTGGAAGTAAAATCAAGCTGCTGACTGGCCTTTTGCATTTTCATCTGTATGAAATAGTCAATAGGCGCATAACCGGTTTTCTGCTTAAATAAACTGGAAAACCGTGAAGCAGAATAATTATAATGACTGCTCAGTTCCTGCAGGGTAATATTTTCGTTGATGTGTTCCTGCATGTATAAAATGGCGCTGTCAACGCAATCCATTTTATCAGTAGAACTAACCGTTGTTTGTTTGGAGTTATAAATAAACAGACTGAGAAAATGCGGCAGACATAAATTAGCGAAGATCAGGTTATCGGTACTATACCCGAGTTCAAGCGCCTTATACATTCTTGAAAACATGGTAAGGATCTCTCCGCTATTCTTGATATAGGCAGGTTTGAAATGCTTTTGTACTGCCTGCAAACCGTTTAGCTGAGGAACAGATTCGCCGCCAAAATGAATCCAGTAAATAGTCCAGGGATTATCATCGGAGCTGCCATAGGCATGCTCAACATTTTGAGGTAACACGAAGAACTGGTTGGGACCAACCTCCGACTTCTTATCGCCTATCTTATACCATCCATATCCATCGACGCAATAAAATAAAAAGTTCTCAGGCAATCCTTTTTTACGATAGGTGTAATGGCCTTTCGCATTCGGGTAGTAGCCAAGGCTGCAGACGTATAGCTGATTCAATAAGGTGTTGGATTGTACTTTAGATTTCAACACTGTCTTAGGTATCTCTATACGCTGGCGGCCTATGCCATACCAGATATTTTTGTGTGATCCTTCTTTATTTCGAGCGCTCATAGGTTATAACAGTCTTTCTGGTACTGCAAGATACTTACATTCATTGATTTTGAAATCAACAGTTGGTAACCAACCGTTATGGAATGAGATTAAAAGCACTAAAAGTCTGCAAAAAATAGCCTTTCGTCGATTGAACTTACATAACCGCAGAGGCACGGAGCCGCAGAGAAATTGATAAAATGTTCTCCGCGCCTCAGCGTCTCTGCGGTAAAATTTGCTTCAGGTTGCCTTATCTTGCAGACATATTAACTCTATACGCTTCATGAATAAAAAGGTTGTATGCTTTATTGCCTGTATACTCGTTTATCTGCCTATAATTTTACAGGCACAACCTGTGGTACCAGATGCATATAACGTTATCTGGACTTCTCAAAGCAATAATGCAGGAGGATCTATGCCTTGTGGCGGAGGCGATATAGGATTAAACGTATGGGTTGAAAAAGGTGATCTGCTAATCTATATAGCAAAAAGCGGCACCTTCGATGAAAACAACGCCTTATTAAAAGAAGGCCGAATACGTGTAAAACTGACACACAACCCTTTCGATGGCAATAACTTCAAACAGGAACTCAAATTAGAAGAAGGGTACGTTAGTATCGACGGTAAAAACGACAATGTTCAAACCAACATAAAAGTGTGGGTTGATGTATTCAGACCCGTAATACATATTGATATTGCTGCCTCCTCCCCCGTACAGGCAACAGCTGCCTATGAAAGCTGGCGTTATAAGGACCGTATAAATACAGGAAAAGCAAACAATGGCAATTCTTATAAATGGTCACCTCCCGGTGAGGTTATTACTTATAAAGACAACATTAGTTTTACAGGGAATGCAGTGCAGTTTTATCATCGGAACAGGGCCGATAAGGCCAATGTATTCGACGTAACGGTTAAGCAGCAAGGGCTCGATGCTGTAAAAAGCCAGCTATACGATCCGCTTACGCATCTCACCTTTGGCGGCATCATGCAAGCTGCCAATATGCAGGCAGCCGGTACCTATACAGGCACCTATATCAATACAGACTTTACAGGATGGGAACTGCAAAGTAAGAAAGCCAGCCGCAATTGTCATATTGTAGTTTATTTGCATACCTCTCAAACAGATTCAACATCAGCATGGCAAAACGGACTGCAACAAGTTATAACCGATGCGACACTGCACGACAAAACAGCCTGGCAGCAAACACGCAACTGGTGGAAACAATACTGGCAACGCAGCTATATTCACATCTTGCCTAGTCATCCCGATACAGCGTCGGCCATATGGCAGGCCGGCCGCAATTATCAGTTGTTCCGTTATATGCTTGGCTGCAATGCCTTTGGAAAATACCCTACGAAGTTTAATGGAGGTCTGTTTACATACGATCCTTCCCTTACCGATACATCATTACGCTTTACCCCCGACTTCCGCAACTGGGGCGGCGGTATTCATACTGCACAAAACCAACGACTGGTTTATTTCCCTATGATAAAAAGCGGCGACTATGATGTAATGAAAGCAGAGTTCGATTTTTATATGCGTTGTTTACGCACTGCCGAATTACGCAGTGAAATATACTGGAACCATAAAGGCGCCTGTTTTGCAGAACAACTGGAAAACTTTGGTTTACCCAATTGCACGGAATACGGATGGAAACGCCCTGCCGACTACGACAAGGGTATGGAGTACAATGCCTGGCTGGAATATGAGTGGGATACCGTACTGGAGTTTTGTTTAATGATGCTCGAAACCGAACGGTATGGAGGGGATGACATTCATGAATACATTCCGTTTATTGAAAGCTGTCTGCGCTTTTTCAATGAACACTATCAATACCTGGCTGGCAAAAGGGGAAGAAAAACCCTCGATGGTAATGGACAACTAATTCTCTTTCCTGGCTCGGCAGCAGAAACCTATAAAATGGCCTACAATGCCAGTAGCACTATTGCGGGACTGCACACCGTACTAACGAGGTTACTGGAATTGCCTTCTTCTTATCTGTCAGATTCATCACGCGCTAACTGGCGGGTAATGTTATCACGCATACCACCGATCAGCTATCGTCAGTTTGGCAATCATACTACGATTGCACCGGCCCGCCTGTGGGAAAGGATAAATAATACCGAGGAACCTCAACTGTATCCTGTTTTTCCCTGGGGTATATTTGGCATTGGTAAACCGGGGCTGGATACCGCTATCAACACTTTTAAATACGATACAGACGCGATTAAATTCAGAAGCCCTGTTGGCTGGAAGCAGGATAATATTTTTGCGGCCCGACTGGGTTTAACCAATGAAGCGTCGCAACTAACCATACAGAAATTAAAAAATAGTGGTCGCCGTTTTCCTGCATTCTGGGGGCCCGGTTATGATTGGGTTCCCGATCACAACTGGGGCGGCAGCGGAATGATTGGTTTACAGGAAATGTTGTTGCAGGCCGATGGTAAAAAGATCTGGCTCTTTCCTGCCTGGCCTAAAGATTGGGATGTGCACTTCAAATTACATGCGCCATACAATACAACTGTTGAAGCTACGGTACGGAATGGTAAAGTACAATCATTAATAGTTGTCCCTAAAGAACGGGAAAAGGATATTATAATGATGTTTTGATTTTTATAGATAATAACCTCTTATTTCGTTTTCGCAGCGTGAAATATTCTCTTAGTTTACTGTAATAAGCCGATAACAACTAAAATATCACTTTCGCAATATGATATATGGTGAGCGCAATATGGCAAATCCTGATAATAAACAGTTTTTTCCCTTAGGATAGTTTACAAAACAAAAAAGCAGTTTTGTAATACACATAGTTTACCTGGCTAAACAAAATATAACTTGCGAAAAAGGAAAAATAACCTGCGAAAACGAAATATAATTTAGCTAAACAGGTATAGCGAAATGAGAAAAGGAAACATCATGTGATATAAACGAAATAACACTTTATGTAAGGGTAATATCACGTGATATTTTGAAATAACAGGTTGCGAAAACGAAAAAACAGGTTATGATTACGAAATCATAATTGCTAAACAAAATCACATCAAAACTACCAGGAAATTTAACTATATTGGTTCAATAGCAAGTAAAACCAGGGCAATTTCCATGAAATCCATATCATTTATTCTTTTGTTCAGCATATTTTGCAACTCTGTAAATGCGCAATCACCCTGTTCCGGGATAAAATACATAGATCAGTTAGCAGTATCGCCGCCAGAACCTCCCATACAGGATTTCAGAAAAATAGAATATAACGAGATCCCCGATTCACTAAAAAACAGAATTAAAGCTGAAATTATAAAAGAAACATCCTCCTCCTTTTTCAAAGGACTGAAGGTAAAAGAAGTAAAAGTTTTCGATTCGGCAGTAAATGAAAAGCTGTTTACACCTACTGCGATTTACGATGCCAACGAAAACCCCGTTGATTTTTTATATGTCATTTTTTATGAAGAATTATTTAAAGACATTCCTTTTGTTTTTAAACTGGAAGTAAAACAAAACGGTGAGCTATTGAAGAAGGGACAGTTTGAAGGCATTGTAAATCAGAAAAAGAAGATCATTCCCTGCAGCAAAGCACTATCAATAGCAGCATCAGATAAAGAAGCTCCCATCACCAAACCCGGCGATCTGTATATCTACTATAACGATAACTACAAAACGATTGTATGGCAGATCATGGAAGCCGACAATACCAATGGCGACAGCCAGCACGTAACGGTGATAGACGCATTTACCGGTGATATCTTAGATAAGAACGAGTTCCTGAAAGGAAGCACGAATTTTGAATCGACGCCCTGATGCGCTTACCTTCTCAACCACACTGCCATATCACACTTACCTCTGTTGCCCCATGCATAATAAGGTATGAGCGTTAATTTAACGGGTGCAGCATTGGTGCGTACTTGTTTATATAAAGCCTTTGACCAATCGGTTTTGGGCTCCAGCAAGGCAGTGCCCTGCAAACTGATGACCTTGCTTTTATCAATGGTTTTATAAACAGGATGCAGATCATTCTTAACAGGCAATATGAGATCAAATACATCGGAACCGGCAGGCAGATCGGTTGATTCAACACAATATACTACCGGTCCGCGTTTTACCGCCACCTGGTTACGTGTTTCTTCTACCAGCGGATTGCTTTCAATCAATGTCACCGGCATATCAAGATTCAACTCTATTACATCACCAGCCTTCCATGTACGATTTATAGCAGCATATGTCGCTGTTCCAGCCGTAACCGAAACAGGTTTACCATTTACTTTCATATCGGCCTTATTGCACCAGCCGGGTATCCGCAGAAAGATAGAAAAAGGATTTGTAGCCGCTTTTGATACGATTATTTTTATATGACCATCCCAGGGATAATTGCTTTGCTGCGTTAATTGAACCGCACTGCCGTCTTTTAACTGCGTTGATAATGTATTATCACCATATAAATGAACCCACAATCCTTTATCAGAAACAGTATAGGCATAATCGTTTACCTCTGCCATGGTACGCACGGTATTGGGCGGACAACAATTAGATAAGCTGATATAAGGCACCCGTCCCCCACTCCATCGTAATGCATAAGGATAATCAGCCGACACACTGAGCGGATTCGTATAAAAAAACTTATTGCCATCAAGGCTGATACCCGATAGTATCCCATTATACAATTCCAGTTCCATTACATCGGCATATTTTGCATCGCCGCTCAGCAATAACATGCGCCAGTTCCATAACATGTTACCGATATTGGCGCAGGTTTCGTTATGCGCTGTCAAACCGGGCAACTGATAAGCCCTTCCATATGCCTGATGCGTTTGTTGTATCTCGGGCGGACTATAAGAAACACCATAAGGTGACACACCATCATATAAGGCGCCGCATCCTCCGGTAACATACATTTTTCGATACACCACATCGTCCCATATGTGATGCAAACAATCCATCAGGGAATCATCGCCGGTCTCGGCATATACATCAGCCACACCGGCATATAAATAATTTGCACGTACCGCATGCCCCATCGCTGTTTTTTGCTGACGGAAAGGAATGCGGTCCTGGTTATCATCAGTACCATTGTCTACCAATCCGCGGATATTTATAAGATTGATCGCGAGCTGCAGATACTTCGGATCTTTTGTGGTACGGTATAATTCGATCACACCCATATAATGCGACGGACAAATAGCATTGCGTGCCAGTTCAGGAGAAGAACGCTTATAGAAATTATCCAGATAATCGGCCGCTTTAATGGCAATGTTCAGTAGTGTCTTTTTACCGGTTGCACGATAATGAACACAGGCTGCCGTCATGAGGTGGCCCATGTTATAGGTTTCAAAATTCAATCTGTCTTCAAACGCTTTTACATTATCTGCTTTTCTTTCTGCAATGATTACGGGTGTATGAATATAACCATTGGCACGCTGACATTGTGCAATAGTAGCGATTACCGTATCCATCATTACATCGAGCCTTTTATCTTTTGTAACGGCGTACAGACTAGCGACGCCTTCGATGAGTTTATAAAAGTCGCCATCGTGAAACGGAGGGCCTTTGTGCGAACCGGTATCCTTTCCGGCTGCAATTTCAAAATTTCTATAGGCATGGCTGATGTTAGGGTCAGTATAGGTACGCCACAAATGCGGCACCATAGAATCTTTACATACCTGCAAACGCTCGCCCCAAAAACCGTTTGTCCAAACCACAGAAGTCATATCTACAGGTTTCAGTTTGGCATATTTGCTACCACTGGTATTCACCAGGCTGTTGTTCTGGCAATACACGAGATCAGCAACAAGCAACAGAATGAACAAAAGATGAATACGCTTCACAATTTGAAAATTTGATAATGAACAATTATTTTACCGCAGAGCCGCGGAGACGCAGAGCACTTCATTTCTCTGCGCCTCTGTGTCTCTGCGGTTATATTTAATTCCTTTCAATACTCAGGGTTACGGGGCCAAGCAATCCTGCCGGCAGCAGGGGTTTATCTTTCATTGGTACCGCAGTGGCATTGGTCCAGGTGATGCGTTCTTTTTCAGGTAACGATGCATCACCGATCAGTCTGTTTGCCCACGTATTAGTTACTTCTATCCGTAACTGATTTTTACCGGGATGTACTGCACTGGTAATATCAACACGATAAGGAGCCGTCCAAACCACACCGCAATATTTATCATTCACATAAACAGCAGCCAGGTTAGCCACTTTTCCGGCGTCTAACCATACCTTCTCGCGCATCTTTGCATTCCTCCAATCAAATACGTTGGTATATGCTGCAGTGCCTGAATAATAGCGAATCTTATTATCAGCATTGGCGGACCAGTCTTTCAATTGTTCAAATTGAACAGGTTGTATGGGACCGCCCTTTGTACTATCGAAGGTTACTGTCCACACCTGTCGGATCGTATCAACTGAAACAAGGTTTGGCCGGTTTTTACCTTTGGCAACAGAAGCGAGCGATGTGCTTTCACGCAGAATAATAAACAACGATCCGTTAGCAGCGAACTGCAGCGGTATTTGCGTGCGTCCGTTCTTAATATTAAAATTATCAGCCTTCTGCTGATCGCCGGTTACCGGATTCCATATTTCGGGCAGGCGGCCTGCTCCATTCAACCATATGGTAATTTCCCGTTCTTCGTTCTGTTGATTGCTGATAAAATAAATATCAAAATTCTCTCCTTTGCGATGCGTCCATGCAATGCCGCCAACCGGTTTACCGGAATAATCTGTTGCCTCCACATCTTTTTCTATTCCCAGCGAACGGAATGAGCTTTCATGATAAGGGCCTTGTATAACCCGACCTTTTGATCCGTAGTCCAATGCCTTTTTTCTTGAAGGAAACTGCTTCCATATTTCTTCGCCTACTTGCTTTACCTTTTTATCAGATTCCGGAAACTGCGTCAAACTATATGATTGCTGTGGCGCATCATTCACAATTATAGTAGCGCCGGCTTTCACCAGCTGCGCTATTTTCGCTGCAACAGGAGCAGTCATTCTGGTTTTTGAAGGAGATAATGGATTTGGCTGCGGCAGTATGAGCAATTTATAACTGGCGCCTCCGGGAAATTCAACACGTCCATTATGATAAGTGGCCTGCAGTAACACATCGGGATTGAATGAATCATATGCATATCCATGCAACGGATCAATCCAATTCTCAGGATCAGCCATATTAGCTGAATGGGTAACACCCACGGGCATAGTGCGTAATGGAGTACCTATATTGGCCAACCGCTTTTTCTCATGCTGCACTACAGAATCGCCAAATATGCCGGGCAGTGTACTTACCAGCCTGTCGGGTAATACAGCGCGACGCGGAATTTCTTCACCGGTAAACACAGCTATGTCTGCAACAGGTTTACCCATTTGCAATAAAGCCTGACACCGTTGTGCATATTCAACCCATGCTCTGCCAGGTTTCCACCATGTTTGATCACGCTGAAAAAACAATCCGATTCCACCTAATGTCATTCCCGGCTTTCGGTCCATCCACGGATTTTCCATAAACACATGATACACCAGTCTGTTAATGCCCAATGCATAATTGCGATCGGCCAGTGTTTTTAACAGGCCGGGATGTTCATCCCACATTATTCGTAATTCGGTAAATGCTTCTGCCTGTACAACAGGTTTGCCATAGATATGAGCGCCGGAAATGGCGTCGAGCATATCGTTGGGCTTGTCGTGGGTTGGACTGCGCAGCCAGAATTCTCCCATAGGAAGGTCAGCCTGGCTATAATGTAATAAGCCATCGCTCGTCATGGTAGGCGCCACACTTTCAGCACTGAATACACAGCCCTTTTCATGGGCCAGGTTCTTCAGCGTAACATAAAAATTATCTTTTACCAGCTCTGCAATGGTTTGCCGTACATCATATAAAAAACGTTCACTTACATCAGCACTTTCTACAGGAACACCGGTCATGGCAATGAGAAAAGGCAGACAATCATATCCGCGCCGTTTTTTAAATTCACTGCTGAATACAGGCGACCAGTTCTGACTGCCGCATTCCCAGCTATCAACGTGAAATATTTTCAATACTTCCTTTGCCAGTTCAGGTCCTGCCTGATTGATTGCTTCGCCAAACCATTTATTAAACTGCAATCGAACGGCATCGGGGTTAAACTTGTCGCACTCCAGTCCTTTTCCACCACCGCCGGTTGCATTAGTTAATCCGGTTGATGTATGTCCTATTCTGATGATCGTCCACTCACCTGCAGGAACATCCCATGTAAGGCGGCCATCGGGGCTCATTTTATTAGTAATATTAATAATGCGGTCAAGCGGCACACATAATGAATCAGGGACCTGTGCGTTAGTGGTTCTTTCACTTACACGCCAAACGAGACCACTTTTTCCTTCATACTGATGAATGACCGGTTCGCCGGATAATTCAATACCAGATATTTTTAATGTCGGTTTCCATTTGGCAGCATCCAGGTCTTCGGCCCCCGGCTCCGATCCTTCTTTATCATAGACAAATCTGAAATAGCGCGCAGTAGTGGCGGGAATAGCATAGGTTACATCTGCTTCATTATCTTCCCATCCATGCCTCGGCGGTTGCATCTGTTCCAGCACTTTGAATTCTTTTCCGTCGTTACTTACTTTGATCAGTAATCGTTTTGCCTCGTAACTATTTCCATTGGCGTGTATAACAATGGAGCGACAGGTAAAGGGTTCTTTATATTCATATTGGATCCAGCAGGCGCTATCGCTTTTAAAAGTCTGCTTAGCTCCTTTTTGGGCAAGAAACTGCGGCGCTGCACCAGCCACACTGCTGGTAACTACAGGCACGAGCGATGTATCTGCAATGGCCTTTTTGATCATGGTGGGAAAGGCAAACACTGCTATATCTTTATAATAATGTTCTCTTGTTTCGGGTTGTGGTAGTACTTCATTGAATTGTTTTTTACCACCGGTATAGGTTTTAGTCCATACAATTCGCTGCATTGACAGTTCAGGTGTAATCCATGGACCGCCTGCGAGTGCAAAACCATCGCTTACGTGCATGGCAAGTTGCAGGTTCAGCCGTTTCGCTTCCTGCATGGCAAATTTTACAAGTTGCCACCATTCAGGCGTTAATTGTTCTGCCGGCGGATTTATCAATGGCGGATTGGCAGCACCTTTAATAAACATCATATAAGCGCCGCCAATGCCTGTTTCTTTCATTGCCTGCAGATCGGCAGCAATACCTTCTTTTGTTACAGCCGCCTGCATCCAGTACCAGAACACCCAAGGCTTTGCCTGTTCAGGAGGATGACGGAATAATTCATCGAGCGAATCACTCAAACGCATCCCTGAAGCATGTGAAGCTCCCGGTCCCTGTGCCTGTGAAGAAAGAAAAAGCAGCAAACAACTATAAATTAATGCTACAGCTTTTTTTGCCATTCAATATTTTTTTAAATAAAGAATCACATCTTCCACGAAAATTTTACCGCAGAGGCGCGGAGACGCAGAGAACTCCTTCGCGCCTCTGCGACTCTGCGGTTATATTACTTCCAAACCCCCAACGTCTTCTTTCTTTACCGATGTTTCTTCCGTTATTACTTTTTCTTTTACCGGTCGCCTGCGCCAGAAATTGGCGAGGATAGAACCCGAGATATTCATCCACGGACTAAACACGGCAGCCGGTAATCCCAATGTACCCAGTTTTTCCATTCCTGCCGCGAGGCCGGATGCCATACCGGCGTTTTGCAATCCCACTTCAAATGCAATCGTACGGGCCGAGTTTTTATCGAGTCTGAATAAACGTGCCAGCCAGTATCCAAAGAAATAACCTGCTGCATTATGGATCACTGAACAGATAAATAACAACCAGCCGGTCTTTAATAAATTATCATGACCCGCAGCCGTGGTAACCGTTGTAAAGTAAACAATTCCGAACATGGAACAATACGGCATAAAACGGTCAAGCTGTGGATAGCGCTTCGCCAGCAGATGATAAAAGATCCCTGCGACAATAGCGCCTAATAAGAAACCAAATATTTCTATTGATTGTAAAAGCTGTGCAGAGGCAATATGGGCAGATAAAAAGCTCCACCATCCCAATGGCAAAGCCCATAGCCAGAACACGGCAATAATAAAAAGCACAGTGATTAGTCTTATGCCTTTGGGTGTTGCATTTTTCATATAGTCGTGCAACAAGGCAGCGCCAATGGGTACAATTACAATTTTAATGATCTCCATCATCATATTCACTACATCGATATGCACGAGTGTGCCTGCCAGCAGCTTCATTAATAACGGTGTAAAAAACGGCGCTGCCAAAGTAGCCATAGCAGTTACCACTACCGATAGCATGAGGTTGGCTCTTGCCAGATATACCATTACGTTGGAGGCTAAGCCGCTCGATGTAGATCCGATGAGTATAATGCCTGCAGCAATTTCGGGTTCAAAATGAAAGACGCGTGTAAGCAGTAATCCCATTAAAGGCATGATGGTGAAATGGCACACCAGTCCGATCACTACGCCCCTTCCCGTTTGCGCCAGACCTGAAAAATCTTTCAGCTTCATTTGAATACCCATACCGAACATTACCATTTGTATGATCACCAGCATGAGCCATTTGTTCCTGAGATCAACTGCACCCCAACTGGTAAAGGAGGCAGGATATAACATGCCTGCCACCACCGCTGCAATAATCCATGCTGTATACCGGTATCCTTTTAAAAAAGGAACAGCTCCCAATCCTATAGCCACACTTGCAGCAGTACATACCGCCGCAGGTTTATACCAAAGCGGTTCCTGCAATACGATGCCGATCAGCAACGCAATTGCCGCCGGTATGGTAATTATCAAAAACAGTCGGGATACGTTCTTCATATGGGTTTTTCACTACTTAAAGAATAGAAGCAATATGTTGTACGGCAATGGTCGGACTAGCCAGAATAGGCACTTTTTTATCTTCAGCAGATAAACCATCTGCTACACGCGCCATGGATGCCTGCGCCAACACAATAACATCTGCCCTTGATGAAAGATCCTTTAATGCCTTTGCCACCATTTGATCATGCTTTGCTGCATCACCGCTCATAAGCGCGTCGAACGCGCCTTCGCATAAGACTGCTTCCAGTTCAATGGTTTTACCGGCAACGGCTGCCCTTCTTTTTACCAGGTCACTGGTGGGTTGCAGCGTAGTTGATAAAGTAGCTACTACGCCAATTCTTTTACCGGTTTGTACGGCTTTGTCGGCCATAGGCTGATCAACGCGTAATACCGGAATACCGGTTAATGCGGCTGACGCTTCCACTGCTGCGCCGATAGATGAACAGGTTACCAGAATAAAATCAGCGCCGGCAGCTTCTGCCGATCCTACATAATTCACCACTCTTCTTGCTGTGGCGGGTGTTAATTCTCCGCAACTGATCACGTTTTTGATAAGGCTGTCATCAACGATATTGAACACTTTTACCTGTGGCAGATACTGACTAACCAATTGCTGAAATACAGGCACCAATGTAGCTGATGTGTGTATGAGCCCTAATGTCTTTTGTTGCATATGCTTTATTAATTCAATTTATAACTTTGTAATAATTATTAACATCTTTGCGTCCTTTGCGGATCCTTTGCGTTCTTTGCGGTGCTCTTTTGCGTCGATTTTGGGAACGCAACCCCTTCGACTTCGCTCAGGGCGCAGAGAAGACGCAAAGATCGCAAAGCAGTACTACCATCCCCCATCCCGTAGAATCTCAAAATAGTTTTCTGCGCCTACCTGTCCGCCTTTGAAATTTACTTCAAGCCCATCTATAGGTGATCCCGGAGCAGAAGCCTTGCACAGTGGCGCTCCGGGAACCAATGCGGCAATCATTTCTACGGCTTCAATACCCATAGCTCGTGCGGCATAGCTGCTGGTATCGCCGCCAGCTATTACAATTCTTCGTAACCCGGTTTGTGCTGCTGCCATTTTGGCCAATGTACCCAATATGGCTCCGGTTTTTTGTGAAGGCAAATGAATATCCTGTTTTTGTGCAGCGCCACCTGTATGAACAATTACATTTTTCCCATTACTCAATAATCTGATCACTTTTTCTGTAGCCGACAGAAGCGACGGCTCATCATTATCCAAAATATCCGCGGCGTCGATCAGCACATCTTCAAAACCTATTGTGTCGGCATAGATGATCTGACCTGCAGTAACAGGTGAACAACTGCCGCATATAACCAGTAATGGCTCGGCTTTTCCGGGATGCGGCCATTCGTGAACAGGTTGCAACAGAGTTGTTTTATTCCAGTATTGCCCCAATGCCATTTCAATACCCGATGAACCTACAGAGAACAAAGTACCTGCATCAGCACGCAGATCAATCAACTCTCCCAGTATTGATAACTGCTCCTCGTACAGGGCATCAAATAAGATCACCTCAGATCCATCCATGATCAATTGATCAATTTCATTATTAAGCTCGTTGTTCGATCCGGATAACTGAATGATATTAATTAATCCTGTTCGTTTTGTGGTTTGTTTCGATAAATGCAAACGCAGATCACTTTCATCGGCCGGTGTAACGGGATGTACGCTCATCGACGGATGCCTGTCTAACCGGTAAATATTTCCATTGCTGCCAATACCCATGCGGGCGAATAAATTTCCGAACAAACAATATCTGCCTAAAACCGGTGCAGCTACTAACAGAGGAATGAACTTGTTTTTAAAAACTGCCGCGCCTGTATCAATCGCTTTTCCTATACTTCCTGTTACAGGCGATGAATCGAACGTAGAGCACACTTTATAATGCACATGTCGCGCGCCTGTTTGTTTTAATTGTTCAAAAGCAGGCAGGAGCGTTTGTTCCATTTGCAGTGGCGACATGGCGCGTGTAGAACCTGCCACGCCAAAAGCATTCAGGCCGGGATATTTCTGTAGCTGTGCTGCAGATGGCGGTTCTATGAACAGGGCAGTCTTTGCTCCTGCCCTCGTCATAAACTCCAGCGCATCCGTAGAACCGGTAAAATCATCGCCGTAGAAGGCGAGTAATATATTTTGATTGTCGCTCATGTTTTTACTTCTTACCGAACTGCTTTACCGACTCTGCGAACTCAGGATATTGAGCAGCGGCCTCCTCAATACTTAAGCCTTTAACTGCTGCATGCCATGCCTGCTGTAAAGCCATTACGCCTGCAGCTGCACCCATGGGATGTGCCATGATGCCACCACCGGCCATATATAATAGATCAACTGTTCTTGTCAAACGATAGGTTTCAGGCGCTTGTCCGCCCCACTGACCCGATGATACTACCGGCAAAACCGACTGATGATCATACATGGGTTCCAGACAAGCCTGGATAGAAGCGACTACCGAACTATCGCTTTCCCAGAATTTATTCTGAATACCGTTTACGTGCAACTGATCAACACCTGCCAGTCGCCACAATTTTTGATATGCCTTGAAATCGATGCCCAGCAAAGGATGCCGCGTTAACATACCCCATCCATTGCGATGCGCATGAATAGCCAGCTGCCGCTGATCGCATATCTTTTTCACAGCACTCATACCCACGCTGTTGATACTCACCATAGCACAGGTACCACCGCTCTTAATTATTTTTTCGTAGCGCTGCAACATCTCATCAATTTCACCGCTGATGTTGAAGGCATACATTACTTTTTTACCGGTTGTATCGGCATGGGCATTGATCACTTTCATCACTGCATCTACCCGGGCATTGAATGATGAATTGGCTGAAGACGACATTAGTTCATCATCTTTTATAAAATCAATACCGGCGCCCACCAATGTTTTTACGATATCAGCGGTTTGCTGCGGCGTAAGACCAATGCTTGGTTTAATAATGGTACCGATCAATGGTCTGTTCTCTACACTGGTCAATTTCCGGCAACCGTCTATACCAAAAGCGGGGCCTTTATAGTGTTGTGCAAATGAAGGTGGCAGTTCTATATCCATTAATTTCAATCCCGTAAACTGACGTAGCTCGTATAAATTACCCTGCAAGGTTGAAATAAGTACAGGCAGGTTATATCCGAAATTTTCAATACTCCATGATACTTTTAATATTGCCCGATTGTATTTACCTGAACTGCTTGTTACGCCGGGTAATGCCGGTGTATCTACTGTTTCCAGCGGCTGTACGCTTTCTACTCTTGCAGCAAAGCGTTCTTTCAGCTCTTCAGTTTCGCCGGGAACGGCAATAAATGTTCCGGAAGATTGCTCACCGGCCAGTACGGCTGCCGCCGCTTCAATATCCAACGGCGTTTCTATATAATAGGTTGCTGTTATTCTTTCCATTTGTTATTCGATTATAAAAAATGCAGAGCTAAGAGATAAAAGAGTTGAAAGAGAAAAAAGAGAATTCTCCTTATCTTCTTTTTCTCCTTTAGCTCTTAGCCTTGTATTTAATTGTATACTCTTTACCTGCCTCCACTGTCATCTCATATATATTATCTCCCTTGCTTGTTATTGTGCCTTCTTTACACATCGGTTTTGAATCGCTTTTAAAACGAAGCGTACCGGTTCCTTCACTGCCTTTTATTCTTATTTGTGTGGCATTGCAATATATACTGACCTCACCATGCGGCGTAGGCACTTTTCCTTCCATCCATTGTAAACCACCCAGCACAGGTTCTGCAACCCAGGTAGCATAACCAGGCGTCAACGGTTGTACACCTAAATAATATTTTCCCAATAAATAGATCGGACTGGCGCCCCAGGCATGACAAAGGCTTTTACCAAATGGACGGCCATACATGGCATAATGTTCGGCGCCCTGTTTCGACGGATTAAATTCTTCCCAAAATGTAGTAGCACCTGCCTTTAACATGCCACCCCAGTAATTCCTCATTTCATTTAATACATACTTCTGTTCACCCATGGCGCACAGTGCTTCCAGTTCATAAAAACGCATATAAGGCGTAGTGATCTTTTGTATGGAATCGTTCAGCAGTACATGCTGTTTTACTGCCTGCTTTTGTTCATTGGTGAAATAGTTAAAGAAGATGGCGAACATATTGGCATAGCGGGTAACATTTTCTGTTGGCTGTCCGTTTACACGACTATGAACAAGCGCCTGTTTAGCATTGCTCCAGTAAAGAGAGAATATTTTCGATTTGAGATCTGCCGCCAGTTGTTTATACTGTTCGGCATGTTTTGTATCATTTACCATATTCGCGCAAAGTGTCATGGTTTCCAAACTGCGGCAGAAAAGCAATTGCTCAAAACTTACTTCTCCTTTCTTGCTTAATCCATTCGCCCAGTCGATAAAGATCCAGTCGCCGGGAAGCCATTGCATCATACCATCGCTGTTGCGGCGTTGCAAGCAGAAATCCATCATGGTTTGCATACGCGGATAAAACTGTTGTATAAAGGATTTATCGCCTGTATACAGGTAATAATCATAGATGCCCAGGAACCAGTAAAAGGTATAATCCATAATGGTATTAATATGGCTGGTTACAGGGTCTTTGCCTCTCAATGCAGCCAGCGTGCGGGTTACAGTAGGCGCATCGAAGAACAGATAATAGTTCATCAGATAACTCTGATAGGCATCGCCACTCCAGATCCAGCGATCACGCTTAATACCATCGATAAAAAATTCGCGTGTATTCAAATGGAGCGTGTAGGCTGCTACATCCCATATTTTATTTATAGATTCATCGGAACAGCGAAAAGCACCGCGATTTTCCACCGACGAATATTCATACAGCATCGAAACAGAATCGACCGAAACGCCGCCATCGTATTGAATATTCACATAGCGAAAAGCTTTCGAGAACGGTATTACCGAATCAATTTTCTGTGATAGGTTTACATCGATCCTGTCGAGTAATTCGCAGGTACCTGTGGCAAGCGCTTCTTCTTTAGATTCGCCATAGTATAACGACAACCTGCCATTCCCTTTCAGTCCGTGCAGATGTATATATCCGAACGTTTCTTTGCCAAAATCAACCAGCAATGATCCGTTGTCTTTGGTGACTGTAACCGGCGATTGCGGCTGAACAGGTAATTTAAAGGCAGAAGGACGTTGCGCGGGATCATCAAAATTCCAGCATCCTGCATGCAACCAAATGGTGGCCGACTGATCGGAGGTTTTACCTGTTTCATCAATCCATTCTTTGTCCTCATAAGTTACCAGCCATGATGAATCAGATGCAACGGTATTTCCTTTTATATAAATCGCAGGTACTTTATCTCGGTTAAATACTTTTACGTTGATGCGGTGTTTACCGGCAGGCACGGTGATCTGTTGCGGCGTTCCTTCAAACCCTTTTCCATCGAGCTTCACTGTATACCGACCTTCAACATAGATATTGACCTGTTCGGCTTGAGCTAATTCTACATCTTTGTGAAAGTCCATCAGGATGTAATGGTTGTCGAGTTTCCAGAAAGGCGGAAAGAACGATCCACGCTCAGTACGCCGGTTTTGCATATTATTCCCCAGCCATATTTCATAATCACCGGGATACCAGATCCACGTCGCGTGACCTGCAGGCGAAGGCCCTGCTTTAAACTCGCCCATGTAATTATTTTGTGCAAGAACCGTTGTATAACTAAACAACAACAGCGATGCCCACATCAGCTGTTTATGTATTGTTCGTTTGAAATTCATTGGCATGTTTTATAGGTTGCAAAGATTAGTGTCCGTTAAAGATCAGATATAAGGTGATCATTACCACTACCAGTAACGACCACATGGCCCATACTTTTTTACCTGGTTTGGGCACATGGTATTGATACCCTGACTTTTTAATTTCGGCCATTCCTTTTTTATCGGTCCATGATACTAAAAAAGCCATAGCACTTAGCGCCACAAACAGGTAAAACGACAACAACAAAAAGTGCGGCCATACATGATATACATCCGAAGGAAATACCCATAAATACAGGATCCCCACGATCAGGCAAAACAGGGTACCGAAGATCAGCACACAGTTGATAGCCCTGGCTGTTGTTCTTTTCCATAATACACCAAACAAAAACGCCACCGACATAGGCGGCGCCAAAAAGCCAAGTACCGACTGAAACACATTAAAGAGATTCAGCCCCTTAATAACATCAATGGCCAGTGTAACTGATACAGATACGATAGCTCCTGCTACTGTGATCAACCGGCCAATGCGAACAATTTCGCGGGTGCTCGCCTGCGGTTTGTATTTCTTTATATAAATATCCATGGTAAATACCGTGCTCACAGAATTGAGCGAAGCGCCGATGGTACTTATCAAACAGGCTACCAGCACCACGATGATCAATCCTTTCATACCGGCAGGAAACAGATTCGTTACCATTACCAGATATGCTTCATCAGGGTTTTTCAGATGCGGGAAGAGTATATAACAAATTACACCGGGAATGATAAACAGGGGTACGTCAAGGATCTTCAACCATCCGATAAAGTTCGCACCCAGTTGACCTTGTTGAAGGTTTTTAGCGCCCAGCACCGATTGCACCATCGATTGTTCGGTACACCAGAACCAAACACCCATGATGGGATAGCCAAGCAGGATGGCAGGCCACGGATACACAGGATCATTCGCCGGCAAAAATAAATTCCAGTAATGCGCAGGTGTTTTATGGTAGATGGCCGCAATACCACCGGCCTTTGATACGCCGATGATCACCAATATCAATGAAACTGCGATGAGCAGTAGCATCTGAAATACGCTCGTATAGGCAATGGTTTTTAATCCGCCTGCCACTACAAAAAGTGTAGACACTACAACCATGATAATCACAGAAAGCCACATCGGCAATGCCAGTAACTGTTTTATTAAAACACCACCTGCAAATAAACCGAGCGACAACCAGGATATTAAGATGGTAATAAGCGTATACCACGCAAGTATATTACGGGTTGATTCGCCGAACCGCTTGCCCATGAACTCAGGCAGTGTAGATACATTGGCGCCCAGATAACGCGGCGCAAATACTACGGCCAGCATGAGAATGAATACAAAAGCATACCAGGCAAAATTACCCGCAACAATACCGGTTGTATAACCGATACTCGCAGAGGCAATGAGCATAGACGGCCCTACATTGGTTCCCCACATGGTAAAACCAATGCTGGCCCAGCCCAGCGAACGATCGGCCAGAAAAAGGTTTTCCTGACTGTTTTTCTTTTTTACAAAACTTACATAATAGCCGATAGCAACCAGTATAATAAAATATACTGCTACTACGATAAAATCGACCGGCTTTAACAGATCATAAATGGCATTCATATCGTGAATCGTGAATCGTCAATCGTGAGTAGATAGGTGTATCACATTTTAAGAGTGTAGCACACCTCTTTTATAAACCATATTGTTTTAATATATCCTTCACCTTCACCGGCACCCCCTTTTCAAGCGATTGGTCCATGGCCTGTAATAAAGCGATGGTGCCAATACCTTCCTGTAAGTCAGGATAAGCCTTGGTGTTATTGGTAATGCTATCGGCAAAATATTCCAGGTAGTTCTGGTATTCACCGGCGTGATGGCTTTGACCTTCAAAACGGAAATAGTATTTAATGGTCTTATCGCCCCATTGAACTATTTTTTCTTCGCCGGTCTTATCAGTAATGGCATAACGCAATTCATGATAATCGGCCTGAGAGGCGCCTTCGGTACCCCGTAAGATCACGCTCATGCCGCTATCTCTTTGAGCAGGTTGAATAGGCCCGGTATAAGCGCCGCTTACACGCGCGATCCGGCCGTCTGCTGCCCTGAAAATAAAGTGCATGGTATCTTCGTTTTTCAATCCGGCGGTTTTTCCGTTGCTGCTGATCATTCCATACCCCATTACTTCTTCAATATTGGGTAAGTACCAGCGTATAAAATCTACCGGATGGCTTAGACCTCCATAAAGCCATTTGAACGACTTTTCCAAAGCCCATGGCTTTTCCAGAAACCAGCGATGATCGGCGTGATAATGGCTTTCGACGGTGATCAGATCGCCTATCAGTCCGGCTTCAAAATCCTTTCGCTGTCTTTTGGCTGGTTCGAAAAAGCGTGAGCTTTGTCCTACAAAAACCTTCTTACCTGTTTTTTGCTGCAGGTCGAGTAATTCCTTTGCTTTCGACAGATCGTCCATTAAAGGCTTTGTGCATACTACATGTTTGTTATGCAGCAAAGCCTGTTTAATATGTTCGGCATGCCATTTATCGGGGGTGTAAATAGCAATGATATCGATCTCAGGATCATTCAGCATGTCTTCATACCGGGTAGTGGTATTGAAGAACTGAAACTCTTTACTGCGATGTTTGAGCAATTCTTCATTCAGATCGCAGATTGTTTTCAGCTTCATTTTCGAACTGTTCAGTGCAGCCGACATAGTGCTGCGTCCTTCGCCTACTCCAAGTATTCCCAGCGTCAACATGAGTTTATCGTTTGTAGTTGTTGTTTGATATTTATTGTTTTAGGCGTGCCACGGTTCTTTTTTCGCGGCCAGGTTAACCGTGTCACTCTTCTACTTCCTCATTTTTCATTCTTCATTTCACATTCTTAATTTCCCTAAACCCTGCTTCCAGTCCCGCGGCATTCTTAATACTATCCGCTACCATTGGTCCGTTTGTATCCCATGTATTACCCGGACCGTTTGAGTTCTTCATAAATTTCTCCTGTTCGCACCAGTTATCCTTTAAAGTAATGTAGGCCGATCCTTCATCGAGATACATATAAAAGCAATGATTGCGATCATGTGCGTAGGGAGCTTTCAGAATGGTATGTACGCAATTGTCGCTGATCACAGAACCAGGTTGTGCCGACAATGTATAAAGTCCGCCTACATCATACATATGTTTGGCATAGTCATGTACCAGGTTGGCGTGAATACGGTTATCGCGCATGGCATTAATGGTTTTTGTCCAGCCCCAGCCTACGCAAATACCGGAATAGGAAACATCACTTACTTCATTATGATCTATATCAATGCCCTGAACATATCCGGCACTGATGCCTACACACCCCCAGTCGTCATTGGCGCAATTGGTTAGAAAATTATTCGTGATGGTCAGGTTGCGGCACAATTCTCTTTCATCGGCGGGATTGTATGGCAAATGGGCTTCAAAACCCGGATCATTAAAAATACCTGCCTGTATGCCCGTACCACCAATATCCCGAAATGTGCAGCCAATTATCGTATCGTTATTGGTGCCTTTTATATAATCGAGTCCGGTAGCGGCGGTATGACTAAAACGACAATGATCAAAACCGGTATTATGTACAAACTGCAATTCAACGGCTCCAGGCTGACGACCGATCCATGCCTGATTTTCCAGTCCTTTTTTATCAGGTGTACCGGGTATCTTTAGTTTGTAAGCATCCAGCAAAAACATACCTGCCTGCAACGGAACATGGCCAGCCTGCGAAGGGCGTAACCATGTAGTGTTACTGAATTCAATCCCTTTAAAATATACATGTGAAACGGGATCATCGATCGTTCCTTCAACGCGAACAACAGTAGGCAGTACAGGCGCTATTACACGGGCAGTTCGCATATCTTCTCCATTGCGCGGCCAGTAAATAATACGTTGCTGCTGCACATCCAAAAACCATTCACCGGGCTCATCAAGAAACTGAACGGCATTTACTAAATAGAAAGCCGAATTACCGGTCTTTGTTGAGATCCAGGGAGCGGGCCATGGATGTTCACTTTGTATATGACTTTCGGGTTGATGAAAACTCAGTATGGCACTATCGCCCTGAATCGTAACCGATTTTATTCTTAATATGGCAATAGCCCACCACTGATGAATAAACATTTCCAGACCGGTCGCTTTTTCCCAACCAGCCACGGCAGGCTTAGGTATTACGCATTGTTCCGTTTGATGATTCCAGGAGAGAATGCGGTTCATGCTGTCGGTATTGCGGTCTTTTGCACGAACGGCTTTTTCTTCATTCACCCATAGCTGGCGAAACTCCAATAAGCGTCCACCAATAACAGGTGCATTCGCTACCCATACTTTTCCCTGTGCTGCTGTGGGTAATCCGGCAATTTTTTCTGTTGGTTTACGCCAGCCGGTAATAGCTACACCGCCACTGAATACAGGATGAGCGCCCGGTGCGGCTTCAATAGTTGTGGGACTGGCAGGCGTTCCTGAATCTTCAGGACGCACAAACAAGGGTTCATAAAAGTGATATACGCCAGTCTCGATTATGATATGGATACCATTGGCAATGGTGGGATCGTTTAAGCGGCGCATTTCACGCGCTTTTCTTAGTGCCATGTGTACTGTGCCCATGGGTTTTTCTTTGGTACCCGGGTTGGCATCTGATCCATTGGGAGCAACCCATATATCTGCCGCATGCACTGTACAAACAATGCAGTTAAATAATAAAGCCGCTATTATATAATTAAACCGTTTCATCTTCTTGTGATAAGTCCTGATTGTATTTATTTCTAACTTCAGACCTCTGACCTCCGACTTCTGACTTCTAACTTCCGACTTCCGACCTCTTACTTTTCCTGAAAGATCGATTTCACATATGCCGTATTCGCACCGAAATTCTTTTTCACATTATGGGGATCCTTTGCATCGCGCGAACGTTCAATAACCAGCCAGCCGCTCCAGCCCATTTTATCCAGCGTTAATCTTACCTGGTTCATATTGATCTGCGGATCGTTTTGCAGCCACACGCTGTCTTTATTCGTGCAATGGATCTGGCAAATACGGTTCTTACCCAGGATAGCCATCTCTTTATACAGATTCCTGCCTGCTTCGAGCGGATTGGCAAAATTGAAATAGATCTGTATGGCAGGTGAACCGATATCTTTCAGCAGTTTTACTTCTTCTGTAGCGCTTAAAGATGTTTCAATACCGATGACTACGCCTGCCTGTTCTGCTATTTTACCAACCTCTTTCAATCTTTCTACTACAGCAGGACGCAACTCAGGATATTTCACCAGATCACCTTTAACACCCAATGGCAGAAAGCCCACTTTCACATTCATTTGTTTCATGGTGTTAATACAATCTTCTACGGCCTTTACAGCTGTACGGCGCTCAGGAAATGATTGCGCATAAAAGCCAGACATAGAAAGAGAAGGAATTTCAAGATTCAGCTCTTTGGCTTTATTCAAAAACTGCTCACGTACCGAATCGATCGCGAGTTTGTTGTCGAAAGTTTCGCGTTGCCCCAGTCCGCCCATATCTATCTCTACCCCATCGGCTCCGATATCTTTTGTCAGTTGAAAAGCACCCAGCTTCTGTCGTTTTAAGATCATCAGATCAACCACGGCAACTTTATATCGTTGGGCAGTACTATTCTTTTGCTGTTGTGCACTTGCCGCATAGCCTGCCAGCATTACTATTCCAAGACAAGCCGCCATTATTTTCATGTGTTTCATAATCATTAATCGTTGTTTTTTTTACCGCAGAGCCGCGGAGACGCAGAGTGGGCTTTATCAATTTCTGCGCCTCAGCGCCTCAGCGCCTCTGCGGTTATAAATACGCTTCTTACTTCTTTATTTCATTAAACTCCTTCTGCAACTGATCAAAGCCGTGAATAGCATTGGCAGGTAATTTTTCTCCGTGTTCACCAAATACATACATAGCCTGTTTTGGCTCGATGGTTACCTTGCTTTCATCTATCTTACTGTTGGCATCTTTTATTTTGCTTAGATCAAGATGAAAATGTTTAGCCAGAAATTCATACAAGGCTGTTCGTTTATTAATGCCGTAATCATGTCCTTCTTCGGGCAGATGTACATTTTCTACCTGGTCCTGCTTGCCATAATACCCATACATCTTTTTCAAATAAGGAAATTCAATTTCCGGTACGTGAGCGGTCCAGTCTTTACCATCTGACACCACCAGTTGCGGACGCGGAGCCGCCATGGCAGCTATTTCAACATTATTGGTTCCACCGCCGCATAAATGTACAGGCATACCACTTTCGCAGGGACAACCACCACTGTGCCATGAAGAAACCATTACCACCGGAGCACTTAATTTAATACGATCATCCAATGCTGTTACCAGCATAGTATGACTTCCCCCACCCGATCCGCCACTAATGGCAACACGACTGGTATCAGCTTCTTTTAATGATAATAAATAATCCAGAATACGAAAGGCGTTCAAAGCCTGTACTGTCATAGCCAGACTGCGGCGGTGATCTTCTGATTTGAATTGTAATAACGATTCGCCCCAGGCAAACAGGTCGTAACTTATAGCTATGCATCCCATACGCGCCAGTGTAGCACAACGATACTGGCAATCTGCGCGATAGCGGTGCTGATCCCAGTGCCCGTCAGGACATAGCACTACAGGAATCTTTCCTTTTATTTTAGCAGGTTTATAGATTGATCCGCAGGTATAAACTCCCGGCAACACTTCTATGGCAATATTCTCTACCGTATAGCCATCCATCTTCCGAACCGGCGTAATAATAGGCTTTGATGCCGGCGCAGCAGGCATAGGCGATAATTGTAATGCCTGATACATACATGTACGCAGCTCGCTTTTTCTCTTCTCCCAACTGGCCGTATCATGGTATAATGTTGACAGGTATTCCAACTGCTCTTTGCCTTCTTCTACCGTTTTAAGATGATATTGAAAGTTGTTGATCTTATAAACTTTATCACCGGCCTTGCTGAAGGAAAGGTCCTGGGCAGCCAACACATTTTCCAGTGTCTTTTCTACATCAGGTCTGAACCGCCAGCGCGCATACGTAACAAACCGGTTATTTACCAGATCATTGCTGTATCTGAGTTTGACGCCATACTGATTCTCAATCTCCGTAAGCACCTGCTTTAATGGTTCGCGGTAAGCATCATCAGAATTTTGTGCATCCACTTGCGCGAAGCACAACAGACAACAGGTTATATGGAATAATCTTTTGAGCATGTTGTATTATTTTAGCTATGCTATACTACTTTCAATTTAGCCCGATCTATCTTTTTGCGTTCCAGTCTTCGGGCTTCCTTCCATCCTGTATATAACAGATTTTTATCCAGTTCAGGTTTCGGGAAGAAAAGACTTGCTATATATCCTACTCCGATCACGATCAGGTGGCTGTATACACCCAACATTAATTTATCGTGTTTGAAATTGTAATTAC
>Ga0068855_100001479_pt1 | contig 29379 bp, 26 predicted proteins | sample KBSCornC52_FD_66592 | JGI IMG/M metagenome (GOLD analysis project Ga0068855, IMG submission 66592) | Corn rhizosphere microbial communities from Kellogg Biological Station, Michigan, USA - KBS Corn C5-2 | ecosystem: Host-associated > Plants > Roots > Rhizosphere > Soil ... | reverse complement strand
TCGAGCAGGTCTAGGCGTGAGCCTCCTGATCATCTTCCTGATCGCGGTCGCGCTGATCTTCGATTTTCTCAATGGGCTGCATGACGCGGCCAACTCCATCGCCACCATCGTTTCGACCCGGGTCCTGTCGCCCCGCTATGCGGTAGCCTGGGCGGCGTTCTTCAACTTCATCGCCTTTCTGGTGTTCGGGTTGCATGTGGCGGCGACGGTGGGCACGGGCATCGTCTCGCCCGCCATCATCAACGATTCCGTGATCTTCGCCGCCCTGATGGGCGCGATCATCTGGAACATCGTCACTTGGCTGGCGGGCATCCCATCGTCCTCCAGCCATGCCCTGATCGGCGGTTTGGTGGGCGCGGGTATCTGCGCGGGTGGCCTCGATGCCGTGGTCTGGTCGGGGCTGGGCAAGACGGCGGCGGCCATCGTGCTGTCGCCCGCCACCGGTTTCGTGCTGGCCCTGGCTCTGGTCCTGTTCGTGTCCTGGGCTTTCCTCAAAGTCACGCCGTTCAAGGCCGACAATATTTTCCGGAAAGTTCAGTTCCTTTCTGCTTCAGCCTATTCGCTGGGCCATGGCGGCAATGACGCGCAGAAGACCATGGGCATCATCGCCGCGTTGCTGTTCGCACACGGGCTTTCGGGCGATCATTTCGTGGTGCCCTTCTGGGTGGTTTTGGCCTGCCAGACGGCGATGGCGCTGGGAACGCTTTTTGGCGGCTGGCGTATTGTGCGTACTATGGGTTCGCGAATCACCCACCTCACGCCCATGCAGGGCGTTTGCGCGGAGACCGCCGGATCGATGACCCTGTTCGCCGCCACCTGGCTCGGTATTCCGGTTTCCACCACCCACACGATCACGGGCGCCATTGTCGGCGTGGGCGCGGCGCGCCGCGTTTCGGCGGTGCGCTGGAACGTGGCCAAGGACATTGTGGTGGCCTGGATCGTGACCATGCCGGCCGCGGGACTTTTGGGCGCGGGCTTCTATCTGATCGCCAACGCGGCGGGAATGAGATGACGGGCGCCGGCCGCGGCAGCCTGGTTCAGGTCGCGGCGCTGTGCTGGCGTTCTTCGCCGAAGCTGGAAATCCTTCTGGTCACCTCCTTGCGCACCCGCCGCTGGATCCTTCCCAAGGGCTGGCCGCAGGACGGAATCAGCCTGGCGCAATCGGCCGCCAATGAAGCTTTGGAAGAAGCGGGCGTCACCGGCGAGATCGCCGCCGATCCCATCGGCCGCTATCACTATCTGAAGGAAAAAAACGGCAGCGCGCTGCCTTGCGTGGTGGAAGTCTTTTCCCTGTTGGTGACAGCCGAGCGCGCGTCATGGGCGGAGCAGGGCGCACGGCAGAAGCTGTGGCTGCCCGCGGAACGGGCGGCGGCAAAAATCGCCGAAACCGGATTGCGCCGGATCCTCACCAGCTTCGCCCGCGCGCGCAAAGCCGCCTGACGCGGCCGGCCTTTGCAACTTCTGGTTTGGTCCAGGTTGTCCTAGATTTTAACACTTGCCCCCTAGGGTCTATGCCGGATTCCGGAGCCTGGGTGGCGCATGAAGGGCATCGTCTTCAATCTGCTCGAACAAGTGGTCGTGAACACGCACGGCGAGGCGGCTTGGGACGGTCTTTTGGACAAGACGGGCCTCACCGGCGCCTACACATCCTTGGGCAGCTATCCCGACGCGCAAATCCAAGCCCTGGTGGAAGCGGCGTCCGAGGCGCTGGGCAAGCCCGCGGACGAAATATTGCGGTGGTTCGGGCGCCAGGCAATGCCGCTTCTGGCGCACCAATATCCTGTTTTCTTCGCCTCGCATCATGCCACGCGGGCGTTCGTGCTCAGCGTGAACAGCATCATTCATCCGGAAGTGCGCAAGCTTTACACCGGCGCGGGCTGCCCGCATTTTCATTTCGAGGATGGCGCGGACGGCGCGCTGCTGCTGGGGTACAATTCGCCGCGCCGGCTTTGCGCGCTGGCGCATGGCTTCATCGAAGGCGCGGCCGATCATTTCGGCGAGCGCGTCCGGGTCGAGCATCCGCTTTGCATGCATCGCGGCGATCCGAAATGCCAGCTTGCCATTCATACGCTTGCGGCCGCGAAGACCATGGGCGATGCAGCCTGATTATCAGACGCTTCTGGCCGAGCATCAGCGGCTGACGCGCCGGTTGGAGCGCGAGCGGGCCACCCGGCTGGAAGCCGAAGCCATCGCGGAGAAAGGTCTGCGCGATCTTTACGAGCGGCAGCAGGAATTGCAGCTCCTCGAGCGCGTCGCCGCGATTTCGAACCAGAGCCGCGACGCGCGAGACGTCCTGCAATTCGCTGTGGAGGAAGTCAGCCGCTTCCACCATTGGGAGACGGGCCATGTTCTCACACTTCCGGGCAGCCAGGATGCATCGCTGCGCAGCGCCGGCATCTGGTACGCCGCCAATCCCGAGGCGGTGAAATTGTTTCGCCGCGCCAGCCTGAAGTCGCAATTCGGGCACGAGGTCGGCTTGCCCGGCCGGGCCCGGCAGACCGGCAAGCCCATCTGGATCGCCGACTTGGCGCTGGACACGAATTTTCCCCGCGCCGGCGCCGCCCAGGCCTGCGGGCTGCGCAGCGCGGTGGCTTTTCCCGTCTTGTGCGGACAAGAAGTTGTGGCAGTGCTGGAATTCTTCGGCAGCGAACCGCGCCAGCCGGAGGGCGCGGTGCTGGACCTGATGGCGCAGATCGGCACCCAGCTCGGCCGCGTCATCGAGCGCCAGCGCGCCGAAGAATCGCTGCGCGCCCAGGCCGAGGCGCTGGCGCGCGCCCGCGACGAAGCGAAGGACGCCGACCGCGCAAAATCCGCCTTTCTCGCCAATATGAGCCACGAACTGCGCACGCCGCTGAACGCCATCATCGGCTTCGCGCAGATGATGCAATATGAGATCGCCGGGCCTCTTGGCGCGAAATACCGCGAATATGCCGACGACATTCAACGCTCCGGCGTGCATCTGAAGGATGTCGTCAACGGCATTCTCGACCTTTCGAAGATCGAAGTGGGGGCGCTGGAATTGCACGCGAGCCCCGTGGTTCCCGCCGAGATCGCCGACGATTGCCGGCGGCTGATTTCACCGCTCGCCGAAGCCGCCAAGGTCGGGCTGAATTTCGACGTTCCCGCCGGCCTGCCGGTGGTGCTGGCCGACGAAACTCGGCTGAAGCAGGCGATGCTGAATATTCTCTCCAATGCGGTGAAGTTCACCTCGCCCGGCGGAGATGTCTCGCTGCGCGCCTCTGTCCAAGGGCCCGACCTTGTCATCGCCATCGCCGACACCGGCATCGGAATGGCGCCGCAGGATGTGGTCATCGCGATGAAGCCGTTCCGCCAGATCGATAGCGCGCTCAACCGCCGCTACGAAGGGACCGGGCTGGGGCTTCCTTTGGCCCGCGCCTTCACCGAACTGCATGGTGGCAGGCTGGAGGTCGACAGCGCGCCCGGCGTCGGCACCACCATTCGCCTGGCGATTCCGATACGGCTTGCCGACCGGGCAGCCTGAGCGTCTTCAGAATTGCGACGTCAATCCGATCTGGAACTGGTGGCGCGTATAGCTGTAGAGCGCCAGATTGCTGTGCTGATCGGTGAAGGTATAGGAAAAGCGCGGCGTGAAGCCGTGATAGTCGAAGCGGCGGTTGAGCAAGGTCACATTCAGCATCAGGGCATCGTCGGCGCGCGTCTTGCCGAAGGCGGGCAAGGCTTCGTCATAGCGCGTGACAAACCAGGCGGGCTGGACGCTGGCGGAAAATCCGAAGGGCAGGTCGCGCTGATAACCGATGCTGGTCCAGATGCCGGAATAGGAATAGGGGCCGATCCTGGCCTCCTGCCGGTTGAAGCCGATCTGAAGCTGCGCCAGGCTTGAGGGCGAAAGCACATAGGCGGCCTCAGCCTGGGTGGTGAAGAGCGTGCCGCTCTGTTCGGGCGTGAAGCGGTCCGTCACCGCCTGGACGCCGACCGATCCGCCCGCCAGAAGATCCGAGGTGATGCCATATTCCCCCGCCAACTTGCCGCCGACGCCGCTGACGAAGGATTTGTTCGCATACCAGCGCTGAAAGCCCGTGGCGAGCAGGCTGAAGTCCCAATTGGAATATAGAAATTGCGGCCCGGCATAGCCGGACAGCGTCATATCGTCGAAATCGCCGCCGCTATATTCGGTCCGTGAAATCCCCGCCCCGACCCGCGCCTTGATATTGTCTAAGACGAGCGGCGACCATTCCCCGCTGGCCGATCCCGCCAACCCGACACCGCTTTGGCTGCGCGCGCTGGGATCGAGCGTGAAGGGCAAGCCGAAAATCTGGACTTGTGCTGCGCTAGTGGCGGCATTCTGGTTGGTGTCCGGCGCAAGGCCAAAGGCAAAGTCGAAGGTCCATTCGCGCAAGCGGCTGATCGCGCCCAGGAAATGGTCGATATTCTCCTTGGCGGTATCGGGAATATCGCCGGCACGGGCAAAGCGGAATTGCCGGTCGGAATTCTGGTAATCGCCTTTGAGGAAGAAGGCGCGCGCCAACTCCAGCCGCACCCGTTCGGCGTCCGGCTCCAGCACCAGGAGGCGGCGGAAGAGCGAAATGGCCTCGTCATATTTGTTCTGGGCGACGGCCACATTGCCCAGAAGGAACAGGGCATCCCGGTCTTCGGGACGCGCCGAGAGAATGAATTCGAGCAGTTTGCGGGCATCGTCCAGCCGGTTGTTGGCGACCAGAAGCTGGGCGGCGGCGATATCGGAAATCGCCTGCGCTGGCTTGGTGTCCTGCCTGTCCTGCGCCAGGGCAGGCGCGGACAGGAGCAGGGCGCAAGCCAGTGTCGCGAAAAATCGCATGAGCCGGATGCTTATTGTTTGGCGGCGGCGCTTCGCGGCGGCTTCGAAGCCGCCGCGAAAGTGCCTGGCCGAGCCGTTACTGTTTGGTGCCGCCGAAGATGCCGAACGCGGTTTTTCCGTTCGCGCCGCTGCCTTCATTCACCGACCACACCGCGCCGACTTCCGTGGCGTTGGGGCCGAACAGGGCGCCGCTGACGACACCGGTGGCGCTGCTGCTCATGCCGAAGGTCGCGCCCGATGGCGCGGCCTGGGCCTGGGTGGTGCCGGTGATGATCGCGCCGCGGCTGGTGCTGCCCGCCGATTGCGACAAGGTTCCGGTCAGGGTGACATTGTTCCAGGGCGAGGTCGCGTTGGAGATGACGTTCTTCGCCGTCATATTGCTGAGCGTTCCGTTCACCTGCTGGGTGCCGAAATTCACACTGAGATTGACGTCGCCTTGCACCGTCGCGGCGACGATGCCGCCGCTGCTGGACGGCACGACGACCGAACCCACAACGCCACCGGCGGTGGCGCCGGTCGAACTGTTGCCGATATAGGTGGCGGTGCCGGTCGTGGGCACGCTGGCGGCTGGAGTCTGGTAGCCGCCGACCGCCACGCCGATGGTGCTGCTGCTTTTATCCGCCGGTTGACGGTTCCAGGTTCCCAGCAGCGTATAGGTCAGGCCGGTGACGAAGACGCTGACGCTGCTGCCATCCGCCTGGATCTTCGCGGTGCCGTCGCCGTTCAGGCCGGTCGCGTTGATGCCAAGGCTGGGGATTTTCAGATCGACGATGGGGGTGATGACGCCCCCGGATGTGACGAAACTCAAGGTGGCGGTGCCGGCGCCGGCATTGATCCCGTTTGCGGATGTGGGCGTGACCGTGATGGCGGCCTGGTCCAATGCGAACACCGAGCCGTTGGGCGGCAGGCTATTGTTGAAATTGGGCGTCGGGCCTGTCGCCTCGGTTGGCGTGGCGCCGCCATAACCCATGGCCGTTACGCCCGTGATATTAGTGGTGTTGGTGGGCGGGGTGACGACCGGGCCGTTAACGATGCTGCCCCCGGACCCCCCGCCGCCGCCCGAACAGGCGGCCAGAGAAAGCAAGCCAGCGGACGCAAAAAGACGCGCAGTTTTATGGAATTGCATGAGGGCCCCCACCCAGAATGGTTGTATTGCGACACCAACGTACAGTCGGCTCTAAATGAATTTACTAGACCCTCATTATGAATTTGCAAGTGCGATCACACGCACAGATTGGTATTGCACACCTTTTCCCGGGGTATGGTTAAATCGAAAGGGGCCTATCTTTCCGGGCAGGTCAAGATACGCGGTATCGGCGCCAGGCCATGCGGCGTAACAATGGGCCGCCATTCCAAGGGGGAAGAGATGCTCAAGCCCATCGTGACGATTTGCGCTTCCGTGTTTTTGGCCGGCGCGGCTGTGGCGCAGCCGTCCAACAGCAATTCCACGCCGGGCTTCAATCTGCCCATTCCCAACATACCGGGCAAAAGCATCACCGCGCTGGTGGTGAATTATCCGCCCGGCGGCGGCACGCCATCGCATCATCATGCGCCCTCGGCCTTCATCACCGGCTATGTGCTGGAAGGGGCGGTGCGCAGCCAGGTCGATGACGGCCCGGTCAAGGTCTATCATGTGGGCGAGTATTTCACGGAGAATCCGGGCGCCCATCACCGCGTCAGCGAAAATGCCAGCAAGACCGAACCGGCCAAACTTCTGGCGATCTTCGTGGTCGATACCAACCAGGCGCCGCTCACCAGCTTGGACAAGAAATAACCAGCGGCTTTAACCACCTTCCCGAGAATCGTGCAGCGCGCGCGGGTCGCGCTGCTATGCAATCCCAGGATGTTATGGCGGCATCGGCAGTTGCACTGCCGGGCCGATTTTCTGGGGTTGGACATGGCGTTTTCAAAAGTGGCGGCTTCGCTTTTTGCGGCGGGCCTGATGTTTTCGGCGAACTCCGTCGACGCGGCAACGCTGTTTTCGGCGGATCTGAATGCGCCGGGCGACGGGCTTCTCACGGTCGATACCGCGACGTCGCTGCAATGGCTGGATCTCACCGCAACCGTGGGCCAACCGCGCGCCAATGTGCTCGCCGGTTCCTATGTCACCGCCCAGGGCTTTCGCTACGCCACAGCGAATGAGGTCACTAAGCTTTGGGAGGATGGCGGCGCGGTCGGTCCCTTTGTCGTGTATGGCGACGACGTCAACCCGCTCGATCTGACGCCCGCAAGCCTGATGATCAATTTGATGGGATGCACGTCGGCATTCGGCCCCGCCCACAATCCCTGCGTTGGTCCGATCCCGGGCGTAGGCGACGTCCAGAATTTCAATCTCGGATTCTTCGGTGCCGATCCTTATGACGCCGCCGGCGTGATCATGTTCTTCGGCGCGACCGATCCGCGCAGGTTTGGCGCGACATTCCGCATCAATTACGGCCAGGACGATGCCTATGAATTGCTCGGCCGCCATGATGTCGGTTCCTATCTCGTCAGGGCGATCCCGGTTTCCCCTGTTCCCGAGCCCCGTGTCTGGGCGATGCTGGTCCTAGGCTTTGGCGCCACGGGAGTGGCGATGCGCCGTCAGCGGCGCCGCGGGATTTTTGCTTTCCCCGCCGGATAGGCCGATCAGACCCGCTTTGACGCGATTTTCTTCAGAACCGGCAGCAGCGGTTTCTCCGCCTTGGCATAGTCTTTCCAGGCGCCGCTTTTTTTCAAAAGCGCGGGTGCGGTGCGGACGGTGAAGCGCTTGGGGTCCAGGCCCTTCTTCACCGCGCTCCATTCCAATGGCATCGATATCGTGGCGCCGGGCCGGGCGCGGGGGCTGAGCGGCGCCACCGCCGTCGCCATCCGGTCGTTGCGCAGATAGTCCAGGAAGATTTTTCCCTTCCGCTTTTCCTTGGACATGTTGACCAGATATTTGTCCGGACTGTCCGCCGCCATGCGGGCGCAGATTTCCCGCGCGATGGCTTTTGCTTCCGGCCAGCCGATGGACGAGCCCGCATCGAAGGGCGTCACCACATGCAGGCCCTTGCCGCCGGTGGTCTTGGCGAAGGGGACAAGGCCCAGATCCTCCAGGCGCGTCTTCAACTCCTTCGCCGCCGACACCACATCGTCGAAGCCGAGATCGGGCGATGGATCCAGGTCGAACACGAACCGCCCGGGCCGGTCGGGATGGCCGGGTGCGTTGTTCCAGGGATGCAGTTCCAGGCCGCCCGCCTGGGCGACGGCGGCCAAGGCTTCGACCCTGTCGATCTGCAGATAGGCTTTGCGGTCGCCGGAGACTTTCACGTCGCTGAACAGGCTGGATTGTCCCGCCATGGCATGGCGCTGGAAAAAACGCTGCTCGCCTTCGATCCCGTCGGGCGCGCGCACCAGTGAGCAGGGCCGGCCTTTGATGTGTGGCAACATCCAGTCACCGACTGCTTCGTAATAGCGCGCCAGATCCAGTTTGGTGACGGGTTCGCCGTCGCCCGCATCCGGCCACAGCGCCTTGTCGGGGTGGGAGATGGGTATGTTCATCACCACGGCGGAGTCTTTTGCCGTGGCCCTTTTCTTCGACTTTCCCGGTTTCGGTGTTGCCAGCTTTTTGGTTTTCCTGGGCGTTTCAGCCTCCACTTCGCTTGCGGGTTTGTCGGCGCGCAGGCCCTTGAAGGCAGCCTGGCGCACCATGCCATCGCCGGTCCAGCCCGCGAACTCGATTTCCGCCACAAGTTTCGGCTTCAGCCAATGGATACCGCGTTCGTTTTTCGGCGCGCCTTTGCCGGTGAAGGGCGTGGATGTGGCCGCCATTTCCTTCAGCCGGGGCATCAATTGCTTCACCTTGCTCGCGGAATAGCCGGTGCCCACCCGCCCCACATAAATCAAATGATCGTCGCGGTTGACGCCCACCAGCAGGGAGCGGAACTTCCCCGCCGTGGTCGACCAGCCCCCGATCACCACCTCATGCCCGGCGCGGCATTTGGCTTTGGTCCAGGTGTCGCCGCGCCCGGAGTTGTAGGGCGCATCCAGCTTCTTGGAAACGATGCCCTCCAGATTCATCCGGCAGGCCGACAGCAGCACCGCATCGCCGCCGCTGGTGAAATGTTCGACATAGCGGATATGGGTGTCGTGCCGGGCCAGCAGTTTTTGCAGCTTCGCCTTGCGCGCCGAAAGCGGCAGGCGGCGCAAATCCTCATTTTCCGCGAACAGAAGGTCGAAGGCGAAGAAGATCAAAGGCTCGGTCTTGCCGTCCGACAGCGCCGCCTGCAGGGCCGCGAAATCCGGCGCGCCATTGTGATCCAGAGCGCAGACTTCGCCATCGATGATGGCGTCGGGAAGGTCGGTGGCGGATTTGGCGATGGCGGGAAATTTGACGGTCCAGTCCAGTCCCTTGCGGGTGAGCAGCCGTGCCTTGCCGTCTTTCACCCGCAACTGCAGGCGATAGCCGTCGAATTTGACTTCATGCACCCAATCGGGGCCGGACGGGGGCTGATCCACCAGGCGGCACAATTGGGGCTCAACGAATTTTGGGAGCGCCGCCACGGCTTTGGCCTTCACCGGTTCCGGTTCTTCGTCTTCGTCTTCGTTTTTCTTGCTGTTCTTGGAATTCCAAACCGCATCGGCCTTGAAGCTTTTGGCGCGCATGAAGGGCTTGGGTTTTTTGCCGGTACCCGCTTCGATCGCTTTCATCGCCCGGCCGGATGCCACGGAATGATCCTTTTCCAGGATCGCCTCGCCCTTGCCGGCGCGGGCATATTTGTCGTGATGCTTGATCAGGAGCCAGTTGTTGCGTTTGCCGCCGGTCCGGTCGCGTCGCATGCGCACCAGCACCCAGCCGCCATGCAGCTTTTCGCCCTCCAGCACGAATTTGAGGTCGCCCTTGGCCAGCATCCGCTCGGGATCCCCCTCCGGCGCCCAATAGCCGCGATCCCATAGCATCACCGTGCCGCCGCCATACTGGCCCTTGGGAATGGTGCCTTCGAAGTCGCCATAATCCAGGGGATGATCCTCGACCTCGACCGCCAGGCGCTTGTCGGCGGGATCGAGCGAAGGCCCCCGCGTCACAGCCCAGGACCGGAAGGTGCCGTTCAGTTCCAGCCGGAAATCGTAATGCAGCCGGGTCGCGGCATGCTTCTGGATCACATAGCGCAGATGGGGTGCGGGACGGACGCCGCTGGTCTTGCCGCTGGGTTCTTGGGTGACGGCGAAATCCCGCATCGATTGGTATTTGGCCAGGGCCTTGCGGGGGGATTTCTTCGCGGCTTTCTTTTTGGCGGCCATGGCGGTTCCTTCCTGGAAACATAGGCCCCAGCCCGCGTTTCCGTTCCGGTTCCCGGAGAAAAAGCCCATGGCCGCCAAAAAGAAAGCCGCACGCCGCAAGCCAGCCAAGAAAGAGGCACAAAAGATCGCGGGCCATCACCGGCCCGCCAATTCCAACGAGCCGCGCTTGTCGTCCCGGCCGGTCTGGCAGGGGCAGCTGCGCCTGTCCCTGGTGTCCTGTCCGGTGGCCCTGTTCGGCGCCACCACCAAATCCAGCGATATCTCCTTTCACCTGCTCAATCCGGAAACCAACAACCGCATCCGCATGGTGCCCACCGATCCCGATACCGGGCCGGTGGAGCGGGCCGACCTGGTCAAGGGCTATGAAATCGCCAAGAACAGATATGTCGTGCTCAGCAATGACGAGTTGAAGGCGGTGAAGCTGGAGACCACCCGCACCATCGATATCGAGCGCTTCGTGGATGAGAAGGAGATCGACCGGCTTTACTGGAACGATCCTTATTACCTGATGCCCAATGAAGACAGCGGCGTGGAAGCTTATGCGGTGATCCGCGAAGCCCTGGCCGAAGCCGGACGCATCGCGCTGGGCCGGGTGGTGATGCACACCCGCGAAAGGCTGGTGGCGCTGGAGCCCGCGGGCAAAGGCATTATTGTTTATACCTTGCGCATGGGAGACGAAGTGATCCCGGCCAAGGAGGCTTTCGCCGAGATCCCCGCATCGCGGCCCGACAAGCAGATGGTGGAGATCGCGCGCAAGATCATCCAGCAGCGGGAAGGCGATTTCGAGCCGGAGAAATTCGAGGATCGCTACGAGAACGCCCTGCGCGACCTGATCCGCCGCAAGGAGAAGGGCGAAAAGCTCGTCACCGCGGAACCGGTGGAAGAAGACAATGTCATCGACCTGATGGCGGCGCTGAAGAAAAGCCTGAAAGCGAAGGGGGCGGCCCCGAAGCGGGCGCGGGGCTGACCGGCCAAAAAAGAGGCGCGGGAAAAATCTCCCCGCGCCCTTCTTATTGTTTCGTGAAACGAATTTACGGGTTGATCAGGCTGTTGCCGACCCTGCCTTCCTTGATCAGCTGGGAAAGCGGGACCATGCCCTTATAGACAAATTTCTGCACCCGCTGACCGCGATAGGTCTCGGTGGTGTAGAGATTGCCCTTGGAGTCGGTCGATATATTGTGAACAGCATAGAATTGGCCGGCCAGGCGGCCGCCGCCGCCGAACCAATATAATTCCTTCTCCGACGCCCGGTCATAGACGTGAATCTTCTCATTGGTGCCGTCGATGATGAACATGAATTTCTGCTGGGCGTCCTTGGAGAAGGCGATGCCCCAGGGCGTGCCGTCACCCTTGGACTTGGGCTCGATCACGAATTCGCGGACGAAGGTGCCGTCGAATTTGAAGATCTGCACCCGGTTGTTCATGCGATCGCAGACATAGAGAAGGCCGTCATTGGTCGGTTCGGCGCAATGGACGGGATTGCCGAATTGCGGTGACTTGGGATTGTAGGGCGGGATGTTGGCGTCGCTGGGCTTCTTGCCATAGGCGCCCCACATCCGCTTGAACTTCAAGCTGGCCGCGTCCCACACCGAAACGCGATGGTTGCCATAACCGTCCGCCGCCACGATCTCATTGGTGCCCGGCAGGAAGCGGACCAGGGCCACGCCTTTCACATTCTCGGTGTCCAGGCTGCCCTTGCTGCCATTGGCCTTGCCGATCTCGCCCAGGAATTTGCCGTCGGGGCTCATCTTGAGGATAAAGCTGTCGTGATAGCGGCCGCCTTCGCCGCCTTCGCCCGCACCGGGCGTGCGCTTCGCGTCCGCCGCGAACTGGGCCATGGTGCCGGCCGCGGGGCCCGGCTGTTCGGCGCCATTGCCGCCCAGCCAGACATTGCCATCCTTGTCGATGGTGATGCCGTGGTTGGAAGTGGGCCAGTCATGGCCCGCGGCCTTGCCCCAATGCTTGATCACATCGCCCGCCTGGTTGAAGGCGAGCACATCGGGGGCGGCGGTGCAGCAGTCGGATTCGCCGCGCGTGCGGTAGGTCTCCATGAATTCCAGGGTCTGGGGCCGGTGGATGACCCAGACATTGTCATTCCTGTCCACGTCCAGGCCGATGGTGTTGCCCATCAGCCAGTGATTGGGCAGGGGCTTGGGCCAATAGGGATCGGCTTCGAATTTCGGCACCATGATGTCGCCGCTCTGGGCCTGGGCCACTATCGACGGGCCGGTGGCCAGAAGCGTCGCCAGGGCCAGGATGCTGGCGCCGATGCGCGCGCGGCGCGGCGTGGAAAAATGAGACATGTATCCTCCCGAATATTTTCTCTGTTTCTGAATGACGGCCCCCGGCATGCTTTTCCTCAGCGCGGCGCCGTTAAAAAATACGGCGGCGTACCTGCCGCCAGGCTTTTCCTGCATCGCTTCGGCGGAAGGCCGGGCGGCACAGGACACTTCTATAAGATCATCGCGCCGCCGCAAACCGGGTCAGCCCGCTTTGCGCACATGCAGATGCGTATGCTTCCTGCCGTTATGGCCATGGGTGTGGGGTTTCGTCTCTTCCGCCGGGAACATGACCAGCCGCCCATGATGGATGCCGCGCTCGGCGATCACATGCTCGGCCAGGTGCCGCACATCCCTGGACTTGCCCCTGAGCACATTCACTTCCAGGCAGGAGTCATGGTCCAGATGCACATGCAGGGTCGAGACCGCCAGATCGTGATGATCATGGAAGGTCTGCACCAGCCGCTTGGGCAAATCGCGGGTGTGATGGTCGTATGTGTAGACCAGGGTGGCCACGCAATCGCCATTGACGTTGGCGCTTTCCGCCGCCTGGCGCAGGCCTCCCCGCGTCAGGTCGCGGATCGCTTCCGAACGGTTCTGATAGCCCCTTGCCTTCACCATGCGGTCCACCTCCGCCAGCAATTCGTCATCCAGGGTGATGGTCACGCGGTTCATGAAAGCTCCAGCCGATAAATCGTCAGCGAGTGTGGAACAGGGATGCGCGCTTGCACAATGCCGCGCCGGAAAAACCTCATGCGGCAATCCGCGTCCATCCGTAACTTGTCGGTATGACGTCCCTCCGGAATAATCATACGACAGTATGATGATTTTATACAATCATCATATAAGGGGCGGAGCCGGAATGATTTTGCGGACGACATTGCTGGCGGCGGCGGCCGTGCTGGCGATCACGTCTCAGGCTGGCGCGGCGGAAAGCGCAAGCGGGCTGGAAACCGTGATCGTATCCGGCCGCGCCACCGACCTGACCGGGATCGCGTCTTCCGCCAATCAGGGCGCGGTGGGCGCGGCCGATCTGGATCTGCGTCCGCTTCTGCGGTCCGGCGAGATCGTGGAGAATATTCCCGGCGTCATCATCACCCAGCATTCGGGCAGCGGCAAAGCCAACCAGTATTTCCTGCGCGGCTTCAATCTCGACCATGGCACCGACCTTGCCATCGATGTCGATGGCATGCCGGTCAACATGCCCAGCCATGGCCATGGCCAGGGTTATTCCGACCTCAATTTCGCCATTCCCGAACTGATCCGCCAGGTCGATTACAAAAAAGGTCCCTATTACGCCGATGTCGGCGATTTCGGGTCGGCGGGCGCTTTCAGCATTCGCTATTACGATGTGCTGCCGTCCGGCATCGCCCGGATCGAAGGCGGCCAATATGGCTATGGCCGCGCCTTTCTGGCGAACAATGCGGGCATCGGCGCGGGCAACATGATCTATGCCCTGGAGCTGGAACATAATGACGGGCCGTGGGTGAAGGGCGACGATGCGCGCAAGATCGGCGGCATGGCGCGCTATGCGGAAGGTGATGTGCAGAATGGCTGGTCGCTCACCGTCATGGCCTATCGCAATATCTGGAATTCCACCGACCAGGTGGCGGACCGCGCCATCATCGGCCGCGCCGATCCGGTGGGTGTGCCGCCATCCACGATCCAGATTTCGCGCTGGGGCGCGCTGGACAATTCCGATGGCGGCAAGACCGGGCGCTATTCTTTGTCGGCGGATTGGCGCCAGACGGACGGCAACAGCCGCCTTCACGCCAACGCTTATGGGCTTTATTACAATCTCGATCTCTTCTCCAACTTCACTTATTTCCTCAACGATCCCATTCGCGGCGATCAGTTCGAGCAGCAGGATGCCCGCTATGTTTTCGGCGGCGCCATCGACCAGGCCTGGGACCACACATTATTCGGCGCCCATTCCACCACCACGGTAGGCCTGCAGCTGCGCGACGACGAAATCCGCAACGGGCTGTTTCATACCGAGCGGCGCCAGCGCCTGTCGTCGGATGTTTTCGATCGCATTTCCGAGACCAATGCGGGTCTCTATGTCCAGAATGAAACCCATTGGACGCCTTGGCTGCGCACCATCATGGGGCTGCGGGGCGACCTCTTTCGCTTCAATGTCTCCAACATCGCGGGCGCGGGGAATTCCGGCGACGTCACCGCCAGCATGGCAGAGCCCAAGGCGGGCATCGTGCTGGGGCCCTGGGCCGATACCGAATTCTATCTGAATGGCGGTTTCGGCTATCACAGCAACGATGCGCGCGGCGTGGTCGATGCGGCAGCCCGCGCCACGCCGCTGGCCCGCACCAAGGGCGCGGAACTGGGCATCCGCACCGGCGCGATCCCCGATCTGCAATCCTCGCTCATTTTGTGGGCCTTGCACATCCAGTCGGAACTGACCTGGGAAGGCGATGCGGGCACGACCGCGCCGTCCGGGCCCACCGACCGCATCGGGATCGAGTTCGCCAATTTCTATACGCCCACGCCCTGGCTCACGCTGGATGCGGATTTCGCCTGGTCGCATGCGCGCTTCACGAAATTCGATCCCGCGGGCCAGCGGGTGCCTGAATCCCTGGAAGGCACCATCGATGGCGGGGTCGCGCTGCACGATCTGGCGGGCTGGGCGAAAGGCTGGTCGGGCGGCTTGCGCCTGCGCTATTTCGGGCCGCGCAATCTCACCCAGGATGGGCTGGTGCATTCCAAATCGACCACCCTGGTCTATGCCAATCTGGCGTATGAATTCGCGGAGAATTGGAGTATCGGGCTCAGCATCTTCAATCTCTTCGACGCCAAGGCCAGCGACATCGATTATTTCTATACTTCGCGCTTGCCGGGTGAGCCGGCGAGCGGAGTGGACGATGTCCATACCCATCCGGCGGAGCCGCGGGAATTGCGCGTCTCCATAACCCGCAAATTCTAGCTCACTTTTGCCTTTGTGATCATCGCGCGCTGGATCCTGGCGCTGCGGTCATAGGCGGCGGCGAAACGGCGGGCCTTCTTTTCGTGCCGTTCGTCGCGCTCGGAAAAGTACGCGGACGTCATGCGCTTGTTATGGAGCGTTTGCGCGAGGCTGCTGTAATAGTCGCGCGCACTGCACAGAGCCTCGAGCTGTTTGACGGGATCAGGTTCGACGCGCTCCTGTGCCATGGCGTGGCCTCCCTATAAATTGGCGTGCCTTGCGGCAACGCTATATGGCGCCCGTGGATCCCTATTTACCAATAGATGCTGGAAAAATCTCAATTCCGATGGTGAAGCATTTACGCTGAGTTGGGCGAGAATGCGGCAACGCTAGCTGATCGCCTTGCGCAGCCTGGCGGCGATGCCGGACGCGGCCTTTTCCGAAACATTTGTGAAGCTCAGCAGCAGGCCCTGTCCGGCTTCATGCCGGATCGATGGGGGAGACAGGAATTGAGAGGACAGGGGCGACGGCTCGAGGCCGTGGCTGCGGGCGCGCCCGGCCATGTCGGTATCGCTGCGATGACCGGGAAAGCGGGCCAGGATGTGCAGCCCGCCGGGCGAAAGGGAGAATTGAATATCCCCGCCGAACTGCCGGGCCAGTGCATCCGCCAAGGCCTGCCGCCGCGCTTTGTAGTGGGTCCGCATCCGGCGCAGATGGCGGGCGAAATGGCCTTGGGCGATGAAGGCGGCGATGATGGCCTGCTCGAAGCCGGCTTCGCCGCGATCGAGCCGCCGGATGGCGTTGCGGGCGGCGTCCACAAAAGCGGGCGGCAGCACCAGATAGCCCAGGCGCAGGCCGGGGAATAACGTCTTGCTGAAACTGCCCGCGTAAAAGACCCGCCCGCCGCCGGGAATGCTTTTCAAGGCGGGCGGCTTGTGGCCGTCATAGTGGAATTCGCAGTCGTAATCGTCTTCCAGAATGAAAGCGCCCTGCTCCGCCGCCCATTCCAACAAGGCCTGGCGGCGCGGCAAGGATAGGCAAACACCCAGGGGAGATTGATGCGCCGGGGTCACGACCGCCAATCGCGCGCGGGGAAAATGACGCCGCGCATAATCCACCCGCAGACCCTCGCCATCGACGGGAATGGGCGCGATGCGCAAGGGCAGCGCTTCCAGCGCAATTCGCGCGAAGCGATATCCGGGATCTTCCAGCCAGACCGCGTCACCGGGCTTCAAGAGCAAAGTCGCGGTGAGGTTGAGGGCCGCCTGATAGCCATGGGTGATCGCGATCTGCCCGGCCTCGCAGGCGATGCCCCGCGAGACCGCCAGATAGCCCGCAATGGCTTCGCGCAAGGCGGGAAGGCCCATGGGATCGGGATAGGGCAGGTTGGTGCCGGAAAACCGCCGCGCCTCGCGCGCCGCCAGCCGCGACCAAAGCGTGCGGGGAAACAGATCCAGCGCCGGTAGTCCCATCCGCAGCGGCAATGGCGCCGCCGCGTCAGGGTCCAACGAAAGCGATGGCCGCGCCGCCGGGGCGGAGGCCGCCGGCATGCGCAGGGCGGGCGACACGATGGTGCCTGCCTGTCCGCGCGCCACCAGATAACCTTCGCCCATCAGCCGCGCATAGGCGGCATCGACGGTGCCGCGCGCCACATCCAGCTGCGCCGCCAGGCTACGGGTGGCGGGCAGGCGTTCGCCCGGCGCCAGTTGCCCGCCCGCGATGGCGGCCCGGATGCGGTCGTAAAGCTGCTGATGGATGGAGAGGGCGGAGCGACGGTCGATGCGGACCGGCGCGCCTTTGCGGGCCTTGATCATGGCCCAGTCGATTTGATGAGAAATGGCCCTGTCATATGGGCCATATTCTTGCATTCTAGGGGGCATGGAACAAGGTGGAATGCCATGATCGGACGGCTGGGATTGCTTTTGGGATTTGTGCTGATGAGCGGCGCGGCGCTGGCGGCGGACAAATCCAATTTCGCTTTCAACAATCCCATTCCCAATATTCCGGGCAAAAGCATTCTGGCCGTGGTGGTGGATTATCCGCCAGGCGCGCGCAATGCGCCGCATCATCATGCGCCGTCTGCCTTCGTCACCGCCTATGTGCTTGAGGGCGCGGTGCGCAGCCAGGTGGATGACGGACCGGCGAAGGTCTATCGTACGGGCGAATATTTCACGGAAAATCCCGGCGCCCATCACCGGATCAGCGAGAATGCCAGCAAGACCGAGCCGGCCAAGATGCTGGCGATCTTTGTGTTGGATACGGGCGACAATCCGTTGTCGACGCCGGACAAATAGCAAGGGACGTGAGGCTTTTGGACGCCGCGCACCGCAGATGGATGGGATTGCTGCCCGCGGCGGCGGCATTGGCCTATCCGTTTTTGCTCAAGGGCTTTCATGCCGCCATTTCGTCGGGCGATGTCCTGCTGGCGGCGCTTCTACTGGCGGCCGCCTTCGCCATGCCATTGTCGGGAATCTGGTTCGCGTATCGGCTGAATGGTATGCCGGCGGCATTCGATGTGCGGGCGCGGCGTCTCGCCTTTGCCAGCATCGCCGCGCCGCCGCTGTTCGTTTTCCTCGGCGTGGCGCCGGGCTTGGCGGGTATTCATATTCCCGACACCACCATCTGGATCGCGATCTGGCTGGCGGCGGCGCTCTCTGTCGCGTTTGCGCCAAGGATCGCCGTTGCCGAAAAGCCCGCGCGGCCGATCGCGGGGTGGCGGGTGGCCCATGGCGTGGCGGCGGCCCTCATCGCCTGCTTTGTGCTGTTCCATCTCACCAATCATCTGTTGGGATTGGAAGGACCGGGCGTTCACAAAGCGGTCATGGCGGTGGGGCGCAAAGTCTATCGCGCGCCTTTCATCGAGCCCATCCTGATTGCCTTGCTGCTGTTCCAGATCGCCAGCGGTGTGCGCCTGGCCTGGCGCTGGAGTTCGCTCAAGATCGATGTCTATCGCATCTTCCAGGTCGGCTCGGGCGCTTATCTGGCGATGTTCCTGTTGGCCCATGTGAATTCGGCCCTGGTGTCGGCGCGGGCGGTGCATCACATCGAAACCGATTGGGCCTGGGCCTCGGGCGCGCCCACGGGCCTTATTCATGACGCCTGGAATATCCGGCTTCTGCCGCATTATGCCTTGGGCGCCTTTTTCATTCTGGGGCATCTGGCGTCGGGGCTTCGAGTGGTGATGATCGCCCATGGCGTCAACGCCACCATCGCCAACCGCTTCTGGATCGCATCGCTTGCCGCGGCGGCCCCGATCTCGGCGGCGATCATCGCGGGGCTTTGCGGCGTAAGAGTCTAAAGCGGCGGCAGGCCGATCCGCTTCTTGATGGTGCTCATGGCGAAATTGGTCTCCACCGACTGAATGCATTTCAGCCGCGTGACTTTCTGCTTGAGAAACCGCTCATAGCCTTCGATGCCGTCGGCATAGACATGCAGCAGGTAATCGCGCGCGCCGGTCATCAGATGGCATTCGGTGACTTCGCTCCAACCCTGCACCGCTTTCTCGAATTCCTTGATCTGCTCTTCGCTCTGCTGGTTGAGGCGGATGGAAACGAAGACGCTGAGCGGCAAGCCATAGGCTTTCTGGTCCACGATGGCGGCATAGCCCTTGATCACGCCTTCGTCTTCCAGCCGCTTGACCCGGCGCAGGCAGGGCGTGGGCGACAGGCCGATCTTTTCGGACAGTTCCAGATTGGTCATCCGGCCATGATCCTGGAGCAGGGAGAGGATCTGGCGGTCCAGCCGGTCCAGCATAATATGCTCTTTTGTGGTCATATTGTGCAGTATATTGCCAATCAGGCCGCCATATCCATTGCAATACGCTATTTAATCCCGCCCGAACAGGCCTAGCCTTGTCGCCGGAATTCGCGGGAAAGGCGCTTTCATGGCCAACGACAATTATCACAAGGACCGCATCGCCAACCGCACCTTGCATCCCGAAACCCTGATGATGGGCTATGGCTACGCCCCCGCCTGGTCGCAGGGCGCGCTGAAGCCACCCATCTTCCAGACCTCCACCTATGTTTTCGAGAATGCCCAGCAGGGCAAAGATTTTTTCGACCTCACCTCGGGCCGCCGTCAGCTCAAGCCGGGCGAAGCGGCGGGCCTGGTCTATTCGCGCTTCAACCATCCCAACATGGAGATCCTGGAAGACCGGCTGGCGATCTGGGACGAGGCGGAACGCGCCGCCGTCTTCGCCAGCGGCATGGCCGCCATCGCCACCACCTGCTTCGCGCTCTTGCGTCCCGGCGACACGGTGCTGCACAGCCGCCCGCTCTATGGCGGCACCGAGACCTTGCTGAAGAACCAGATGGGCGCGTTCGGCGTCACCGCGTTCGGTTTCACCAATGGCGTCGATGTCGCTCAGATGCGCACCGCCGCCAAAGCGGCCGCTGCGAAAGCCAAAGAAACAAAAGGACGCGTCGCCATGATCATGGTGGAGACGCCGGCCAATCCCACCAATGGCATTGTCGATCTGGCGGCGTGTGCCGCCATCGCCGACGAGCTGGAGAAGAGTCAGGGCCATCGCCCGCCCGTGGTGGTGGACAACACCATGCTGGGGCCGATTTTCCAGAAGCCCTTGAAACAGGGCGCCGATATCACGCTCTTGTCGTTGACGAAATATGTCGGCGGTCACAGCGACCTGGTGGGCGGCTCGATTAGCGGCAAGACCGATGTCATCACGCCGATCAAGCGCTGGCGCGGCGCGCTGGGGACACAGCTGGATCCCAATTCCTGCTGGATGCTGATGCGCTCTTTGGAGACGCTCGAAATCCGCATGAAGCGGGCCAATGACAATGCCCGGATGGTGGCGGATTATCTGGCGCAGCATCCGAAAATCGCGCGGCTGCATTATCTGGGAAATCTCAAAGCCGACGACCCGCGCAAGCCCGTGTTCGACCGGCAATGCAGCGCACCCGGCTCAACCTTTTCCTTCGACGTGAAGGGCGGGGAAGCGGAAGCCTTCCGTCTGCTGGACAATCTGCAGATCATGAAGCTGGCGGTGAGCCTGGGCGGGACGGAGACCTTGATCTCCCATCCCGCCGCCATGACCCATTCCGGCGTCGCCAAGGAATTGCGCGAAGAGATCGGGCTCACCGACGCCCTGATCCGCATCTCGGTGGGGATCGAGAATGTGGAAGATTTGATCAGCGACCTGGCCCAAGCGCTGGACAAGGTCTGACGCCGGCTAGCGGGCAAAATACCGCGCCGACGCGGGAACCAGGATTTACGCGCGCAGTTATCACCAAAACCATTGCATGCAGGGGCGATGGCAGGCGATGACCCGCAAACCGACCGCAAAGCCGCACAAGCCATTGAGTGGGGCGAAGAAATCCGCCTCCTTGACCGATCAATGGATCGACAAAAATTGGTATTTGCCGGCCGGCGGCGACCAGTCCTGGCGCGACCGGGAAGCGCAGCGCATCTTTGGCGATGGCGAACATCCGGTTAACGATAAAAGCGATCCCGGCCCGATGGGAGCGAGCGGCGCCTATGAAGCCGGCTTCAAGCGTGCCCGGTCGCGCAATATCCTGCTTCCGGTTTCGCTGGTGGGTTGCGTGATTGTCTTTGTCGGCGCTCTTTTGCTGCCGCAGATTCTGACGCCTGCTATTTGGGGGCCGCGCGAACCCAAACCGCGATCCGACACGCTTGTCCGCTTTACCGCGCCGGCGGAAGCGAGCCTTGCCTATGACGCGGGGGCAAAGCAGGACAAGAACAAGTTTGCAGGCCAGGCGCTTCCCCGGCCGATCGGGGAAGTGGTCGCGCCAGCCGATCCGGCGCGGGAAACGGCCGCGCCCCGTCCACGTCCCGCGGTCGCCGAGAACCCGCAGAGTGGCGAGCCTGCAATTCGTGTCGCCAAGACGCGGCCGCGCCGGTCGCTGCCGCCCATCGGAGCACATTATTTCGCAAGGCATGCGCCGGCCGGCGAAGAGCAGGTGGCCGTCTCCCTGCCGCCGATCGGACAGGCCTATTTCGAGAGCCATGCGCCGGCCGGCGCGCAAAGCGCGGACATCTCCAGAAGCGAATAGTGCCGGTCGCGTTGACACCAGGGGCGCCGCGACATCAGGTTTGGCGGAAGCTGGATGATCGCGGGATCATATGAGACGCAGATTGGTCGCTTTGATCGGCGCATGCCTGGGCCTTTGGGCGACGGACGCGCGATCCGCCGAACCTGCCTGTATGTCCCTTTCCCAATCGCTGGATGCCGGCCCTGCCGGGCCTCTCTTTCTGCCCAGCTATCCGCGCGTCACATCCGGTCCGCTGCAAGGCGCGGCTTTTCTTTACGACAATGCGGTTGCGGCGATTGCGCTGGTGGCGTGCGGCGAGCCCGCAAAAGCCGCGCGGATCGGCGAGGCGATCCTTCTCGCACTCGATCATGACCGCTACTGGCACGATGGACGCTTGCGTAACGGCTATCTGGCGGGCGCCGTTGGCTCCGAACCCCTGAAGCTGGCGGGATGGTGGGACGATAAGCAGAATATGTGGGTCGAGGATCGCTATCAGGTGGGCAGCGACAACGGAAATATGGCCTGGGCGATCCTGGCGCTTTTGGCGCTGGATAAAGGCGCTGGCGATCACCGCTATCGCGACGGTGCCGTGCGCATTGCAGGCTGGATTCTTGAGAGCCGCAGTCCTGCTTCGCCAGGCGGCTTCACCGGCGGCACATTTTCCCATGAACCGGCGCCGGTGAGCGAGACATGGAAATCGACCGAGCATAATACCGATCTGGCGGCGGCCTTTCGGGGCCTGGCGCTCGTGACCGGGGACCGGAAGTGGATGGCGCCCGCGCGCGCAGCGGAGAAATTTGTCCGCGCGATGTGGTCGAAAGACTGCGGCTGCTTCGCGGTCGGCACCGGCGAAGACGGCAAGACCCGCAATCCCTATCTGGCGCTCGATGCCCAGATATGGCCGCTCTTGGCATTGCCAGGCGCCGCGGTCAGATATGGCGTGGCCTTTGCCGCCGCCCAGGCCAGGCTCAGGGATGGTGGCGGCTTTGCTTACAGTGAAGCCAAAGAAGGAATGTGGACCGAAGGCACCGCGCAGGCGGCGTTGTATCTGACTCTGTCGGGCCGCAAGGCCGAAGCTGGCGCCTTCCTGGCGGCAATCGCAGAGATGCGCGCCGCGGACGGGTCCTATTATGCGGCCAGCACGCATGAACTTCCCACCGGCTTCATGCTGGAGACCGATCCCACCCAACCGCGCCAGTATTTTCATATCCCGCATCTGGCGGCGATGTCCTGGGCCGCCATTGCGGACCAGCGCTACAATCCCTTCACGCGGGCCAAAACGCTTCCCTAGGGTGTTACATATACATTGTCTCCTACGCGCGTCTTGTTCTTGCAATTGCGTATCGGGCGCTGCCGAGGCTGAAACTGCACGACCGGCGGAGCGCATTCACACGATCGTTTGGTAGGACACCGCCGAACGGAAAGGTGCACATCCCACATGGCATAGGGGCACATGAAGAGGCCATGTCCTTATGGCCAGGATCGCTCATTCCTCATGTCGAAATTCCTATCTCATATGCGCAGACCGCTGCTCCGTGCGGATGATTTACGCATCGGTGCGTGAGACGCATCTTGCTGAACATGGGCAATTGATTGCTCGGGAGAATTGCTGGCGTTCGCGGGGGAAGTTTCTTCGGGAACCATTGGTCTCGAAGCCGGACGACCAGCAATAACAGGGGGATACATGCGCGCGTTCACGGGCGAAAGCCTGAAAAAATCTCTATTTCTGGGAACATCCATCGCAGGGCTTCTGCTCGGCGGACAGGCGATCGCCCAACAGCAGGGTAATAGCAACGAAACCGTTATCGTGACCGGCACCCGCGTGCAGGGCATGACGGCCGCCGACAGCGCCGCGCCCGTTCAGGTCCTGGGCAGCGACGCCCTGACCCGGTCATCGGGTTCCCAGGACTTGCGCCAATCCCTGGGCCAGACGGTGCCGTCCTTCACCTCCCAGTCCTTCGGCGGCGACCTTTCCAACCTGACGCGCGCCGCCAACCTGCGCGGCTTGTCGCCCAACGACACATTGATCCTGGTCAACGGCCATCGCCGGCACATGGCGTCAGCCTTCGCCACCGGCGGCGGCGGGTTCGGCGGCAACTCCGCGCCCGACCTTTCGATGATCCCCACCGCGGCGCTCGACCATGTCGAAGTGCTGCTGGACGGCGCGGCGGCCCAGTACGGCACCGACGCCATCTCCGGTGTGGTCAACCTGATCCTCAAGAAGCGCTCTTCCGGCGGCAATATCCTGGTCACCGGTGGCCGTCGCTACAACACCCAGGGCGACTCATACGACTATTCGATCAATATGGGCCTGCCCCTGTTCGACAAGGGCTATGTCAACCTCACCTTCGACAAGCAGTACAGCAATTTCGTGCAGCTGGGTGGCCCCGACAGCCGCCTGATCGGCGCGGACGGTGTGACCGAAGCACAGGAAGGCCGCATCGGCGTGGGCGCGACGGCGACCAACAATACCTTTATCGCCAACGCCCAGGGCGTCGTGCCTTGCACCGCCGGCGTCTGCATACCCTTGGCCAATCGGCGCGGGATGCGCGATTACCCCCGCGCCAACCATGAAAACACCAGCCCCGAAATCAACCAAACGGTGATTTCCTACAATGCGGGCTATGATATCAGCGATAGCCTTCAGATCTACAGCTTCGGCACCTGGGGTCACCGCTATGGCATCGGCATGCAGAATGTCCGCTTACCTAGCCAGATCATCGCCACGCCGGGCTCCAACCAGCCTTGCAGCGCGACCAACCCGCAGGGCTATGCCACCGGCTCCAGCACCAATAATATCAATGCGACGACCGGTACGACGGCTTCTTGCACGGGACCCTTCACGCTCGCCGGTTCGCTCGGCGCGCCCGGAACACCCACAGCTGGCATCAACTCCAGAAACCAAATCATCTCCTCCGGCCAGGCCGGCACTTTCTACACGCCCGGCGAACTGATCTTCTATCCCAACGGCTTCCAGCCGCAGGAAGCGGTGAAGGACACCGATTACCAGTACAACGCCGGCGTCAAAGCCAATGTCGCGGGCTGGGACGTGGATGCCGCGATCAGTTACGGCAAGGACATCAACGACATCTACACCCTGAACTCGGGCAACCGCGCGCTGTTCATCGACACCCACACAACGCCAACCAATTTCTACGACGGCACTTTTGTCGCCAGCCAGTTTGTGGGCACCGTCGACGTCACGCGCGGGTTCAATGTCGGCATGGCCGGACCCCTGAACGTGGCGTTCGGTCTCGAAGCGCGCGAAGACATGTATCAGATCAAGCCCGGCGACGCGGCGTCGCAATATAAGGAAGGCGGCCAGTCCTTCCCCGGCTATTCCAATGCCGTGGCCGGGTCCCATACCCGCAAGAACTATTCCGCCTATCTGGATTTTGCGCTGGCGCCGATCGAAAGCCTGGAAATCGACATCGCGGGCCGCGCCGAGCATTTCACCGACTTCGGCGACACCCAGATCGGCAAGATCACGGCGCGCTGGGACATCACCCCGCAATGGGCGGTGCGCGGCACCATGTCGACCGGCTTCCGCGCCCCGAACCTGCAGGAGGAATGGTACAACACCGTCAACGTGTCGCCCACCAACGCGACGGTTCAGCTGCCGGCTGACTCCGCCGCCGCAAAGGTGCTGGGCTTCTCGGACCTGAAGCCGGAAATCTCCACCAGCTTCAGCGCCGGTATCGTGGGTCATCCGTTGGACGATCTGAGCCTGACCATCGATGCCTACAGCATCGCCCTGGGCGACCGCATTTCGTCCTCCAGTACGGTCTTCCTCAAAGGCGGCGTGCCGCTGGTTCCGCTCTGCGGAGACGCCATCAACGCTCTGGGTGTTTCGCTGGATCCGACCGCGGGCCGGGTGGGTTGCTCGTCCTTCGTGAACGGTTTCGGCACCCTCACCCAGGGCGTGGACCTCACGATCAGTTACCCCACCGATTTCGGCGACAAAGGCCTGATCGACTGGACCTTGGCGGGCAACTACAACTCGACCAAGATCTCGCGGGTCGCGCCGGTTCCGCCGCAATTGTCGGCAGTCCCCGGCGGCACGTTCTTCACGGACTCGACCTTGTTCAACTTCGCGCACGCCGCACCGGCCTTCAAGATCGGCCTCACCGGCACCTGGTCCCTGGATGCCTGGGGCATCACTTTGCGCGAAACTCTGTATGGCCCGCTGAAGGCTCTCACCTCGCCCGATGGCAGCAAGCCTTACTTCGACAACTCCGAACCCAGCGTCGGCATCACCGATCTGGAAGCCCGCTACAACTTCACGGAGACGTTGCAGCTGGCGGTCGGCGGCAACAATCTGTTCGGCATTCCCGCCAAGGGCAGCTGCATCGTCGGCGGCACGAACGCGAATGGCGGCGTGAACCCCTGCGGCGGCGGCGTGGTGGCCCATTCGCCCGTGGGAACGCCGTTCGATCCGTATGGCGGCTACTATTATGGACGTCTGACCATCAACTGGTAAGGCGCTCCCGACCAAGTGCAATTCCGCTGCGATCCCTAGACGCAGAGGATTTACTGAGCCCAGGCCTAACCGGCCTGGGCCTTTTTTCAGCTTTGCAGGGCCGTGAACACCGCCAATTGAGCGGCGAAGGCGCGCTGGTAAGCGGGGCGCGCTTCGCCCCGGGCGACATAGGCGGCAAGGTTCGGAAACTCTTCCAGCAGGCCCGATCCGTGCAGCCTGCGCAGCACCTGCACCATCAGAAGGTCGCCCGCGCTGAAGGCGCCGTCCAACCAGTCGGCATCCCCAAGCCGGGCGGACAGCCGGCGCAGCCGCGCGCGGACGCGATCGTCGAGCAGGCGCTGGCGCTCCTGGAACCAGGGTTTGTCCTGCTCAAAATATTCGGGCACTTCCCATTCGGTGATCACCGGCTCGATGGTGCTGAGGGCGGCGAACATCCAACTGATGGCGCGGGCCCGGGCTTTGGCATCGTCGGGCAAAAGCCCCGCATGACCTTGCGCGATATGGAACACAATCGCGCCCGACTCGAACAACGACAGATCGCCTTCCTCATAGCTGGGAATCTGCCCGAAAGGTTGATGCGCCAAGTGCGCAGGCTGTTTCATCTCGGCGAATGAGACCAGCCGGACATCGTAAGGCTGGCCCACTTCTTCGAATGCCCAGCGGACGGGCATGTCGCGCGCCATCCCCTGGCCGCGATCGGGCGATGCTGCAAAAGCAGTGATGACAGGCTTCATGGGAAGGCTCCGGTTGTAAGGCGTGCCGCCATGACTTTTATCATGGCGGCGGGATCCGTCAGATGCTCCTGGCGAGCGCTTCCAGCTGGTCGGCGCAGATGCCCCAGCCCTGGTGGAAGCCCATCTGTTCATGCGCCTCGCAGTCTTCCTTGCTCCAATGGCGGCAGCGGGCGATGTAGCGGGTTTTGCCGCCTTCATCCGCAAAGGTGAGGACGACGGTCATGAAGGGCTTGTTGCCCGGCTGCCAGTCGCCGGTATAGGCATCGGTGAAGACGATCTTTTCGTTAGGCACGATCTCCAGATAAGTGCCGGCGTTGGGCATTTCCTGGCCTTCCGGGCTTTTCATCACGATCATGTTGGAGCCGCCGACCCGAAGATCGATCTGGGCGGTCGGGGTCGTATAAGGCTTGGGCGCGAACCATTGCTTGATCAGTTCCGGATCGGTCCAGCAGCGGAAGACCTTGTCGCGGGGGGCGTCCAGCAAGCGGTCCAGAACCAGTTCGTTGCTTTTCTGTGTCATGGCAATCTCCTTGGGATTGGGTGTCGGTTGTTGCTGTTCTGGCCCAAGGACGGTGGAACCCCGGGGCCGGCCGACATCTGCCCTCAAAAAAAGCCGGAAAAGATTTTACAGTTCGATGTCGGGATGGGGCGGGCCGGCCCGTCCTTGGGCCAATAAGGGAAAACGCCATGCTGTATGCGGTCTTGTGCTACCACGACGAAAACCTGGTCTGGTCCTGGAGCAAGGAAGAAGACGGCGCCCTGATGGACAAGATCGGCGCGGTCCGGGCCAGACTGACGGCCCAAGGCAAGCTCGGCGCGTCGTTGCGGCTGATGCCCACCACCGCGGCGACCACCTTGCGCAAGAATCAGGACCCGCCCCTGGTGATCGACGGCCCCTTTGCCGAGACCAAGGAGCAGTTGCTGGGCTTCTATATCCTGGACGTGGAAAATCTGGACGCCGCGCTGGAAGCCGCGCGGGAGATCGCCAAGGTCAATCCCGGCGGCGCCTTCGAGATCCGACCTATCGCCGTCTTCAATCCGGATGAGCGCACAAAATGAACGATCTCAGCTGGATCAATGCCGCGCTGGCGGCGGCCCGGCCGCAGGCGGTGGGCGCGCTGCTGCGCTATTTCCGCGACCTGGACCGTGCGGAAGAGGCGTTCCAGGAAGCGGCGCTTCGCGCACTGAAGAACTGGCCGCAGAACGGGCCGCCCCGCGATCCGGCCGCCTGGCTGATCATGGTGGGACGCAACGCGGCATTGGACGGTGTGCGCAAGGAAGCGCGCAATGTCGCGCTGCCGGACGAAGATGCGATTTCTGATGTCGAAGATGTCGAAACCCCGCTGGCCGAAAGGCTGGATGGATCGCATTACCGCGACGATGTCTTGAGGCTTCTGTTCATCTGCTGTCATCCCGATCTTCCGGCGACCCAGCAGATCGCGCTGGCCTTGCGCATCGTGTCGGGCCTCACCGTCAAGCAGATTGCCCGTGCCTTTCTGGTGAGCGAAGCGGCGATGGAGCAGCGCATCACGCGCGCCAAGCAGCGCGTCGCCCGCGCCGATGTGCCGTTCGAGGCGCCGGGCCCGGTGGAACGCAGCCAGCGCCTGGCCGCGGTGATGGCGATGGTCTATCTGGTCTTCAACGAGGGCTATTCCGCCGGCGACAGCGAAGCCCGCGCCGCGCTTTGCGATGAAGCGATCCGCCTGTCGCGGCTGTTGCTGCGCCTGTTCCAGACCGAGCCGGAAGTGATGGGGCTGGCGGCGCTGATGATCTTGCAGCATGCCCGCGCCGATGCCCGTTTCGATGCCGATGGCGAGATCGTTTTGCTGGAAGACCAGGACCGGTCGCGCTGGGATGGCGAATTGATCGGCGAGGGTCTGGCCCTGATGGACAAGGCGATACGGCACAACCGGCCGGGGCCTTATCAGATTCAGGCGGCCATCGCCGCTACCCATGCACGGGCGGGCACGCCATCCGATACCGACTGGGCCGGGATCGATGCTCTTTATGCCATACTGGAACGGATGCAGCCATCGCCGGTGATCACGCTCAATCGGGCGGTGGCGACGGCGAAAATCGCCGGCCCGGAAGCGGCGCTGGCGATGATTGCGCCGCTGGAAACCGCGCTGTCCGGCTATTTTCATTTCTATGGCGCGCGGGGCGCATTCCTGTTGCAGCTGGGCCGTACGTCGGAAGCCCGCACCGATTTCAGCCGTGCCATCGCGCTGGCCAATACGCCGGCGGAAGCCGCGCATATCCGCCGCCACCTCGACCGCCATTTGCTGGACGCAGAAGCGAAATAGTTCTTTCGCCTGTCGGGCATGGCTCTCGGCCAGCGTCCTTGGGGCGATGCCGGGCCGATCCGGCGACAGGGAGGACGATATGGAATATTCCAAAGCGATGATCTGGACGGGCCGCACCATGAGCGGGCTGGTGGTCCTGTTCATGATTTTCGATGTGTCGATCAAATATCTCGACCTGCCGATTGTGGAGCAGACCGGCATACCGCTGGGGCTGCCTGCCCATTCGGCGCGCGGGCTGGCGGTGATGGAAACCGTTATTCTGTTGATCTATGTGTGGCCGCGCACGGCGGTGTTGGGCGCGGTACTTTTCACCGGCCTGTTCGGCGCCACTATGGCGATCCATTGGCGGGTGGGCGATCCCCTCTTCAACCATATCCTGTTTGGCTTTTATCTGGCGCTTCTGGCTTGGGGCGGGCTTTGGCTGCGCGATGCGAGATTGCGGGCGCTGTTGCCGCTGAACGCCGTCACAGATAACTGAGCCACCAGGATTTGCTGCGCTGTTTCACCTGGGCATACCAGCGGCAGAGCGGATAGAGGATCAGCACCACTGCGATCCAGATCGCGTAAATGACGGGAAGGGGCT
>Ga0068855_100001478_pt1 | contig 29396 bp, 20 predicted proteins | sample KBSCornC52_FD_66592 | JGI IMG/M metagenome (GOLD analysis project Ga0068855, IMG submission 66592) | Corn rhizosphere microbial communities from Kellogg Biological Station, Michigan, USA - KBS Corn C5-2 | ecosystem: Host-associated > Plants > Roots > Rhizosphere > Soil ... | reverse complement strand
CGGCACGTTGTTCGATCACGGTTACTGGACTCCAAGGCAACTTTGTCTTCCCGCTGACTAGGCCGGGAAAGTGTTACCCATGTCCTCGCACACCTGTTACCTATGTGCCCGGTCTGAACAAAGGAGAGGCCAGACCCCTGCGGTGGCGACCCGTCGTGCCGCTGCCGTGATCGAGGCCATTCAATGGGTCGAGGAACCGCTGCGCCGCCACGTCCGACGCGACGGGCAGAACGCAGCCGGACCGACGCGTCGAACGCCCCCACCGTCGAGTCCTACGAATTCTCGTGCTTGTCCCGCCTTGGGGGCGACCCTAGAGTCGGCTCAAGCCAGTGCGCCTGCTGCCGGAGCATTCGAGGACGAGGTGGGACGAGGACGTTTCGACAGGCATGCGCGCCGGCACGCCGGGCGCAGGCTCGGCGCGCCACGAAACTCCAGCGAGGAACAGTCATGTTGATTGCAGACGGTGGCGGCAACGCGATCCCGCAGCCCAGCGTGCCCGCGGCAAGCCCCCCGCAACAGCCGCCTTCGACCAACTCGACCCAGGCCGGCGCCGCCGCGCGGGCCCGCGAACTGCAGAACCAGCTCGAGCAGATGCTGGAGCGCCTGCGTGAAGCGCAGCGCCGCGCCGAGGAGGCGCGCCAGCGCGCGCTCGAGGCCCAGCAGCGGGCCGAGACGGCGCGCCAGGCCGCCGAGGCGGCCAGGAAGAAGGCCGACCGGGGCGGCAACGCGGGCGACCAGGCCGCTTCCGCCAAGGCCCAGCAGGACTGGAAGCTGCAGGACGCGCAGATGAAGAAGGCTGCCGCGGATGCCGCCCTGCAGCACAAGGACGTCGCCCTGCTGCGGGCCCAGGTGGCCCAGAAGCGCGAGCAGGTGAAGTCGCACGACGGCACGGCTTCGGCCGCGGCCGACCAGAAGGTCAAGGACGCGCAGGGCGCCCGCGACGCCGCGTCCAGGACCAGCGACCTTGCCAAGCTCTACGCGGACGCGCAGGACAAGGAGAGCAAGGCACAGGACGCCGAAGCGAAACTGGCGACGCTGCGACCCCACAACCGCTACGAGGCCGAGGACTTCACGCCCGACCAGCGCAGCGCGCTGACCCAGGCGCAGGCCGACGCCTCCCGCCTGCGCGGCGACGCCGACACCGCGCAGTCCACGTTCGAGACCGAGGCCGACAAGGAGGCCGACCTCGCGTTCTACGGCGACCCGCCCGCCGGCGGCACGCCGCCCGGCGTGACACCGGCCACCGCCGCGGCCGTCGGCAACGACCCGCTGCACACGCCGCTGCTGCAACTGCTGCAAGTGTCGCCAGCCGGTGCGACGAACGCGCCGCTGTTCACCAGCGCACCGGGCTCGACCCTGGCGAGCGGCACGACGTGGTCGGCGAACACCACGTTCAGCCCCTTGCTCGCGCCGGCCGGCGGCCCGGCCTCGCCCCGGCTCGCGCAGACGCTGTCGGGCCTGGCGGACGGCAAGAGCCTGGCGCAGGTCGCGAGCGAGCAGCACCTGAGCGTCGACCAGGTCATCGCGCAGGCACGTGCGGGCGGCATCGACGTGCAGGCCGGCGCGCCGTCCGGCGACATGCAGGTGACCACGCTGCACAAGGGCGACGTCACGCTGGCGTACACGCACGACCTGAAGGACGACAGCGTCACGGTCAAGGGCTCGTACGCCGACGCGGGCGCGCCCGGCGGCAAGCGCGACGTCGACGTCTCGAAGAACCGCGACGGCGTCTTCAGCCAGACGGTCAAGGACCCCAAGACGGGCCGGGACGTCGTCCACGAGTTCGACCCGGCGGCCGGCACGCGCACGGACATCGTCACCGCGGCCGACAAGACCCGCACCGAGACCACCACCGACCTCACGGCCGCGCCGGTCACGCACACGGTCAAGGACGGCGAGGGCTACCTCGAGATCGCCAAGGATGCGGGCCTGACACCCGAGCAGTTGCTGGCCCTCAACCCGGACGTCGACTACGGCGCCCCGCTCAAGACGGGGCAGCAGCTCGTGGTGGTGGGCGTGCGGACCACCGTCAAGACGTTCAACCCGGACCACACCACGCTCGAACGCAGCACGGCCAGCGACGGCACGCTGCGCGTCGTGGCCACCGACGCGAGCGGCCACCGCGCCGTGCTGATGGGCGAGCCCGATCCCGCGAATCCGCAGGCAGACGCCATCCGCAAGGCGCTGTTCGACGACAGGAAGACGATCGCGCAGGCGGCGGCGAGCCTGGGCCTGACCGAGCAGCAGCTGGTCGAGGCGCTGCCACCCGGCACCGTGGACGACACGCCCGCCAGCGCCGACAACCAGGGCATCCGCACCCGCACGATCTACGACCCGCAGACCAACCGCAGCTTCGTCCAGATCGACGATCCGCACCACGATCGCACGGTCGTCCAGGAGATCGCCGCGGACCAGGTCTTCCACGTGCGCCAGTTCGACTCGACGGCGGGCAAGACCGTGATGAAGGACGTCAAGGGCGGCGAGGGCTACGCCCAGTCGCTCGCCGACCAACGGCAGGCCACGGCCGACGACTACGGCAAGCAGATCAGCGACCTGGACGCCACCATCCGCCTGTACCACCACACGGGCGACGATCCGTCCGAGCTGCGCGCGCAGCGGGCCACGCTCGTCGCGCAGCAGAAGGCCGCGCAGGGCCAGGCCGACATCGCGCAGGGCAAGGCGAGCGCGGTCATGACGCGCCACGAGCAGGTGCAGGCCGACCAGTCGGCGTCCATCGCGTACCAGAACTGGTTCGTCGCGCGCCCGGGCAGCAAGGACCAGGCGGCGGCCGCGGTCGAGCTCAAGAGCAGGCTCGCCCTGTCGGACCAGGTGGACCGTCTCGTCGCCGCGGCGGACAAGGATGTCGGGCTGCTGGTGGCGGGCGTCGACAAGCAGCGGGCCGACGATGCCAAGTCGGCCGCCGACGACAAGTTGCAGGCGGCGTACCAGGACTGGAAGGCCAACGACTGGGGCTGGGGCGGCATTCCCAAGGAGACCGCCGACAAGATGAAGGCGCAGGGCCAGCGGCCGCCGGGCCAGCCGTTCTACCGCGACGCCAAGGAGGAGGACGAGGCCGCATGGCGCGATTTCGTCCAGATGCAGAAGGACATGGACAAGTACGGCACCGACGGCATCCCGCCGGAGGTGGCCGCCACGCACGACCTGTGGGTGCAGCGCAACCAGGCGAGCGACGCCGCGCTCAAGGTCGACCTGCGCTTCGACGACGCCAGCAGCGCGAGCAACGGCGCCAACCAGACCGTGCTGCAGGGCGACATCGACCGGCTCGAGCAGGACAAGGCGAACTGGGTACAGGCGAACCCGGACGCCTTCAAGGAGGACTATGTCAACCAGAAGCAGCTCGACCAGTTGAATGCGAACCTGGCCCAGGACCAGATCGACGCGCTCAACCTGGGCGAGGACAGGAAGTTCACGCAGTACATGACGACGGTGTCGGCGCCCGACCGCGAAGACCCCGACCAGCTCAAGAAGGCGGAGCAGAAATACGCCAAGGACAACCACGACGCCACGACGCAGGTCAACCGGAAGATCGACGAACTGCAGACATCCGGCATGGTCGCCAAGGACAAGGCCGCCGAGGCCTACATCGCGGCCTGGAAGACGCGCAACCCGGCGCTGGCTGCCAGGCTCGACGCGCTCGGCACCTTCGATCGGCCCGGCTCGCAGGGCAGCCTGCGCGCGGCCGAATACCGCCAGGAGCAGACCGCGCTGCTGCTCAAGGGCGCCGGCGACCAGGGCAAGCAGTTGAAGGACGCGATGGACCTGCAGCAGCAGGCCTACGACCAGTTCCTCCAGCGCGGCGGCGAGGACGTGCAGCACGTGCGGGGCGACCGCGACGCCGTCAAGAAGGACATCGACGGCCACACCTTCGTGCGCGACATCTGGGACGCCTGCGGTGGCGACGACGCCTCCAAGGACGCGTTGAAGTACACCGACGGCCAGCTGGACAAGGCCACGCAGCTGCGCGACGACCTCGCGTCCGGCAAGATCTCCGTCTCCGATTTCGCGAGCCAGGAAGACCAGTTCCTGAACCGCTACGACCACACGTCGAGCGACTTCCAGCGCCGCATCCAGGACAGCGACGGCACCTGGAGCGTCGTCGACGAGGCCGTGCGCACCACCGTCAGTGCGGCGGCGGGCATCGCGGCGACGATCGCCTCGGGCGGCAACGTGGCAGTCGGCTTCGCGGTGGGCCTGGGCGTCAGCGAGCTGTGGGACACCACGGGCGACCTCGTCGCGGCCGCCCAGGGGCGCGACGTCAACGCCGACGGCCACACCTCGCTGCTGACGCTGGAGACCAAGGTGGCGACCGGCCAGGCGAGCTGGGACGACGTGAAGTTCACGCTCAAGGACGAGGCGATCGACGTGGCCAGCAACGCGGTGACGCTGACGGGCGTCGGCGCGGGCGCGCGCGTGACCGAATCGATGACGGCGCAGCTCGCGCTGAAGGATTCGCTGAGCGTGGGGGGCCGCACGCTGCTCAAGGTCGGCTTCAAGGAAGGCTCGACCGACACGCTCACGTGGGGCGGCCGCGCGATCGTCGGCGCGGGCGCGGGGGTCACCTCGCAGGCTGTCGACGGTGTCGGCCGCGTGGGCGTGGAGACGCTGCACGTGGGCCTGGACGGCCAGCTCGGCACCGAGGAAGGCGACGCACGCATCCGCTCGACGATGGCCGCGTCGGCCACCGGCCTGCTGACCGCGCCGGTGACGGGGGCGTTCTCCGGCGCCATCCCGCTCAAGACGAGCCTGCCGGGGCTGGGTATCGGCGGCCAGATCCTCAACGACACCGCGGGCAGCCTGGGCACGGGCGAGCTCGTCTCGCTCGCGACCGAGGGCCGCACGATGAACCGCGCCGAGTTCGTCGCGGCGTCGCTCAACATCGGGCCGAGCGTGCTGCAGCACGTGGCGATCCATCCGATGATGCAGCGTCGGGCGGCGGCGGCGGCCGGCCAGGACGATGCCCGGGGCGCCCCGGTGGTGCGCGCAAGGGACGACGCTGCGCCTGGCGTGCGCCCGGTCGACGCGGACCTGGCGACGTCCCCCGACCGCGCCGCCGGACGTCCCGCGGTGCTCGATGTTGCGCTGCCCGCACGCGTGCACGGCGCCGACGCGGGCGGGCCTGTCGACGACACCGCCGCCCCGGCGAGCAAGGCGGCCGTCACGACGACGCCGGCGACCGCGCACGCGCCGTCCGCGACGCCGGAACCGGACCTGGGCGCGACGCCGGCCGTCGACTTCGGCCTCGACCTCGCACCGGTGGACACCGCGGGCGAGCTCGCCACCAGCGATGCCTCGGCGGAACAGGCCGGCGGGTCGCCCGCGACCACGGCGCGCCAGGAGGCCCGCCGCACCCGCGCGGCGGCGCGCACCGAGCGGGACCTGCAGGCGGTGGATGCGAACCGGCGCGAGCCCTTGCGTTCGACGCGGTCGGCCGGGGCGGGCCAGGCCGCCGTGCCTGCCCGGGGCCAGGAGCCCGCGGCCTCGGCGCTGCACACGGGTGGCGGCTCGGCCCTGCGCATCGACGACGAGGGCTGGGACGTCGACGTCGATCGCCTCGGCGAGGAGGCGGTCGGCGCGCTCGTCGGGCAGGTGCATGCGGCCGGTGGCCAATTCGATGACATGGCCTATGTCGTCCATCCGCACGTGTCGGACGAGGGCAGCGCCAACGTGGATGGCCTGGGCGACGTGCACTACGCGGATGACCCGCAGGCCGATCCTGAGCTGCATCCCGTGGCCTACGACACGCTCGACGAGGCGCTGGCAGCCGCCCGGCCCGGCCATGGCCAGTCCGGCGATCGCATCGCGTTCGTCCCGCACGCGGCGCTGGAGGCGAGTCCGGATGTCCCGCCCGATTGGGTGCTCGCCGACGGCCGCGTCACCGGCCGCCCCGGCCAGGCGCAGATGAAGACCCTGCAGCCGAACTTCGGCTACGCGGGCGAACTGCGCGTGCGCTGGCCCGAAGGCTACAAGCCGGGCGACGCGCCCATGGGCGAGTCCGGCGGCCGGACGGTCGACCTGCTCAACGCGCCGGCCGGACGCAAGGGCCTGGGCGTGAACCTGTTCCCGCGACGGGCAGCCGACATGACGATCTTCGCGCCCGGCGGCAAGTCGAGCTTCAAGGGCAAGCCCTACGGCGAGGACGTGCCCGTGCCGCCGGGTCACTACGCGCTCGAGATGCACGGCTGGGAGCGCGGGCGCTGGGTCGAGGACGCGGACGGCACCGCCCGCTCGGCCGCCGAGATCGCGCCGCTCATCGCCGCGGACCCGAAATGGGGCGGACGCGACCTGTTCCTCGTCATCTGCCAGGGGGGCGAAGGACGCGTGCAGTTCGCGCAGGAACTGGCCAACGCGCTGGGCGTGAACGTGTACGCGGCCAATGGCGACATCCTGCTCGAAGGCGCGCCCCTGGCCCGGATCAAGGGGCGCGTGGACTCGGGCATGTCGCTGGGCCAGCCCAGGAGCAACAAGCACCAGCCCGAGACGCGCTTCGACCGCTACCGCCCCGGGCTGGACATCGTCACCATCCGCCAGGACGGCCGAGTCGTCTTCGATGTGGCCACCGATACGCAGCCGGGTATCGGATTGGGCAGGCGTCCCCAGGACATGGTGCACGCGCCGCAAGGCGGCCTCGTGGCCAGGCGCGGCGCAGGCGCGGCGCCGCCCGCCGGCGATCCGGGGGCCACGCCGCGCAGCGGGGCGGATGCGGTGCAGGCCGCGCTCGCGACCGGATTGCGCCAGGCCGGCCTGGATGTCGCCGACGATCCGGCGGGGCTGCTGTTCCGCTTCGACACGCAGTCGCCCGACACGCTGCGCGCGGCGGGCGGCGTGCGGCCGCGGCCGGCCGTCGGGGCGATCACGCAGCCCACGCTGTCGAACTACGTCGAGGGCAACACGCCGGGGCGCTGGGTCGGAACGTCCAAATCAGTGGGACACATCGCCAACTTCGTCGCCGACCACCCCGAGCGCGTGCAGCCGGGCGAGACGGCGTGGCTGTACGTGGTGAACCCTGCCACGCGCTCGCGCCAGGACGTGATGGGGCACTACGTGAAGTCGGGCGGCCTGGACGGCTTGCAGCCGCCGATACGCCGGGCCGTCGAGCGCGAGGGCGAGGTCGCCGTCGACGGTGGCCTGCCGTGGGAACACGTGCTCGGTTGGGCCCAGGTCGACCTCGCCACGGGCGAATTCGCCAGCCCGTTCCAGCGCAATCCCGACTACGCCGCGCCGGTGGCCAGGCCGCGCCAGGTGGTGCTGCGCATGCCGGACGGGTCGCCCGCGCAGCCGCCCGCGGGCGCAGCCGCGGCGCCTGATCCCGCGACGGTCGCACGCACGACGCTGCCCGATCTGTCGACCGGCTGGCAGCCGGTGCTGCGCCTGCCGGCGCGGCCCACGCCCGACCCGTCCGCCGCACCCGCGGCGACGCCGGCGCTGTTCGTCGTGCAGCACGCGGGCAGCGGGCCGAAGTCCGTCTTCGATCCGGCCAGCGGCCAGTGGATCGAGGCCCGCCCCGCCGCGGCGGCGACGCCGGATCCCGCGGCGCGATCGGCGGCCACGCAGTCCGCGCCGGTCACGCCAGCCGCGGCGAACGCGCACACGCCCGCGACGCCGACCACCGCCGCGAAGCCCGCGACACCGCCGGCGGCGACCCCGACGCCGCCCGCCACGACGCCGACCTCGGCCAAGCCCGCCAGGCAGACTGCGGCGACGACGCCTGCAGCGACGAGCCTTTCCGGGACGCCGCCCGCGACCCCGAAGGCGCCCCCCACGCGGCGGCGCGTCTACGGCTCGGCCGCGGCCGGCCTCGTCACGCTCGGCGGCGTGGGCGGGCTGGCGGCGGCGTTGCCGGCGCACATCCTGGGCACGGCCTTCTCATGGGCCACGGCGGGCGCCGCGATGCGCAGCGGCGTCAAGCTCATGCGCTTCTCGCAGGCGCGCAAGTGGGAAGGTCGCGTCGCGAACATGGGCGACAAGGTGACTGCCAAGGCCACGTTCGAGCAGGCGCTCGACAGCCTCGACGCGCTCGGCACGAAGCGGCTCGCCGGCGGCGGCGATCCGGCCGCCCACGCCGACTTCGCGCGCGCGCTGGCCGACGTGCGCAACCATGTCCCGCGCGTGGCCACCACGCCCGTGCTGCGGCGAGTCGCCCTGCGCAAGCCGATCGCCAACCTCCAGGACAAGGCACTGGCCCTCGGCATCCCGCGGACGATGGTGGCCAGGCAGACCGCCCGGCTCAAGGCCGGAGCGAGCGACCGCGCCGCGTTCGATCGCCATCTCGCGCAGCACCAGCGCTTCGTCCAGAAGGGCAAGAAGGGTTCGTGGATGATGCGCTGGGCAACGGGCGTCGACGCCGCCAAGGCCGATCTGATCGGCCAGGAGGTCGCGAACGTGAAAGCGTCCCTGGCACGCCTCGGGACGTCGGGCAACGGCGCGCAGGAAAGGGCGGATCTGCGCGATGCCGTGCATGGACTCCGGGTCGCGCCGAAACTGCGGGACAAGCCCAACAGCATCGCCCGCTGGGCCATCGACGCGGTGCAGACCGGCACCTACGCCGTCTCGCTCGGCTCGCTGGTCAATTCGATCCGCACCGCGCCGCGCTTCTCGTTCAGCGCCGCCGGGCACCAGCTCGCCGCCGTCCCGCACTTCGTGCACTCGCTGGTCACCACGCCGCACATCCTGCTGCCGGAACTGGCCCACGCCATCACGAGCGTGCCGACGGAGTGGCCCGGGGTGGTCGTGTCGTCGGTGTTCGCCGTCTCGACGCTGGCCGACGGCGCGCGCATCCTGGGCTCGCGCTTTGCGATGAAGGAAGTCCCCGGCCACGAGCCCGTCACGACGCATCCGCTGTACGCCAGGACGCTGCCCGAGGCCGACGACACCGCCACGGTGCGTGGTGGCGCGGCCTCGGCGGTCAAGGGCGTGCTGTTCGGCGAGCACAAGGCCGTCGACACGGCCGCGGCGCTGGCCTACACGGTGGGCGCCTGGCGCCAGCGCAAGGAGGCCCGCGATCGCGGCTACGTCGAACCCAAGGCCGAGGAGATCGCCGCGCGCAAGAAGGTGTTCAACCGCAAGATCGTGGCCGCGGGCGCCGGCCTCGTCCTGGCCGGCGACGCGCTGGCTTCCCAGTGGCTCGATGGGGAAAAGAAGAAGAAAAAGGACGACGCCGTGCCCGCCACCCCGCTGCCCACGCCCGGGGCGACCGCGACGCCCACGCCGACCGCCACGCCCGCCGGGACGCCGCCGCCGCCCGGCCCGACGCACCGGACCAAGCTGGTGGTCGTCGACGCCTCCGATCCGCGCACGGCCGCGTTGTGGGGCATCGCGCACGCCAACGAGTCCAGCCTGCTCCCGCAGTCCGAGATCCGCGACCTGCGAGCCAGGGACGGCGACGACGCGGTCACGCTGGACGCGCTGCGCCACCTGTTCCAGCTCAACCCGCAGCGCGGCTTCCGGCCCAGCCTGATGGACGGCGTGCCCAGCGCCAGCCAGGGCGATCCGGACACCATCCAGCCGGGCTGGAAGATCGAGGTGCAGGACCCGGCGGTGCCCTGAGCCTCACCCGCCCGACGGGCGACCGCGAGCGGTCGGCGAGCGCTTTCGGATAGGCTTGCGGGCATGACGACCGCCGCCATGCAACGCCGGCTCATCGCCTGGATCATCGGCACGTGCGTGCTGGCGTCGGCCATCGGCGTCGGCGCGCTGGCGTTCGGCGGCCGCGCGGACCCGCCGGCGCTGCGCGCGGCCGCGAACCTTCTGGACGGCCGCTGGCGCTTCCGCACCGGCGACGACGCGCAGTGGGCCGACCCCCACGCCGACGACGGCGACTGGGAAACCATCGACCTGACCGCCCCGCCGGGCAGCCACGACGGCGACGTCGGACTGCCCGACCATGTCAGCGGCTGGATGGCGCACGGGCACCGCGGCTACACCGGCTATGCCTGGTACCGGCGCACGGTGGACGTGCCGCGCGGCGGCGCCGCGTGGGACATCCTCGGTCCGACGCAGGTGGAGGACGGGTACGAGCTCTATTGGAATGGCCGGCTGCTGGGCGGATCCGGCCGCCTCGGACCGCAGCCACGGGTCGTCGGCACGCGCCCGCTGCAATTCGCGCTGCCGGCCGATGCCGCCGGCACGCGCGGCGTCCTGGCCCTGCGCGCCTTCGAGCTGCCCCGGCCTGGAGCCGGCACCGAAGGGGGCGGCATGCAGAGCGCGCCCATCCTCGCGCCAGGGCCCGTCGCCGACCAGCTCCACCGCGTGCAATGGGCGCGCACCATCGCGGGCTACATCGCCGACGCGATCGAGCCGCTCCTGATGTTCGCGCTCGCCGGCCTGGCGCTGTGGTGCCGGCCGCGCAGCGCGCAGCGGGGCTTCCTGGCCTGCGCGAGCATCGCACTGGTGCTGATGGGCGCGCGCCGTCTCGACAACGCGCTCGTCTCGTGGACCGACCTCATGGACCTGCCCACGTACTCGGTGCTGGCCCGGTACCTGTGGATGCCCACGCTGGCCGCCTGGGCGCTGGCCTGGAATCGCTGGCGCCAGCCGCCGTGGCGCACCGTCGATGCGGCGGCGCTCGCGATCATGGCCGCGCAGGTCGTGGGAGCCGCCACGCGCTCGGCCGGCGTGGCCAGCGCCAGCCGCCTGGCGGCGATCGCGCTGTTCCTCGTGCTCGCGCTGCGCATCGTCCTCGGCGCGGCGCAGCGGCCGCTCGCGCTGGGCACGCTGGCCCTCGTGATCCTGTCGTTCTTCGGCGGGGAGCTGCTCGATCCGCTCGGCGTGCCGGGGATCTGGTTTCCGCTGGGCATCGGCGTCTCGCGGACGCAGTACCTCTACGCGATCTTCATTCCCCTGCTCGGCGTGCTCGTCGTGCGGACGATGGGCGTGCCGGCCTACAGCGCCCACAGGGGCGCGCCGCGCGATGCGACTTGATCGGCCAAGGTGGATCCTGCGACTGCGCGCAGGATGACGAACGCGTCCGGGCCACCGCGCTGTCATCCTGCGCGGAGCGAAGCGGAGTCGCAGGATCCACCCCGGCCAAGGCGCTGCGCGTGGCTCGGCCTGGTCGGCCAAGGTGGATCCTGCGACTGCGCGCAGGATGACGGGTGCGGCGACCCTCAGCGATACGACAGCACGAGGCCGTGGATCAGGCGCGCCCAGCCGTCCAGCATCACGAACAGCAGCAGCTTGAACGGCAGCGAGATCGTGGTGGGCGAGATCATCGACATGCCCAGTGCCAGCAGGATGGTGGCCACGATCAGGTCGACGACCACGAACACCATGTAGATGATGAAGCCGATCTGGAAGGCGCGCGTGAGCTCGCTGAGCGTGAAGCTGGGCACCAGCACGATGAAGTCGTCGGAGCGCAGCGCCTGTGCGCGCGCCTTGGGCCAGACGCTGGTGGCCGAATCCATGAAGAAGCGGCGTTCGCGCTCGTGGGTGTGCTTCTGCAGGAAATCCTTCAGGGGCTGCTTGGCGGCGTCCGCCACGGCCATGATGTCGGAGACGGCCTCGCCCTTCTGGCCGAACGTGTGGTTGCGCAGCGTGTCGCCCACCTCCATGCCGATGGGCGCCATGATGTAGACCGACAGGATGATCGCGATGCCGTTGAGCACCATGTTGGGCGGCGTCTGCTGCAGGCCGAGCGCGGTGCGCAGCAGGCCGAAGACGATCACCAGCTTGGTGTAGCACGTCACCATCAGCGCCGCGAACGGCGCCAGGCCGAACGCGACGATCAGCGCGACGAGCGTGAGCGGGTCGGGCAGGCTGCCGTTCACGGTGCCGGCCTCCGGAGCGGGCGCGCGCGGCTCACAGGTCGCCCGGCGCGAACTCGCTGACGCGCACGCCCAGCCGGTCGCCCACGGCCACCAGCGTGCCCTTGCCCAGCAGGTTGCCGTGCGCCACGATCCGCACGGGTCCGCGGTTGAGCGGCTGGCCGAGGTCAAAGACGTGGCCCGCCCGCACGGTGCGCAGCTCGCCCAGGCTGATCGCGAGGTCGCCGACCTCGAAGCGCAGCGTGACCTCGATGGCGTCGAGGCGATCGACGGCGAGCTCGGCCGCTTGCGGCGCGGCGGAGGCCGGGGTGTCCGCGGGACTGTTCATGGAGTGCTCCCTGGTGTGCTGGATCTTGATCTGCGAGCCCTCGATCAGCGCGACGAGGCGCGGGCCGCCCGGGCCGGCGGGTGCGGCCTCGGCGACGACCGCCGTGCCCGCGGCGCGCCAGTCCTCGATGGCGATGATGTCGCCGCGCGCGATGCCGCGCACCTCGTGCAGGCGCAGCCGGGTCTGGCCGACGACAAAGCGCAACGGCAGGCGCAGCCGGTCGAAGGCAGCGGCCGGCGCGCCCGCGCCCGTGGTCGCGGGCGCGGGCGCGAACGCATCGAGGACGCCGGGCTCGTCGAACTGCAGCGCGCCCGACCAGCCGTTGCCGTCCACGCGGAACCGCAGGGCGATGGCCGGATCGAGCGCGCGCTCGGCCTCGTCGCCGGGCTGCCATTCGAAATGCAGCCGGGTCGCGCGCGCGAGCGCGTCCGCGCTGGGGGCGAGCGCGTCGGCGATGAGGACGGTGCGCAGCGCGCGCGGGATGCGGGCCGGTCGCGCCTCGCCCAGCAGGGCGGCGACGGCAGGCAGGTCCAGGCCCAGGCGGCCGGCGTGCGGGCCGAGGCGGAAGCGGTAGACGTCCAGCGGCGGCAACACGCGCGCGCCGGCGTCGGCGTCATAGACCCATCGCAGTACCAGGTCGGTGCCGCCGATGCGCAGGGGCAGCGGCACGGCGCGGCGGTCGTGCAGGCGGTTGAAGGCGCGCGCCAGGCGGGCGTCCAGGCGCGCCAGGCCGGGGGCCTGGCCGAGCTCCGCGACGGCGTCGCGCTGCGGCGAAGGGCTCAGGCGGTCGGAAGGCGGGTCGGCGAGGTTCACGGCGGGTCGGCGAGGCGTTGGGCGACTCGTCGGCCGCGTTGGCGTGAGGGTAGCCAAGCCGGGCTGGCGCTGGAAGGTACGAAGAGTCGTAGGTATGCGCGAAGCGACGCCGTCCATGCGCGACAGGCATGACTACGAAGTCTCGTGCTTGCCCGACGCTGGGGTGGAACCTAGAGTGGACTTCAAGCCCTCCGTGCATACCTGTACCCGTACATGACCCAGCAGACACGCTCGCCATCGGCCGCCTTCACCGGCGGCAAGGGGCCGCGCCGCGCGGGTCGCAACAACGACCTCGTGCTGGCCGGCCTGCTGGTGCTGATCGTGGTGCTGTTCGTGCTGCCGCTGCCCACGCCGCTGCTGGACCTGCTGATCGCCACCAACCTCGCGGCCAGCCTCGTGCTGCTCATCGTGGCGATGTACGTGCCCTCGGCGTCGTCGCTGTCGACGTTCCCGTCGCTGCTGCTGTTCACCACCCTGTTCCGCCTCGCGCTCAACATCGCCTCGACCAAGCTGATCCTGCTGCACGCCAACGCCGGGCACATCATCGATACCTTCGGCAAGCTCATCGTCGGCAACAACGTGGTGGTCGGGGGCGTCGTGTTCCTGATCATCGCGATCGTGCAGTTCGTGGTGATCGCCAAGGGCTCCGAACGCGTGGCCGAGGTGGCGGCGCGCTTCGCGCTCGATGCGATGCCCGGCAAGCAGATGAGCATCGACGCCGACGTCCGCGCCGGCGCGATGTCGTCGGCCGAGGCGCAGCGCCGGCGCCAGGCGCTCGAGCAGGAGAGCGCGCTGCACGGGGCGATGGACGGCGCAATGAAGTTCGTCAAGGGCGACGCCGTCGCCAGCATCATCGTCGCGCTCGTCAACATCCTCGCGGGCCTGGCCATCGGCGTGCTGATGAAGGACATGAGCGTCGGCGACGCGGTGCACCGCTACGCGATCCTGACGGTGGGCGACGGCATGGTCTCGCAGATCCCGTCGCTGCTGGTGTCCATCGCCGCGGGCGTCGTCATCACGCGCGTCGACGCCGCCGGCGGCGAACCGCAGCTGGCCAACCAGATCGCGCGCCAGGTGATGGCGCATCCGCGCGCGCTGATCGTCGCCGGGCTCGCGTTCGCCAGCTTCCTGCTGGTGCCCGGCTTCCCGACGTGGGCGTTCGGGCTCCTTTCGGCCGGCATCGTCGCCGCGGGCCTGCTCGCGCGCCGCGCCCACGAGTGGCAGCGCACGCCCGCCTGGATCTCGCACCGCGACGCCGAGGCGCCGCATGCGGTGGCCGCGCCGCTGGTGGTGCGCCTCGCGCCGGACCTGCGCGCGGGCCTGGACCGCCACGCGCTCGACCAGCGCCTGGACGCCACCAAGCAGGCCGTCGAAGGCGACATCGGGCCCGTGTTCCCGCGCCTGCGCGTCGAGCACGCGGGCGACGTGGCGCCGTTCGGCTACGAGATCCTGGTCGAGGACGTGCCCGTCTCGCGCGGCTTGCTGCGCCCAGGCTGGCGGCTGCTCGACCCGGCCGCGGCGACGGTGGCGCCGGCGGGTGCGGAAGTGGCCGAGCCGTTCGGGCCGTTCGCGCGCGTCGCGTGGGTGCGCGCCGCGCCGGCGGACGCGGTCGCGTGGACGTGCGAGGAGGTCGTCGCCCGCCATGTCGACCAGGTGGTGCGCCGCCATGCGCCGCGCCTGATCGGGCTGCAGGAAGTGCAGCGCCTGCTGCGCCTGGTGCAGGCCGACGCGCCCGAGCTGGCCGCCGAGGTCACGCGTGCGGTGCCCGCGCAGCGCATCGCCGAGGTGCTGCGGCGGCTGCTGCAGGAGGGCATCCCGGTGCGCAACCTGCACGCCATCTTCGAGAGCCTGGCGCTGCGCGGACCGGCCGAGGCCGACGTCATCGCGCTGACCGAGCTGGTGCGCATCGACCTGGGCCGCTACATCACGAGCCGCCACGCCGGGACCGCGCGTCGCATCGAGGCCATCCTGTTCGAGTCGGGCCTGCTCGATCGCGTGCTGGGCGCCATCGAGCACTCCGCGCGCGGCAACCTGCTGCTGCTGAGTCCGGCCGTCGCCCAGGACGTGCGCGACCAGGTGCGCGCCATCCTCGGCGGCACGCCGGGCGCGGTGGTGGCGATCGTGTCGTCGGACGCGCGCCGCTACGTCAAGACGCTGATCGAGCCGATCGCGCCCGACCTGCCCGTGCTGTCCTACCAGGAGCTCGACCCCGACGTCGCGCTGCATCCCGTCGGCTGGATCACGAATCCGCAGGCCGCCTGAGACCCTTCTTGCCGGATCGCCCTCGAAACATGACACCCCAGAACGTCCTCGACCTCACCCGGGAAGGCCTGCAGCTGGTCTTCTGGGTCTCGCTGCCCGTGGTGCTGGTGGCCGCGCTCACCGCGCTGCTGGTGGCGCTCGGACAGGCCGTGACGCAGATCCAGGACCAGAGCATCGGCCAGTCCATCCGCCTGGTCGCGGTGATGCTCGCGCTGGTCGTGATGGCGGGCCTGCTGGGCCGCAACGTGCTGCTGTTCGGCGAGCGCGCGTTCGATTCGCTGGTGCGGCTGGCATGAGCGCGCACGGCCGCTCCGAAGCGCGAATCCCGCAGCGCGAAGCGCGGAGGGGTCACCAATGAAGCGCTGGCACATGCTCATCCTGGCGGGCGCGCTGTTGTGCGCCGGCGCCGCCGCGCCCGCGGCCGACCTGCCGTGGACGGGCAAGCCCTACCAGATCGTGGCCAACGAGAAGCCGCTGCCCGACCTGCTGCGCGAGCTGTCGGCCTCGCAGGGCACGACGGCCGTCATCGATCCGAAGATCGCCGGCACGATCAGCGGCCGCTTCAGCGCCTCGCCGTTGAAGACGCTCAACAGCCTGTGTGCGACCTACGGGCTGAGCTGGTACTACGACGGCGCGTTCCTCTACATCGATCCGTCGGCCGACGCGCGCAGCGAGGTGCTATCCATCGGCAGCCAGGCGGGCAACGCCGGCTGGCTCGTGCAGTCGCTGACGCAGCTGCGCATCTACGACCCGCGCTACCCGCTGCTGGTGAGCGGGCGCGACGGCACCGCGCGCGTGACGGGCCCCAAGCGCTACGTGGAGATGGTGCGCCAGGTGGCGCGGCTGCTCGATTCGAAGAGCGCCCTGAACGACGGCGCCGAGATCCGCCTGTTCCCGCTCAAGTACGCGTGGGCGGGCGACTTCAAGGTGACGCGCTCGGGCAAGGAGGTGGCGGTGCCCGGCATCGCGGCCACGCTGCGCAGCCTGTACGGGCGCACGGGCGGCGGCGCATCGTCGACGGGCGGCGCCACCGCGGCGATGGGGCGCCAGTACGCGGCCTACCAGGCCGGCGCCGACCGGCAGCTGCGGCTGTCCACGGGCGACGTCGTCAACGCGCCGATGGTGCGGCTGCCGGGGCTCGGTGCGACCGAGCAGGGCGACGACGCCGATGCGGGCGCCTCCACGGGCGCGTCCGGCATCGCCGCGGACAACCGCCAGCTGCCGCAGTTCCAGGCCGACACGCGCCTGAACGCGGTGCTGGTGCGCGACATCCCCGGGCACATGGCGCAGTACGAGAAGCTGATCGCCGCGATGGACGTGCGTCCGCGCCTGGTCGAGATCGAGGTCACGATCATGGACGTCAGCACCGACACCCTCGACAGCCTGGGCGTCGACTGGCGAGCGCACACCTCGCACGTGGACTTCCAGACCGGCAACGGCGTCAACTCGCCGCTGACGCTGGGCGGGGCGACCTCCGAATCGGGCCAGACCGGCGGCCTTTGCTGCACCAACTCGCAGGGACTGCCCACGGTGCCGCTGGGCTCCATCTTCACGGCCGCCATCGGCAACACGCTGCGCGACTACCTGCTCGCACGCGTGAGCGCGCTCGCGCAGACGGGCAACGCCGACGTCGTCGCTCGGCCCAAGGTGCTCACGCTGGACAACAACGAGGCGATCCTGGAGAACCTGAGCGACTTCTACGTGAGCGTCGCCGGCTTCCAGGACGCGAGCCTGTTCAAGGTCACCACCGGGACCTCGGTGCGCGTGACGCCGATGATCGTCGACGAGCACAACGGCCGCGGCGTGATGATGACCATCGACATCCAGGACGGCAACATCGACTCGACGCAGTCGGTAGGCCAGATCCCGATCGTGCGTCACCGCACCGTGGACACGCAGGCGCTGATCGACGAGGGCTCGAGCCTGCTGCTGGCGGGCTACACCTCGGAGTCGCGCAGCAGCGCGGCCTCGGGCGTGCCGATCCTGTCCAGCATTCCCATCATCGGCCACCTGTTCAAGTACGACCAGAAGCAGCGCAACAAGGAAGAGCGGCTCTACCTGCTCACGCCGCGGCTGGTGACGGCCGGACCGGCCGGCAACCCGAGCGGGCTCGTGCCGCTGCCGGTGCAGGACGCTCCCGCCGCGCCCCCGGCGGCCACCGGCGCGGCGTCTGCCGCGTCGACCGGGAGGCGCTCATGAAGGCCGCGCCGGACTTCGTCACGCAGGGCTGGTGCCTGCGCTTCCTCAGCGGTGCGATGAAGGGCCGCACGATCGAGCTGCGGCCCGGCGCGAACGCCGTCGGCTCCGCGGGCGATTGCGACGTGATGCTGCCCGGCGGCGACGTGCTGCCGCGCCACCTGGTCTTCAACGTCGGCGAGCTGGTGGTGTCGGTGCACAAGTCCGCGGACGCGGAGGTGCTGCTCAATCGCGAGTCCATGCAGCAGCCGCGCCGCAGCCTGGTGCCCGGCGACGTGGTGACCGTGGGCCGCATCGAGCTGCAGCTGGAGCGCAGCTATCCCGCGGTCGACCGCGCCGACCCGATGTTCGCCGGACCGGAGAGCGTGCTGGCCGACGACGCCGCCGCGACGCGGCCGGCCGCCGTCCGCGGCACCGGCTTCTGGGCCGGCGCGGCACTGCTGCTGCTGGCCGGTGCCGGGCTGCTGGCCATGGGCCTGTGGGCCGGCGGCGAGGATCGCCCGGTGGCGGCCGCCAGTCCGGCCGACGTGGCGCGCCTGATCGCGCCGTTCCCGGAACTGGAGGCCGTCGCCGCGCCCGGGGGCCAGGTCGTCGTCAGGGGATTCGTCGAATCGCGCCCGCGCCGTGCGCAGCTGGAGCAGGCGCTCGCGGGCCTGGGGCGGCGGGTCTCCATCGAGGCCATGGCGGTCGACGACCTGGTGGAACAGTCGCGACGCTACCTGGGCAACCCGGCGCTGGGCGTGAACTATGCCGGCAAGGGCCAGCTGGTGGTGTCGGGCGCCAGCGACGACGACGCGCTGCGCCAGCGGGTGGCCCGGCTGGCGCAGGACCTGCACCCGCAGGTGCTGGTGTCGGACCGCGTGTCGTGGCGGCCCGCGCCACCGCCCGATCGGCAGGCTGCGCTGCAAGCGCACTGGGAGGCCTGGCAGGGCGCGCTGCCGTCGCGCCTGGTGGGCATCACCGAGTCCGAGGACGGCCTGCGCTCGATCCAGCTGGCCGACGGAACGCGCTACTACGAGGGGGCGCCGCTCAAGTCGGGCGCCCTGATCGCGCACATCGGCGCGGACGGCCTGGTGCTGGACGGAGTCCCGCATGCCGACACGAAATGAACGCCATCGCAGCGGGACGCCCCGGCGGCCCGCGCCACAGGATTCCCGGCGGGCTTCCGCCGTGAATACCCCGGGAGGCATCCGCGTCCCGGGACATCTTCAAACCGCATAGGAGAGAGCTCATGTCCACCGTCGATACCTCCATTTCCGCGATGCAACAAGCCGCCGCCGACAGCGCGCGCCTGCAGGCCGCCAGCATCAGCGTGCAGACCCAGATCCAGGGCGCCACCACCTCGGCGCAGACGATCAACAGCTCGAGCGCCGCCGCCAGCGAGACCGCCAAGGGCGTCGCCAGCGACACGAAGGCGGCTGCGCGCGCGTCCTGACGCCGCGCGGCGTCCCTCGCGCCTCCACGGGCCGCGAGGGCGCCGCACGGGCGAGCCCGCGCCTCGCGCCGGACTCGCCCGTGCCCCGTTTCCCCTTTTTCCGAGAGGCTCGCCATGACCGATCCCGTCGCCGTCCTCGCCGCGAGCGCGCCCCAGGCCGCCGCCGCGACAACCCCCGCCGCGCCGACCCCGTTCGCGCCGGCCGACACGCACATGTTCGCGACCCTGATGCGCGGCGAGCCCGCGCTCGACCCGGCCGCCACCCCCTCGCCGGGCGACGTCGCCCATTCGCTGCAGGCGCAGTTCGGCAATACCCGCTCGTTCGACGAGATCCGCTCGAGCATGCTCGCGGCCTACGACCCGCGCGACCCGATCAAGAGCATGTTCACGGTCGCGAGCAACGGCATGGAGGCGCAGATGCTGTTCTCCAAGCTGCACATCGCCACCAGCCTCGCGAGCTCGGCCACCAGCCTGTTCGGCGGCCTGCTGAAGAACCAGGGCTGACGCCATGACCCGACGCCTTTCCTGGTTGCGCGCCGCGGCCTGTGCCGCGCTGGCGCTCGCGCTGGCCGGCTGCAAGGTCGAGCTCTATTCGGGCCTGGACGAGACCGAGGCCAACGAGATCGTCGCCACGCTGTCCGACGGCCGCATCGCCGCGCGCAAGGAGCACGTCGACGGCGCCGACTGGCAGGTGCAGGTCGACGAGGACCGCGTCGGGCAGGCGCTGGACCTGCTGCGCGCGCAGGGCCTGCCGCGGCAGCACTACGCGAGCATGGGCGACATGTTCCAGAAGCAGGGCCTGGTCTCCACGCCCGCGGAGGAGCGCATGCGCTACATCTTCGCGGTGTCGCAGGAGCTCTCGCGCACGCTGCGCTCGATCGACGGCGTGGTCGAGGCGCGCGTGCACGTGGTGATCCCGCAGGACGATCCGCTCAGCGACAAGGTGCGGCCCTCGTCGGCCGCGGTGTTCATCAAGCATCGGCCCGACGTCGACCTGCGCCTGCTCGCGCCGGCGGTCAAGGACCTGGTGGCGCACGGCATCGAGGGCCTGACGCCCGACCAGGTGGCGCTGACGCTGTTCCCGGCGCCGCGCACCGCCGTCGCGTCGACGGGCCTGGCCCCGGTGGATTCGGCGCGCGAGGTGCTGGGCATGTCGCAGCGCGCGGTGGTGACGCTGCTGGTGCTGCTGGTGCTGGCCGCGATCGCGTTGATGGCGCTGCCCACGCTGCTGGCGCGGCGCGGGCTCGACCTGCGCACGTGGCTGCAGCGCGACGTGCTGCGGCGATGATCGCGAGCGTCGCGCCCGCCGGAGGCAGTGCGCTCGCGCTGATGCGCCTCGTGCTGCGCTTCAACCTGCACCCGGAGGGCAGCCTGCATCCGAGCTGGCTGCCCGCGGACTGGCCGGTGTCGGCGCGCGCGCGCCTGGCGCGGCTGGCGCCCGAAGCGCAGGCGCTGCTGCGCGACGCGCTCGTGCGCGCCGGCGTGCTGGCCGCGGAGCCGGACCAGGCATTCGATTCGCCGGTCAAGCGCCTGCTGCTGCTCGACCCGCCGGCGCTGCGCCGCCTCGCGTTCTACGCCAGCCTGTGCGTGCACGCGCCGCTGATGCGCCCGCGGCGCGACGCCCTGGCCACCGCGCTGCGGCGCCAGGCGCGCCGGCTGGACGACGACGCCGTCGACTTCGTGCTCGAGCGCGCCCCGCAGGCCACCGAGCTGCAGATGTCCGCGCACGCGCTGCGCGAGCGGCCCGGCGCGTGCGGCCGCGTCCTCGTCGACCGCGGCCATCGGCTGCTGCTGGCGCTGCTGGCCGACGAGGGCGAGGCCGCCAGCGCGCGGCTCGCGCGCATGCTGCCGCGCCGCGCGGCGGGCTTGCCGGTGCCCGCGCTCGGGGCGCGCCAGAAGCAACAACTGCGCGAGCTGGTGCTCGCCTGCATCATTCCCGAAAGGCTTGCGCGATGGGACTGGCTTTTCTGATCTCCACCGACAACCTGCAGCTCCTGAGCGAGCGCAAGGTGTTCAAGGAATCCGAGTACGCCGCGCTGCTCGATGCCGCGGCCGTGCTCGACGCGGCGCGTGCCGAGGCGGCACGCGTGTCCGCGCAGGCGGTGCACGATGCGGCGCTCGCGCTGGAGCAGGGCCGCGCCGAAGGCCTGCGGCAGGGCCGGGCCGAGTTCGCGCAGCGCCTGGCGGTTGACGCGCTCGCCACGCAGCGCCAGCTGCACTCGATGCGCGACACGATGGCGCGCATCGTGATCGGCGCGGTGGGCCAGTTCATGGGCGATGTCGATCCGGCGCGGTTGCTGGAATCGGCGCTGCGACGCGTCGACGCGCTGCTGCGCGCCGAGCCGTTCGTCGCGTTGCGCGTGGCGCCCGCACAGGAAGCCGACTTGCGGCGCGCGCTCGCGGCGCTGGGCCAGGATGCCGGCTGGGCGCTGGCGGCCGCGGTCAGCGCGGACGCGGCGCTGGCCGACGGCGCGTGCGTCGTCTCCACGGCATCGGGCACGCTGGAGATCGGCGTCGATGCGCAGCTGGCGGCGTTCCGCCGGGCCATCGAGACCGCGGGAGGCGCCTCGTGAGCGCCGTCGAATCGCTGCCGCTCGCGGCGGCCGCACACGACATCGCCAGCGACCTGGCGCAGGTGTTCGGCCGCGTCGTGCCGGTGGCGATGCGCGGGCGCGTGAGCAAGGCCGTGGGCATGGTGATCGAGGCGACCGGAATCCAGGCGCACGTGGGCGAGCTGTGCGAGCTCGTCACGCCGGGCGAGCCGCCGCTGCTGGCCGAGGTGGTGGGCTTCCAGCACAACACGGCCATCCTCACGCCGCTGGGCGCGACCAGCGGGTTGTCCGCGCTGACCGAGGTGCTGCCCACCGGGCGCGGGCATGCGTGCCCGGTGGGCCCGGCACTGCTGGGGCGCGTGCTCGACGCGTTCGGGCGTCCGCTGGACGGCCGCGGTCCGCTCGGCCCGCACGCGCTGGCACCGGTGCACCGCGACCCCGTGGCGCCGCTCGCGCGCCGGCCCATCGAGCAGCCGCTGGCCACGGGCATCCGCGCGATCGACGGCCTGCTGACGCTGGGCGTGGGCCAGCGTGTGGGCGTGTTCGCGCCGCCGGGCGTGGGCAAGAGCACGCTGCTGGGCATGCTGGCGCGCGGTTCGACGGCCGATGTCAACGTCGTCGTCCTGGTCGGCGAGCGCGGACGCGAGGTGCAGGAATTCATCGCGGGCAGCCTGGGCGAGGAGGGGCTGCGCAAGACGGTGGTGGTGGTGTCGACCTCCGACCGCCCGCCCATGGAACGCATCAAGTCGGCCTACGTGGGCACCACCATCGCGGAACATTTCCGCGACGCGGGCGCCAACGTGCTGCTGCTGGTGGACTCGCTCACGCGCTTCGCGCGCGCCCAGCGCGAGATCGGCCTGGCCAGCGGCGAGCCGCCGACGCGCCGCAGCTATCCGCCGTCGATCTTCTCGATGCTGCCGCAACTGCTCGAGCGCGCGGGGCAGGGCGAGCGCGGCGCGATCAGCGCGGTCTACGCGGTGCTCACCGAGGGCGACGAGGAGAACGATCCGATCGCCGAGGAGGTGCGCTCGATCCTGGATGGCCACGTGGTGCTCTCGCGCAAGCTCGCGGCGGCCAGCCAGTTCCCGGCCATCGACGTGCCGGCCAGCGTCAGCCGCACGATGTCGCTGGTGGCCTCCGATGCCCACCGCGCCGCGGCCGCGCGCTGGCGGGCGGCGATGGCGCGCTACCAGGAACTCGAGCTGCTGATCCAGATCGGCGAGTACCGCGAAGGCGCCGACCCGCTCGCCGACCAGGCCGTGCGGCTGCGCGCCGCGATGCAGCGCTTCCTCGCCCAGGCGCCCGGCGAGCCCGCGCCGTTCGCGCCCACGCTCGCCGAACTGGAGCGCCTGGTGCCTCCGCTGGAGGCGGCTCGATGACGGCCTGGCTCCGCCTGGAAGAAGTGCGCGAGCATCGGCGCCGGCTCGCGCTGGAGAAGCTCGCGGCCGACCGCCGCGCCGAGCAGGCGCAGGCCGATGTGGTCCAGGCCGCGGAGCAGGCACGCGCCGTCGCGGAGCGCGCCAAGGCAAGCCATTGGCAGGCCGCCGCCGCGGATCCGGTGCTGAGCGTCGCGGCGCTGGCCGGTGCCGCGGCATGGAGCCGGGTGCTCGACGGGCACATCGCGCGCGAGCGCGCCGCCGTCGCCGAAGCCCAGGCGCGCGCCGAGGCCTGCACGCGCGCGGCCGAGGCCAGCCGCGACGCGTTGCGGCGCGCGGCCGGCGGCGTGGAGAAGGCAGCGCGCCTCGCGCAGCAGGCGCGGGCGCAGGAGCGCCGGCGCGCGGACGACCGGCTCGAAGCGGCTGCCGAGGATCTGGCCGCCGCGCGCTGGGCCGCGCAGCGCGCGCGCCGGGACTGACGCGATGGACACGCCACCGCTGGAGCTCGCGGCCCTGCAGGCCTGGTTCACCCCGGTCGCGCTCACGCTGCCGCGCATCCTGGCGGTATTCGCCATCGCACCGTTCTTCGCGGGCAACCTGATGAGCGGCCTCGTGCGCAACGGCTTCGTGCTGCTGCTGGCGATCTTCATGTCGCCGGCGGCCAGCGACCTGCCCGTGCTGACGCTGGGCGGCTGGGTGCTGGTGGCGGCCAAGGAATCGTTCATCGGGGTGCTGCTGGGCCTGGGCTTCGGCATGTTCGTGTGGGCCGTGCAGAGCGTGGGCGACCTCGTCGACTTCCAGACCGGATCGGCCAGCGCCCCGTTCTTCGATCCGGTGGGCGGCCACGAGGGCGGCCCGACCGGGCGCTTCCTCGGCTGGGTCGTCATCACGCTGTTCATGTCGGCCGGCGGGATGCTGGCGATGGTGCGCGTGATCATCGACTCGTTCCGCCTCTGGCCCGTGGCCTCGTTCTACCCGCACGTGGGCGGGGTGATCGAGCAGTTCGCGGTACGCCAGGGCGAGACGCTGTTCCTGTGGACGGTCAAGCTCGCCGCGCCGGTGATCTTCGTGCTGCTGCTCGTGGAGCTGGGCATCGGACTGGTCGGACGCGTGGCGCCGCAGCTCAACATCTTCGTGTTCTCGCAGCCCGTCAAGAGCCTGCTGGCCAACCTGATGCTGATGCTGTTCATGTACTTCCTGTACGACTCGCTGCGCGAGTTCCTCAAGCCGGAGAATGGCGTGCTGGACTTCCTGCGGAACACCTTGTGAGCGCGAACCGGGACCAGAAGCCGACGACGCGCCGCCTGCGCGAGGCCCGCAAGCGCGGCGACGTCGTCTTCAGCGCGGATGTCGCGTCGACAGCCGTCTTCGCGACCGTCGTGGCCGCGCTGTGGCTGCTTGGCGCGACCAGCTTCGGGCTGTTGCGCGAGCTCTGGCTGCACGCGACCAGCGCCGAGCTGCTCACCCACCCCGACGACCGCCTGCCCGAGCTCCTTGGCCACACGCGGCGCGTGCTGCTGTGGATCGCGTTGCCCGTCACCGGGCTCGCGGCGGTGGCCGGCATCGCGGGGTCGTTCTTCCAGGTGGGCGGCGTGGCGGCCTTCGAGCGCCTGAAGCCCGACGTCGGCCGCCTGTCGCCCGCGCGCGGCCTGCAGCGCATGTTCTCCACGCGCAACCTGGTCAACCTGCTCAAGATGCTGGTCAAGACGTTGCTGCTGGGCGTGCTCGTGGCCGCCACGCTGCGCGGGCTGATGGACACCGCGCTCAAGCTGGGCTGGCTGGCGCCCGAGGCGATCATGGTGGTGGGCGCGCGGGCGCTGCTGGGACTGTTCGGCGCGGCCACGGCCATCTACGCGGCGCTCGCGGGCGTCGACTACGTGCACCAGCGCCACGAGTACATCAAGAGCCTGCGCATGTCGATCGACGAGGTGCGGCGCGACCACAAGGACGCGGAGGGCGACCCGCTGACGCGCGCGCGACGCCGCGGGGCGCACCTGGAGGCGATCTACGCCGGCCTGGGCGATCGCGTGGCCGCGGCTTCGGCCGTGATCCATTCCGGGCGCGTGGCCGTGGCGCTGCAGTACCTGGGCGAGCGTGACCTGCCGCGGGTCATCGCGCGCGGCGAGAACGAGGTGGCGATGCGCCTGCGCGAGCTGGCCGCCGACGCGCGCGTGCCGCTGGCCGCCGATGCGGGGCTGGCCGAGCGACTGTACGAGCAGGTACCGCTCGACCAGCCGATCCCGCGGGCGCTGTATGGTGCCGTGGCCAAGCTGCTGCGGTGGGCGCAAGGGGATGAGTGATCGGCATGATGTCGGTGCCTGGCTTGCGGGCCGGCGCATCAATTCGGGGTCAGGCACCGCCGGTCAGGGTGACGGCGTTCCGGTTGCGGCACGCGGCGGAGCCAGACCCCGGCACCGTGAGCGCAGAGGGGGCGGGCTCCGGCCTCACGCATGCCGCGATGCGCGAATGGCGAGGCCGGTGCCTGACCCCGCGTTCGCCCGGTGGTCAGTTCGTCGCGCCGACCGGCGCGCGCCCCAGCTCGCGCAGCAGCCAGGCGCGCGCCGTCACCCATTCCCGCTTGACGGTGGCGGGCGAGACGTCGAGCGCCAACGCCGTGTCGGCCACGCTCAGCCCGCAGAAATAGCGCAGCTCGACGACGCGGCCCTGCTGCGGGTCGAGCCGTTCCAGCTTGCGCAGCGCCTGGTCGATGGCGACCAGGTCGGGGCCGTCGTCCGCGGCCTGGGCGGACACCCCTGGCAGCGTGCCGCGATCCTCGTGCAGCGCGTCCAGGCTCAGCACCTGGACGCCGCCGCCGCGCTTGGCGGCCTGGCGCGAGCGCGCGTGGTCGACGAGGATGTGGCGCATCATCGTGGATGCCCAGCAGAAGAAGTGCGCGCGCGACGCCCAGGGCATCGGCCCCTTCTCGGCCAGCCGCAGGTAGACCTCGTGCACGAGGGCCGTGCCCTGCAGCGTGTGGCCTTCGCGCTCGCGCTGCAGATGGCGCCGGGCCATGCGACGCAGGTCCTCGTACACCATGGGCACCATGCGCGCCAGGGCGTCGTCGTCGCCGCCCGACCAGCTCGCGAGCAGGCGCGTCACCTCGCCTGGCGGCGCGGCCACGCCCGCCGCGGCCGAGGCGCCGCCGCGTCGACTTCGATCGTCCGTCCCGTCATCCATCCGGCCCGCCCGTGCTCGTGTTGCGTCGGCACCGGCGCGGGACGATTCCCTTCACGCGGTGCGCGGCCCGGATTATGGCGGCCGGGCAGGCGCCCCGATGAACCCAGGGGGGTATCGAGGTGTGTCGATGCCCCCGGCGCAGAGGGATATCGATTCGTGGGATTGCGCTGCGCGAGCCACAGCAGCGGGCGTAACGCCCATGTTCGGGGTCAGGTCTTGCATGCCACTTGGGGTCAGGTCTTGCATGCCAGACGAAACCGGGCGCTTCACCGGCGAAGCGAGAACCCTCGGCGCTCTTGTCCAGACAGGATGGACGTGAACCACTGCTGGCCAGGCCATGCAAGACCTGACCCCGGGTTGCATGCAAGGCCTGACCCCGCCTGGGGCGGAGACCCTGCCTGAGGCGTCAGGCGCCGAGCATCTGGCGCGACGCCTGCGCCAGCTGCACCCGGTTGTGCACGGCAAAGCGGTTGCGCAGCTGGCGCATGTGGTAATCCACCGCATGCGAGGAGATGCTCAGGTGGTGGGCGATGCGCTTGTCGCTCTCGCCGCGGGCGACGTGGCCGAGGATCTCGCGCTGCACGGGCGTCAATGCGGCGGCCGGCTCGGGGCGGTCGGGCAGGTCGCTGTAGCGCGTGTAGTACTCGTGCAGGCAGAAGCCGATCGTGAGCACCTGGCCGACCAGCTCCCCCGACAGCAGGCGGTGGTGGGGGTCGCGCGCCAGCAGGCTGACGAAGTGGCGCCGGCCGTCCGGATCGCCGGGCAGCACGAGGATGCTGCCGCCCCGCATGCCGGTGCCGGCAAGATCCTCGACGAAGCGCCGCAGCGGTGCGCGCGCCGGCGCCTGGGCGGCGGCCGCCTCGAGCTGCGCCAGGGTCCACGCTGCGGGCAGGCTCGAGCGCGCCGCGTCGGCCAGTCGCGGATCGACATCGTAGTAGCCCTCGGCGCAGTAGCGGCGTATCCACTGCGGGTCGGCGTGCGCGGTGCACATCGAGACCGGGCGGGCGGTGTCGCGCGACGGGACGAGCGCGCCGAAGACGAGCCAGTCGCAGCCGGTGGCGGCGAGCATGTCGTCGATGGCGCGGCGGCGCTCATCGGCGTCGCGCGCCGCCAGCAGCGCCGCGAGCGGGGCGGGCAGGGCGGCGCCGCGCGCCGGCGGGCGCAGGACGGGGTGCGATTCATGGTGGAGCAGGACCGGCGGGCGGCCGTCCTCGCGGTGGCTGTCGTTCATGGCTTGGCTCGATGGGGTCGTTGTTCTCCTCTGCATAGCGAGAAGCAGCCCGCGCGGGGCTCAAGGCGTTACGCAGCGATACACATTCGCGCCGCGGTGGCCGCTGCTCGACCGTGGCGCCACGCGTTCCCCTCGATACACACCGCGGGCCGCGAACGAGGTAACCTCCGCGCCCCATACCCCCGGAGGCATTGCCCCGGCCGACCGCAGCGTAGGAGCTCGATGTGACGAACACGACCACCGATCCCGCCCGTTGGCAGCTCGTGAAGGACCTGCTCGCGCAGGCGCTGGACCTGGCGCCCGAGGAACGCGCGCGTTTCCTCGATGGCGCCTGTGCCGGCGACCGCGGCCTGCGCTCGGAGATCGAATCGCTGCTGGCGTTCTCGCAGGACGCCGAGGCGCGGCTGCATTCCCTGCCGCAGGACTGGATCGCCGACGCGGCGCTCGCCCCCGGCCGCAGCTGGATCGGCCGCCGGCTCGGTGCGTGGTGCATCGTCGCGCGCATCGGCGGCGGCGGCATGGGCGAGGTCTACCGCGCCGAGCGCGTTGACGGGCAGTTCGCGCAGGAGGTGGCCATCAAGGTGATCCGCGACGGCTTCAATCCCGAGGGCCTCGCCGCGCGCTTCAAGGCGGAGCGCCAGATCCTCGCCAGCCTGGATCATCCGAACCTCGCGAAGGTGCTCGACGGTGGCATCACCGAGGACGGCGAGCCCTACTTCGTGATGGAGCTGGTCGACGGCGAGGCGATCGACGCCTACGTGGCGCGCCGCGCCCTGTCCATCAACGATCGCGTGCGCCTGTTCCGCAGCGTGTGCCAGGTGGTGCACTACGCCCACCAGAAGCGCGTGGTGCACCGTGATCTGAAGGCCGACAACATCCTGGTGCGCCACGACGGCGTGGTCAAGCTGGTGGACTTCGGCATCGCCAAGCGCATCGAGCCGGGCGCGACGGAGCCCGTCACCCGCACGGCCACCGCGCAGCGTGCGATGACGCTGGTCTACTCCAGCCCGGAGCAGGTGCGCGGCGGCGACATCACGCCGGCCAGCGACATCTACTCGCTGGGCGTGGTGCTGTATCGCCTGTTGACCAACGCGAGCCCGTATCCGCCGGCGGCCACCGACAGCCCCTACGAGCTCACGCGCGCGATCTGCGACACCGAGCCCGTGCCGCCCAGCGCCGCCGCGTCCACCGAGCCGGAGAGCGTGCGGCGACGCCTGCGTGGCGACCTCGACGCCGTCGTGATGATGGCGCTGCGCAAGGATCCCGCGCGCCGCTACGCGTCGGTCGAGGCAATGTCCGAAGACCTGTTCCGCCACCTCGAAGGCCTGCCCGTGCAGGCGCGCCGCGGCGCGTGGAGCTACCGTGCGGGGCGGTTCATGTTGCGCCACCGCGGCGCGATCGCGATGGCGCTGGTCGCCAACGTGGCGCTCGTCGCCGGCCTCGGACTGGCTGCCTACGAGGGCGTGCAGGCCCGTCGCGAACGCATTCTTGCCCAGCGCCACTTCGAGAGCGTGCGCGGCCTGGCCCACGCCTTCATCTTCGACGTGCACGACGCCATCGCCCGCTTGCCGGGTTCGCTCGACGCGCGCCGCAAGCTCGTCGATACCGCGCTCGTGTACCTGAAGCAACTCGGAGACGAGTCGCAGAACGATCCCGAGCTGCAGCTGGAGATCGCCTCGGGATACGACCACATCGGCGAGATCCAGGGCGGCGGCACCGTCGCCAGCCTGGGTGACGCCAAGGCGGGTCTTGCCAGCTTCGATCGCGCGCTCGCGATCGTTCGGCCGCTCATGGCCGCACGCGGGCCGGCCCAGCGCGATGCCGCGACGCAATTCGTGACGCTCAGCGCCCACGAGGCCTCCGCGCTGATGACCCAGGGCCGATGGAAAGAGGCGGAAGACCTGTTGCGCGAAGGCATGGGCGTGGCCCGGGCGCGCGTGGATGCGACGCCCGGGGACTACGATGCGCTCAAGCGGTTGTCGTCCAACTCGGGGCTGCTGGCCATGATGTACCTTCGCTCCGGCAACCGGGTCGCGTTCGACGCCATGTCCAAGGAGCATCTCGCGCAGGAGGAGCATCTTCATGCGGTCCGGCCGGACGATGTCGACGTGGTCGCCGATCTGGGCACCGCGCACACCGCGCGCGCCGTCAACCTGATGCAGAACGTCGCCACCCCCGAGGCTCGGCGCGAGGCGCTCGGCGAATACCAGCGCGCACTGGACATCATGGAGCCCGCCTACGCGCGC
>Ga0068855_100001477_pt1 | contig 29396 bp, 20 predicted proteins | sample KBSCornC52_FD_66592 | JGI IMG/M metagenome (GOLD analysis project Ga0068855, IMG submission 66592) | Corn rhizosphere microbial communities from Kellogg Biological Station, Michigan, USA - KBS Corn C5-2 | ecosystem: Host-associated > Plants > Roots > Rhizosphere > Soil ... | reverse complement strand
GGGTGGGGGAACGATCGCCACCCGCGTGTCTCAAGCACTCGCTCCTTTGTAGTGCGTTCACACGTGCCGCATGCACCGGAAATGCTCTCGAAACGCACGCGGCGCGACCAGTAACGCACAAAATGTGCTCGCCGCTGGCCTGGCACGGTTTTCGCTCGGTTCGCTGGACTATAAACACGACCGCGCGACGCAATGCCCCCAAGCCGCCAACCTTACGATGAAATGCATGCCGCTCCAGGCGACATCCGCAACCACTATCAAGCCTTTTCCAACTGGTTGGCCGCGACACCTGCCGAACGCCTCGCTCATAAGCGAGCCGAAGCGGACATGCTCTTTCATCGCGTGGGCATCACGTTCGCTGTGTACGGCGAAGAAGCCGGCACCGAAAGACTGATTCCTTTCGACATCGTGCCGCGGATCATTCCTGCCGGCGAATGGCGCACGCTGGCGGCAGGGCTCAAGCAACGCGTGCGCGCGCTCAACGCATTCATCAACGATATCTATCACGGTCAGGAGATCTTGAATTCGGGCCGCATTCCTCCCGAACAAGTTCTGTGCAACGGCCAATATCGTCCGGAGATGCAAGGGATCGACGTGCCGGGCGGCATCTATGCACACATTGCCGGCATCGACGTCGTGCGCGCCGGCGAAGGTGAGTTCTACGTTCTCGAAGACAACTTGCGCGTGCCTTCGGGGGTGTCGTACATGCTCGAAGATCGCAAGATGATGATGCGGCTCTTTCCCGAACTCTTCGCGCGCTATTCGGTAGCGCCCGTCGAGCACTATCCGGATTTGCTCCTCGAGAATTTGCGCAGTGTGGCGCCGTTGGGGGTGAGCGATCCCACTGTCGTCCTGCTCACGCCTGGTGCTTATAACAGCGCCTATTTCGAACACGCGTTCCTCGCCCAGCAAATGGGCATCGAGCTCGTGGAGGGACAAGATTTATTCGTTAGTGACGAGTTCGTTTACATGCGCACCACGCGCGGCCCGCAGCGTGTGCATGTGATCTATCGCAGGATCGATGACGATTTTCTGGACCCGCTGGTGTTTCGGCCCGACTCCATGCTGGGAGTGCCGGGCTTGCTCGCCGCCTATCGTGCCGGTCACGTCACGGTAGCCAATGCCATCGGTACGGGCGTTGCGGATGACAAATCCATTTACCCTTACGTGCCGGAAATGATCAAGTTCTACTTGGGCGAAGAGCCCATGCTCAACAACGTGCCCACATATGTGCTGCGCCGGAAAGAAGATCTCGCTTACACGCTCGATCATCTATCGGAACTCGTTGTCAAAGAAGTGCACGGTGCGGGCGGTTACGGCATGTTGATCGGGCCCGCCGCAACTCGAGAACAACTGGCCCAGTTTCGTCAACGCATCATCGCCGCGCCTGAAAAATACATCGCGCAACCCACGCTGGCGTTGTCCGCCTGTCCGACGTTCGTCGAGAGTGGCATCGCGCCACGACACATCGATCTCAGGCCCTTTGTGTTGTCGGGTCGCGACGTAACGCTTGTGCCCGGAGGTCTCACGCGCGTGGCGCTCAGAGAAGGCTCGCTGGTGGTGAACTCATCGCAGGGCGGCGGCACGAAAGACACCTGGGTGCTGGAGCGGTAGGTCCGACATGCTGAGCCGCACTGCAGACGATCTCTATTGGATGGCGCGCTACACCGAGCGCGCCGAAAACTTGGCGCGCATGCTCGACGTCAACTACCGCATGTCGCTCCTACCGCAAGCGAGCGAAGTGGTCGAAAGGAGTTGGACGGCGACGCTGTCCATCATCGGGTTGCTCGAAAACTTCAAGCAGCGTTACGAAGCAGTGACGCCGGCCAATGCGCTCGCATTCATGGCGTTCGATCGGCAAAACCCTTCGAGCATTTATAGCTGTCTCAGAGCCGCGCGAGAAAATGCGCGTTCGGTGCGCGGCACGGTTACGTCCGAGATGTGGGAAACGCTCAATTCGACATGGCTCGAAATGAAAAGCATGGACGGCCGTTCCGCCACCGAAGCCGAGCTCGGCAATTTCTTCGAGTGGGTCAAATACCGCTCGCATCTCACGCGCGGCGTCATCCAAGGCACGATGTTGCGCGACGAGCCCTATCACTTCACGTGGCTCGGAACTTATCTCGAGCGCGCCGACAACACCGCCCGTATTCTCGATGTGAAATATCACATGCTCTTGCCGCACGGTGAGGGTGCAGGTGGTGCGGCGGACTACTATCAATGGAGTGCACTGTTGCACTCCGTCTCGGCCTTCGAGATTTATCGCAAGGTCTATCGCGACTTGATCACGCCGCGCCGCGTCGCGGAACTATTGATGTTGCGCGATGACATGCCGCGCTCGCTGCATCGTTGTATGAGTCAGGTGTACATGCATCTCTGCTCGATTCGTAACGATCATTCGGCGGAAACGGAACGCCGCGCCGGAGAGATTCAAGCCTCGCTGCACTTCGGCCGCATCGACGACATTTTCCATATCGGCCTGCACGAATACTTGCTGCAATTCCTGGGACGCATTCGCGATCTGGGCGAGCGCGTCGCGCAAGACTTCTTGGTCGCCACCACCAAAGATTAGCGTCATGGAACTGCACATCCGCCACGAAACGCTGTATCGCTACGACGAGCCCGTCAAACGCAGTGTGCAAAATCTGCGTCTCACGCCGCGCCGCGAACCTTGTCAACGCGCTATCAGTTGGCAGATCGCAGCCCCGGGTAGACAAAGCGCGCAGATCGATGCACACGGCAATGTCGTGCACATGCTCACGTTAGACGAACCTCACCGCGAGATTCGCATCGTCGTCGCCGGCGTCGTCGAAACAGAAGACGCAGAGTTGCTCACATTGCCCAACGAGGGCAGGTTGTCACCGCTTGCCTATCTTGCCGAAACTCCGCTAACGCGCATTGACGATACGCTGCGGCGCTTCAGTGCCGAACATCTTTCAGAACATACGCTCACGGGCGTCTTCGATTTGGCTGCCGCTGTTTGTAGCGCAGTGAAATATAAGAAAGGTTCCACTGAAGTGAGTGCGACTGCCATGCAGGTCTTCAGCCGCGGTGAAGGCGTGTGCCAAGATCACGCGCATGTCTTCATCGCGTGTTGTCGCGCCGCCAACATTCCAGCGCGTTATGTGAGCGGCTATTTCTATCCCGGCGCCACCGAACAAGTGGCAAGCCACGCCTGGGTAGATGTTTGGCTGGGGCGCGAACCTGGCTGGACCAGCATCGATGTCACACATCGCAAATTGGCTGGCGGACATCACTGTCGTTTGGCAGTCGGCCGCGATTATCTCGACGCGTGTCCGGTGCGGGGCGTACGCCGCGGCGGCGGCGATGAAACCATGCAGGTCGCCGTGTCGGTGGCGACTTCGGAGCAGCAGCAGCAACAGCAACAGCAACAATAAGTTCCCGGTCTTCGGTCTTCAGTCTTCTGCAAGAGAAGCCGGACCCCAATTACATTACATGGCGTGTCCTCGCCGTAGACCGAAGACCGAAGACCATAGGCCAATGTAATATGGCTGTCTTTATCCGTGCGGATGCACTCCCATGACGTATTGCGTAGGCATGTTGATGGATGCGGGACTGGTGTTCCTGTCCGATTCGCGCACCAACGCCGGGGTCGATCAAATCAGTACGTTTCGCAAGCTCACCGTGTTCGAACGCGCGGGGGATCGTGTGCTGGTGTTGATGACGGCGGGTAATCTTGCGATCTCGCAGTCGCTCATCGGCATTCTGAACGAGCGAATGGCCGAGCCCGAGAGTTCATCGCTCATGAATGCGGCCAACATGTTCGAAGCGGCGCGCATGGTGGGCGATGCGGTGCGTGAGGTCTATCGACGCGATGCGGAAGCGCTCAAAGAGCATGGCATCGAGTTCAACGCAACATTGATCCTGGGCGGACAGATTGCGGGCGAAGCGCCTCGCTTGTTTCAAATCTACGCGGCCGGCAACTTCATCGAGGCGACTATCGATACGCCGTATTTCCAGATCGGCGAGTCGAAATACGGCAAGCCCATCATCGACCGAGTGCTCACGCGTAGTTTGAGTTTGTCCCGCGCAGTGAAGTGCGCTTTGGTGTCGATGGATTCGACCATCCGTTCCAACTTGTCCGTGGGACCGCCGCTCGATCTCGTATGTATCAAGCGCGATGCCTTAAGCGTCGCGAGTCACATCAATATCGACGGCGATCACCGCTACTTTCAAATGATCCGCACGCGCTGGAGCGAGAGTCTGCGCCACGCTTTTCACGCGTTGCCGGATCCGGATTGGCCGTAACTAGGGTGAGGGTGTCGCTGTCGCGCCCATCGAAGGAAACTCGCCCTTGTCGTTGGATTGCACGCTCACGAGCGACGCGCCTTCTTGTTGGATGGCCGCTTCGGTGCGAGCGTTCATCACGATGATGGAAATGCGCCGATTGATCGGATTGTCTTGCGCCACGGGATCGAGCAGAGCGCTCGATGCGAGTCCGACCACGCGGCCGATTTTCTCCGGCGCAAGACCCCCCGCGATGAGCGCTCTGCGCGCAGCGTTGGCTCGATCGGCCGAGAGTTCCCAATTGCTGTAGTTCGGGCGCGTGTAAGGACGAATGTCGGTGTGACCGCTGATGCTGAGCCGGTTCGGCACGGTGGAGACGATGGCGGCGATTTCGGTCAAGATGGCCAGCGTATACGGTTTGAGTTCGGCGCTGCCCGAATCGAACATGGAGCGGTTCTCCTTGTCGATCACTTGAATGCGCAATCCTTCGGGCGTGATGTCGAGCAGAATCTGATCCTTGAACGCCTTGAGCGATTCGCGCTCGTCGATCGCCTTCTGAATTTCCTCTTTCAGATTTTCGAGCCGCTCTGTTTCCGCAGCCGCAGCTTTTTCTTCAGAGGCGGTTTCATCGGCCTGTGCTTTCGGAACGTCGTCGGCCGCGTCCTTGTTTGCTTGCGGATGTGTATAGAGCTCCGCACCGCCGCCGAGTTTGATCATGCTCGTGCTGGCGCCGCCTGCGCCTTGAATGGCGCTGGGCGAGGGTACGGGGCTCGTGCCTTGCACCGCGGATGGATTTTTGAAGTATTCGGAAATGGCGCCCTTTTGCTCGGCGCTCGTGCTGCCCATGAGCCACATCAACATGAAGAAGGCCATCATGGCCGTCGCGAAGTCCGCGAACGCCACTTTCCACGAGCCACCGTGATGGCCGTGCGCAGCGAATACGCGTTTGATGATGATGGGTTGCGGTGCGTCTTCGACAGCCATGGCCGTATCAGCCGCGCTTCGCGCGCAACTGCTCTTCGAGCTCCTTGAAGCCCGGCCGCAGATCGGACGGCGTCGCTTTGCGGCCGAACTCGACCGCGATCTGCGGCGCATAACCTTGCACCATGGCAATGATGCAGGTCTTCAGTGTCACGAAGAACTGCGCCTCTTCCTTCGCAATGCGTTCGAGCGCGTTGCTGGTTGGGCCGATGAAACCATAGGCGAGCAGAATGCCGAGAAACGTGCCGACCAACGCTGCTGCGACTTTGTGTCCGATTTCTTCCACCGGGCCGCCCAACGCGCCCATAGTATTCACGATGCCCAACACTGCAGCGACGATACCGAATCCCGGCAGAGCGTCGGCGACGCGGCTTACCGCACTGCTCACCTGTTCGGATTCGTGATGATGAGTGCCGAGTTCGACATCCATCAAGTTTTCGAGCTGAAAGGGATTCATGTCGCCGCTCACCATCATGCGCATGTAGTCCTGGATGAACTCGATGACGTGGTGATCGTTGACGAGCAGTTCTTGACGCGCGAAGACGGCGCTTTTTTCCGGGTTTTCGATTTCTCGCTCGAGACCCATCACGCCATCGCGGCGTGCGATGTTGAAGAGGTCGTACAGCAACGCGAACAGGGCCAAGTAATGCTCTTTTTTATATTTAGCGCCTTTGAACAAACCGCTCAGGCCGCCGAGCACTTTTTTCGCGACCGTGAAGCCATTGGCAATGAGGAAGCCGCCGGCTGCGGCACCGCCGATGATGACGAGCTCTGACGGTTGCCATAGCGCCAACACTTTGCCGCCGTGCACGACAAAGCCGCCGATGACGCAAACAAAGACAACCACGATACCGACTATGAGATTCACGCTACGTCCACTTTCATAGGCACCGAGGCCGGAGGAATCGACACCAACGACCCCGGCATCCCGGAATGCACGTTGCACGCCGTTGTGCGTGAACGAAGCGGTCGTCTGTCAGCGACCGGCAACGCCTGAATCGGCATGCTCAGGCCATTCTTTAGGAATGTGTTGCTGTGCAGCTTTCTCGCGCGCTGCTACCGCTACCATGCGCGAAGTCATCCTTCCGTGAGCACGATAGTGTGAAGCGTATCGCGGTATTCATTGCCATGTGTTTGCTTGCGAACAGCGCTGCGGCTGATGGCATCGTCGTGCTCGACGTGCGGCACCGTCAGGCTGCGGAACTCGTGGAAGTGTTGCGTCCGTTGCTAACTCAGGACGAGGCGATCTCCGCAAGCGGCAATCAACTCATCTTGCGAGCCGATGCGGCTGGCATCGCGAGGATTAAAGAAGCGCTCGCACAATTGGATCGTTCGCGACGCCAAGTGCAGATAACCGTGCGGCGTGCAAGCGTTCAAACCATCGAGCACGAGGCGCTTGCTGCGCGCGTACGCGCAGGTGGTGATCGAGGATTACGTGTGCAAGCTTATGGCACGAGTAACAGCGTCGATGTTGCTCAAGCGGGAGTGAGTCGCGTGCTGGTCGACGAAGGCAGCGAGGCTTTTGTGGGCACCGGCGGCACAGTGCCGCAAGTGGGCGGTGCTGTGATAGAGACTCGACAAAGCGGCAATCGCGTTTTCGTCGGAGCCGAGATGCGTGAGTTACACAGCGGCTTTCGCATCGTGCCGAGACTCTCCGGCAATCACATCGAACTCGATATCTCGGAGCAACAGGAGCACGCGGAGGGCGAGCTCATTTCGACGCAGCGTGCGAGCAGTCACGTGTCTGGCGAGCTGGGTGCGTGGCTGCCACTCGGCGGTGTTGCTGCGGCAGCGAGCCGAACCAATGCAACACTGTTAGGACATGCACTCAGCACACAGGAAGACGATGTGACGTGGTGGGTGCGCGTTGATGAAGTCAAACAATAGAAATGGCTGTGTGCCCCTAGCCCTCCCGCGCTCTTATCCCCTCCCTTGCGCGTCTTCGCGCGGGGGAGGGTTAGGGTGGGGCTGCCAGTAGCCGTTAGGTCGAGTGCCGTTCCTTCAGTGTGTCGATTTCACTGCGCAGTTCTTCGACTAAGGCTTCCAGACGGTCGATACGCGCATCAATCGATTCTTCATTGGAAGCGCGTGCGCGTGTCTCCGGTTCTGCCGCAACTTCGCCGGTGAACAACTGCGCATAGCGCGACTCGCGACGCCCCGGCTCTTTTGGCAAACGCGTAACGAAAGGCCCATCTTCACGTTCTGTTAGATGTTGGAGCGCTGTTTCAACAGCGCTTACGTCGTCGAGCGTGCACATCCGATTCGCTCGACTGCGTAATTCACCCGGCGTTTGCGGTCCGCGCAACAACAGCTCCACCAAGATGGCGATTTCTTGCGGCGTGAACTTCGGCCCAAATTCCGTTTTCAGAAACACATGCTGATACTTGGGCACGCGGCTGCCGAAGCCCGATTTCTCCAGCAGCAAGTGCTTCTTCATCAGCCCGTCGACGATTTCCTGCACCGCGCGTTCGTCCAACTCCAGGATGGGATCGCGATTGGTCTTTTGATTGCACGCGTTCGTGAGCGCGTTGAGCGACAACGGATATTGATCGGGCGTCGTGATCTGCTTTTCGATCAAAGCGCCCAAAACGCGTGCTTCATGAGGAGTGAGGGAGGTCAGCATAGGAAGCTCGGAAGCAACTCGCTAAGGAAACCAGAATAGGTAGCCTGCATTCCTCTGGGGTCAACGACTCTCACGCTCTCTTCCTCAATGGTTCCGCTTGCTCATTTTCTTTTTCTCCCTCCAGCACGTCGATGAGCTCGGAGACGAGCTTGCTGAGCTCGCCCGTCATGAGCGCGAAGTCGATGGCGAATTGTTCATCGGCGGACTCGCTGACTTCGGCCGTCGATTCTTTCAAGATGTCGAGGAACTGCAGCCGTTTGATTTGCAGTTCGTCGTTCAACAGCAAGGCAATGCGATCGGCCCATGTGAGACCCAGGCGTGTAGCGTGTTTGCCCGCCGAGATGTGAGTTTGAATTTCCTTGCCTTCGAGCGGATGACGCACATAGCGCACGATGGCTTTGTTCTCCTGAGGCGATTGCAGCTCCAGATCCTCGTCGATGGAGAAATGTCCGGGAGCGTCGCCCAACATGAGCCATGCAGCCATCGCCACGGTGGGCGGCTTGTTCGTTTCGAGCAGAGTGACCGGCAATGTCCCAAGCGTTTCGCGTAAGGTTTCGATCAGCTCTTCCGCCCGGTTCGTCCCCGCGGCGTTGACCAGCAAGCGTTGATTGACAGTGTCGATCCAAGCGTGTGTTACACGCCGGCGGCAAAAAGCGCGCGCCCGCAGTTCTTCGGCAACGCGGTCTTTGAGTTCCCGCATTTGCCGTCGCCCCACCGGAAAACCTTGCTCTTGCGCCATCTGCTTAGCGCGATCCTTGGTGGTTTGATTGATGACCGATGCGGGCAGCAGTTTTTGTTCGACGCCAAGTGCAAGCAGATGCTGTTGATTTTGCGTATACAACAGGCGCTCCTCATGCGCCGGCTGCACCCAGCCGCGGCTTTGCATGTCGAAATTGCCACAGGGCAGCAGCGGTCGTTGATTGAGCTTGTCTTCGAGCTCGCTCGCGCTCAACGACCAATCGTGCAGACGATAGATGACGAGATTCTTGAACCACATGGGCGGGGCGGGGGGCGGGGGCGGAAAAAAGGGTAGGGAGTATAGAGGAGAGAAGAGGTCTGCGGTCCGCGGCTTGCGGTCTGCTGAGTTGCTTCCCCGCAAATACCGCACATCCCCATCCTCGCACTATACAATTGCCGTTCCAGCCCTCCCGGCTGCAGCCCGGAATCACCGTGTCGACCAACCTGTCGCTACCCCTATCGTTTCCGCCGCAATTGCCTGCCCACCCTGCAGGTCGTGAATCGCCCGCACGATTGCGGGAAATTCCGTACAACTACACGTCGTTCGCGGATCGCGAAATCGTGCTCAGATTGTTGGGCGAACGTGCGTGGCAAATCGTCGAAGAATTGCGCGCCGAGCGGCGCACGGGGCGTTCGGCGCGGATGCTGTACGAAGTGCTGGGCGACATTTGGGTCGTACAGCGCAATCCTTATCTGCAGGACGATCTGCTCGAGAATCCCAAACGGCGCGGCCTGTTGGTCGCAGCCCTGCATCATCGGTTGGGTGACATCGACCGTCGCCGCGACCGGTCGGATCAAGAGCGGGATGACAAAGTGGCCGAGCTCTTGACTGCGGCGCGCGGTTGCGTGCAGGCATTCGAAGCTTTTTTTGTTTCGCTCACTGATTTACGGCGGCAAGCGCGCAAAGCCTTGGTGCGTCACACTCGCGCGGACAACATTCGCTTCGATGCATTCGCGCGCGTTTCGCATGTCACGGATGCAACCGACTGGCGCGTCGAATATCCGGCCGTGGTCATCATGCCCGACGCGGAAGAAGAGCTTCCCGGCTTGATACGCACCTGCGTGCAACTTGGGCTCACCGTGATTCCTCGCGGCGGCGGCACCGGATATACCGGCGGCGCCGTGCCGCTGACTGTGCTCTCGGCGGTCATCAATACCGAGAAGCTCGAAACGATTGGTGCGGTCGAGCAGAGCACGTTGCCGGGTGTCGATCATCCTGTCGCCACGATCTTCACCGAGGCAGGCGTAGTGACGAAACGCGTTTCGGATGCGGCGGAGCGCGCCGGCCTCGTGTTTGCCGTCGATCCGACGTCAGCGGATGCATCTTGCATCGGCGGTAACGTTGCGATGAACGCAGGCGGTAAGAAGGCCGTGCTGTGGGGAACGGCAGTCGACAACTTGGCGTGGTGGCGCATGGTCGATCCCGACGGCAACTGGCTCGAAGTCAGCCGCGCGGATCACAACTTAGGAAAAATCCACGACGCGCCGCAGGTCACGTTCGATCTCACCTGGAAAGACGGTAACGAGCATCCCGATCGAGCGCGTGTATTGCGAAGCGAACGTTTGCAGTTGCAAGGCGCGCAATTTCGCAAGACCGGCTTGGGCAAAGACGTCACCGATAAGTTTCTCGGCGGTTTGCCCGGCGTACAGAAAGAAGGTTGCGACGGACTCATTACCTCGGCGCGCTGGATTCTGCATCGTATGCCCAAGTACACGCGCACGGTGTGTTTGGAGTTCTTCGGTCAGGCACGCGATGCCATTCCATCCATCGTCGAGATCAAGTCGTATCTCGATTCATGGGGCAAGGACAACGGTGTTGCGCTCGCGGGTCTAGAGCATCTCGACGAGCGCTATCTGCGCGCGGTCGGCTACTCGACCAAGTCGAAGCGCGGCACGTTTCCAAAAATGGTGTTGATCGGCGATATCGTCGGCGACGACGAAGCGCAAGTCGGTCACGCCACCTCGGCCGTAGTGCGCATGGCGAACGGCCGCAGCGGCGAAGGATTCATCGCTGCGAATCCTGAAGCACGCAAGAAATTCTGGGCGGATCGCTCGCGCACGGCGGCGATCGCGCGACACACCAACGCATTCAAGATCAACGAAGACGTGGTGATTCCGCTCGAGCGCATGGGCGAATACACGGATGCCATCGAGCGCATCAACATCGAGCTCTCGACACGCAACAAGCTCGAACTGCTCACGGCGCTTGAGCACTATCTGCAAGGCGATCTCAAACTTGCCGGCTCGGACGATCCCGAGCTCAATCGTTTGCCGCCTGCGGAGCTGTTGGGCGATCGTCCTCAAGAAGCTCTAGAGATCATCGGCAAGGCGCGGGCGCGTTGGCAGTATCTGCTCGACAATCTCGACACACCGCTGCAATCCGCCGTGCTCACGCTGAGCCAGTTGGGTTACGAGCCCATGGCGCCCGAGTTCGAGCGGCGCATCGCACAGGATCGCACGCAGCGTGTGTTCGATATCGTGCAGGATCGAACCATTCGCGTTTCGTGGAAGACCGAAGTGCGCGCGCATTTGCGCCGGATATTCGCAGGTGCTGCGTATGCGCCGATTCTCGTCGAAGTCGAAAACATTCATAAGCGCGTGCTGCGCGGGCGCGTGTTCGTGGCGCTACACATGCATGCTGGTGACGGCAACGTTCACACCAATATTCCGGTCAATTCCGATAACTATGAAATGCTGAAGACCGCGACGGCCGCTGTCGAACGCATCATGGGAATCGCACGACAGTTGAACGGCGTGATCTCCGGCGAGCACGGCATCGGCATTACCAAGCTGGAGTTCTTGACCGACGAAGAGACACGCGGCTTCCGCGAATACAAGACCAAAGTGGACCCCGAGGGACGCTTCAATCGCGGCAAGCTGTTGCCCGGAGGCGATCTACGCGCGGCATACACGCCCAGTTTCAATCTGCTCGGTCACGAATCGCTCATCATGCAACAGTCGGATATCAATTCGATCTCCGATGCCATCAAAGATTGTCTGCGCTGTGGTAAGTGCAAGCCCGTGTGCGCGACGCATGTGCCGCGCGCCAATTTGTTGTATTCGCCGCGCAATAAGATTCTCGCGACGTCGTTGCTCGTAGAAGCGTTTCTATACGAAGAGCAGACGCGGCGCGGTGTTTCGATTCAGCATTGGGATGAATTCGCGGACGTGGCCGATCACTGCACCGTGTGTCACAAGTGCGAAACGCCATGTCCGGTCGACATCGACTTCGGCGACGTGTCGATGGCCATGCGCGATCTCCTGCGCCGCATGGGCAAGCGGCGTTTCAATCCAGGCACGGCAGCGTCGATGGTATTTCTGAACGCGACCAATCCGGAAACCATCAAGCTCACGCGCAAAGCGATGATCGATTGGGGCTTCAAAGCGCAGCGCGTCGCTAACAACGTGCTGGGCGCATTCGGCAAGCAACAGACCCGGCGACCGCCGGAAACGACCGGTGGACGGCCTGCCGTCAAAGAGCAGGTGATCCATTTCATCAACAAGAAAATGCCGGGCGGATTGCCCAAGAAAACCGCGCGCGCATTGCTCGATATCGAGGATCGCAACTACGTGCCCATCATTCGCGATCCCAAGCGCACGGCGGCGGATTCCGAAGCGGTGTTCTATTTCCCCGGATGCGGCTCCGAGCGGCTCTTTTCCCAAGTGGGGTTGGCGACTCAAGCCATGCTTTGGCACGTCGGCGTTCAAACAGTGTTGCCGCCCGGCTATTTGTGCTGCGGCTATCCGCAGCGCGGCGCCGGCCAGTTCGACAAAGCGGAAAAGATCGTGACCGACAATCGCGTGCTGTTCCATCGCGTCGCCAATACGCTCAACTATCTCGATATCCAAACCGTGGTCGTGAGTTGCGGCACGTGCTACGACCAGCTGCAAGATTACAAATTCGAAGAAATCTTTCCGGGCTGCCGCATCATCGACATCCATGAATATCTAATGGAAAAAGGGGTGCGGCTCGAAGGCGTCACCGGCGTGCGCTACATGTATCACGACCCGTGTCACACGCCGATGAAACAATACGATCCGCTGAAAGTCGTCAACACGCTGATGAACGAGCAGCAGAACGGCAAGATCGAAAAGAACGATCGCTGCTGCGGCGAATCCGGCACTTTCGCAGTGTCACGGCCCGATGTCGCAACCCAAGTGCGATTCCGCAAAGAGCGCGAAATGCGCGCCGGCGCAGATAAACTTCGTAGTGACGGCTTCAAGGGCGATGTGAAAATACTGACTTCCTGTCCGTCCTGCCTGCAGGGCCTCAAGCGCTACAACGAAGACGCCGACACCGATGCCGACTACATCGTCGTCGAAATCGCCAAGCACGTATTGGGCGGCAATTGGTTGCCGGAATACGTGGCCCGGGCGAACCAGGGTGGGATCGAGAGAGTATTGGTGTAGAGAAGAAGGTTTTCAGTCCTCGGTCTTCCGTCTTCAGCCAGAGGATCGCGTATTTGGGTTTCTGGCCGTAGACCGTACCGAAAACCTTCCTTTATACAGTCGACTCTCATCCCGTAATCTCTTGTCCAATGCTCTCCATCGCCCCCGTCACGTTCTCTCTCATCGTCGCCAACTTCGTCGTGTTCTTGTTGCAGGCGGTGGTGGGTGATCCTTTCTTGATTGCGTTTGCGCTTTGGCCGCCGCAGGCGGGTGTCGGTAGTCCGCCGTTTCATGTATGGCAGTTGCTGACCTATGCCTTCTTGCACGGCGGCTTCAGCCATCTGGCGCTCAATATGTTTGCGCTCTTCATGTTCGGGTCGGACATCGAGCGTTATTTCGGACCGAAGCGTTACGCGATCTATTACTTCGTGTGTCTGGTCGGGGCTGCATTTACGCAGCTCTTTGCCGTGAAGTTGGGGGGTGTCGAGCCGGCGCCCACGGTCGGCGCCTCGGGCGCTGTCATGGGGCTGTTGTTGGCCTTCGGGATGGTCTACCCCCAGCGGCGCGTCATTTTCCTCTTGCTGCCCATTCCCATTCCGGCCTGGTTGTTCGTCATTTTGTATGGTCTGGTGGAATTGGGTTCCGGGGTGTACGGCATCCAACCGGGCGTCGCGCATTTTGCACATCTGGGCGGGATGGCGGCCGGATTCGCAATGATGATGGCGTGGCGGCGACAGCAGGTGCCAAGGTGAGGGTCACGGAACTCTGCACGCAAAGACTTCATTAGTGACTCATCAGGGCGCTAGCGAGGTGTTATCCGCACAGCTACAGCGGCTAGTCCGGTATAGTGCGGCCCAGTTTGCCCGGTGCGGCGCCCTCCCTTCGGAGTACAGGCTCATCAGCCGTCAGCGACTCGTTGCGAGTCGATGCGCACGCTCGTAGTCAGCGACTGCGCCGAAGGTTGAGTGGTTTGTCTTTGCGGATCAAGAAGAGTTTGTGAACTTCAATATTTCGACTTCTATACGAATCCTGTGTGCGAGTGCGGGAGTGTTCGTCTCGACGTTCGTGTGTGCAGACGACTTGCCGCTCGGATATTGGCCGGCGGAGCGCACGCCTGAAATCCTCGACGTTGCGAAGACGGTCCGGCTCGCACCGGATCTCAGCACCCTCACGCCGGGAGAGAAGCGAGCCGTGCAAGAATTGCTTGCCGCGGGCAAGGTGTTACAACGAGTGTACGAAGATGCGAGGCATCCGCAGGCGCTCGAGGCGTTCGACGCTTTGCAGAAGTTGCACGTGCAAATGGGCCAGGGCCCCGCAACGCAAAGTCTTCTCGATATGTACCGCCTGTTCAAAGGACCCATTGCGACCACGCCGGAAAACGAGCGCGAAGCATTTCTACCAGTGTCACCCGAGACAGCCGCGCGCAACGTTTACCCGCCGGATGCCACGCGTGAAGAAATCGACGCCTATTTGGCACAACATCCTGACGACAAAGACGACATTCTCGATCGTCTGACCGTCGTTCGTCGCACCACCCTGGAGAACGTCAAGGCCGATCTCGCCACGCTTGCGAAATATCCGGCGCTCGACACGTTACATCCCACGCTGCGCAAAGCGCTCGAGGGACTGAAAGCGCAAAATGCTCCCGCGTTCTACGCCATTCCTCAGTCGGTGCGTTGGGCGAGCGAATTCATGGAAGCGTATAAACGCATCAATGCTGCCGCGCGCAGTATCGATGCGAGCGATGCGGAGTTCGCGCGGTACTTGCGCAATCGTTCGCGTGATCTGCTGAGCGACGACTATGAGAGCGGCGATGCTGCATGGGTCACCGGGAACTTCAAACGCCTAAATGCGCAGATCGGCGCATACGAAACCTATGACGATGCGTTGTACGGCGCCAAAGCATTCATGTCGATGAGCGTGCTGAAACGCGATGAGGCCGCGAGCCGCAAGCTGACGGAAGCGATTCGCGGCTTACAAGGCATCGAAGACTCGCTGCCCTCACCGCAACATCGCAAGGTGCGGGATGAAATCAACATCGGCGTCTACGATGTGATCGCCGACTTCGGTCAAGCGCGTGGCCGCAATACAGCCACCATTTTGCCCAACGATCCGCTCTTCATACGACGCTACGGCCGTACCATCGTGTTGCGCGAAAATATTCTGCGCGATCCCGCCTTGCTCGCGAATACGCAAGCAGGATGGAAGAGCATCGTCGCATCGCCCTTCGCATCCGACGTCAACGAAGACGGCGAGTTCTATCGCGCCTTGTGGCACGAAATCGGTCACTACATGGGCGTGGACCGCGATCGCCGCGGCCGTCCTCTCGATGTCGCACTGGATGCGCTAAACGACACCTTCGAAGAACTGAAGGCCGATCTCGTCTCGCTCTATGTGGCGCCTGCCCTGAAGAAGTCGGGCTACTACGACGAGCAGATCTTGCGTTCGGTGTACGGCAGCGGATTGCGCCGCACGTTTCAAACCGCGAAACCGCGTCGCGATCAACCTTATCAAACCATGCAACTCATGCAGTTCAACTGGATGCGTGAGCACGGCGCCTTCGAGTTCGAGCCTGCCAACGGCAAAATGATGATCAACTACGATCGCTTCGCCGAAGGCGTGAGCTCCATGCTGGAAGCCGTGCTCGGCATTCAATACGACGGCGACCGCGCTGCCGCCGAAGCGTTCATCGATCGCTGGACCAAGTGGGAAGCCGAGCCGCACGAAACACTGGCCAAGAAACTCCGCGACAGCTCGCAATTCCAATACGTGATCTTCAAATACTCGGCGCTGGGGGAATGAGGCGCTATCTGCCTCCTCGACGCCTTTCGTTGTTTTGTGAGCTGCGATTGGGCGCGCGTTGATGTGAGCGATGCCGATGTGGCTGAGGCCGAGCTTGGTGCGGGCGCGTAGGCTCGTGATGGCGTGGCGGAGTTGCGTTCGGTGCGGGGCGCGCTGCAATCACCGGCTGTTGCATGCGTGCAATGGAGCGCCCGATCAGGCGCTCGATATCCTTCAGCAGACCCGCTTCATCGTTCGAGACTAGAGAGATCGCTGTGCCGCTCGCGCCGGCACGGCCTGTGCGGCCGATCCGATGCACGTAGTCTTCAGCAACGTTGGGCAATTCGAAATTGACGACGTGCGGCAATTCGTGAATGTCCAGGCCGCGTGCAGCGACTTCCGTCGCGACGAGCGCGACGACGGCGCCTGATTTGAAATCTGCGAGCGCGCGGACGCGCGCGCTTTGACTCTTGTTGCCGTGAATCGCGGCGGTACGAATACCATCTTCTTCGAGTTGGCGAGCGAGCCGATTGGCGCCGTGCTTGGTTCGAGTGAACACGAGGACCTGCGACCACTGTTCTCCGCGGATCAGTTGCGACAGCACGGCACGCTTATCTTCTTTGGCGACGGCAATGACATGTTGCTCGACACTTTCGACGGCTGCGTTGCGGCGTGCAATGTCGATCTCGAGAGGCTGATGCAACAGGCTCTGGGCCAAGCGACGAATGTCGTCCGAGTACGTGGCCGAGAACATCAGGTTTTGTCGTGTGCGCGGCAGCCGCTTGAAGATGCGCTTCATGTCATGAATGAAGCCCATATCGAGCATGCGATCGGCTTCGTCGAGCACTAATATCTGCACATGACTCAGATCGACATTTTCTTGCTGCGCGTGATCGAGTAGACGGCCCGGCGTCGCGATCAATACGTCCACGCCGCGCTCTAGAACGTCGATCTGCGGGTTGATACTCACGCCGCCGAAAATCGCCGCCCATCGCAGACGCAAATATTTGCCATAGCTGCGCACGCTTTCGCCTACTTGCGCTGCAAGCTCACGTGTCGGCACGAGAATGAGCGCACGTGGAGCACGTCCACGCGCATTCGTGTCTTCAGACAACCGTTGTAACAACGGCAGGGTGAATCCTGCGGTCTTGCCGCTGCCTGTTTGCGCGCCCGCGAGAATGTCGCGGCCGTTCAATATTTCAGGAATGGCGCGTGCTTGTATGGCTGTTGGGGTGTTGTAGCCGCGTTCGCTGAGCGCACGCAGCAATTCGGGCTTGAGCCCGAGGGTTTCAAAACTCATTGGAGAACGATCCTGACCAGCCTGCAAAGGGGTGCGGGTGATCCGCAACGACTCAGATCCGGGAAGGCAGGGAATTGGGTAGAGGCAGGTGACGAATCACTGCGGTGAGGCGCACCGGATTGGCGCCATGAAGGCGCGCACTATACACAGTGAGAGGGGATCGCGCTATGGCGCGATTCGCTCTCGGTCCGCAGCCAGAGGCAACGTTGGCGAATGGCGGTGGCTGCTGCGAATCCATCGGCGTTGCCACGAGTGTGAGTGGTAGCGCTAGTCTGCGGTCTACGGCCAGAAGCAGAGAAAAGAAGATCCGCGCCTAATGAGGGCGCGGATCTTAATCTCAGACCGAAGACCTGGCGCTAACTCTGCGTCCCGTGTTTTTGCTCCCACTGCGCTTTGCGCTGCTCGAATTTCGCTTTCATATCAGCGAGCACTTGCGGCAGTTTGGCTTTTTGCTCGGGTGTCAGAATCGCGTAGATCTGCTGAGTGATGTCGGCCATCTTTTGTACGTGTTGGGCCGCTTGCGTTTTGGCTTGCGCCACTGCGGCGGCGAAGTTCGGATCACCCGGATTTCCGAGTACGGTGATGTCGGGCATTGCAGTGCCTGCCGGCGGCCGTGCGCTTTCCAGGATGCTATGCACTTGCTGCTGTTGTTCCGGTGTTAGATTCAGCGCTTTGAGCGCTTGATGAAAGGGACCGTGCATCATGCCGCCATGAGCGCCATGCCAGTGATGCGAAGTCGCGGGTGCCGCGGGCGCAGAACTGTCCGCCGCCCAAGCGAGCGTACCCAAGCCCATCACGGCGCAGGCGGCTAAGGCAATTCGTTTAGTGACGTTCATATATACCTCTATCTGTCTTGAGTAAGCGCGATGCTTACACTGCATTAGACTCGTAACGCTTGTATGGTTGCGCATCTCGCGTAAGGCCAGCGACAACTCCTGTAAAGATTTGCAAAGGGTTCGCAACCAATTGCGGGCGGCGGCGGTCGATCCGTTTCGTGATATCTTTTTCCGTGATACACGCCTCTTTGTTTACTTGCGGAGTCGCCGGCGATGACTGCGTCACTTTTGATCGTCGATGATGATCGTGAACTCGCGCAGATGCTGAACGAGTATTTATCTACGGAAGGATTTTCGATTGCGATCGCCTACGACGGCTCGAGTGCATTGGAGCGCTTGAACGCCGAGAAATTCGACCTCGTCGTGCTCGACGTGATGCTGCCCACATTGAATGGTTTCGATGTGCTCAGAAATTTGCGGCAATCACTCTCCGTGCCCGTCATCATGTTGACGGCGCGTGGTGCGGACGTGGATCGTATCGTCGGACTCGAACTCGGCGCCGATGATTATCTTGCCAAGCCGTTCAATCCACGTGAGTTGGTGGCGCGCATTCGTGCGGTGCTGCGCCGGTTCTCCACACGCGAGAGCGGCACGATCGGCCAAGTGGTGACGGTAGGCGGCCTCAAGCTCGACCCCGCCGCATTTACGGTGACGCTCGATGGTCGCTCTATAAGGCTGACCGGTACGGAGTTCCGCGTTCTCGAAACGCTCATGCGCGCTGTGGGTCAAGTACAGTCGCGCGACAGCCTTACAGAAAAAGTACTCGGACGAAAGCTGTCGCCCTACGATCGCAGTATCGATACGCACATCAGCAATCTGCGTCGCAAACTCGGTTCGGGCGAACCCGGAGCGCCGGAGATTCGCAGCATGCGCGGCGCGGGATATGTGTTGACGGCGCAGGAGTAGGGCTTCGGTCTACGGTCTTCAGTCTACGGCCAGAAAGTTTCGAAGCCTATGATCCAACTCTGGCCCAAGACTGAAGACTGCAGACCGAAAACACGTACTGCATAATCATGAAAAGTCTCTTCCTCCGCATCTTCCTCTCCTTCTGGCTCACCATGGGTCTCATCGTAGTGTCGTGTTCCATGGTCGCAGCGATTTTCATCTGGCATCGCATGGATGCGCTGCAGAAGATCGAGCCGCTCGATTTTGCAGACTCGGCGCAAGTGCAATTGCGGGCGCAAGGCATCGCCGGACTCAAGGATTGGATTCGCGATAAAGAGCGCACTTACGTAGGGCTCAGCTTCTTCTTCATCGACGAGAACGGCGCGGATATTCTCGGACGCAAATTGCCGGAGTATATGCAGAGGCGTGTGCGTCGGCTGCAACAACACGGCATGTTGGGTCGCGGTGTTCCGCACGGACCGCATGATGATCCTTTGCGCTTGTTCGCACAGATCAGCGACAGCGATGGTGCGGTGTATACGTTGTTCGCGGGCTTTGCTGGTTCGCCGCCCTTTATTTTGTTGAAAACGGCGGATGTTTCGATTTTGCTGATTTTGATCTCCCTAGGCGTGAGCGGTCTCGTTTGCGTATGGCTTGCCCGATACGTCACGCGTCCGGTGGACCGATTGCAGAAGAGCACGCGTGAGTTGGCGGCGGGCAATCTGGATGCACGTGTGGGCACGGAATTCCAACGGCGGCGCGACGAGCTCGGTGTTCTCGCTCGCGATTTCGATCGCATGGCCGAGCGATTGCGATTGCTCATGGAATCGAAAGAGACGCTGTTGCGCGACGTATCGCACGAGCTGCGCACGCCACTTGCGCGCTTGCGTGTGGCGCTCGGCTTGGCACGCCGCCCAGGCAGCGACATTGTGCGTGAGCTGGATCGTATCGAGCGCGAGACCGAACGGTTGGATGAACTGATCGGCGACATTCTGCATTTGTCTCGGTTGACGAGCGCGCAGCCTGCAGTGCATCGCGAGCACTTCGATTTGAGCGAGCTCGTGCTCGGGATAGTGAACGACACGCGCATCGAAGCGGAGGCCCAGCACAAACGCGTGTCATCGGAGAAACATGTACCGCTCGAAATCGATGCTGACAGTGAGCTGCTGCGTCGAGCTATCGAGAATGTCGTACGCAATGCACTACGCTTCACCGCGCCCAGTACTGCGGTGGAAGTGAACGTGAGCAGAGCGGGCGACCAAGGTGTGATCACCGTTCGCGACCACGGACCCGGTGTGCAGGACCCGCATCTGCAAAGAATTTTCGAGCCGTTCTATCGCGTTGCGGAGGCGCGCGATCGCGCCAGCGGCGGCTTCGGGCTCGGGCTTGCGATCACGGCGCGCGTCATCGCGCTCCACGGCGGTAGCGTCGCTGCACAAAATGCCGTGGGCGGCGGCTTGGTTGTCACGCTCAACTTGCCTGTGGGTGCAAAAGAACCGATGTCGTTGCAAGCCGTGGCGTAGCCGTTACCAAAAGGATCGGAACAAAATCCGATCCGTGTCGTTGGTTTTTAGTATGTTCCACGTCTGCGGACCGCGACAGCGCTGCGACATAACTCGCGCGCATACGTCCATCGTGATCTCGCTCACGTGCCGAGATCACTCGATCGTCTAGGCTCTCCTGGCTCGCATATGCAAGGGAGATTTTCGATGAGTTCTGCATCTTCGCCGGCTTCCAAACCCCCCGTTCGCCAGACACCTTCAGCCCCCGCGCCGCAAGCGCGCTCCGCACCGGCGAAACCGCAGACTCCGCAACCGCGTCAAGCGGAAGGCAGTTTTCTGACGCCCCACGACGAAGAAGCGTTGCTCAAATTGAATTTGAGCGATTTGCCCATCCCGAAAGTCGGCGGGCTGGAAGTGGATGGATTGAAGCCTTCGCTGTTCGGCCGCTTGTTCGGTAGGAAGTAGTCGTTGGCAGTGAGTCGTTAGCGGTTGGCGGGAACACGCGCATGCGTGCGAAGCCACCTTAAGAGTGTTCCGGTCCTTCCCCCGCTTCGCGAATTAGGGTGAGAGTAGAATCCACGCAACTCTCACTCGCTGTCCTCTTCAATTATTCATGCTGCGTCTTCTTTTCGCCCTCGTGCTCATGGCGCAGGCACGGTTCGCCGTCGCCGCGGAATTTACCGACCCTGCCGCAAACGCCGCGCGTGTATTCACGCTCATGGAAGAACGGCTCACCGTCATGCAGGAAGTGGCGGCGTGGAAATGGTCGCACGACGCTCCGGTCTATGATGCTGCCCGCGAGGCGCGTGTATTGGAGAGTACCGTTTCGCAGGCTCAATCCATGGGATTGGACGCCGACGGAGCACGCCGGCTCTTCACTTTGCAAATCGAGTGGGCGCGCACGCTGCAGGAACGATATATCGCCACGTGGCACGCCAATGGATTCGATAAATCGATCGCTGTGGTCGATCTCGACGGAGTCATACGGCCGAAGCTCGATCGTATCGGCCACGAGCTATTGCAGGCGCTGTATTTGAGCGCGGCGGATGGGTCGTCGTCGGCTCGCGATTCGGCGATTGCACGTGGAGCTGCGCAGCTTACGTACAAGTTTGCGCTCGGTGGCGAGGCGGCCGATGCGTTGGACGCCGCGCTCTCGTCGCTACATACGACTGCGTCACCTACCTTCGATCGTGTGCGTGCCGCAGGGGTGCTGCGAGTCGGGACGACGGGCGACTACGCGCCGTTTAGTACGAGTTCGAAGGGCTACCTCGAAGGACTCGATATCACACTTGCCGAGCGTTTGGGCGACGCGCTTGGTGTGCGGACGGTGTTTGTGCATACGAGTTGGCCGACGCTCATGCAGGACTTGCAGTCCGGTGCGTTCGATATCGCGATGAGCGGCATCACCGTGACGCCAGCCCGCGAGCAACTGGCTTTTTTTTCCGTTCCCTATCAAACCGGCGGCAAAACAGCGATCGTGCGGTGCGCCGACGTTGCACGCTTCCATTCGCTCGAAAAGATCGATCTGCCGAACGTTACGGTGATCGTAAATCCCGGCGGCACCAACGAGCAGTTCGTACGCGAGCGTGTGCATCGCGCCCGAATCCAAGTGCATGCGGACAACCGAACAGTTTTCGACGAACTCGTCGCGAAGCGCGCCGATGCGATGATCACCGACGACATCGAAGTGCAATTGCAGACCCACCGGCATCCGCAACTCTGCGCCGCTTTCGCACAACCGCTGACTCGAGCATCGAAAGCCATCATGCTTCAGCGCGACTCTGCGCTGCAGAACAGAGTGAATGCTTGGCTTCAAGGCGAACTCGCGAGTGGCGAGGTGAAGCGGGAGTTGGAATTGGCGGTTGGCGGTAGGTAGTTTGTGGTTGGCCGAGGCCGCAGACCTGGCGACTGGATATATTTACAGCTACACTGCTCGCGCTCTTGAGAAGGCGATAACCGCCGCCACTGAGTGTGCATCCCTCGAGCGAACTCGGCGTGAACGCGTTCGCGTGTGCTCTACAAACGGTTTCCGATGAGTGAAAAACCTGTTGGCGCCATCGTCGTTCGCGGCGCTCGCCAAAACAATTTGAAGAATCTCAGCCTCGAGATTCCCACCCACTCCCTCGTAGTCGTGACCGGTGTGTCCGGCTCGGGCAAGTCGTCGCTGGTCTTCGATACGTTGTATGCGGAAGGACAGCGGCGCTATGTGGAAACCTTTTCGCCCTATGCGCGGCAATTCTTGGACCGCATGGACAAGCCGCAGGTCGATCGCATCGAAGGCATTCCGCCGGCCATCGCCATCGACCAGACCAATCCCGTGCGTACATCGCGCTCGACCGTGGGCACGATGACCGAGCTCACCGATCATTTGAAGCTACTCTTTGCCCGCGGCGCTCACTTGTACTGTCGCGATTGCGGCGAGCACGTGCGTCGCGATACGGCAGATTCCATCTATCAAGACGTCGCCAAGCGTGTTGCCGAAATTGGAGACACGCAGCCGCGGCTCACCATCGCTTTTCCGGTCGTCGTCCCCAAGAATTTCACCGAAGCCGAAGTGCGCGGCCTGCTCGAGAAGCAAGGCTATACACGCGTACGAACGCTCGAAAATCGAACACTCGAGGTCATTCAGGATCGCTTCGTCTTAGCCAATGTGGAACGTGCGCGTGTCATCGACGCATTGGAATCGGCGCTACGTGTGGGGCGCGGAAGAGTGACTGTATACGCGGGTGACCCCCACCCTAACTCTCCCTATTCGTCCACGTGGCGCTACTCGTCCGATCTGCACTGCCCCGATTGCGATATCGATTATCGCGATCCGGTGCCGAGTCTGTTTTCGTTCAACTCACCCTTGGGCGCATGCGAGAGCTGTCGCGGATTCGGCCGCACCATCGGCATCGACTACGGTTTCGTGATACCCGACGAGACCAAGACGCTCGCTCAAGGGGCCATCAAGACGTGGCAAAGCGAGTCCTACAAAGAATGTCAGGACGACTTGGTCAAGTACGCCAAGAAACGCGGCATTCGCTTGGACGTGCCGTGGCGCGAATTGACCGGCGCCGAGCGCGAGTGGGTCATCGAAGGCGAAGGAGGATGGGACAAGAAAGTATGGTACGGCACCAAACGCTTCTTCGCGTGGCTCGAGACCAAGAGCTACAAGATGCACATTCGCGTCTTGCTCTCCAAATACCGCTCCTATACGGAGTGCGCAGCTTGCGCGGGCGCACGACTCAAGCCCGAGGCACTCGGGTGGCGACTCGGCACCAAGACGGATGCCGATGCCGTGTTACCAGAGATATCTCGTTATAGACCGACACAATCGAAGTGGTCCGACGACGTGCTTCGCTCGCGCCCGGGTCTGTGCTTGCACGATCTCGCGCTTTTGCCCATTGAGCGGCTGCATCAGTTCTTCATTCGCCTCACATTGCCGCCGCCGTTCGATGAAGCCTCCGACTTGGTGCTCAAGGAAATTCGTGCACGTCTGAGTTATTTGTTGGATGTCGGTCTGGGATATCTCACGCTCGATCGCCAATCGCGCACGTTGTCGGGCGGCGAGGTCCAACGCATCAACCTGACCACTGCGTTGGGCACTTCGTTGGTGAACACATTGTTCGTGTTGGATGAGCCTTCCATCGGTTTGCACCCACGCGACATGGGGCGCGTGATCGATGTCATGCAGCGGTTGAAGCAGGCCGGCAATTCACTGGTCGTGGTCGAGCATGATCCACAAATCATGCTGGCCGCCGATCGGTTGCTCGATATAGGCCCCGGTCCCGGCGAACGCGGCGGCGAGGTTGTGTTTTATGGCGCGCCTGCAGAGCTCGCTCATGCGCGCGAATCGTTGACTGCCGACTATTTGCTCGGACGCAAGGAAGTTGCCGTCGCCCCCACCCTGACCCTCCCCCGCGGAGCGGGGGAGGGGACAAGTGCGTCGCGCCGAGCGGGGAAGGGGACGAGCAGCGCGGTGCGAGATTCCGACCCACAGTCTAGAGCCTACAGCCTAGAGCCTCGAATCGCCGCGAAGGCGGCGATTCGGTTACTCGGCGCTGCCGAACACAATCTCAAGAACGTCGATCTCGAGTTACCGCTCAACGCATTCGTTTGCATCACCGGCGTGTCGGGGTCGGGTAAATCCACCCTGATCGAAGACGTGTTGTATCGAGCCTTGCTCAAACACAAAGGCAAACCTACCGAATCGCCGGGTCAGTATCGATCGCTGAAAGGCGCGGACAGCGTTGCCGAGGTGGTCATGGTGGATCAGTCACCCATCGGCCGCACCACGCGTTCCAATCCTGCAAGCTATGTGGGCGTATTCGATGGCATACGTAAGCTGTTCGCCGATTCTTCTGCGGCGCAGGAGCGCGGTTACACCGCCGGCATGTTCAGCTTCAATGCAGGCGACGGCCGTTGTCCCACGTGTGGCGGCAACGGTTATGAACACGTCGAGATGCAATTCCTATCGGACGTGTATTTGCGTTGCCCCGATTGCAACGGCAAACGTTTCCGTCCCGAAGTGTTGGAAGTGAAACTCGCAGTCGATGCAAGCGAGTTCAATATTGCCGATGTGCTCGATATGACAGTGGCCGAAGCCGCGCGGCATTTTCGATCACACCGTGAAGTGATCGCGCGCTTGCAACCCTTGGTCGATGTGGGCCTCGAATATATGAAGTTGGGTCAGCCGGTGCCTACGATGTCGGGAGGAGAGGCACAGCGATTGAAGCTCGCGGGATTCTTGGCCGACGCGCGTGTTGGCCGTGACAATCGTGCCGCTTCCGGCGGCACGTTATTTCTGTTCGACGAACCCACGACGGGTCTCCACTTCGACGACATCGCGAAACTGTTGCGCGCGTTCAGACAATTGATCGCGGCAGGAAACTCCGTCGTCGTCATCGAACACAATCTCGATGTCATGCGCGCAGCTGATTGGCTGATCGATCTAGGTCCCGAAGGCGGCGACGCGGGGGGTGAAATCGTATGCGTCGGTACGCCACAAGATGTGATGGCGTGCGAGCACTCGCATACAGGGAAAGCACTGCGGGAGTATGCCGTCGCTGTCCCCACACTCATTGCCCCCACCCTGACCCTCCCCCGCGGAGCGGGGGAGGGGACGAGCGATTCCGACCTACAGCCTAGAGCCCACAGCCCAGAGCCTCGAATCGCCGCGAACGCGGCGATCCGCATCCATGGCGCCCGCGAGCACAACCTGAAGAACGTCGATGTCGAGTTGCCCCGCGACAAGTTCACAGTCGTGACCGGTGTGTCGGGCTCGGGTAAATCGACGCTCGCTTTCGATATCGTGTTCGGCGAAGGGCAGCGGCGGTATCTCGAGTCACTGAATGCCTATGCGCGTCAATTCGTCCAACCCGCGAGCAAGCCCGATGTCGATGCGATTTTCGGTATCCCTCCAACGGTTGCGATCGAGCAGCGCACTAGTCGCGGCGGCCGCAAGAGCACGGTCGCGACACTCACCGAGATCTATCACTTCCTTCGCCTGCTCTATGTGAAGCTCGGCACGCAATACTGTCCCGACTGCAACGTAGCGATCGAGCCGCAAAGTTTCGATGCCATCGCGGCGCGCATTCTCAAGGACTATCGCAAAGAAACGGTGACATTGCTGTCGCCGCTCGTGACCCATCGCAAGGGCATATATAACGACCTCGCCAAATGGGCGGCGGGCAAGGGTTATGCGCAACTGCGCGTCGACGGCAAGTTGCTGCCCACGAATAAATGGCCAAAGCTCGATCGCTTCAAGGAGCACACGATCGAACTGCCCGTTGCGACGTTGGAGATCAGCGCGAGCCGCGAGCGGGAATTGCGCGAGGCGTTGCATCTGGCGCTCGAGTACGGCAAAGGTATTTTGCAGGTGCTTTCAGGAAATTTCCCCCTCCCTGCCCTCCCCCGCAAGCGGGGGAGGGGAGCTTCCGAGCCTTCTACTGTTAACCGTCAACGGTCAACTGCTCCGCGCGTCTTCTCGACGCGCCGAGCTTGCCCTTCTTGTGGTACCAGTTTCGCAGAGCTCGATCCGCGCCTGTTCTCCTTCAACTCCAAACACGGCTGGTGTGGCGATTGCTTCGGTACGGGTTTGCAACTGTCCGGCTTCGACGAGGCACAGTCGGGCGAAGAGATTTGGTGGAACGAGTGGTTTGAGGGCAGCGCAAGCGCGTGCGCAACTTGCGCCGGTCAGCGACTGAATGCCGTCGCTCGCAATGTGCGCTTTCGTGAATTGTCGATCGCCGAGCTCACGACGAAGTCCGTTGACGAACTCGCGCACTGGCTGCTGGGCGTGAAACTGCAAGGCCGCGAAGCCGAGATCGCGCGCGACATCGTTGCAGAAATCAAGTCACGCTTGGAGTTTCTAACGGATGTGGGGCTCGGTTATTTGTCTCTGGATCGCTCCGCGCCTTCGCTTTCGGGCGGTGAGGCGCAGCGCATTCGTCTTGCTGCGCAGCTAGGCTCCAACTTGCAAGGCGTGTGCTACATCTTGGATGAACCGACCATCGGATTGCATCCGCGCGACAATCAGATTCTATTGCGCACTCTCGAAAAGCTCGGCCGCAAGGGCAACACATTGCTCGTCGTAGAGCACGACGAAGAAACGATTCGGCGCGCGGATCACGTCATCGACCTGGGACCCGGCGCAGGAACCCGCGGCGGCCGCATCGTCGCGCAGGGTTCCGCAAGTGAGCTCATGCGCTCTGCCGAATCGACCACGGGTCGATTTCTCGCCCAGCCGTTGCGCCATCCTGTCGATGCGCGTCGCGGCGTCGGGTCCAACCATCCGGTGCTGACGGTGAAAGCGGCGAGTTTGCACAATTTACACGGTATCGATGCGCGCATTCCGCTCGGTCGCCTCGTCGTCGTCACCGGAGTTTCCGGGTCGGGGAAGTCCACGCTCGCGCGCGACGTATTGCACGACAACTTGCGCGCACGTTTGTCTGCAAGCCCACGCAGTCAGAAATTTTCCTGGAACGGGTGCAAGTCCATCGAAGGGTGGGAGCAGGTGACGCGCTTGCTCGAAGTGGATCAAACGCCGATCGGCAAAACACCGCGCTCTTGTCCGGCGACGTATGTGGGATTTTGGGATCTCATCCGGCAGATCTACGCCAACACTACCGAGGCGCGGCTGCGCGGTTACGCCGCTGGCAGATTTTCGTTCAACACGGCGGGCGGCCGTTGCGAAGCATGCGAAGGACAAGGACTGCGCAAAATCGAAATGAGCTTTCTGCCCGACGTGAAAGTGATGTGCGATGTGTGCGGCGGCAAACGGTTTGCACCGGAAACGCTCGCGATCGAATACAAAGGCAAGAGCATCGGCGATGTATTGATGATGAGCGTCGATGACGCGGTCGATTTCTTCACCGCGCACGAAAAAATCCATCGCGCTCTGCGCTTGCTACAGGATGTGGGCCTCGGCTATCTCACACTGGGACAACAAAGCCCGACGCTCTCCGGCGGCGAAGCACAACGCATCAAGCTCGTCACCGAACTGGCGAAGGTGAAGGAAGGAGGAGTGGGCGTCGGGCCTTGGGCCTTGGACAGAAAGAAGGCCGCGCGCTCAGATAAACCCTCTCTGGCCAAAGCTCAAAGCCCAATACCCAACGGTCCCTCTGGCACTCTCTACATCCTCGACGAGCCCACGGTCGGCCTGCACATGGCCGATATCGAAAAGCTCATCCATGTGTTGCATCGGTTGGTCAGTGCGGGCAACACCGTTGTCGTGGTCGAGCACGATCTCGACATCATGGCGGAAGCGGATTGGATCATCGACTTGGGTCCGGAGGGCGGGGCCGGCGGCGGCAAGATCGTTGCGCAGGGTCCGCCCGAAGTCGTCATGAAAAAGTCGTCGCACACCGCGCGCGTGTTGAGGAAATTCCTAGAAGAGCGCAATTCGGTACACCGCTCGTAGTCTGAACCAGGGCTGCAGAGGCGGTCGGTATACGACTGCTTCAATGCGCAGCTCTGGCTCGGACCGCGGGCTGAATTTGCTGTAGAGAGCGCAGCAACGATTCCCTTTGCGTCTTTGCCCAGTCTGCGAATCCCCGCAGTTTCGGATAGAGCTCGTGCGAACGTGTGACGTCGGCTTTGCGATTCGGTATGTAGACGCGATTGAAATCGAACATGGCTGCGATCTCGCGCGCACGCGGCAGGCCGAGGTTCTCGAAGGCTTCGCATGAAATGTATTCGTACGCGATGGGCTTGCCGGTCACTTCGCTCATGATCTCCGCGTACTGATCGGGCCGTAAATCTTCGGCCGCGATGCCGATGACTTTGCCTTTGTGCCAGTACATTTCCGTCAGCATTCGAACAACGATCCCGCCGATATCTTCGGCCCACACCGTAGCGAGAGGTGTCGAGCCCTGCGGGAAGCCGAACGCATAGCGACCGTCCCTACGCATTTGCCACGGAAATTGCCGCAGGAAGTTCTCGTAGTAGAACGAGACGTGAATGAACGCTGCAGGCAGATCGCGGCTGCGTGCGTATTCTTCGATCTTGGCCTTGGCGTCGAACTGCGGCACACAAACACGTCCGCCCGAGAGCAGAGTGGAATGCGGCTGCGTGCTCAAGATTGCGCTGCCGATGCCCGACTGCGCGATGGCGTCTACCAGATTGCGTCCGCGCTGGTATTCAGCTTCCACGCTGCCTTCGAAAGTTGTTACGCCAAAAACCGCATCGCAATCGTGGAGCGCGGCCAGCATGGAGCCCGTATTCTCCAAATCTCCCTGCACTATCTCAGCGCCGGACGCACGCAGGGCCATCGCGCGGCTCGAGCTCGCATTCCGAGTCAAGCAGCGCACCCTATACGTCCCGGTCGCAAATAAATGGTGCACCACGCTACCGCCTTGTGTGCCGGTAGCACCTATAACAAGCACTGTTTTCGTCACGGCAGCTCACCCGGAAGGGATATCTATTACCTGCAACGCCGGTTTCCTCGTCGCCGTTCCTCGCGAAAAGAGAACTCCTGCACAGCGTACGCGGAAGTCACTATGCGTTGCGAAGATGCATCAGAACGCTTCTGCAGCTCACGATCGAGCATTTGTGCCGAACTTGGTGATGTGTGTGCGCGACGCGAGTGCAAAGCTCGGTGCCGGTACTTGCGCAAAGACAATTTATTAGAT
>Ga0068855_100001474_pt1 | contig 29419 bp, 21 predicted proteins | sample KBSCornC52_FD_66592 | JGI IMG/M metagenome (GOLD analysis project Ga0068855, IMG submission 66592) | Corn rhizosphere microbial communities from Kellogg Biological Station, Michigan, USA - KBS Corn C5-2 | ecosystem: Host-associated > Plants > Roots > Rhizosphere > Soil ... | reverse complement strand
GGGATGAAGCTGCTTTCGCGCGCAGACGTGGTCATTGCGCTCGGCTCGCGCCTGGGACCGTTCGGCACGCTGCCCCAGCACGGGATGGATTATTGGCCGAAGGAAGCGAAGATCATCCAGATCGACGCCGACCACAAGATGCTCGGCCTCGTGAAGAAGATTTCGGTGGGCATCTGCGGCGATGCGAAGGCCGCGGCGGTCGCGCTGACGCAACGATTGGCCGATCGCGCGTTGGCATGCGATGCCACGCGCAGCGAGCGCGCGGACCAGATCGCCGGCGAAAAAGCGGCCTGGGAGAAGGAGCTCGACGGATGGACGCACGAGCTCGACGGCTACAGCCTCGACATGATCGAGGAGAGCAACCATGAGCGCACGTTCAACGGCGGCCACTATCTTCATCCCCGGCAAGTCTTGCGCGAACTCGAAAAAGCGATGCCGGAAGACGTCATGGTCTCGACCGATATCGGCAACATCAACTCGGTCGCGAACAGCTACCTGCGATTCAACAAGCCGCGCAGCTTCTTTGCTGCCATGAGCTGGGGCAATTGCGGCTACGCGTTCCCCACGATCATCGGCGCCAAAGTGGCAGCACCGCACCGCCCGGCCGTCTCCTACGCGGGCGACGGCGCATGGGGGATGAGCCTGATGGAAACAATGACGTGCGTACGCCACCAAATTCCCGTCACCGCCGTCGTGTTCCACAATCGCCAATGGGGCGCGGAAAAGAAGAATCAGGTCGACTTCTACAATCGCCGCTTCGTCGCGGGCGAACTCGACAATCAAAGCTTCGCGGCCATCGCGCGGGCGATGGGCGCGGAAGGGATCGTCGTCGACCAGCTCGAGGACGTCGGCCCAGCGCTCAAGCGAGCGATCGATATGCAGATGAACGAAGGCAAGACCACGATTGTCGAAATCATGTGCACCCGCGAACTCGGCGACCCGTTCCGCCGCGATGCGTTGTCCAAGCCCGTGCGCCTGCTCGACAAGTACAAGGACTACGTCTGAGGATTCGATCTCGATGAAAGCCCTGAACCGCATCATCGAAGCCGCGCGCATGTCGCCCATGCGCGTCGTACTCTGCGAAGCCGAAGATCCGCGTGTGCTGACCGCCGCCGTTCGCGCGAACCGGGAAGGCATCGCGCGGATCACACTGGTCGGCAACGCGGATCGGATCCGCGCGGCGGCGCAGCGCGAACGGCTGGCGCTCGACGACAGCCTACTCGTCGTCGATCCGGCTGCATCGGAGTGGCGAGCGGTGTTTGCCGACGAACTCGTGGCACTGCGCCGCAGCAAAGGCATGACGAACGAGCTGGCACAAAGCGAAGTGCTCAAGCCGCTCGTGTTCGCGGACTTGATGGTGCGGCTCGGCTATGCGGACGGCTCCGTTGCCGGCGCCGTCCATACCACCGCCGACGTCGTACGCACGGCGATTCAGTTGATCGGTATCGAGCCGTCGTTCAAGCTCGTGTCGAGCTTCTTCCTGATGATGTTGTGCGAGCCGTTTCACCGCTACAAGGGTGGGCTCGTGTTCTCCGATTGCGCGCTCGTCGTCGATCCGGACGCGGCCCAATTAGCCGAGATTGCGATGGCGGCCGCCGACAGCGCCCGCGCACTGTTGATGGAGGAACCGCGCGTGGCGATGCTTTCCTTCTCGACGAGCGGCAGCGCCCATCATGCGCACGTCGATAAGGTCATCGAGGCGACACAGCGGGTGAAGACGTTGCGCCCCGACCTCGCGATCGATGGCGACGTCCAGCTCGACGCGGCGCTGGTCGCGGAGATCGCCGAACGCAAGATCGAGCACTCGCAGGTGGGCGGCCACGCCAACGTCCTGGTTTTCCCGAACCTCGATGCCGGGAACATTGGCTACAAGCTCGCGGAACGCATCGGCGGCGCGAAAGCGATCGGGCCTTTGCTGCAGGGGTTGCACTTTCCTGCCAACGACTTATCGCGCGGCTGCAGCGCCGAGGACATCTTCTATGTGATTGCCGTTACCGCTGTTCAAGCGCAAGCGGCACACGATCGCGCCGGACATCAGTCGAGCGCACCGCACGCCGCTTAGCTGAACGGATGAGCGACGACAGGGGCGCGCCGAGCCTCACTTAACGGCGCGCCGCAATCCATCGGGCAAGCCTCGCCACCTCTGCCATATCGAGTGGAGCGGCCGGATCGAGCGCCGCGCAATGCCGGTAGAAAAGGCTGGGGTCGCATCCGAGGCCTAGCCCGATCACCTCCACGTCGCCCAATCTCTCGTGCCGTGCGAGGACATCCCTCAGATGATTGTCGAGATACACGGCATCGTTGGCCTGCACGGTGGCCCCATCCATCGGGCTACCGTCCGATATCACCACCAGAATGCGCCGCGCGCACGCATGGCCGGCAAGCCGGGTGCATGCCCATTCGACGGCCTCGCCGTCCACGCCTTCGCGAAAGAGATCCGCTTTAAAGAGCGCGGCAATGTCCGAGCGCGCATGTCGCCAGGTCTGTTCGGCACCCTTGAACACCATGTGGCATACCTCGTTCAGCCGCCCCGGATGCGGTGGCCGTCCGCGCGCCAGCCAATCGAGCCGTGCGCGGCCGCCGCTCCAAGCGCCCGTGGTATAGCCAAGCGCCTCCGTAGTCACCCCCGCCTGTTCACACGCGCGCACGAGGACGTCGATGAGCATCGCAACGGGTTCGATATGCGCCTTCACCGACGCCGAGCAGTCAGCCAGGAAACCCACCACGCAAGCGCCGTGCGGCCGCATCCGATCCCGCGTAAATACGCGCCGCTCGCCGGGCGAACTGATGAGTTGCGCAAGACGCCTTCCGTCGATGCGCCCATCTTCCTCACCGAACGACCAGCCGTCTCGCTCGGGCAGGGCAAGCGCCGCCTGTAGGACGCGTGCGATCCGTGCGACGTTGATCCGCGAGGCGGCAATGCGCGCGTCGAGCTTCTCGCGGTATGCCCGCAGCAGCGCCGGGCGCGCCAACGTGCTCGCGCGAACCTCGCGATCGTACTGGGTCGTGTAAGCGCGATAACTGGGAGCCGTATCGAGCATGCCGCGCTGACGCGTCAGTGCCCCACCCGGCGCGGTCTCGTCCGATTCGTCGGCATCGAAGTCCCAATCGACCCAAAGCGAGAACGACGTCAAGGCGTCCTCGGCGTCGCGCGCCTTGTCATCCGAGTCCGCAGCGAATGCATCACGCGCCTGATCGAGCATCGACGCCACGTGTTGCGCCAATTGGCATGCATCGCCCGCATAGGCGTGTTGATCGAACCGATGCCGGCGCAAATCTGCCAAGTGAATGCCGATCGTCGGCACCACGGCAGCCCGGGTAGCCTCGATCAGCGCTTCGGTGTCTTCCGGCACGGGCCAGCCGGTCACGCGCGACCACACGAGCTGGACGACGGTGTAGACGAGCATGCCGAGATGATCGTCCGCCAACCCGGCGCGGTGGTATGCGCTCAGCCACCCCTCGAACCGGAGTCGGAGATTGCGCGCGAGGCCCGGCATGCCGGGTAAAGACAGCGCTTCGCAACGCACCTGCTCGAACAATTCGAACAGCAGCCGCGCAACGCGATGAGCGGGCGCCATCGATCGATGCAACGCCGGATCGGAATGGAGTAGCCGCACCGCGGCGCCGTCGGCCGCCCCGCGCAGCGCGGCGAGATCGTCCTCGTAGGCGTTACCGTGCAAATGCGGCGCATAAAGCGGGACCGGGAGCGACTGCCGGCACAACCGGCCGCCGCGATAGTGCAACGCGGCCTCTCCTGTCAAAGCGCGCACGACCGCGGCACAGAGCGTTTCAATCCGGAGGGCGGCGCGGACCGTTTCGGGGGACGGCATCGTCGACATCATGAGCGCGGCGGCAGGTTGGCACCCGGCCCGCAGTCCATCGTCGACCCGCACAGCTCGACGCCGAAACAACGCTGATAATACTCGGCGACGATGGGCCGCTCGGATTCGTCGCACTTGTTCAAGAACGTCAGATGAAACGCGCGTGCAGGATCGCGAAAGATCTGGCAATTCTCGGCCCAATTGATGACAGTGCGCGGCGACATCAGCGTGGACAGATCCCCTGTGGCGAAGCCCTTGCGCGTCAGCGCGGCCATGCCGACCATCGATTCGATCAGCGCACGGCCGGCTTCATCGGCCATTTCGGGGACGCGCGCCAGCACGATGCCCGCCTCTTCCGCAGGTGGCAGATAGTTCAATGTCGCCACCACGTTCCAGCGGTCCATCTGCGCATGATTGAGCATTTGCGTGCCGTGATAGAGGCCATTGAGATTGCCGAGGCCCACGGTATTCGCCGTCGCGAACAACCGGAAATAACGATGCGGACGAATCACTCGGTTTTGATCGAGCAACGTGAAACTCCCGTCACGCTCCAAAATACGCTGGATGACGAACATCACATCGGGGCGCCCCGCATCGTATTCGTCGAAGATGAGCGCGACGGGCCGCTGCAGCGCCCACGGCACGATGCCTTCCTGGAATTCGGTCACCTGCCGGTCGTCACGGACGACGATAGCGTCCTTGCCGACCAGATCGAGCCGGCTGATGTGCCCGTCGAGATTGACGCGGACACACGGCCAATTCAAGCGCGCGGCAACCTGCTCGATGTGCGTCGACTTGCCCGTGCCGTGCAGGCCCTGCACCATCACACGCCGGTTACGAGTGAAGCCGGCAAGAATCGCGAGCGTGACTTGCTCATTGAATCGATAAGCAGGATCGATGTCGGGCACATGATCGTCACGGTCGGCGAAGGCTGGCACCACCAGGTTGGAGTCGATGCCGAAATGCTCGCGCACGGACACCCGCCGATCAGGCGTCTCCTTAATGAAATCCGTCGTCACACCGTTCTCCTCACGACCTCACGCATCATTGAATTGCCATCGCAAATCCGATAGGAATCTTATCGCCCTGCCATTGTTCGCCGATAGCACCAGTGAGCCGATTTCGACTGGTACAGCGCCGTGCACTGCCATGGTCTGCCTGGTCTTTGTGCCTCAGACGTTTTGATCCCGAATCGACAGTTTCCGTTTCAGTTTGCGTCAGCCCGCGGCGCACGGGCTTGCGCCCGCCCATGTCTTCGGCGACATTGAATCGGCCAGCACGCCGCGCCGGTGTTGCGCGGCCGCGCTTGAACGTCAGGAGACGCTGTTGATGGACCTGGAAGTCGACTATCTAATCGTCGGCGCGGGATCGGCCGGATGCGTATTGGCCAATCGTTTGAGCGCCGATCCGCGCAACGCGGTACTGCTGCTCGAGGCCGGCGGCCCGGACACGAATCCCTGGATTCACGTGCCCGTGGGCTACTTCAAAACCATGCACAATCCCGAACTCGACTGGTGCTATCGGACCGAACCCGACGAAAACGTCGCCGGACGTCGGATCGCTTGGCCACGCGGCAAAGTGCTGGGCGGGTCCAGTTCGCTGAACGGCCTGCTGTATGTGCGCGGCCAACGCGAGGACTACGACCGATGGGCCGAACTCGGCAATCGCGGCTGGGCTTATGCCGATGTACTGCCTTACTTCAAGAAATCGGAAGATCAGGAGCGCGGTGCCGACGCGTATCACGGTGTCGGCGGCCCGCTCAAGGTCTCCGACCTGCGGTTGCGCCGTCCGATCGCCGATCGCTTCATTGCAGCCGCGCAGGAGATCGGCATTCCTTTCAATCCCGACTTGAACGGCGCTCGGCAAGAAGGCGTCGGCTACTTTCAGCAGACCGCTCACAAGGGTCTTCGCTGGAGCACCGCGAAGGGATTTCTGAAGCCCGCGCGTGCGCGCCCGAACCTGCACGTCGTCACGCACGCTCAGGTGGGCCGGATCGTCTTCGCAGGGGCCACAGCCGTCGGCGTCGAGTATCTGCTTCACGGCGAGCGCAAGACGGTGCGTGCGCGGGCCGAAGTCATCCTTGCTGCCGGCGCGATCGGCTCGCCGCAGATCCTGCAGCTCTCCGGCATCGGCCCGGCAGAATGCCTGCAACGCGCCGGGGTGCCCGTGCGATTCGATCTGCCGGGCGTCGGACAGAATCTGCAGGACCATTTGCAAGTGAGGCTGGTGTTCCAAACCCGAGAGCGCACGCTCAACGATGAGGTGAATCATCCGCTGCGCAAGGCGTGGATCGCCCTCCAATACGCGCTCTGGCGCACCGGGCCGCTGACCTTGGCCGCAAGCCAAGTCGCGATCTTCACGCGTTCGAGCCCCAACGTGGATCGTCCCGACATCCAGTTCCATATGCAGCCGCTCAGTGCCGACGAGCCCGGCAAAGGCGCGCACCGGTTCTCGGCGTTTACCGCATCGGTTTGCCAGTTGCGGCCCTTCAGCCGCGGCTATCTCGAGATTTGCTCGCCCGACCCGCTGCAGTATCCCCTTATCCACGCCAACTACTTGTCGGACGAACGCGATCATCCGATCGTGATCGGAGCAATCAAGGTTGCGCGCCGCATTGCCGCCGCCCCTGCGCTGGCGCCGCATATCGTCTCGGAGTTCACGCCTGGCGCGCACTATCGAGACGACGCGGCACTGCTGGAGGCGGCACGGCGATTCAGCCAGTCGATCTATCATCCGGCGGGCACCTGCAAGATGGGCCGTGATCCGCTGGCAGTCGTCGACGATCGGCTGCGCGTACACGGTGTGGCTCGGTTGCGCGTGGTCGACGCGTCCATCATGCCGGCGCTCGTGTCCGGCAATACCAATGCGCCGGTCATCATGATTGCCGAAAAGGCTTCCGACATGATCCTCGAAGCGCACAGGCCGCGAACCGCATCGAAACGAGAACCCGCGCAAACCGGCCTCTGATGAACGCGAGCGAGATTCACGCGGCCCGCCTCTACGCGAAGCGGGCCGCTTAAGGCTCATCGCCACCAGCGCAGCGGCCGCCGCAGCGTGTGCCGCTCCATCGGTACCGCCCGCATCGTGTGAAGAAACGCGAACGCGCCGCGCGGCGCGCTGCCTTCGCGCCGCTCGCGCTCCTCGTCGGCCTCCACCGTGCGAGAGGTGTCGATGAATAGGGCCGCGACGATACCGACCGCGAGCAAGGCGGCCGATACGGTGAACGGCACGTTATAGCTGCCGGTACGTTCGATCAGGTAACCGAACGCGACCGGCGAGATCATGCCCGCCACGCCGAAACCGGTATTCATCATCCCGCCTGCGGTACCGGCGTACCGGCCGGCGATGTCGAGCGGCAATGTCCACAAGACTGGGTTCGTGATCTCCAGGAAAAAGAACGAGCCGGTGAGCAGCCACACCGCCGCGAGCGGGCTCGATACCGACGTCATCGGCAACAGGAATGCGAGCGAGCCGCCCATGCCGACGACGAGCACGGCGCAGCGTGCCAAACGCAGCCGTCCTGTGACTTTGAAGATTCGGTCGGACACCACGCCGCCGAGCGTGTCGCCGACAACACCGGCGAGCAGCGGCAGCGCCGTGAAGAGCGCGAGATGCTTCAAGTCGAAGCCGCGGGACTCCTTCAGATAGGACGGCAGCCAAGTCAGATAGACCCAGAGCAGCCATCCGTAACAAAAGTCGACCAACGTCACGAGCCACATGCGATGAATCAGCTTGCGCCAAGGCGTTGCCGTTTGCTTCGCCCGTTCGCAGTCCCCCTTCCGATAACCGATCTCGGCGGTTTCCTCAGACGTGATGCGACGATTCTGCTCCGGCGAATTCGTAAATACGAACAGATAGAGCACCGTCCAGGCAAGGCTCGCGACGCCGAGCAGAATGAAGGCATGGCGCCACCCGCCCGCCACCACGACAGCCAACACCAGCGGCGGCGTGACCGCGCCGCCAAGGCGCGCGAAGCTGTGCGTGATGCCTTGCGCAAAGCCGCGTTCGGACACGGGCATCCAGTAAGTGAAGGCCCGCGTGGCGGTGGGAAAGGCCCCGCCCTCGCCGATACCGAGCGTAAAACGCAGCGCCACCAGCATGGCGACGCTACCGGCGAAACCGGTTGCCAGTGTGGCCGCGCCCCAAATCAAAGAAAGCACGGTGAGGACGAGCTTCGGACCGAACTTATCCGAAAGCCAGCCGCCGATGATTTGCATGACTGCGTAGGGATACGCGAACGCGGAAAACACAAGCCCCAGTTGCACGGTCGTCAGCCCCATCTCATGACGGATCAACGGCGCGGCGACCGCGATGTTCACGCGGTCGATATAAGAAATGAAATACATGAGACACATCACCGCCAAGATGATGTGACGCGTCTTCACGCGCTGTGTACGCTGTTTCATGCTGTTGTCTCCCACTGTCTCGTTCTGGATGATGATGACGTCGATCACGGGCCCGCGAGGCCGCCAGACGGGCCCGCGTCAATCAGGCGCCGGTGCCAGCAATCTGAGCCGCTGCACCTTGCCCGAGGGGCCGCGCGGCAACTCGCTCACGAAGCGGAACTCTTTCGGCGTCTTGTACCGGCCGAGCTCGCGCAGGCAATGGGCGCGCAGTTCGTCGGGATCGGGCGCACCTGCGCCGTTCGTCTCGCGCGGCACGACGAACGCGACGATCTCTTGCCCGTAGGCGGGATCGGGCACACCGACGGCCGCGGCATCGAGCACGCCGGGATGGCGCAACAGCGCCTCGTCGATCTCGCGCGGCGCGATGTTCTCGCCGCCCTTGATAATCAGCTCCTTCGAACGGCCGTTGACATAGAAGTAGCCGTCGGCATCGCGGTAGCCGAGATCGCCCGTGCGCAGCCACCCGTCAGCCGTAAACGCCTTGGCGGTTTCTTCCGGGCGCTTGTAGTAGCCGAGCATCACTTGCTCGCCACGTAGGACGATTTCGCCGGACTCGTTCGCCGCACACTCCCGACCTTCGCGATCGATCACCTTCGCCTCGGCGCCCGACGCCAGACCGACGCTGCCGATCCGTCGCCGTGCCGGTTCATACGGATTGCTAAATATCGGTGCGGCAGTCTCCGTCATCCCCATCGTTTCGATGATGCCGATGCCGAAACGGGCCTCGAACGCACGGTGATGGTCAGCCGGGAGCGCCGCCGATGCGCTGCGGCAAAATCTGAGCGCCGATAGGTCGAGGCCGCGCGGCTCGTCTGCGTTGAGCAGGTAAGCCACGACCGTCGGTACGACGTTGATCCACGTGCATCCGGCGCGTGCCGCCTCCCGCCAGAACGTCCGTGCGGAAAAGCGCGGCGTCATCACCACCGAGCCCGCGTGGTACAACGGCGCGAGCAGTGTCACGACCAAGCCGTTGATGTGATAAAGCGGCAGCGAGGCGAGCACGCGATCGTCGGGGCCCAGTCGATGCTCCGTGCTGATGTTGTGTGCGTTAGCCAACAGATTGTGGTGGCTCAGCAGCACCCCCTTCGGTGCGCCCGTGGTGCCGGACGTGTACATGAGGACCGCGATGTCGGTGGGAACTATGGGGTCAGGCGACGTCGATGGCGCCTCCTCACCCGTACCCATGGGCGTCATCGCCGATACTTCCGAAAGCGCGGCTTTTAGAGTCGGCAGCATCGGCAACTCGATGGCGCCCGGGGCCGTATGAACGAGCGCGATCTCCCGTGTCATGCCTTGTGCATACAGTTCGGCGCACACGGTACTGACTGCGTCAGACGTTTCGTCACATAAAAAAATCATGTGCGTGTCCGAATGCTCGACGATATAGCGCAATTGCGACGGCTGACACAACAGGTTCAGCGGATGCACGACCAGCCCGCTGTACATCGCGCCGAGTAAGAGCGTGGCCGTTTGAACACCGTTGCCCATTAACACCGAGACGACATCGCCGGGCCGCAAGCCGGCGCGGCGAAAGCGTGCCTGAAGCGTGCGGCAGCGCTCGCGCAGCCCCGCGAAGGTAATGGCCGTGCCGGCCTGGACGCCGGCGGCGCGCCCGTCGTCGCCTTCCTCCGGCGCGGCGAGCAAAAACGGTTTGTTCGGATATTGGATCGCGCGCGCGTCGATCAGCGCACGCACTGTGGTGGGCGCGCTCATCGACCGACCCTCCGGAAATAGTCGCCTAGCAACGCATCGACTTCGGGCACGTCCTCCGCGATCGGATAGGCGACGCGCGTCAGGTTTAGGTAATGATGAAAGTCGAGATTGCCCGAGAAGTTGTTACGGCCCCAGGTGCCGCAACCCATCGACAAAGAAAACGGCAAGCCGTTATCGAAGTTGCCCCCCGTTGCAAAACAGTGGGCTTGATTGACGATCACCCGCGCAACGGGAAGCCGCTCGCCCAGTTCGACCGCGAGGTCGGTACGCGCCGTATGCAGCCCGACCGAATGGCCCGCGCCCATGTACAGGTAGAGACGGCGAACGATGTCTGCCGCATCGGCAAAATCACGCGCGCGATAAACCGTCAATACAGGTGCCAGCTTTTCCCCCGAGAACGGGTACTCGGCACCGAAGCCGGTCTCCTCCACCATGAGGAATCGCGGCTCATGCGCCGCAACGTCGTCAAGACCGGCCGTTTGCGCAATGTGCGTGGCGGATTTCGCGGTGCAGCGCTCGGCCAGTTTGCCGCCGCTCCACATCACGGCTTCCAGTTGCGCCTTCTGCGCCCCATCGAGCAGCACGCCGCCGCAGCGTCGAAACTGCGACAGCATCGCATCGTAGACCGCATCCTCGATGACGACGCTGTTTTCCGACGAGCAACTCGTCGCATAGTCGAAGCTCTTCGATACCGCGATCTGATGCGCCGCCTCGCGCAGATCCGCCGATCGCTCGACGATCGACGCGACGTTGCCCGCGCCCACGCCGAAGGCGGGTGTCCCGCTTGCATAGGCCATGCGTACGTTCGATTGCGAGCCGGTTGCGACGACGAGATCGGCCTGTCGCATCAGCGCCCCTGTCGCCGCTTTGCTGATCGGTGCGGGCAAGCACTGCACGAGCGCTGGGTCGAGGCCGGCCTTGGCAAACTCGGCGTGAATGAAGTCGATCAACAACGCGCATGACGAATAGCCCTTCGGCGACGGTGCGACGATGACCGCATTGCCGCACTTGAGCGCATTGATGATTTTGTTCGCCGGCGTGGCAGCCGGATTCGTGGACGGGGTAACCGCGGCTACGACGCCGACCGCGCGTGCGATCTCGACGATGCCCTTGACGGGATCGCTCGCGATGACCCCGCAGGTTTTTTGTCCGTGCAGGTCGCGCAGCAATCCCAGCGTCTTGCGCGCATTCTTGCGGAACTTGTCGTCGACGTTGCCAAGGCCGGTGTCGCGCACCGCCAATTGAGCAAGCTGACGATTGCGAGCAGGCTCCATGATCGCCCATGCGGCGGCGGCCGCCGCCGTATCGAGCGCAACCTGGCCCGCGAACTCAAAAGCCCGCTGCGCCTCGCGTGCGCGCGCCACGAGCGCGGCGACGCCTTGTTGCGCAGCGTCCTGCGCCGGCGCCTCGGCGGTTTCAGCTACTGTAGCCCTGACATTCATACGTGGTACTCCGATCGAAAAAATTGGCGTACTGCCAATCTATTCATCGTCCACGCGTTGCGAGTCCCGTTTCCCGAGCATTCTTCGACAGCGACGACTCGCACACGGAAAATTGCGAATTTCGGGACTTCCCCGGGTCCCGAAAACCGCGCATTCCGATACACAATGCAGCTAGCGGCGGCATGACAGCGATGAAGAGGGGAGGCGATGTCGACATCGAACCAATCGAACGCGGCAGCGGTGCGCGCGTTTCGCGTACTCGAAACGTTGGCGGCGGCAGGCGGCCCGCTCTCCATGATGGATCTCGTCGACACGCTCGGCCTGCCGAAGCAGACTGTGCATCGCATCCTCGTGCAGCTCACCGATGCATGGCTCGTCACCCGGGGCGCCAGCGACAAGCGCTACGAGTGCTCGCCGCGTGTGCGCATGCTGGCCGTGAACGTACTAATGCATGCGGGCCCTGCCGCGGCGCGTCATGTGTTGCTCGAGCAGTTGGTCGCGAAGGTGGGAGAGACGTGCAACTTGACGATGCTCTCGGGGAACGACGTCGTCTACGTGGACCGGGTCGAAACGGAATGGCCGCTGCGCATGCATCTGCAGCCGGGATCGCACGTGCCGCTGCATTGTTCCGCCAGCGGCAAGCTGTTGATCAGCTTCCTGCCCAAAGACCGGCGCGAGCGGATGATCGAGACGCTTCCGCTGCGAGCCTATTCGGAACGAACCATCACCAACCGCGACGCCCTACGCAAAGAGTTGACGGTGACCCGGCGACGCCGGCTCGCGATCAACAACCAAGAGCACCTGCAGGGCCTGATAGCGATTGCCGTGCCGGTGATGCTCGATCGCCATCGCGCCTGCGCGGCGATCGCGGTGCAGGCACCGGTGGGGCGCGTGACGCTGGACGATCTGCTTGCATTCGAACCGGACCTTCGGCATACGGCTGAGGAAACGGCCAAGACGTTCCGCGCGTGACGCGCACGCTCACCGGCAGGCAGGGCTCAGATCGCCCACCCTCCGAGGTAGAAGAGAACCAGCACGAGCGCAATCGACACCGTGCCGACATTGAGCTTGCGCAACTCGCCGCTCGCGACGCGGCCGATCACGAGTGTCGCGAAGCCGAGCATGATGCCCGTCACGATGTTGGCCGTCAGCACGATGAACACCGCGGTGACAAGGCCCGACATCGCGTCGACGCTATCGTCCATGTGCAGCTTGCTGACGCTCGATAGCATCAGCAACCCGACATACATCAATGCGGGAGCGGTCGCATAAGAAGGCACGAGGCCCGCGAGCGGCGAGAAGAACATCACCACGAGGAAGAGCACGCCCACCACGGCGGCGGCAAGGCCCGTTTTCGCGCCGGCGGCCGCGCCGACACTCGATTCGATATAAGCCGCGGCCGGTGCACCGCCAAGAAACCCGGAGAAGATCGAGCTCAACGAATCGGCGGTCAATGCCCGCCCGCCGTTGATGATGCGCCCGTTTTCATCGAGCTGGCCGGCCTGCCCCGCCACGGCGCGAATCGTGCCCGTCGCGTCGAACACCGCGGTCATCACGAGCGCGAAGACGCTAGGCAGCACGGCCACCGACAAGGCCCCCTTGATATCCATCGCCCCGATCAACGACGCGTGCCCTGGCGCGCTCAGCGACGGCAGCGCAAAGACGCCGTGGAACGTCACGCTCGGATCGAAAGCAAGGCCGATCGCCGAAATCGCGACCACGACGAGCAAAATTCCACCGGGGACACGCCGCTTTTCCAGCCCGAACACCGCGGCGAGACCGACCACCGACATGATCGCCGGGAAGGAGGCGATATGGCCGAGCGCGAGCGGCAATCCGCCGCCTGGGTTCTTGACGACGAGGCCGACCTCGTTCGATGCGATCAGCAGCAAGAACAAGCCAATGCCGATGCCCGTACCGTGCGCGACGCCCGAAGGCAGATTGCGCAGGATCCACGAGCGCACGCCCGTGACCGAAATGGCGGTAAACACGAGCCCCATCAAAAAGACGGCTCCGAGTGCGACCGGCGGAGCGATGCCTTTGCCGAGCACGAGGCCAAACGCAGTGAAAGCGGTCAGCGAAATCGCGCAGCCGATGGCGATCGGAAGCTTGGCCCAAAGCCCCATCAACAGCGAGCCGAAGGCCGTCGTGAGACAAACGGCCACGAACACGGCGCTCGTGTCGAAACCGGCCTTGCCGAGCATGCCCGGTACCACGAATACCGAATAGACCATCGCCAGGAAAGTCGTGACGCCCGCGACGATTTCGGTGCGCTGGGTGCTGCCGCGCGAAGCAATGCCAAAGTAGCGATCGATCACCCCCGCGTTGCGGGCGCCATCGGTCGCGCCAATACCGATAACCGGCTGCGCCTGGGAATCACTCATGAGCTTGCTCCTTTATCAGCGTACTGAAACGGCTCGCTGCGAGCCGTCGTCAGGTTTTGTCTCGAATTGATGGGCTTCGGCGAATCGGCAACTTCTTAACCAGAGCGAGTCGTTGCGCGTCTCGTTGCCTCAACGTTGTCGGCGGTTCTTATCGCGCGCTACGACGCGCTTTTTCTGTCAGCTTCGTCATTTACGCATTGCCGTAGCGAAGGTTAGGCGAACACGAAATCGCGTCCCATCGCACGCGCGGCATGCAGTTCATGTCGCAGCGCGTATATCGGCTTGAGACCGGCCTTTCATCGTCGCCGACCGCGTGCTTTCCCCTAGTGGGAATGGGTTAAGTCGGGTATTTGGGCAGCGACCCGAGCGTAGGCGCACGGCGGGAATCAACCGGCGAGAGGATGGCAAGCGAGGGGAAGCCGTGCGAGACGTCTGCCACGGGAAGGCGGGGCAGCAGAGAAGGTGGAGGGGGTGGAAAAGACGGGGAAAGCGGAGAAAGCGGAGAAAGCCGGGCACGATAGGCACCCGCCCTGCCCGGGATCATTTAATGCGTCGGCATCGACGCGAGTGCCGTCTCCGAGCGTTGCAGCCACGCTCGGTTGTGCTCGCGCGCATGGCGCGGCCAGTGCTTGCCGTCCTGCAAGATGTCGCGATACAACTGCGCGGCGCGCTGGCGATCCGCCTCTTGCGGTTGCGCCGCGAGCCAATCGGCGAACAAGCACCGCGGCGCGGCGTCGCTCGCGCACGCCAACGCCGTTTCGAACGCGGCACGGGCATCGGGCGCATGAAGTGCCGCCCGTGTGCGCGCATAGAGCAGCGCGGGCTGCGCTTGTTGGCGCATCTGCGGATGAGCGGCGAATAGATTCGCGAGCGCCGTATCCACAGCCTCGTAGCGATTCATGGCGAACTGCGCCCGTGCCAAACCGAGCAAGACCGCGGGATCGCTGGCGAACGGCCCATTCGCGGCCGCCTCGTAATGCTGCATCGCCTCCTGCACATCGCCAGCCTCCATCAACGCGGCACCGAGCCGCATGCGATTGGCGACGGTAGGCGCATTGTCGAACGCGGCGCGGCTCTCTCGAACGGCGCGATTGGGATCGACAAACTGCGTGATCGCCCGAGCCGCAACGTGCGCACCCCGAGACTCGCGCAAGCTGGGCAGGTAGACGGCGAAGAAGTAGACCAGGCTGCCCAGCGCCGGGAAGGCAAAAAGCACGAATAGCCAATAGATGTTGTGCCGATGACGTACGGCGTGCACCGCGAAGTAAAGCGCGACGATGACGTTAAGACCGATTCCAAAATAGGGCATGACGGTTAGTTCGAGAGTCGGGGGTGGCGTCCGGCGGCAAATAACCTGACGTTTCGTAATGTCGCGCGAGCCGCTTAAGCCAGGCTTAAGCCTACGGCAATTCAGACATGCGCGAACCGCGGGACGCATTGCTCATGCGTTCGGTGGCTAGATGCGGCTCGGCAAAGGTCCCGATTCGTTGTTACACCCGTACCGTTCGCTGCCTCACAGCGAAGCGGGCATGCCCCGCATGACAATGAGCTCGCTGGTGACCGACATCCAATAGCGCTTTCCACCACAGTCAACCCGGCCACCCGCGCAACAACCATTCGATGGGGGTAAGCCGTGCGTAACCAGACTCCAAGGGCCGCCACCCGAGCCGCACGTCGCACCGTAGCAACGATCGCATTGCTCGGCGGCACCGTCCTTCTCCTTTCCCCTGCATCATCCGGCGCACGTACCGGTGCGCCGCCCCTGAAGGCCGCGCATGCGCCGGCGCCTGCCGCGCTCAGCGCCGCGCAGACCGACTTCGCAGCGATGGTCGAGCGCTACGGACCTGCCGTGGTCAACATCAGCACCGCTACGCCGGCCGACCCAACCGACCCGGCGGTCGCCGCACCCGGCCTCGATGCGCTCGATGCCGACGATCCCGTCTGGGCTTTGCTTCGATCGACCGCCGCGCCGCCCCGCGCACCCTCGACCGTGTCCGATCCGCCGCGCGTCGTATGGGGTTCGGGATCGGGTTTCATCATCAGTCCCGACGGCATCGTCGTGACGACCGCCCATATCGTCAACCGAGCCGAGCAAGTGACCGTGACGTTGACCGACCGGCGCCAGTTCAAGGCGGTGGTGCTCGGCGTCGACCCGCAAACCGACGTCGCACTGCTTCAGATTCAGGGCGCCGGCAAATTACCGGCCGTGCGGCTTGGCGATTCGTCGCGCGTGCGCGTCGGCGAGCGCGTGCTCGCGATCGGATCCCCCGACGGCCCGCAAAATGCCGCTACCTCCGGGCTCATCAGCGTGACGCCTCACGCGCTGCCGGACGGCAACGCCTTTACCTTTCTCGAGACCGATATGGCAGCGGATCCCGACAACTCGGGCGGCCCCCTGCTCGATCGAAACGGCACTGTTATCGGCGTCAGCCTGCAGGTCTATCCCGCGAGCGAGCGATATCGAAGCTTGACATTGGCTATCCCCATCGATGCAGCGATCAAGCTGCGGACGCAATTGCAAGGTCAAGGCGTGCTGGCCGGTGGCAGCTTGGGGATCGAAACGCAGGATATGGATCCAGGCCTTGCGGCGGCGTTCGGCTTACCGCACGCGAGCGGCGCGCTGGTGACGGCCGTGGTGCCCGATGCGCGCGGCGCCGCCGCAAACGGCCTGAAAGCGGGCGATGTGATCACGCGCGTCAACGGCAGAACTATCGAACGTCAAGCGGACCTCGCCGACGCTGTGTCTGCATTGCAGCCCGGCGCGAAAGCCGCGTTGGCCATCGTTCGGGCCAAGCGGCCGATGACGTTGACGGTTACCGTCACAGCGCGCACCGACAAGGCGGCATCGGCACCGGCAGCGGCTCGGCCTGCTGCGAATACCGCGGCGGCACTCGAACTCAATGTACTGGAGCATGTAGGCCTAGCCGTGCACGCGCTGACCGATCAGGAGCGGCGCGCGAGCGGCTTGTCCCACGGCGTAATGGTCGATTCCGCGACGGGTGCTGCGGCAGGCGTTGGGATTCAGGCGGGCGATGTCATCTTGTCGGTCAACAACGAGACGGTCGATACCCGCGACGCGTTGGAGATCGCGATGGCGCGCGCCGGAAAGGCGGTCGCGCTGCTGATCGAGCGCGACAACGCCCGCAGCTTCGTTTCGCTCGAAGTCAAATAGCCGGCCCTCGAGGAAAAAGCCCGCCTCGAATACACCGAGCGCGAAACGCAGTACATAGAAATGAGCGGGGGTTTTCACGAGCATTGTGCGTACCGATGCAATGCCCCATAACAGCATGATCCGCGCGAATGTCTTTCTCGCCCCGAAGCGCGAGCAGCATGTTGCTCGGCACTTCGCACAGCATATAACCGATGTAAAACATGGCGGCGCCGACGCCGTACATGGCGTCGCTAAAGCCGAGATCGTACCGCTCAGGCTGTCGGGGGCAGTGCGTCGTTCGGCGGCGCGCCGAGCACCTCTTCTCGCGCGATGCGAATCGCCTCGGCAAGCGTGGCTTGGTCGCCGATATGGTTCGCCAGCAGCAGAATCAACTGCGCGTTCGCACTCTGGCTTTGCTCGTCCGTTAGGTTTCGATGCATGTCGATCAGCGCCTCGTAGAAATCGTCGGGCCGCGTCAAGTTCGGATTGGTGTTGAGCGCCATGTTGCCCTCTTTATCGAGAATTTAGGAATCCTAATGGACACCTGCGAGTGAGCACTTCGAATGCGTCGATCGTGTCAGGCCGTTCCGTCCACGCCCAGCGCTCGGTTCAGTGCCGCCTCGAGATCGTCGGGGCGCGCATGCCGCCAACGCGCGCAAACATGTTGGTCCGGGCGCACCAGATACATCGTTCCGGGCTTACCGTCGTAGCGCTGCGCCGCGAGACCCTGCATATCGCGCAGGACGTGTCCGCCCATCGCCGCCGCATCGGCAGTCAACCGCGCGCCGCTGTCGGATGTCTCACGCAATGCGACGACGACGATATCGACCGGCACCCCGCGTGAACGCACGCGTTCGATAGCGGCTTGCTCGTCCGGACTGATACGGTCCGCCGCGGTGAACAGCAACACATTGAACGAGCCGCCGATATGCGCGAGCAGCCAATCGTCGGTGCCGTCGCAGGCCACCGGGGCATCGACGCACGATGCCCCCGGCGTCATCTCGCCTTCGAACGGATCTCGATCGGGTGTATTGAGTGTCGATCGATAGAGCACCGCCGGCACCGAAAGCCGCCCGCTATTGACGAGCCGCCGCGCAAACGGATGACGACGTGCGAGCGTCAACACCGCATCGCGAAACACGCGGCTGACGGGCGTTTTCGGCGTAATGAAATCGGTCGAACGCGTCGAATTGAGGATGTTTTCATCGGCGGCATACTCGCGCTCGCGCGCATAGGTATCGAGCAGGCTATCGGGCGCGCGTCCGGCCAGCACCATGGCGAGCTTCCATGCCACGTTGTCGGCATCCTGCAAGCCGCCGTTCGCACCGCGCGCCCCGAACGGCGACACGCCGTGCGCCGCATCTCCGGCAAACAAGACGTTACCGTGACGAAAGCTGTCCATGCGCGAGCATGAAAAGGTGTAGACGCTCACCCATTCGATTTCGAACTTCGCGTCGGGACCCAGCAGCGCACGCACGCGCGAAATGACGCGCTCGGGCGTTTTCTCAAGCACGGGATCGACATTCCAACCCAGTTGAAAATCGATGCGCCACACATTATCGGGCTGCCGGTGCAGCAGCACGGACTGATTCGGGTGGAACGGCGGATCGAACCAAAACCAGCGCTCGGGCGGAAAATCGGCCTCCATCTTGATGTCGGCGATCAGGAAACGATCCTTGAACGTGCGGCCCTTGCTTTCGAGATCGAGCAGGCGGCGCATCGCGCTGCGCGAGCCGTCGGCCGCAACGACGTAGCGCGCGCGTAGTACGTATTCGCCGTCGGGCGTCTCGATCGTCAATGCGACGCTCGCCTGCTCGTCTGGCGTCTTGTCCCGCTGTTCGATACCGACGACCTTATTCTTCCAGCGGATCTGCAAATTGGGCAACCGCTGCGCGCGCTCGATCAGAAAGCCTTCGACGTAATACTGCTGCAAATTGATGAATGCCGGCCGGCGGTGTCCGCTCTCCGGCAGCAAATCGAACGAATAGAGGAGTTCGTCTTTCAGGAACACTTTACCCACGTGCCAGCGAACGCCCTTTTCGACCATCGCCTCCGCGCAGCCCAACCGATCGAAAATGTCGAGCGATCGCTTCGAAAAGCAGATGGCGCGCGATCCCGTCGATAGGCCATCGTCATCGTCCACCAGCACCACGCTTACGCCACGCTGCGCGAGATCGATCGCCGCCGAGAGCCCCACGGGCCCCGCACCCACGACCACCACCGGGTGAACCTGCGCGAACGGCGTCTGTGCGCCGGTTTCTTGGTCGGCGTGACGCCGATACTCGAATCGCAGGGTCTGATAATCGATTGCCATTGCGCTCTCCGCTGACGCGTCGTTCAATCTTGCAGCGCAGCCCACATCTGCTTGTCGCGCTCGGCCGTCCAAATGCGCGGATGAACGATACCGCTCGCTTCGTCATACGCGCGCGTGACATCGAACGGTAAGCAGTGTTCGTAGATGAACACCTGCCCGAATTTCGGGTCCATCGCTTCGCGCGTCAACGCCATCGCGCCCTTCAAATCCAGACCCTGCGCCACGGCTGCGCGGCCTCGGTCGAGCAGCGTCGTCACGAAATCGCGCGTATAGCCGATACCCGCTTTAACCCGCGCCGAATCGGTCAATGCGGGGCCGCGCCCCGGAACGAGCTTGTCGGCACCGAGCGCCTCCAACGCGTCGAGTGTCGCCGGCCACGCGGCGAGCTGTGCATCGCCGCAATAACAAGCGGCCTCATATTCGACCAGGTCGCCCGAAAAAAGCACCTTTTGCGAAGGCAGCCAGACGATGGTGTCACCCTTCGTATGCCCCGCACCCGGATGCATGATTTTGACTTCGAGCTTGCCCAGATAGAGCGTGATTTCACGCTCGAAAACGAGCGTGGGCCATGTAAGCCCCGGCACGGTCTCGACGCCCGCGAATAGACGCGGGAAACGCTCGATCTCCGACTTCATGTCGGCTTCGCCGCGCTCGACGATCATCTCGTACGTGCCGCGGCTCGCGATAATGTGCTGCGCGCCCTCGGCAAAGTATGCGGAAGCGCCCAGCACGCGAACCGCGTGGTAGTGCGAGAGCACGAGGTGTTTAATCGGCTTGTCCGTGATCGAGCGGATCTTCGCGATCAAATCGCGTGCCATCGCCGGGGTCGCCGTCGTATCGACGATCAGCACGCTGTCGTCGCCGATCACGACACCTGAATTCGGGTCGCCTTCGGCCGTGTATGCGTACGCGCTTTCCGAAAGCTGGGTGAAGGTGACGTTCTTTTGCTCGAGGTCAGCCTGCGATGCAAATGCTTTTGCCATGGTTCTCTCGCTATCGATGAGGGCGTCGAACGACGAACGCGAGCGCGGCGCGATGCGCGCGCGGCAATCGAACCGCGCGGCTTCTACTGCGTCTCGCTCCATCGTCATGTAAGGGCTGCTTAATGATTCATTCGGTTTGGCACACCACTTCATGCCCGACCGAGTGAGGGAGATAGTAGGCTCCGTTGCTCGGCTTTGTCAACAGCAAACGTATTTGCTATAAACAAACATCGTGGTGCCGGCCGGCGCGTCGGATAAGATCACGGCTTTCGAGTGCAATGAGGTCGGCTTGGTCACGCGTTCCCCTCCCCCCGCGGCAAGTAAAGCATCGCGCGGCGTACAAAGCGTCGAGGTGACCGGTGCGTTGCTCGCCGTGCTTGCGAATCGCGGCTGCTTGAGCTTGGCCGAGCTGGCGTCGGCCACGGGTGTTGCACCGGCACAAGTGCATACCTACCTAGTGAGTCTCGCGCGCCTCGGGCTCGTCACCCGCAATGCCATCCTGGGCGATTACGAGCCCGGCCCACTGGCGCTGCGCTTAGCGTTGCAGCACCTCGGGCACCGACCCGCCTATCGGGCGGCGATGACCGAGGTCGCATCGCTGGCCAAGCGCTCGGGGTGCTGCGTGGCCGTCTGCACGGCGGGGCCGCACGGGCCGACGATCGTTCATTACGAAAACGCCGGCGCACCGCTTCACGTCAATCTGCATGTCGGCTCGGTGATGTCGCTCACCGCCACGTCGACGGGACGCGTGTTCTGCGCATTCATGGAGCAAACGCAACGGTTTGCGATGCAACCGGATGCCCGAGCGAGCCAGGCGGAACACGCCGCGTTCGAACGCGCACTGAAGCGCATTCGCGAACGCGGCATGGAACGCGGTATCGATGCGCCCACGCCGTCGGTCAGCAGCCTGTGCGTGCCCGTGCTCGACGTATCCGGCGCGCTGCAATTGACGCTAACGGCAATTGGACCGTCGAGCATGATCGACGTCGGCTGGAGCGGCCCGGTCGCCGCCGTGCTGCGGGAATCGGCGCAGCGGATCGAAGCCGCTTTGCGCTCGCCCACAGCCGGCATTCAGACCCCGCCGCCGCGCGCGTCGAGTGCGCAGTTCGGTTCGCAAGACACGGGGCAACGGGGCATTCGGGCGCTCGATACGACCGGCGAGCTGCTCAATGCACTCGTGTGCGCCGGCCGTCCGCTGATCCTGCGCGATCTCGCAGGGGCCGCGGATATGCCTGCGGCCAAGGCATTTCCCCATTTGGTCAGCCTCGTCGCGGTCGGCCTGCTTGCACGCGACGAGGCGGGTGCATTCGACACGGGCCCGCTTGGCTTACAGTTGGGATTGATGGCGCTACAGCGGCTAGCACCCGAGCGCGACGTGGATCATGAGGTCGCACGCCTTGCCGCCGATACGGGGCTAACGGTCGCCGCTGCGGTGCTCGGCCCCCTCGGGCCCACCGTCATTCGACTCGAGGAATCCGCGCAGCCCACGCATATCAGCCTGCGTGTGGGCACGGTCCTCTCGCTCGCCAATACAGCGATCGGGCGCGTGTTTGCGGCTCATTTGAGTGAAGATTCGCTGCGCGACATGCTCGCGCTCGAATCGCTGCGGCTCGCCGGCTCGCCGGCAAAATCGGCCGCGCAGCGGGGCAAAAAAAGGACGGTCCCGGAAGACTTGCCGGCGCAAGCGATGGACGGTATCGATCGAGCGCGGCTCGCAGGCATCCGCGGGGAAGGAATCGATTCGGCGCTTGGTGCGCCGATCCCCGGCATCGACGCACTGGCGGCCCCCGTATTCGATCATACGAACACGGTGCGCCTCGTCATCGCACTTATCGGACCGACGGGTAGCTTTGAGAGCGGGAATGCGGCGATGCCTGCCCACCGGCTGCTGCGGGCGACGCGTCAATTGTCGTGGCGCTTTGGATGGGCGCCTGCCGCTTGTTGACGTCGTCGCCGGGCACCACACGCGCGAAAATCGCGCTGAGCAACCCCGTCCGCCACGCGAAAATGAGCAGCGTCGCCGATAGCGCCGCCTCACCGATCACGCGCGCCGTCGCCATGCCCATGGCGCCGAACGCTGGGGCGAGCAAGAGCGCCGAGCCGAGATTGGCGGCCGCCGACATCAGTCCGGCCACGGCCATCAGGCGATCTTTCTTGCGCGGCAGAAAGACGTAAAAACCAACGAATTGATTGAACGCCGCGAATGGGAACATCCATGCGAAACGCTGCAGCACGTGCGCGCTCGGCGTAAAGGCATGACCGAGAATCAGCGGCAGCACGAACGGCGAGAGCACGAGCGCGCCGCCTAGTGCGAGAAATCCGTAACCGAGCAGCAACGCGGCGCCGCGGCGTGTCGTCGATCGTGCACCGTGATGATCGTTCTGCGCGATTTGGCGAGAAATTGTCGGAATGAACACCTGCGCAGCGGGCCCCATGAGACTCAGCCCAATCATCGCGAAACGCTCCGCTGCACCGTAGTACCCCACTTGCGTCGGAGTCGAGAGCAGCGTCAGCAAGTACGTCGATGCGGACGTCAACACGACCGATCCCGTCGAGTAGAGGAACAACATCGTCGAATCGCGCATAAGCCCCGGCACGCCGCGAAAATTCATGCGCGGCCACCCGATGTCCTTGATCGTGAGCCCGTACGCGATGGCCGTCGAGCACAGGCCTGCAATCAACAGGCTCGCAAGCACCCAGGTTGAATCGGCGGGCCCGCGCACGATCGAGAGCACGAGCACTAGGCTCAGCGCGAAGCCGACCACCTCCAGCATGATCGGCGTGCGGAATTGATGGCGCCCCTGGAACAGCCAGCCCAGATTCCATCCGTTGATGATCCCGAGCAGCATGGCAAGGAGTCCGATGAGCGGACGATGCGACAGCGCGGGCGAGCAAAACGTCGCAGTCACTCCGACGATCGCGCCGATCGTCCCCAGCATCAAGCGGGCGCTCAGATGCAGAGAGAAGATTTTGTTGTACTCGTGCTTTTCATGCACCCTCGATACGTCGCGCATGCCGACGAACGTAAAGCCGTAGCTTACGAGCATCCAAATGACGTTCATCAGCGACATGGCCGCGAGCACGCGGCCGTACTCGGTCACGCCGAGCACACGCCCATAGAACGGTATGACCACCAGGAGGTACAAATACCTCATGATGTAGCCGCCGTACACGAACACGAGTACGCGGGTGTTCTCTTTGTTTTCCATAGCAATATTTCATAGAGCGCCGCCCTTCACAAGCGACCGAGCACGCAGGAATCGGTTGCGCCGGCGTCAGTGCGCGGCGCTGCTCCGGCGTGCCAATGGATTGGAGATGAAGCGCACCACATAGTTCGAGAGCGGCGCGTAAGGGAGGAGGCACAGACACGACAACCCGATGGTCGCCGTTTTTTTCGCAAGACCCCAGAATGGATTGGCGACGATCGAATGCAGATAGTCGCGCGACTCGAAGGCGAACCAGCGCCAGCGATCGATAAAGGGCGCGCCGTAAATCTCGCTGCAAAAGATCGCTTTCTCGAGCGAAAAATCGTGAAACGACGGCGGCAACTCTATGTTGAGCCGCTGGCGCGCGACGTACCGCAACGCGTTCCAGCGCGCCGCATACGCCTTCGGCGCCTTGCTGTTTTTTTCCGAATTGGCGAACGATACGTCTTGCGGAGCGGATTTATGGACGCGATACGCGCCCAGCGTGTGAGGAATCGATGCGACCTGACCGACGAGCGCAATGCCGTAGATCGCAAAAAAATCGGCACCGTACCGGCCTTCCGACGTTTCCGGAATCGGGAATATCTTGCAGAGTGCGTCTCGCTTGTAAGCGTTGCCGGACGCGGGCGGGGACGGGTAGAGCCAGCCCTCGCGCAGCAGCGAGCCGCAATCGGCCGGCGCATCCGAATGCGGGACCGAGACACCGGTAGCGGACCCGTCTTGAGCGATCACATCGAGACGGAACTGCACCTTGGCGTAGTCGCCCGCAGCAAAGCGCCGCATGACTTCCGTTACGGCACTTGGGTACAGTAGATCGTCGGCATCGAGCAAAATGACGTACTCGCTGTCGATCTCCTCCAGCGCGCGGTTGTACGCCGATACCTGGCCGCCGTTCGGCTTGAGCACGGCACGAATGCGCGAGCCATAACTGACGATGATCTCGCGCGACCTGTCCGTCGAGCCATCGTCGACCACAACGACCCGCGTGCCGGGATAGTCTTGCTCAAGTGCCGAATCGATGGCAGCGGCAAGATAGCGCTCGTAGTTATAGTTACAGATCGCGATCGTGACTGACTTCATCTGCATGCTGCTCCTCTTGGCAATCAGTGACTAAAGGATCGTTATTCGTCGGCAGTCGCCGCGCTCGCTATCCTCGCCAAGCGGATAATCCGCAGCGCCTCGTAGGGTGCTGCACTGCAGAATAATCGACAAAAAAGGGCGCGGTGCAAACCGGGCTCAAAGTCCCGTGGTCTTGGCCGATTAGGTCGGCCGCTTTGGCACATTGCACCGATACGGCGCAGCGAAAAGGCATGCTCATCTCCGGTCCCAAGGCTATGCGTCCTGAACATCGGTCGCGATCGTGGGTTCGATCGTGGGCATCGTCGCACGCGCTCGCCGGCTGGGGCCGCCGAGAACCACGCGATCGGCCATCGGACGAGCACGCCGCGGGCAACACATAACGCGCCATACGGCTACCGGTACCGCATACAAGAATCATTGGCGACCGATGGCGCGTGGCGGTATCGTCCGGTGACTTAGTGCGCGATACACACAAAGTGGGCCGGCGACAGCGCCCCGTCGGCCACCGAAGCAGTGATGCCGAACCCGACTACCGCCGCAACCAAATACACAAGCAGTGGCATAACTTGCCTCCATTACGTTGATTAATTAATCATTTCGTTTGCAACGCAACTTCCAATCGATGCTCGACTCGACACACACCCACGGCCGAACCGTCCTCCCTTAATTTCGGCAGATCTTTCGACATGCCTCGCTGAGATTAGCCCGACAAATGTCGAGCATTCTTACCACGCGCCGCTAAATGCCGAAAGATTGTCGCAATTGCCCGATATGCGGCGGAAACCGACGCTAGGCACAGCCCGCGCGCCGCATCCGCTCGAATCCTTCGATCGACTCCTTCAGCATGTGGCCCCACTCGTAGTCGAGGCTGTCCGGCGTAAAGCGCAACATCCCGGCGCCCGGCGTGAACGTCAACTCGCCGAAGTACACCTCGCTACCCACCGAATACAGATCAACGCGCACGTAACTGAAATCGTCCGCGAGGCGCAAGGCAACGCGTTCGATCTCCGCCCAGTTATCGGGCCGCCGCATAGGCGCATTACTCTGCACATAGGGACCGAAGCTGACGTCCATTCGGTTCCAATGCTCATCGTAAAGATCGCCTCGCACGTCGCCGAACCGATCCTCGACCACCATCGTATAAATGCGCGGACCTTCGGGGCGGCCGCCGAAAACATGCAGTTTGAGGTCCGACGGAATCTTGCCGCGCTCATCCACCAATAGCTTTTCGAAATAGACGCGGCGCTTGATGAAGCGATAGTGCCGCTCGCGTGACGATCGGGAAAAGTCGGTCGCCAGCCACTTGTCGGCTAGGCGGCTCAACTCCTCGAACGAGGTCGTCGATTTGTCCCGCACGACTTTAACGAAGGCACAGCCGTGGTTCGCCTTCATCACGAATGTCGCGGGCAGCGCATTGAAGACGTCGCGCGTGAATCGTTCAGGTACGGCGAGCAGCGGGATCAAATGCGCCTCTCCCACCTTTTCCCGCACGTACTCGCGCACGGCGAGCTTGTCGGTCAATTGGACCCATCGCCTATCCGGGTGCAGGCATCTAAGCAAAATGGATTCATTGAAGGCAACCGGATGACGCATGTTGGGCCAACGCCCGATCAGCCGGCGATGCTGAATCTGCATGAAGGCGTAATCGGGCAACAGATGCTTCGCGCCATTCCAAAGCGCTTTGGCCGCGCTATGCAGCGTCGCCGAGTCTGCCGGCACGCCATGCCCGTGGCCCACGCTCGAACCGCTGGACGCAGAGGAGCCCGGGGCACGCGCTCCGGCGCCATCGATAGCCCGCGCAGGCCGGCCAGCGGTCACGTCGCGCGGGCGTTGTGCTTGGACTTCGTTCACCGTCGATTCTCCTCGTTGATTCACACCACAGCGGCCGTCATGCACGCTGCGTGGCCACTAGATAAGCCAGATGCCGAGGGGCACCGCGGCCCCCTTCCCCTCCGTTGACTGCTTCGGGAATCCGAAACCCGATCGACAATCCGTCGGCGTGAGCGCGTGCATCGATTGCCGCTGCATCCGCAGCTTCGCCCGTCAACGCATCGATCATCGTGACGCCGACACGCTCCGGTGCCAGGCCTGTCAAGCCACTGATATCCACCGTTCTCGGCCCTGGACTTGCCCGCACCTGAACCACGAGATCGCTGCCCGAGCGCAAGGCAAGTCCTGATGCGCCCTCCCCGAACCGGAGTTGGCCGCCGAAGCGCTCCAATGCGCCGCCGGCGGTTTTATTGAGCACGATGAGCGATTCACCCGACACGTTGTAAGTGCGGGGGTTACCGCGATGGGTGAGGCGAAAGGGCTCGAACCCATCCCAGTGGTACACCATCGACACATACTTGTTCGGATCGTCCCACGCGTGATCGAGCGCCCAGACCGCGAACTTGAAGAAATACATCGGCAGATAATGCGGATCGCTCATGTACCGATCGCCGATCTCCGTTTGCCAGATGCCGCGCGCGGGCCCGTTCGCCACATAGCGCTGGTACAGCGGCGTCAACGCGTCAACGCCCAAGTAATGCGTGTCGAGATAATCGACCCAGTCGATCATGCGCGCATTCACCGCGGGGCTGCGGTACTCGAGCCACTTCATATACGTGTCGAGCCCGCCTTGATCGGGCCATCCGCCGTAGACGACATAGGCGCCGTACTTGCGCACGATGCGGGCGGCCGGCACATGTATGAGTTCGACGTAATCCTGCATCGCCCGCTCGTACGGCTTGGCCTGCGCGCGATCCCGGCTGAAGTTCTGCCCATGCCAGAAACTGGCTTGCGGCGCACCTCCGGACAGCTTACCCGCCGCCTCGTTCCAAATCTGAAAATAGCGAACGTTGTAAGGGGGGGCGACATACGTGCGCACCGCCGCCTCGACATAGCGCTGCCATACGCTCTCGTCCTTCGGTGCGGAACGGCCGTCGCCGGGCAGCGACGCATTCCATTTCGGCGTGTAAGCGAGCAGCAGCAGCGAATGGATGCCATTGCGGTTGTTGTTCAGGATGGCGGAGGGCAGATCGTGGTCGAAGCCCGGGCCTGTCCTATCGACAATGACTGGATCGTCCGGCGAATTGCGTTGCCCGGGGCCGACTGAATCGCGGCCCCAACTAATGCCCATTGCCTTCCACATCGCGACGTCCGACGGTCTCCCCGCCCATCCGTTGGAGCCGATCAATTGCGTCATACGGCGCTCGCCGCCGCTCGATGGCCTCGATCCGGCAGATGCACCCGCTTTGCGCGCGGCTTGAGCCGGCGACGCGCCGACGCTCGATACCGCGCCGGCCGCGGCCATCGCGGCCAGTATCGCGCGGCGCCGCAGCGAAAACTCAGAACGCCCGGTCATACGAGGCGCTCCCGCGCGGCGTTTTTATTACGCAGGGGAACGCACTGCCATGGCAGGCTCGGTTTCATAGGTCTCACCCTTCAATATCTTGATCAACTCGCGCGCCGCCCGATCCCAGCCATGCGCATGCGCATGGCGCAGCCCTTTTTCTCGATAGCTGGCGCGCAGCGCATCGTCGGTCAGCATCTGCTCGATCTTTGCCGCGATGTCCTCGATGGAGCCTGCATCGCAGTACATCGCGGCGTCCGCACAGGCTTCCGCCACGGCAGGGTGCGTCGATACGATGGCGGGACATCCGCAGAACATCGCCTCGAGCGGCGGCAGTCCGAATCCTTCGTACAACGAAGGAAAGGCAAGGCAAGCGGCGTGTTCGTAAAGGGCTTTGAGTTCACCGTCCGACACATACCCCGCGCGGACGATCTCGACGTTCGATGCGCGCGCCTGCGCATCGCTCACGTCCAAGCCCGCCCGCGCGAACACGCGCGCGTTCGCACCGCCCACGACGACGAACTTGACGTCGCGCAGGTGCCCGAGCCGCTCCACCGCCGCGAGCACGCGCGGCAGATTCTTGCGCGGATCGAGACTACCGACGATCACGCAATATTTAACGTTCGATAGACCTAACCGCTCGACGATCGCGCCGTCCGATACGATCCGGCCGAAATGGCCGACGCTCGGACGCACGACACGTACACGCGACTCGTCCGCACCCAGCAGCTCGCAGATGCGTGTTTTTGAAAATTTCGATACCGTCAATAAAATCGGTGCATGCCGTATCAAGAGCGCAAACTTGATGCGGTACCAGGTTCGAAACAACCACGAAAAGGTATGAGGCGTATCGTAGACAGCCATGTCGTGAATCATCACGACATGGCGCCGCTTGAATACGGGCCCGCTGTTACATAAGCTGAGCAGAAGCTCGCCCCGGGTCGCGAGCGGTAATGCGATTTGCTCCCACAAATCGCCCTTCAGCCACGGCACGCGGCGCAAGCGATCGAGCGGTGCCGCCGATTCGACTGCGTTGTTCGGTACTGCCAGTTCGATTTCGTCCGCTGCCGAGTCGGCACACCCGACCGCACGCATCAACTCGCAAGCCACGCGCTGCACGCCGGTCAGGCGCTGAGCGGTGAACTTACCATTGACCACGAGATGCATAGTTCTCCCGAATAAACGAATCGACGCGGCCGCGCCAAGGCAGCCGCCGTCGTCATGCCGTCGCGTCGAACATCGGCTCGGTGTCGTCGCCCGTCCCGTAGTAGCCGTAATAACGATTACTTCGGGTCAGAGGAATAGCGTTAAATACCGCCCCCGTCACCCGCGCTTCAGAGCGCTCGAGCTTTCTGATGGTCTCGGCGATCTCCTCCTCGCTCTGCATGCCCGAGCGCAGCACGAGCACCGTGGCGCCGGCGTCGCCCGCGATGATGGCGGCGTCCGTCACGACGAGGAACGGCGGCGTATCGACGATCACGAGGTCGTACTCGTGCGAGAACCGCTGCAGCAATTCGCGAAAGTTATGACGCATCAGCAGCGCGGCCGGATTCGTGACGCGGCTGCCGCACGAAAGCAGCGTCAG
>Ga0068855_100001472_pt1 | contig 29429 bp, 28 predicted proteins | sample KBSCornC52_FD_66592 | JGI IMG/M metagenome (GOLD analysis project Ga0068855, IMG submission 66592) | Corn rhizosphere microbial communities from Kellogg Biological Station, Michigan, USA - KBS Corn C5-2 | ecosystem: Host-associated > Plants > Roots > Rhizosphere > Soil ... | reverse complement strand
CAGGCGTTGAAGCATATTGCGGCAAACGACGCGCTGTATATTGAAAGCATGCGTCTAGCGATCGAGTATGCTGCTTGGGCGCATGATGCGAACGCGGACGATGCAGAGATGGCGTTACACGTCGCAAAGCAGTACTGCTCGCAGAACGCGCGCAGTGTCGCGGAGGATTCGATTCAGTGCCACGGCGGCATAGGTTTCACATGGGATTACGATTTGCATTTGTATCTGCGGCGCATTCTGCGCCTCGGTGCAAGTCTCGGTACCGCAGTGGAACATCGTGAAGCAATTGCGACCGCGTTGATCGAACAGTTTTCGCGAGTTGCACGATGAGCGGAACACTCCAAGGCATTCGCGTCGTCGACTTCGGTCAATACATCGCAGGGCCGCTGGCCGCGATGCAACTCGCCGATCACGGTGCCGATGTGATTCGCGTCGATCCGCCCGGAGGACCCCGTTGGAATACGCCCGCGAATGCGATGTGGAATCGCGGCAAACGCTCCATTGCGCTCGATCTCAAGCAGTCTGAAGACTTGGCGATTGCACGTCGTCTCATTGCATCGGCCGATGTTGTGATCGAAAACTTTCGTCCTGGCGTGATGACACGGCTGGGTCTCGATGCCGCTGAGCTAACCCGACAGTTGCCGCACTTGATCTGGTGCAGTCTCCCGGGATTTGCCAGCGACGATGCGCGCGCGCAGTGGTCGGCATGGGAAGGTGTGCTCGGCGCGGCAACGGGCAATTTCACGCTCAATATTCAGAAGCTGCGCGACGACGCAGGGCGACGTCTGCCGAGTGAGAAGGACGATCGGCCTATTTACACGATGACGCCGGTGTCATCGATCTATGCTGGGTGTTTCGGTGCACTCAGTATCGCGATGGCGCTGGTGGCGCGTCAACGCGACGGCCGTGGCCAACACATCGAAGTGCCGCTCTACGATGCAACTTTCTGTGCGATCGGCAGTCCCAAGTGGGCCGGTATTCCAGGCACACCGTGGACGCGCAGCTATGAATGCGCGGACGGTCGCTGGGTCGATATGGTGGGCTATCACGCCAAATTCATTCGCGCATTTCTCAAAGCAGCGGGTGTCGAGGCGTGGTTGAACGAAGCCTTCATCGGCAGCATCACACGGCCGTTTAAGACGGAACCCGCGCAAGCCGCTGCATTGCTCGAGAAAATGACGGCGTTGTTCAAAACACGTACCGCGCTCGAGTGGGAAACGGCGATGGAGAAGGCAGGTGTGCCGCTCGCAGTGTGTCGTACGAGTGCCGAGTGGTTGGCATTGCCACAAGCGCGCGCATCCGGTGCGATCGTGCAACTTGATGATGCGAAGCTAGGTTCGACATTGCAGCCCGGCATTCAAGCGCGACTCAGCGATACGCCCGGCGCGATTCGCGCACCTGCGCCGCAGTTGAATCAGCATCGCGAAGAAATTCTCCAAGAACTCGACAAGCTGTCGCCACGCTCTCTGCCGCTCGGTGTTCCCGATTCGCGCCCGCCGCTCACAGGATTGCGCGTGATCGATCTGGGTACAGTCCTAGTTGGACCCGCGTGCGGACGCATGCTTGCGGAATTCGGCGCCGATGTAATCAAGATCGACGATCCGACGGGACTCGGACCCGGCGTCGATGTGGGACGCGGCAAGCGCAGCATGCTGCTCGATCTGCGCAAACCACAGGGCCGGGAGATACTCGATCGCTTGGCCGATTCGTGCGACATCTTCTTACAAAATTTCCGCTTGGGCGTCGCGGAAAAAATGGCTATCGCTTACGAGCAACTGCGTGCGCGCAATCCAGGGCTCATCTATATCTCTTACACACTCTATGGACGCGACGGTCCGTGGGCGGGACGTCCGGGGTATGAGAATCAAGCGCAAGCGGTGACCGGTATGATGGAACGCTTCGGCGATGGACCGCCCGTGATCGAGCCGTTTCCTGTGAACGACTATGGGACTGCACTCACGGGTAGCTTTGGCATCGCACTTGCGGTGTATCGCCGCAATCAATTACAAGCGCGAGGTGAAACACCTCGCGGCCAACATGTAGACACCACGTTGGTGTTTACCGCGTCGCTATTGCAATCCATCGTCATGAACGACTACGCAGGAAAAGTTTGGGATGAGCCTCGCGGTCAGAGATCGTTGGGCAGTGGAGCTTTACATCGCTGCTATCGTGCTGCGGACGGTTGGTTGTTTCTCGCTGCCAAGCCGCAGCAGATCGATGTGCTGGATCAAATCACCGGACTCACTGGCGTCAAAGCGCTCGCACAAGAAGCACGCGCCGCGTTTCTCGAACAACGTTTCAGTGGCGCGCCCCTGTCCGAATGGGTTTCGCGATTGACTCGTGTAGATATCGGCGCGCACAGACTCACGACCGTGTCCGAAGTCATGGCCGATCCCTGGGCACACGCCAAACAGCTGTATCTCGAACGCCCGCATCCCGACGGTGGTACGGTCGCAACCATCGGCCCGATTCCGCGACTCACTCATACGCCGCTCATTCCGGGTCGGCCGTTACGCCCGTCTATGGATGCGGCAGAAATCCTCGCGCAGCTTGGGCTCGAAGAAAAGTTGCAAGGGTTGCTCGAAGACGGAACGATCGCCATTCGCGCGCCGCGCAGACAATGACTGGAAAATCCTGACGAACAGTCGCTGCGAGCGCACCGAGGCTGAGGGACGCGATTTCGCCTACGCCGCGGTGGTAGTAGTATTGTGGCGACTCAGACAAGAAGCGTAGGGGGAATCATGCAGCAGCTATCCGCTTTGGTTCGCAGGATGGAGTTGCGCGGCGTGCCGAGAGGCCAATGTTTGGCGGGCACTGGCTTGGCGGAAGAGTCTCTAGAAGATCCCTATCTGCGGCCGACGCGGCAGCAATACGAGACAGTGCTTTCCAACATCGTGACGCGATCGCCGCCGGGCATCGGTTTGATCTCAGGATTGGCGGCCAGCGTGCAGGACTACGGGGTTCTCGGCCATGCGTCGCTTGCAAGCACGACGATGCGGGACGTGGATCGGTTGCACCGCAAGTATTCCGAGCTGCAGGACGAGTTTACGTTCTTCGCTGATCGCATCAGCGGAGGCGAATGGCAGATCGAATTCGGTACGCACCTGTCCAGGGGACCGTTGGCGCAATTCCAGCTCGAAACGTTGATCGCCTCTACGAAAAGCGCCTTGCAGGTGTATACGAACGCACCGGTGCCGATCAAGTCCATTCATTTGACTTACGATCCGCCGCCACACCACGAGCTGTATCAACAGATTTTTCCGTGCCCGATCTATTTTAATGCGAGCAGCAATCGAGTCTGCATCGATGCGAGCTTCCTGGATGTGCCTGTGGTTTTTCCTTGCGAAGAAGTGCGCAAGCTCTGCGAAGCGCACTGCGAAAGGCTTCTGGCCACTTTGCACACATCCAACAAGATGAGCGGCGTCATCCGGCGCCAACTCACCGCAGAGCCCGGTCGACGCCCGACCTTGACGAGGATCAGCACGCTCATGGGTATCAGCAGCAGCAAGCTACGCCACGAATTGAGCGAAGAGGGCAAAAGCTTTCATTCCATTCTGAGCGGCGTCCGCAAAGAAGTCGCGATGGACTATCTCGTGTCGACGACGCTCTCGCCCAAACAAATCGCGTTCAATCTAGGCTACAGCAACGTGCACAATTTCCGCCGTGCCTTTCATGAGTGGACGGGTACCACGCCGAGCCGCTACCGGCGGCAGCAGTCGTCACCTGATTTGAAGTGAACTGAGAACGCACGCTTACCAGAGCACGCGTTCGTCTGCTTCCACCTTCAAATGCGGAAGCACTTTCTTCTCGAATAGGTTCAGGCTTTCCCAGGCAATTTTGGGATCGAGACCGCCTTGCATGGGATTGAAATGCAGTTCGTTGTGCGGTCCAAGGCTGTCGATGTATTGCAGACATTGTTCCGGGGTGAGCACTTTGTAACGCGGGCTCGCCTTCATTTGCTCGACCGATTCCATGGGCGGGAATTTCTCGTTGACCCTGTCGTAGCCCGCTTCCATGGCCCACTGGTTGTAGCCGTTGCACGTATGCGCCCAGTGCGGAAACAAAATCGGCCACGCCTTGTCGGGGTTCTCTGTGATGAAGAGGAAGTCGGCCGATTGATTGCGAAACGGACCGGGATCGGACTTGCCGAGCCGTACGCGTTCTTGACGGAACATCTCGTAGTGTCCCTGCTCAGCGGGCGACAGGCCGTCGGCAATGGCCGCGGCTTTGCGGATCATTTTTGGGAAAGAGGCACATAAGACGAGGCGGGGCGGCGAGTCCGAATGCGGAGAGATGTTGGTGATGGGCCGCCCGCGGTATTTGAACGACTTCCCCGACCATGCTTTGCGCAACACATCGACGGTTTCTTCCAGTACGCTGGGGCGGTCCTGTGGCCGCACGCCGTATAGATCGAACTCCGCTTGGCGGTAGCCCGAGGAAATCACCGGCACCGCGCGCCCGCCGGTGGCGAGATCGAGCACGAGCAGATCTTCGGCGAGACGAATGAGGCGGTGCGAGTGTCTAAAGTGACAAAACTTATGTCAGCGACCGAGACGACGAACCCTTTTATCGCAAGGGGTATCCGACTTTCTGATCGACGTCATTTCTGCGGAGCGATCAGCCCCTGTTCGCGAAACCATGTGATGGTCGCGCGCAGTGCATCGTCGAGCGGCGTCAGCGAGACGCCGAGAGCCTGTGTCGTCACACTGCAATCGACCGCTGGACTGGCCCAGCGGCGCAAGGCGAACTGCCGCATGGTGCCAATGTTGGGCGCATCCGGAGAATTCGGATCGATGGAGCGTACTCGTGATGCAACGCCGGCCAGCTCTGCGCCGCGATTGCAAAACTCGGGCAAACTGCGGACGTCTTCATTGCGCCCGAGCGCGAGATAGCGTCGCCCGATCTCGCCGCGTTCCACAGCGCGTAGACACACCTGCACTAGGTCGTGGACATACGTCCACAACATGGGAAAGCGCAGATAACTTTCAATTTCGCCGCGTAGTGCACGAAGCAGCACGCTGGTGAAAGATGTCGGATGCAGAGCGCGTTCACGCAACGGCCCGGATCCAAAAATAGCGCCCGGCGTTACGAAGGAGATGTGTTGGCCGAGCGCTGCGCGATACGCAGCGCCGTAGTACGCCGCACGTTTGGCGCGCACGTATTGTGAATCGACCTCGTGCATCTCGAAGAGCGGCGATCGTTCAGTGTGAGTGAACGCGGGATCGAGAATCGAATGGGTGTCGATGACGACGTTGCGTTCGATGCCTTGCTGACGTGCTGTGTCGAGAACGTTCAACGTGCCTTGATGATTCACGGCCCAGAACTCATCCGCTGTTGCGGTAGACCATGTGCCGCCCAATGCCGCAGCTGCATGAATCAATGCAGTGGCGCCTTGGAAGGCACGCTGTAACGAAGCAACGTCGGTGATGTCACCTTGCACGATCTCGACGCCGTACCGTTGCAACGGTTCGTTGCCTGCAAGTGTCCGCACGAGCGCGCGTACGCGCCATCCAGAGCGAAGGGCAGCGACTGCGATGTTGGAACCTGTGAGTCCGGTGCCACCCGTGACGATCAGTAGACGTTCGCTCATATCGACTCCGTGCTGAATAGATCGTGACCCTATAGGATTGTGACCCAATTCGCTGGCTTTGAACGACAGGGGAGAGCTCGTATGTTCACCAAGCTATATCACGTCGCGATCAAGATCCGATGCTCGATCTGGTCGAATGGCTCGAACCACTCGGTGACTTCTTATGCGGGCGAATCCCGCATCGCCATTTCCTCTTGTATTCGCTCCATGAGCTTGGCGCGCATGATCGATCCCGACGTCGGCGCGGGCGGCTCACGAGGGATGACGGGCAACGGCAACGCGCGTCGCGACAATTCTTGTTCGAGCCGGCCGACCAGATTGGCGCGCACGGTGGGATTGGGATTCCAAATCTCACGAGGATCCAACACCAGCGGTAGATCCGGAAGCATGCGTTCCACTTTGAAACGCGCTCCATGCGTTTCTGCACTGACGTCGCCTATGAAGGTGGCGACACCAGCGAAACATAGAGATCCTTTGCCTTGTACGCGCCACGGCACGCCTGCGGGCAGTGTCAATGCAAAACCGTCGCTCACGAGCTCATTGGCATGGACGCGAATCGGTAACGGATATCCTTCATCGTCGATGAGCGTGAGGTGGCCGGTCATTTTTTGCGCAAGCAATTCCTGGGCACGTTCACGCCAATCGCGCTTGGGCCAGGAGGGAGGCGAGGAGGGCGCGGCTTTGGGCGCAGGATCGGAGGGGGGATAGACGAAACTGGCAGGTGCATCCCATCGCTCAGGCGGTCGATCCATTTCAGCGGGTGTACGCCACCAGAGAATTTTCTTCGGCGTGGCATGCATGAAAATGCGCGCCCAATACCACACTGCTTCGCGCGCCACGGACCATGGATTGCCTGCGGAGAACGCCGCAAAGTATGCAATCACTTCGGAGATATAACGGTCGGCATTCGCTTGAATGTTTGCATCCCGTACGGTAGCGAGCGCACCGATGGAAATGACGGGCAGATCGGGTCCCGCTTCGAGCAGAATTCCCACTTTCGGATTGCGTCGTGCACGTTCGGCCTTCGCGGGATACGCAAGCCCGGTGCCCACATCGATGGTGCGCGACGTCGGATCGGCGAAGCAGAAGAGCGGCGTGTCGATGGGAACGCCCTGCTGCGAAATCGTGCCGAATTCGCAAAACATCGCCGCCGTCATGAGACCGGCGATGTCGGCGGGCAAGCCCGGAAAGAGAGTCGTGGTCGTCATGAGATCACCTGAACGGCTGATTCCAACTGGCGGCGGCGATGTGGGAGTCGCGGTATCGCGATCAAAGTAAACCGCGTTCTTCAGAGGTTTTCGTTTGGGTGTCGAGTCCGAGTTCGCGTAGCGTTTCCACCAGGGCCGTGGTTGCAGAGGCAACCGCTGGAAATCCGACATACGGCACGGCTTGAATCAGTACCTCGCCGAGTTCTTTTGCCGTCAAGCCGTTGCGCACGGCAATGCGGACGTGATTCTTGAACTCCAATGTTTGACGAGTGGCGATGAGAATGCCGAGCGTCACCAAGCTGCGCTGTTTGCGTTCCAAGCCGTCTCGTCCCCACACATCCGCGAAGGCGTAGTTGAGGGCCAAGTTCGAAATCGCGGAGCCGAAGCCTTCCGATCCGGCGGCGGTGCGCAGACCTTCTGCGGCCTTTTCGCCCATGAGTTCGGCAAACACTTTCAATCCGTATTCGGCATGCTTATCCATACAGTACTCCCGTTGAAAATAGAAATATCGACTGTTCGGTGTGCAAGCGGCCGCACATGTTTACAACATCATCTGGCCGCCGTCGGCGTTCAAAGTTTGTCCGGTGAGATAGGCCGCATCGGGACTCGCCAAGAAAGCAGCGACCAAGCCGATATCGCGGTAGGGATCGCCGAAGCGCCCGAGCGACGTCTGTCCCAAATACATTTTCGCTTCTTCCGGATGGCTTTCGAGATACTTCGTTGCTGAGGGGCTGAGCGCAGCGGGACAAATGACGTTCACGCGAATGTTGTACTTGCCCCATTCGCGCGCCACGCTACGCGACAACCCGCGAATGCCTTCTTTGGTCGCTGCATACACCGACATGCCGATGCCGCCGAAAATGCCTTCGCGCGAACCGAGATTGATGATCGAACCGCCGCGCGCTTTCAAATGGGGAAAGCTCTCCTGCATGTGATAGAGCGTGCCGAAGAGACCCGACTCGATGGTGAGTTCAAAGGTTTCATCGTTGATATTTTCGAACGGCGTGCCGGGCGATGAGCTTTGCGCGTTGTTGACCAGCACGTCCAACTGACCGAACTTCTGCACGGTGGCGCGCACGGTCTCGCGAGCGGATTCGCGTTTACGCACGTCGCTCACGACAGCCAGCACATCCGGTGCTCCGCGTGTGCGCAGGTCCTTGGCCGCAAGTTGCAATTTATCGTCATGTCGACCGGTGATGACGAGACGCGCGCCCTGTTCGGCCAACGCTTGGGCGATGCCCAACCCCACCCCTTGACCGCCCCCCGTGACGATGGCGACTTTATCCTGCAATTTGTTCATACAAGCCTCGTTCTGATATGCGCACGATGTTCGAATGAGTTTTCGACTGTAGCAGCGTTACGAGCTGCAAGTCATGCGCGCGATGGGTTGTCCCATTTGGGGAGAGGCAGACGCAGGTGATAGCGAAGGCGCGCACGCTTCAGTGCGTCGGTATAGTGCGCCCGCGAGTGAGCGCTCAGGACGAAGGCGAAATTATTCGTTGACCGCGTTGCGGTCGATTGCTTCGGGTGGCAGGCAGGCAGACATGTTTCCAAGCCATGCTTCGAGTTTGGCTGCGAGTTGCGTTCGGTCGATGGGCTTGGACAGGTAATCATCCATTCCGGCGGCCAAGCATTCGTCCGCGGCGCCGCTCATCGCGTGCGCAGTCAGCGCGAGAATCGGCGTGCGTGCTGAGCCGTCTTCGCGCCGCCGAATTTCTCGCGCCGCTTCATAGCCGTCGAGCTCGGGCATCTGACAGTCCATGAGGATCAACGCGAACTTTTGTTGCTCCCAGAGTTCGACGGCCTCTTTGCCGTTGCAGGCCAGCGTGACTTCATAGCCCAGTTTTCTGAGCAGGTGAGAGGCGACCTTTTGGTTTACGGTGTTGTCTTCGGCCACCAGGATTTTCTGATTCTGAACGGACGAGGCGAGTGGCCGGCGCACGGGTTCGACCGATTTCGTTTCCTCCAGCAGCCGTTCTGGAGACGGCGCTTCGGGGACGTCGAGACGCGCCGTAAACCAAAATTGCGAGCCGACATTTTCCGCGCTTTCTGCACCGACCTCGCCGCCCATTAGCGTCGCCAGCCGTTTCACGATCGACAGACCCAGTCCTGTGCCGCCGTATTTGCGAGTCGTCGACGCGTCGCCTTGAGTGAACGGCGCGAACAATGTCTCCAACCGGTCGCGCGAAATTCCGACGCCGGTGTCGGATACGACACAGCGTAAGACCAATTGGCCGGCTCCAGAGCTCTCGACCGATGCCTTGATCTTGATACTGCCGCGCGCGGTGAATTTCACGGCGTTGCTGAGCAGATTCACCAAAATTTGTCGCAAACGATTCGAATCGCCGAGCACGTGCGACGGCAGCGCGTCATCGATCTGCGTGATGATTTCCAGCCCTTTTGCCAGCGCCTGTACGCGGACCACTTTGGTGGCCTGTTCGATCGTGTCGCGCAAGTCGAACCCGACGCGTTCGAGCTCGAGCTTGCCGGCCTCGATCTTGGAGAAATCCAGAATATCGTTGATCACGGCAAGGAGTGCGATGCTGCTGTCGCGAACCGTATAGACATAGTCGCGTTGCATGTCCGTGAGCTCGGTGTCGAGCAGCAACTCGCTCATGCCGAGCACGCCGTTCATCGGCGTGCGGATCTCGTGACTCATATTGGCCAGGAACTCGCTTTTGGCGCGATTGGCGGCCGCCGCCGCTTCGGTCGCTTGGATGAGTGCTTCCTGATACTTCTTCACTTCCGTGAAATCGCTTGCCATGCCCGTGAGGCGCAAGGGCCGATCTTCGGCGTCCCGCTCGATCTTGGCGCGTCCTCGAATCCAATGCCATTCGCCTGCCTTGCTACGCAACCGAAATTCGGTGTCGCAGAACGGCGTTTTGCCTTCGATGTGGTCCACACCTGATTGATAGACTCTTTCCCGATCCTCGGAATGCATGAGCGCGTAGAGCTCGGGCGGTTTGCGAATCTGCTCGTCGGGGCCGTATCCCAGTTTTTGCATGATGTTGGGAGCCCACCAAAGCTCTCCGGTGCGGAAATTTAGTTCGTACGCGCCGTCGCGCGAATTTTGGAGTGCGCGTTCCATGCGCGCTTCCCGCTCGTGCAGTATCTGTTCCATGATCTTGCGGTCGTGAATGTCGTAGGACATTCCGGAAAAGTGCGTGGGATTTTTTTCTGCGTCGTGGCGCACCAGCCCGCGGGCTGCATTCCAGCGCCATTTTCCGGCCTCGTTCCTACGGCGGTATTCCACGTAGAACGGCACTCCTTCCGCCAGCTGACGGTTGCGCGCTTCGGTCAGCGCCTGCCGGTCGTCCGGATGGATCAGCGAGTACCACGAGTATTCCGGGGCTGCTTCTGCATCCTCCTTTTGATCGGAAGTTCCCAGCAGGTCTACGTGCGTTCGTCCTTGGGCGAACTCGGTTTCCCACAGACGGATGTCCGCGGCGCGGAGCAGGTCACGGACGGTCTGCGCTCTATGATGGTGGCTATCGAGTTGCCGAGCGAGTTCCTGGCGCTTGCGGCGTTCGATCACGGCCCAGGCGACACATGCCACGCCGAACAGCGCGAGAAGCGCGATGCGAATGGCGACTGGAGGTGACATTCCGAATAAATTCCCCGTAAGCTTACGTCCTTTTTACGATGCGCCATGACCCGGCGTCCTGCGATGGATATCGACCTCTAAGGCGCGATCTGAAGGCAACTATGTCCCAAGCGGGGTTGTGCATACCCTTCGCCCATTGCCGATTCGATAAGAACTGTGATGCCGTAAGCAGGAATAATCCTGCAGGTTTCACCGTGCGCAGGGTTTCCAATCCCGTTTAAGCTCTTGCAACTGAACGACCACGAGGTAACGCGTAGATGGCAACAGAAATTCTTCTGCCCAAGATCGGCTTTTCGATGAACGAGGGCGTATTGACCGAATGGCTCGCAGCCGACGGCGCACAGGTCGAGCAGGGCGCGCCGTTGTATGCGCTCGAAAGCGAAAAATCCGTGCAAGAGGTCGAGGCGCCGGCCTCCGGCAAGCTGAAGATTCTCAAGCAGCCGGGTGAAACCTATACCGTGGGAACGGTCCTGGGCACCATCGAATAGTCACCCAAAGGACACCGGGTGACGCGCCCCGCACGAAAGGTTCCTACCCGCGTTCGCAAGCCGGGCGTCCGAAAAAATCGGCGTGAGACGGAAGCAAAGCTGTTGCAAGCTGCCGTCGAGATCATGTCGTCGCTGGGGTATGAGCGGGCGACCACCAAGCGCATCGCGGAAACTGCGGGCGTCAACGAGCAGCTCATCACACGCTATTTCGGCGGCAAGGAAGGGCTGCTGGTTGCCGTTTTACAGCAGTACACGAAAACGGAATTTACGCGTGAGCACGATGCGCGCCCGAAGTTGGATGCGTCGTTGAGCGAAGTCATCACGCATTTCCTACAAGAAGCTGACTTTTCTGCCGAACGCGAACCTTTCTCACGCGTCGCGCTGCACCAGGCGGTGGTGGACCCCAAAGTAGCGGGAGCTATAGAGCAGCTTTGCCACGATTGCTATCGGCCGCTCTTGCGAGAGCAATTAGAGGACTGCCGTAAGCGTGGCATGCTGCAGAAGGATGTCGACTTGGACGCCATTATCGATGCGCTCATCTACGTGCGGCTTGGGCTCGCCGCCTATGGCCGAGTGCTGTTTCAAATCGACTCCGACAGCCTGCAGCAGCTGTGCGCTACGTTCGCACAAGTATTCACGAAAGCCATCGGTCGACCCGATCGCCGCGCACATGCCGCAGCGGATTCTCGCGTGAAGTCGATCGACGGCGCGGGTTGAACCCGAACGACAAAGACGATCGATTCCTCGCGATCGCGTGCGCTCTAATCGAAGCGCACGTGAATGTGTTTCGGCACTCGCATCATGATGCCGCGAATTTCCGGCGCGTCTTTGTCGGGATCGAGCCGAACGTTCGGCAATCTATCTAGAATGGCGTTGAGCGCACGCGTCATTTCCACGCGCGCTAAATGCTGGCCGATGCAGACATGCGGCCCGTAGGCGAATGAGAAGTGCCGGTACGCGGGCTTGCGGAAGATGTCGAACTTATCGGGATTCGGGAAGAATTCAGGATCGCGATTGGCGGAGCCGCTCAACACATCGAGATGCACGCCCGCCGGGAGTTCCACGTCTTCGAGCGTAGTGGCCACTGCGACCATGCGTGCCGCCGACACCACGGGTCCATCCCATCGGAGTGCTTCTTCGATGGCTTGTGGAATCAGCGAGCGATCGCGTTTCACCGCGTCGAGCTGGTCGGGGTTGCTGAGCAAACCAGTGAGCAGCACGCTGGTGGCGCGATATGTCGTATCGCCGCCGGCATTGATGAGCTGGCGCAAGAAAGAAATCAGCACTTCTTCCGGAAGATTGCCGTCGTTCGCCTGCAGCAAAAGACTGACCAAATCCGATCCCGGATTGCGTCTGCGTTGCTCGATTAACGTGGCGAAGTATTCACCCAAGTTGCGTGATGCCAACGTGCCGTGTTCGATATCGACCGCCGTCACCGTCTGTGCAATCGCGAGCTTGTGGAAGACCTTGATGTCTTCGAGCGGCAACGCGAGTTGTTTGTAGATGATGTGAAACGGATAGTGCAGCGTGAATTGTTGCACGAGATCCGCACGGCCGGTGTGGATGAATTGATCCATCAGATCCGATACGACCGGATCGACGATGGTGTCGCCCCACTTGGCGACGATCTGCGGCAGGAACGCGCGCTGGAAAATTTTGCGGAATTGAGTGTGCTCAGGTGCGTCCATCGTCGAGACGCTGCGGCCGAAGCTGATACCGAGATTGAAACGATAAGCGCCGTTCGAAAAAAGCTGCGGATTGGAAAAGATGTGTTCGATAGCGCGATACGCCGTAATCGTGTAGTGGCGCGCGTGACGCGTAGTCAAATCTTCCGGCAAGCCCATGAATTGCCGGTAACTACCCTCGAGCACCGGTCCGCGTTTGCGCAGTTCGGCGATTTGCGGATAGGGGTTCAGCGCGTTGCCGAACAGATATTCGTCTTCAATGAAGGGATCGAAATTGTCTTCGAAGTCCCGGATCGGCTTGAGTACGGCGCTCATGGCTCATCTCCCGCAGCTTTTGTCGGCCGCTGCAGCGGCGCGAGCTAAGGAGCTGTCAACAGCTGCTCATGTATGTGGCTACAGACATGGATACTACACAGGGCGCCCCTGCGATGGCAATCGGATCTACCGAGATGTGCTGCGGTACTCAAAAATCGCCTGAGATCGATGCCACTCCGCTCTTGCGGAGCTCGTCGCGCATTCTGTGCGGATACGCTAGCCGGCCTGCAAACGCGCCTTGAGTTCGTGTTTGAGAACTTTGCCGTTCGCGTTGAGCGGCAAGGCGTTCACGGCAATGATTTCTTGCGGACGCTTGTAGGGCGCCAATCGAGCGCTGGCGTATTCCTTGAGCGCTGCAGGATCGAAAGCAGCGCCGGGTTCGATTTCAACGAAGGCGATGACTTCTTCATTGCCGTCTGCCGCAGCTCTGCCCACCACTGCCGAGAGCTTTACGACGGGATGGCCGTTCAGCACCGACTCCACTTCGATGGGATACACGTTGAAGCCGGAGCGCTTGATCATTTCTTTGCTACGTGCGACCACGAACAGCGCGCCGTTTTCGACGCGGCCGACGTCGCCGGTTTTCATCCAGCCGTCGGGCTGTAGCACTTCGCTCGTGAGTTGCGGTGCGTTGTAATAGCCGAGCATGGTTCCCGGTCCTCGAATCCAAATTTCACCGGGCCCATCGGAATCCACTTCGCGACCGTCCGTATCGACGATGCGAACTTCGCAGCCGGGATTGAGTTCGCCCGACGAACAATCTTTGCGGGGCCTCTCCATGGGCGTGATGAACATCGAGCCCGCGTACTCGGTCATCCCATATCCGTGATGCAACGGCAATCCGAATGTGGATTCCACATCCGCCTTCAGGCCGGGCTCGAGTCCGCCGCCACCAGCATAGAGATAGCGCAGGTGTGGAAATACCGGAGCTCGTTCGAGCGTTCGGAAATACGACAACAGTCGGCGCCACAAGAGCGGCACTGCTTGCAACGTGGTGATCTCGAACCGCTGCAAAACACGTGTCGCCGCGGCAGCATCGAAACGTGGATCGATATAGAGCGCAGCGCCCGCATACAGCGTGGAGAGCATGATGGTGGCGATGCCAAAGATGTGCGAGAGTGGTAAGACACCATACACGCGATCTGCGGGAGTGAGTCGTCGCGAAGATGTCGATACTGCGGCGAAATGCAACAGTCCGCTGTGCGTAAGCATCACGCCTTTGGGAGCACCCGTGGTACCGGACGTGTAAAGCAGAGTCGCAACCTTTGTCGCGAGTGCTTGCGGTTCCGATGCTGCGCTCGTGTCCGTTTCAGTAACGTCGATGCCGACGAATGGCGCGTCCAAAGATCGAGCGCGGGCGCGTTGCGAATGTGCTCGCGCGTCTTGCGATACGATGCTGGTGAATAACTGCAAACGTGGGCGGCAGTGCGCGCGAATGGTTTCGATTTCGCGTTCGCTCAATCGCGCGTTGAGCAGAATGGGCCACGCACCCAGTTCGCTCGCTGCAAAGAACAATGCAATTTCGGCGACGCAATTTTCGGCAACGATCATCACACGATCGCCGGCCACGACACCGCGTGCAGCGAGGAGGGCGTAGCCCGTATCGATCAACCCCGCGAAAGTGCGGAAAGTGATCGCTTCATCTCGTTCCCAGAATGCCACTGCATCGGGCGTGTGTGCCGCCCAATACCGCGGAATTTCACCGATGGTTCGCGCGTGTGCCGGATAGGCCGTCATACCGTCACGCTAGAGCGTCGTCGCGTCTCCCAGCACGAGCACCCCTTCGCTGGAAAGCTCGCCGCCGTTTCCTTGAGAGATCGCGATATGTACGTCCGGCACTTGCCGTTCGCCCGCGACTTGCATGATCTGTTGGGTCGCTTCCACCATCGTGAACAAGCCATACATGCCGGGATGCACGCACGAAAGACCGCCGCCGTTGGTGTTCACCGGCAGCTTGCCGCCCGGCGCAATCGCACCGCTTTCGACGAAACGGCCGCCTTCGCCTTTCGGACAGAAACCCATGTCTTCCAAGAACAGGATGGTGTTGATGGTGAACGCGTCGTACAACTCGACGACATCGACATCTTTGGCCGTTACACCGGCCTGCGCGAATGCACGCGCCGATGCACGAGCGACGCCGCTCACTGTGAGATCCGGCATTTGCGAAATGCCGTAATGCGTATTCTCTACGGCTGCACCGAGCAAGTAAGCAGGTCGCTTGCAGAGATCTTTGGCACGATCGGCGCGCACCATGACGACTGCCGCTGCACCGTCGGTGACCAAGCAGCAATCTCGCACGCCGAATGGATCGCAGACCAGCCGCGATTTCTTGTACTCCTCCATCGTGAGCGGCTCGCGCATGAAGGCATCTGGATTGCGTTGAGCCCACTCGCGAGCTGCCAGTGCCACGGCTCCCAATTGTTCTTTGGTCGTGCCGTACTGATGCATGTGGCGCGCGGCCGCGAGAGCATACGAAGAGACCGGCCGCATGGGTTTGTACGGCGTTTCCCACGGAGAAGGGCGAGACGTGGACTGTAGTTTGCCCGTGCTGCTGCGTTGGTTGCTGCCATAGGCGATCAAGGCGACGTCACACTGCCCGGCATCGAGCGCGAGCGCTGCCGCACTCGCATAAATCTGAAACGACGATCCGCCCGTGCGCGTGTTGGCGGAGAAACGCGTTTCCAGACCGAGATACTCGGAGAACACCATTGTGCTCAGCGACTCGTCCGGCAGAAGGACGAAGAGACCATCGACATCCTTGGGCGTGAGTCCCGCCTGTGCCAGCGCTCGCACGCTTGCATGAGCGGCTAATTCGGTGGTGGAAAATCCGGGCGCTTCGCCCATGCCGAAGGTAGCAGCGCCCACGATCGCGGCCTTGCCGCGTGGGAAAGCATCTCTCATGTCGACCTCAGTCCTTGCTCAGCCTGCTTGTAGATAGCGGGCGGTGTGATATTCGATATCGCCGAACCGTTTCTCGAAGGCGATGAGTTTTTTGTAGTAGTGACCCACTGCATATTCCTCGGTCATGCCGATGCCGCCATGCAGTTGGATACCTTGGCCGCCTACGAATTTGCCCGCATTGGAAGCCACGACTTTCGCTGCGGAGATCGCTTTCTTGCGTTCGGCGGCGGGCGCTTCGAGCAATGCCATGCCGCGATAGAAAATCGAACGGGTCTCTTGCACTTCGACGAACATTTCCGACATGCGATGTTGCAGCGCCTGGAATTTGCCGATGGGCTGCCCGAACTGCACGCGCTGTTTGATATAGGCGTTGGTGATTTCGAGCACGGCTTCCATCGCGCCGAGCGATTCGGCCACTTGCGCGAGCGTGGTGCGGTCGATGGCTTCTTCCAAGACGTCGAGCGCGCGCTTCGGTTCGACGAGCAGCGCGGAAGAGGGGACGCGCACGCCTTTCAACTGCACGTCCGCCGCGCGGAAGCCATCCACTAATCGATACTCTTTCAAAGTGACGCCCGTCGCATCGCGAGGAACGAGGAACAACGCGAGTCCTTCGGGCAAGCGCGCAGAAACGATGAGCTGATGCGCAGAGGGTGCATCGAATGCGAGCGTCTTTACGCCGTCGATCACATAGCCGTCGCCCGCGGCCTTTGCCGAAGTCGCATTTACAGTGGAGAGGTTATAACGCGCATCGCGTTCCGCATGCGCCAGTGACAAGCGCAAGTTGCCGGCAGCAATCTCGGGCAGCAAAGTTTCGCGATGCTGTGCCGATGCGTCGATGATGCGTGCGCCCAAGATGGCCGTCGAAGCGAAGGGTTCTAGCGCGAGCACGCGGCCGAGCTCTTCCATCACGATGGCTGTCTCGACGAACGAGAAGCCGAGACCGCCGACGTCTTCCGGCAACGCAAGCGCCAACCAGCCGAGCTCGCTGTAGGTTTGCCAGTTCTCGGCACTGAAGCCCAATTCGGTGTCGAGCAGCTTGCGGCGTTCTTCGAAACCGTACTGTTCGGCAGCAAACCGCCGTGCACCGTCGCGCAGCATTTGCTGTTCTTCGGAAAGATTGAAATCCATGATGCGAACCTCGAAATGAACCGCTACAGGCCGAAGGCCAGCTTGGCGATGATATTTTTTTGCACTTCGCGTGCGCCGCCGTAAATCGTCGATGCGCGCGTGATCAGGTAGCGTGGTGTTTTACCCAAAACGTAGGAAGGCCACAGCTCCGAGACCGGTGGTTCGGGCGCGACGATTTCGTCCTCGGTATACGTTCTGAGCCCGTAGGGGCCCAACGCTTCCCATTGCAATTCGACGACGCGCTGCTGCATTTCGGAGCCGCGAATTTTGAGAGCGGACACCACTGCGTTCATGTCGTACGAATAACGTTCTTCGGCGAGGATGCGCAGCACCGACCATTCAAGCGCGAGCAAGTCCATTTCGACGCGCGCGAATTTACGCGCAAACTCTGGTGTGTCGATGATGCGGACGCCGTCGATACGAATGTTCTCGGCCAGTTCGCGTGCTTTGGCGAGTTCGCGCTTGTTCCAGTACAGGAAGGCGCTGGTCGTGCGCTCTTTATCGAGCAAGTACTTCGCGTAAGTCCATCCCATGCCGGGCTCGCCGACCAAGTTTTCTTTCGGCACCCGCACGTTTTCGAGAAACACTTCGTTCAGTCCGTGCGCGCCGTCGATGGATTCGATCGGCCGAACGGTGATGCCGGGGGTCTTCATGTCGATCAACAAGAATGAGATGCCCCGTTGCGGTTTGACCGTCGGGTCGGTGCGGACCAGGAAAAAGCCCCATTGCGAGTAGGTGGCGTCGCTGGTCCAGATCTTCTGACCATTGACCACATATTCATCGCCGACGAGTTCGGCGCGGGTGCGCAGACTTGCGAGATCCGATCCGGAACTCGGTTCCGAGAACCCCTGACACCAATAATGTTCGCCGCTGTAGAGTGTCGGCAGGAAGCGTTCCTTCTGCGCGGGTGAGCCGAACGCGATGATGACGGGGCCCACCATGTAGAGCCCCTGCCAACCGAGGTCGAGCGCATCGGCGCGGTAAACTTCTTCCATATAAATGTGCTTGCGGATGGCGCTCCAATCGGTGCCGCCGTATTCGACGGGCCAGTGCGGAGCCCCCCAGCCTTGCTTTGCCAGCGTGCCCTGCCATAGACGGTAATCGTCCATGAAGCGCGGTTCGCCGCCGCCCCAAAGGTAATTACGTCGCGCGATGTCTTTGGGCAGGTGTTTGCGTATGAATTCGCGGACTTGCAGCCGAAACTGTTCGTCCTCAGCGCTGAATTGGAAATTCATCGGTCAGCGTTCTCGGCTCTGAAATTCTACTTTGTGAACGCCGTTCAGCATATCACAGTGCCCAGCGCCGAAGCATCGAAATCGCCGGCAGCCGGGAGGCTAAGAACCGCTGCTTATGGCATGCCGGTCTCGAGAGCCTGCGAGAGGGGCTTGACAGGGCGCGTTAGCGCGGCAGCAGCGCCATGGTGTCGTGCTCGAGGCAGGCGGCACCGAAGCGCGCCGTGTAAGCAGTGTTGATTGCCTCCGTTTGGAAGCGGATTTCATTGATGACGAAAATGAATAGGCCATAAGCGAGAGAACGCCGATAAGAAAGCCATGCCTTGTCGAACGTCGGCGCGGCGATGCCATGCGACTTGAGCGCTTCGAGATAGTGAACGAGCAAAGGGCGTTCCCACTGACGGCGATCGGCGATGTCGAGCGCGCAGGTCATGTGATAACTCACTTCGAGATGCCACGATGCGCGTGCCACTTGAGCATCGAAAAAACCCGGCGTGCCGTTCGCTTCGATGTAGAGATTGCCGAGATGAGTATCGCCGTGAATGAGGCAGTGAGGCTCGGCACGTTCGAGTTCGCCGATGCGCAACAGCGCACGCCGCATTTGCCCGGCATCGTGCAGACGATTCGAAATAGCAGCGCCCCGCGGCGATTCCATGTAGTGACGCCAAACATCCGGCACTAGGTAACGCTCTTGATAAGTGACGCTCCATCCGTCGAAGCGACTGCCGACCCAATCCAAGCTGCCCCCCGCCGCGAACTCGGGCGAGTTCCAGGTATGTGCGTGGTAGCGCGCCATATCGGCTAGTCGCCATGCCACTTCATCATAGGGCTGCGGATGCTGAGGATGCAGGAAACGGGCGTTGGCGGCTTTCAAATCTTCCATGATGACGATGGATTGATGACTGTTCGGATCGCTGCCGGCGTAATAGCACTTGGGGCTGTTGATCGGCACATTGGGCTGAACGTCGCGATAGAAGCGTATCTCGTTCGCGTACATTTCCTTCATCTTGGGACTGTGCGCTTCGAAACCTCCCTTGACGATGAGCGTCGGGGGTAATCCTGCCCGCGCGCCGGCTGTGTTGTATTCGCAGCGGACGCGGATTTTCGTCGACGTTCCATAGATGACGTCCTCGACCGTGCTGCGCGTCACTTCTACAGTCGGATAGCGAAATCGCAAGGCGGCGCTGAGCCATTGCGGTGTGATTTGCTCGACCGTCAATGGCAGCGACATATCGCTCAGCGGTGCTTCGAGGCTTTTCATTTCGCGCATAGGGATCTCAGTTCACGGAGTTTTTGCAATTACTTGGCCTTTGGGACCGGTCATATCCAACCAACTCAATCTGAACTTACGGCGCTTGAAGCGCCATTCGCCATCTCTATCGCGCACGATATCGTCGTAATAAGTGCCCCACAGCGTCATGGCGTTGTCGGCGCCCGGCGGAAGACCGAATTCGTTGATGGTCGATACGGCGGTCGCTGTGTTGCCGTTGACTTCGATCACAGCGGCGTGATTGCTCTGAACCAGAACCGACATGGGATTGACGAGACTGCTGATGCCGGCTGCGATTGCGGGCGCGCTCGAGAAAGATTGATTCATTGCGGGAATGTCGTTGCCTCCGACTTCCCAAGTGGCATCTGCCGTGAATACGGCTTCTACCGCGGCCCAATCGCGCTGATTGACGCCGTTGGTATAGCGGTCGAGCAGATCGCGAATGGCAAGATGATCGGCCAAATGTTCTTTAACGTTACGTGTGCTCATTGCGGTATCTCATTGTTCGATAAGTCTTCGTGCAAAGCCGCGCAGACGCGATTCGAGTTGCTGCGCTCGCCCCTGTGAGTTCGTCATCACGGTTTCTTTAGGAAGGACACGCGGCAACTCGGACAGTTTCACCACGCGTACCGGATCAATCGCCGGACCCTGCCGCACCTTTTGGGCCGGCAGCCCCTGCCAACGATACAGGATCAGCGTCTCGCGCATGCCGCCCGTGTCGATCCAATTGTGGACGCCAGGATCCGCCGCGCTCACGACGTACGTAAAGCGTCCGTCCGCATCCGGAGTAGAAGCGGGGCTGGTGAGACTCGCGGTGTGACTCCAATAAGGGCGGGTTCGAAACCACCAATCGTGCACTACGATCCCGGCATAAGTGGCACCGGCGGGATCGACGGTCACGACGGCGGCCTCGTCATCCGCTAGCTTGAGCCGACCTTGCGCGCCCGCTTGGGTGACCAATCCGCCCAAAGATCCCGAAGCCAATTGCACCGAAAAGGTATTCACGGGCTTGCCGCTGAAAAGGCGTGTGAACCAATAGTAGAGCGGCACTTCTTCTATCATGCGGTGCGCCGCGCGCGCTGCCATCTGCTCGATCGTGAGCGGGTCCGCGCTTGGCGCATCGACCCGCCGCAGACATAGAGCGAGAGGCGTCTCTTGATTCCAATCGCTCATGGAATCGCGCACGAATAAGAATTTACAGCCGGGCGCAGTGCATAAGTGGTTGCGTCTGCCTTGTGCGGGTGTGGCGTCGATCGTGATCGTGAATGAGCCATCGCTAGCCCGTTCGACATCATTGAAGTCGAGTGTTTGTAGGGTCACTGATGTGCCGTAGTTGGCGACTAACGTGAACGACACGTTCGCTGCTGGACGTCCGATCACTTTGCCGCTGACTTCATAGCGCGCACCATGCGCGACTCCGCCGACGCGATAGCAGTTGTCCGGATTGTCGCCACCCATGCGTGCACCCGGCAGCGACCGTCCAAACCATGAATGCGGCGGCATGAAGTCGCGCACCAGTCGCGGATAATTCTCATCGCTTGCCACCGCCTTCAGCACATAGTTGAAGGCGTATTCATCCATGGCTTCTTCAAACATAGGTAGCGCTTCCGCACGAGCATCTTCACCGTATGCGAGTCGCCAGAGAAAGGCCGTTCGTGTACGCGCATCCTTATACGTTTGTGTTTTCAGCACGGCGAGAGCGTCTTCTTCAGCCGCCATCTGATCGCGATTCGCGATGGGGTTGGTCGTTGCGAGCAAGAAGTCGGTGGGCAAACTCATATGCGTGCTCCGCAGCGTTTCAAAGATCGAAGCGCCTGTTGTAGTCCGCGAATAACTCTTTGAGCCATTCGTCGCTCAAGCCGAAGGCTGCAGCAGAATACGGAAAGCGACCGTAGCGATCGGCGCTATTGGCCGGATCGGCGAGCCACTTGCGCATGCGTTGATCGAATTCGGCACTGTAATGCAAGTCTGCACGAGCGTACACCTTGCGTACTGCTGCCACGGGATCGGCAACGATTTCCTTGAACGGCAAATGGATCACGCGCGGATCGTCGATGAGCGGGCTCGCCATTGCGTGATCGAGACCGGCCTTCATCGATTCCGCCATGATGCGTGCTTGCTTGTGCCAATCCGTGCGGCCTCCGTCGATGGCGTCATATAGCACAGAGGCAATCGCCATCATCGAGACATGTGTTTCCGCCGGCGAGCGATGCGGCCAAACGCATATTGCATCGGGATACACATCGAGTAGCGTCGACAGATGAAATTGATGTCCGACGCCTTTGCATGCCCAACGGCGCGTGCCGGTGTTCCACTGCAAGTGTTGCAAGAGCTCGCGATGAAATTCGTAGGTGCCTTGCGGGTCGCCCGCGACTTCGACCAGTATTTCCAGCGTCGGTACGTTGTATAAGTGATTGGGATAAGCGTTGCGGAAATCGAGGGTGAAGAGCTCTTCGTCTTCGATGAGCGTATGAGCAAGTTTGTCCCAATAAGGATGTAAGACCAGCAATCCGGGCACGAAATCGATCAAGCGTTCGATTTCGCGTTGAGCAAGGTTCATTCTCTCGGCGCAGACGGGAACCAGACCCGGCGGCGGTGAAGGCACATGACCATGCCACCAGCGCGGCGCGGTCACTTGAGGGTCTTCCGCAAGCAAGGAGTGCAGCAGGGTAGTGCCGGAACGAGCGAAACCGATGACGAAAATCGGCCGCTCTATTTTTTCCTGCGCGATGACAGGGAAACGCTTGCGATCCAACGCGATGCGCAGCCGATTGGAGAGCAGACGCACGAGTTGACGCCGCATGCCGTCGAGTTGCTCGGCCGTATACGGGCCGCGTGCATTGATCCATTCGATCAATGCGGTAAAGCGGGCGGCGAGAGAAGGTTCGGTTGCGCCGTATGCGCCGCAATCGCGTTCCGCGAGCCCGATCAAAGTTTTGTATGAAAGTAGACCGCTGGAACTCTCGCTTGGCATCGTTCCCCCTGATCTTTTCAGTCTTTATCTCGCACTGCGCGTTCCAGCAGCTCTCGTGCAATTACTTTGAGCGCAAGCGTTTCTTCTGCACCTTCGAAGATCGACAGCACTTTTGCATCGACGAAGTAGCGACTGGCGGAGCATTCTTCAGCGTAGCCCAGGCCGCCGTGCATTTGCACGCATTCGCGCGTAACTGATTCAGCTGCTCGACACGCGAGCAGCTTCGCAAGGCTTGCTTCGTAGCGAGCATCACCCTCGATGCGCCCTACTGCGAACGTCAGCAATCGACAGCAGTAGTATTGAGCGGCCATTCGCGCAAGCTTGGCTCGAGTCAGCGCGAAGCTTGCGAGAGGCGCATCAAAAATATGGCGATGACGTGCATGCTCGATGGCTGCGAGTAACGCCGCGCGCATCAAGCCTTGAGCACGCGCAGCGGTCTGCAAGCGTCCGCCTACCATCCCGGCCATTGAGTAGTAGAAGCCGTTGCCGAGACCCGCTGCTTCGCCTACGAGATTTTCATCCGGCACGAAAAAATTTTCGAAACGCAATTCGAACGAGCGCATGCCGCGATAACCGATGGTCTTGATCGCCGATCCTCGTAGCAACCCGCCGCCTGGTTGGCGGAATTCGAATTCGCTGCCATCGTAGGAAGGTTTTTCCACGAGCAAAATAGAAAGCCCCCGATAGGCCGGAGATGCATCGGCATTGGTTCGTGCCAGCACCATGATGAGTCCTGCTTTGCCGGCAAATGTGCACCAGGTTTTCATGCCTGTGAGCGACCAGCCGCCGTTCGTCCGTTGCGCTTTCAGCTGTACATTCGCGACGTCGGATCCTGCTCCCGGCTCGGTCATCGCGATGGCGCACAGCGGTTGGCCAGCGGCAATCTTCGGGAGCCAGCGAGCTTTTTGAGCCTCGGTGCCACCCGCGAGCAGTGCACGTGTCAGAATCTCGGGCCGAGTGATGAGACTTCCGGCGGCACCGAGTGAAGCCTCGGAAAGCGCTTCGGTTGCGACGAGCATGGTGAGCGTTCCTGTCTGGTCGGATTCGCTCACGCCGCCGAAGCGTTCGGGAATCGACAGTCCAAAGAGTCCAGCATCGCGCAAAGGCTGCAGAATGGATTCCGGCACCAGGGAATCGTTGCGATGGATGGCTTGAGCGACCGGCTGCACCAGTCTTTGGGCAAGCTTTTGAAATTGCTCACTCGCGATGGTGAGCTCGTCGGTAAGGTGAATGCGGCCGAAACTCTCACGAGTGTCCACGACAAGGGACCCGAGCTCGGCAAGCGCTTCTCCGCGAAGTAGCTCTGTGCGCAACGATTGCATGATCGTGCCGGTCCGAAAGCTCATGAAGGCGCTGGGGTCGACGCCAACGTCCGCGGTGACTTCTTCCAAGCGTTGAGCTACGGACAGGATCCCCTCAGCACAACCCAGGAGGGCCAAACGTGTATCGACTTCGGAGAGGGGTGAACTCGAGGCTTCGGCTGCAGCACGCGCCGCAGCTAACTCTGCACTGCAGATTGCCAACTGGTAGCAGGCTACTTGCTTAGCATCGACTTTGGCGGCGCTGAGGGAATCTCCTTGGCGGCATTTTTGGGCTAACGCGCGGATGACATAAGAAAAGTAGCTTTGCAGCTGCCCGAGCGCAAAGCCGATGTGTTCATGAAGATGTTGGGAGGAGGAGGGTGTGCCCACGTCAATGTCACGCGCTGGCTCCGCGCCTACGCTGCCTGTTCCTGCAAGCTGCGCGTTAGCCGGAGAAGGACCAAGAGTGATCCACAGTCTAGTTGGCAAATCCCCAATAGGGAATTTGCCAGCGTTGATCGTCATAGCCTAACTAATATGGTGCGAAATAATGTCCCACGAAGGGGACTGTGTTGCGGGGAAAGTCCTGATGCATAAGAAAGCGAGCGCGCTATCGTTGTCACGCTGCGATTATCGCGGTTACGGCTTCGAAGGGACCCGCCTGAGAAATTAATTTGTCGGCGCAGAATGAACCGTGATAAGCGACGCCGCTTACGAAAGCGCCAGCGTGCAAAAACGCAGCTAGAGAACCGAATGGTTATCTCTATCGGTAAAGGCGTAAGGTAGCTGCGTTGCGGGGGGACACAATGATCAATAACTGCAATGCTCTTTTTGCAGAGCTCTTCAGTGAAAGCCGCGAAGCATTACGTCGCTACGTCAGACGATTCGTTCACTCGAAAGAGACCGCAGATGAAATTGTTCAAGAAGCTTTCTTGCGCACTTACCAAAACGCTGCGCATGTGAAGACGCCTCGAGCGTTCCTGTTCTCTACGGCGCGTAATCTTGCATTGGATCTACGTCGCCACGATCGCGTGTCGCGTACCGAGCTCCTAGGGGATTCCGAACCTCCAGGCGTCGTTTCAAGTGGCGATTCACTTGAGCCTGACTCGCCTGAGTCTAGAGCATTAGCCGACGAGCGTTCACGACTATTGCGTGATGCAATTGCATCATTGCCGCCGCAATGCCGGGCGGCCTTTACCTTGAAGGTCCTCCATGCATGTTCCTACAAGGAAATTGCGGGAAAACTTGGCATCTCCCCGAAAACGGTAGAGCATCACATCGCGCGCGGGCTTCGTGACACACACGAATACCTGCGGCAACGATGCGCGGACTTGAACATCACCATAAAGTGAACTGTCTTCATGGCTGAAGTACATCGACTACCCGACAAAGATACAGTGGAGCGCGAAGCCAGCGAGTGGATAGCGCGTCTCAACGCAGATGATGCTTCCGCGGATGATCGGGCACTTTTCGAAGTCTGGCGCAAAGCGCATCCTCTGCATGCGCGGACCCATGACGAATTGGCTGTTACCTGGCACGTCATCGAAGCGGCAGGGCCGATGGTACGAGCGGTATCGTTAGCGCAGGAACTGAATGAAATTTCCGACGTACGAGAATCGCGCCGCCGATGGACGTTCACTGCGATGGCGGCAACCGTTGTTCTCGCGATTATCGGTACGTGGTATGCACTGCGTGCTCCGGAAGTCGTATATCAAACAGCAGTGGGCCAGTATTCCGTTGTGACATTGCCGGATGGTTCGACCCTCGAACTCAACACTGACAGCGTCGCACGCTTGCAGTACTCACGGCGAGCTCGCGTCGTAAGGCTGGACCGCGGCGAGGGATTTTTTCGTGTCGCGCACGATACAACGCGACCCTTTTGGGTCGTTGTAGGAGATTCTTGGGTGCGTGCCGTAGGCACAGAGTTCGATGTACATCGCCGGGACGTCGGTGTCCAAGTCACTGTAAGCGAAGGCGTCGTAAAGATAGGTCACGCCGACGTATTGGAGCATCACGGCGGCTACACTGCATCTGCTGAGACGTTGCCTGCATCAGTCTTGCGCGCTGGTCAACAAGCCGACATGCAGTCAGCCTTTACGGCCATTCGATCCATGTCCAGCGACCAGATCGCACGTTCTATCGCGTGGCGCGGCGGTTCCGTCTATTTTGAAGATCAACCATTGAGTGAAGTCGTGGCTGAGCTCAGTCGTTATACCAAGATGCAACTCGTACTGGAGGACGAAAGTTTGCGCGACCTTCATATCGGCGGCACCTTTCAATCCAATGAAGGGGGCGTCGAATCCTTCGTGAACATGCTGAGAGATGGCTTGGGATTGCAGGTGCGGCGCGAAGAGAAGCGCATCTACATAGAGCACGATCCAAACCGTTCCTCGTACACTAGTCCTCGGCGAGCAAACTAAGCGCCGAACGCCAATTACCTCGAGAATTGGGTTAGCACCGAAGAGCTTGTAATGCGCTCTGCCGATACGGTACGTTCGCTCTACGCTCCGGCATTCGGTGGATGAAAGTATGAGCAACAAGCATGTCGTGATGAGCTTCATCAATGCATGTACAGGAAAAGGCGTTCCTGAGCTTGCGCGCTTCTTCACCGAAGATTGCGTTTATCACAATATTCCACTGGAGTCTGTCCGTGGCCCAGCAGGCGTTGTTCAGGTGCGCTTGGCGCGACTACTACGATTCACGGCGTACTGAAGCCGTCATTAGCGCGATCATGAAATCGCTAGGCTAGAGTAGTGAGTAGTGCGGCATTCGCAAGGCAGTGTGGGATTGCGCAGGTGCAATTATTGGAGGTCTTCCCTCGGCCCTGGCTAGGATGATCTCAAACTCGTGAATACCAACCACGTGGATGTAATTTCTTCGTACGCTACAGCGTGCGAAGGATCAGATGACCGCCACTGCTCGAATGCCTCACGATCCTCCTCAGAAACATCGTCGGCATTTAATCGGGCGACCCATTCGCTGCTCTGCTTCCTAGCGTTTTCCATGACCTTTGAAGCATTACTAGCCTGCACAGTGGTGCAGCGCCGCGAAATTTCTACGATAAAGCGGCGCAATATTTCTAGAACATAGATACCAAAGGTTGGTAACGAACGTCTATTTCGATCGCTCTGGACGCGAGCTGGACGATTCATATCGGTGCTCCTTGCTTTGTTGAATTTTGTTGCAGCGTGGGGCTTTGCTGGGTCAAGCGACATTACGCTTTGAAAAGCACCACGAAAGACAAAAAATTTTCACTGCCTCGATACCTATAAAACAATTTCTACATGACGGTCCGATGAACTGAGTGTAGGACGCACGCCGTTCGGTTCGATACTTGTTAAATCATGACGCATCGTAGATTAGAAATACTTGCTAAGTTTGTGTAACCCATGAACAAGGCCAAGTCAACATTGCATGAGGTGGAGGGAGAAGGGCGCGAGCGAGTTTCATCGGGGGAAGAATGGCCAGATTGCGATATGTGGCGCTGCAATGACGTTCATTAACTTTGGAGGATCTATGCCATACACCCGTGGAATACAACGCGTGTCGATACTGTACAGACCTGAGAATTTGTCGCTGGCTGTTCGGGAATTTACTGCTGTTCTGGGCATTGATGACTTTGATGGACCGCATGCGTTGCGAGCGCTGGGTATACGCTCGGCAATCTCATGGAATCATGGCATCGAATTAATCGCACCTCTCGAGTCCGGCGCCCGCAGCGATGAACTTTGGAGAACGCTGCGTGAAAAAGGGGAGGGCTTGTATTCATTCTCTTATCATGTCGATGATATGCAGAGCGCAGAAATACGTGCGCGTATGTACGGGCGACCGCGCGGCGGTGACTGCATCGATATGCGTGAGTTTCATCGAGGTTGGCGGGAACGATTCTCAACCAATGTAGCTTTACCGATGGCGCTATTTTCGGGTGTACAGGTGAGATTAGTTCATCTTGAAGAAGCGGCCCCAGAGGTACCCGCGCGGTGCGACGATACTGTACTCATACACGCGAGCATGCATTCAGAGCGGGGAACTGGCAAAGCGGCGGGGTATCTGCAACATCGTCGATAACACGTGCAGCCGCACTTCAAGCAAGAATATTGCAATCTAATCTTTGATGCTATTCGCGTACGTAGTTTGAAGCGTTGCGGCATGGCCAGGTGGAGACGTACTCAAAATGCGTCTCCGCTTCGGGCCAGCGTGCACTAGGGCACAAGCAATCTATCTCGTCTAGGGGATTTTGCGAGCGTAGGAGTCCTAGTAAAGGCGAAGTCGAGATCAATGTGGAGATTTTATACGATCTCGCTCCCAAGCTCCAAGCTTGCGCACTGGCAGTATAGGGTCAGCTTCTTGTTCCCCAGATCAACAGTTATTGTCAGCATCGTGGAATCCTAGGTTACCTGTGTCGCATATAAAAATGAACTAAATGATTGGATGTTCGCGTGCCATCTTTATGAGAAATTTGTGTGTATCCGTGGTAGTTGGAGCATTGTGGTATCTATTAGGGATCTCAGCGTTCGCGGATACTGAGTTGGTCCGGTTTGACATTGCAGCGCAACCTCTGCCTTTTGCGCTTAATTCGTTCGCCACCCAAGCCCATATGCAGATTCTTTATGAGCACAATAAAGTCGTGAACATCTTAGGTAATGCGGTATCCGGAGTACTCGACAAACATATCGCTCTCGAACAACTCTTACGAGGGACGGGACTCGAAGCAATATACAGCGCGGAGAATGCGGCGACGATTCGTCTTAAATCCAACTAAATAGCTTGCCACCAAGGTATGTCTTCGTGTTTGTGTTTCTACGAGAATCGCTCTGCTGCTGCGTCGGCTCACCAAAATTTGCCCGCTGCCGTCTCTTACACTATTGAAGCTAAGAGTGGAAATGGCGGCAGCAGGCGAAATTCTATAAAGATGCGGAGCTTACTCGGACCGATAGGAATGCGGCTGCCAGCCTTGATTCCGACGATATTCTCGCGCAGAGGTTTGGAAGTGCGCCTTGAACGCGCGCTCAAATGTACGCATGTTTAGATACCCATAACGTTCCGCTGCACGGGCAATCGTTATACTTTCCGAGAGTAACACGGTCGAGATCTTAGTGACCCGCCATGCTCGCTGCCAGCTCGAGAACGTACGTCCTGTTTCGCGCTTGAAAAGCGCGCAGAAGTAGTTCTCTTGAAAGCAGACGATCTTTGCGGCGGAGGCTGTTGTCAGTTGAAGTGAGGGATTCGATTCTAGGTGACTCAGTAGCCTGCAAAGGCGCGGATGCCGCGCGAGCTGCGCGGTCAAGTCACTTTGTACGTTACTTGTGCGCTGTGGCTGATGAGCTGATTCGATAACGTTAGCGAGCGGCATAGTCTCTCCATGCAATCTGCCCCCCCATTGACGAACTTATCCTTAGTTACTGGGAGTACTCTCGTCTGCGCATGCAGACCGTCGGTGACTCGCCGTTAAGCGACTTCACCGTATCAAAGATCGAAGCGTTGCATGCGTCAAGAACTACGGATTAAAAACATAATGGCGTATCAATGTTGCGACATGTCTAGGATGTTTCGGCGATCATTAAAAATTGTTGTTTTGATCGCTATGAATGAAGGTGGGAAGGAATAAATGACGCAATAGTAGGAATACTTTCTAGCTTTAGTGACTGGAATTCTTCAACGCTCACGACGAAGAGCGTGCGTAATCATCGGCCTATTTGTAAAGAGAGAAACGCATCATTGATGCGAAGATGG